>SDBV01010762.1_pt1 | contig 11964 bp, 5 predicted proteins | sample 2277081 | NCBI WGS metagenome assembly SDBV01 (sample SAMN10402039, study PRJNA504765) | marine sediment metagenome | isolation source: marine sediment core GS10_PC15, 223 cmbsf | place: Arctic Ocean: Southern Knipovich Ridge | collected 2010
CCCTTGGCGTGCATGTCGTAGAGGATGATCCGGTTCGAGTCCAGGCCGTAGAGTCCGATTACACCGGCCGGCACTACCCCTTGTTCTTCGGCACTGTAACGGCGGAAGTCGGCCCGATCCTTGCAGACTACTGCCAATAGCGGAAAGGGCGGTTCGACCAGCCTGAAGCGGCGGACGAAGAAATAGTGCACGAACGACCGGTAGAGGTCCTCGAAGCGCTGGGGCCACTTGTCGCGCTGTCCGCTGGGATGGGCCACAAGGTAGTGGCTGGTCCCGCTGACCTCGTACCCGCTGCCCAAGCTCCGCAACAGAAGCGCTCGGAGTTCGGATGTGGTGTAGCTGCTGAATCGGCCGGAAGTCTTGCGGACGTTGGTAGCCTGGCGGGGATCGAATTCCCAGAGCCGCCCGTCGCGCCCCAGCAGTTGCACGAGCCGGGCATTCCAAGCCAGGGGCGTTCCTTCCACCTCCTGCCCCTTCAGGGTCAGGCTCACCATCCCCTCCACCGCCGCGGCGGCCAGGGTGCCCACGGCAGACTGGGCGGGGGCAACCCAGAGGGACGCGGCGAGCAGCCCTGTGACGGCAATTCGCATGACAGATTTCGGCGAGAAGAACGGGCTGTTCGGCAGCTTGCAGTGTATAACAATTCTACGGCGCATTTCCCGTCGCCGCCGGAATCAAGACTCGCCCCGTGCCCGGTGCTTCGGCGAAAAGGGGACAGGTCCGGTTTTCGGCTGGGCCGAGTTGCCGGAAGGACTTGCCACACCGCCCACCCCCTGGAAACTCGGCAGAAATGGGCCTACAATGCCAGGGGACGTTTCCTCTCTCACCGGGAGACACGATCATGTTGACTTCAGTATTGCTGACCGGATGTTTGCTTATGGGGCAGGCGGCCTTACCATCGGTGGACGACGACCTGAAACTCGAGGTCCGCAGGCTGGTCCGCCAGCTCAATGCCACGCGGTTGGCCCAGCGAGAGGCTGCCGAGGGGCAGTTGCTGAAACTGGGACCACGGGCGCTCGAACTGCTGCCGCCGGTGTCGGATCGCACGCCGGCCGAAGTCGCACAGCGGCTGGGACGTATTCGTCGGAAACTGCAGCTTGCCGCGGCCGAGGCGGTCGCCAAAGCTTCCCTGGTCACGCTCAGCGGCGACGCAATGCCGCTCTCGAAAGTGCTGGCCGCGCTGGAAGAACAATCGGGAAACAAGATCGTCGACTTCCGCAAGCGTTTCAGACAACAGGTAACCGATCCGAATCTGAAGGTCGACTTCAACCGGACACCTTTTTGGGAGGCCCTGGATCAGGTCCTGGACCAGGCCGAATTGACCGTGTATTCGTTCGGTGACGAAAGGGCGATCAACCTGATCGGGCGCGAGGATGCCCCGCTGCCCGGCGTACCCACGGCAAACCGTGCCGATTCGGCCAGCTACGGCGGCCCCTTCCGCTTCGAGCCGATCCGCGTGGTTGCAATTCGCGACCTCCGCCGCCCATTCGGTGGGGGAGCTTCGTCTCCCACCGATGGGAGGGACGGCCAGTCTCTGCGGCTGGTGCTCTCGGTGGCCTGGGAGCCGCGGCTGAAACCGATCAGTCTGAAGCAGCGGATGGCTGATCTGAAGGTCATCGACGAAAACGGCAACCCGCTGGCGGTCGACGACAGTCAGGCCGAGTTGGAAGTGCCGGCCGGCGATGAGACTTCGGTCCAACTGACCATCCCCTTGAAGCTCCCACCTCGCGAGGTCAAGCAGATTGCCAGCCTGAAAGGAAAGCTGATGGTGATGCTGCCGGGCAAGGTCGAGACGTTCAGCTTCGGTGAGCTGACCACCGCCAAGAATGTGGAGAAGCGAACCGCCGGCGTCACCGTTACCTTGGAACAAGTACGCCGCAACGGCTCTATCTGGGAGTTCCGCGTGCGGGTACGGTTCGACGAGGCCGGCCAGGCGCTGGAATCGCATCGCGGATGGATCTATAACAACGAGGCGTATCTGGAAGGCCCCGACGGCAAACCCATCCCCTACGATAGCCTCGACGCCACGGGGCGCGGCCGGAACGAGGTCGGCGTTGCCTACGGTTTCGTACTCGACGGTCCCCCGGACAAACACAAGTTCGTCTACAAGACGCCCGGCGTGATTATGGCCGCCGGCTTCGACTACGAGATCAAGAACGTCAGGCTCCCGTGAGCGTAGAGGACGCAAAGCTCCCCACGGAGTCACCATCCCAGAGCGTAGAGAACCGGCTGATCGCGGAAGGGACTCGGCGCCCACGGCCTAATCGTGCAACCGTTCACGGCAGTTCGGAACCGCGCGCAGAGGCGCGGTGGCGCAGAGAAACAGATTCTGTCGTGCACGAGAACGAAAACTGAAAGCGCGTGGGCTCGAGGTTCAACGGCAGGTTCCCCTGCACACAAGAGAGAGATACAGACTTACCTAAAACTGACCGGCTGTCGACTTGGCTACTTGCTGAACTTCGGGGCAGCCCTTATGAAGCACGGCATCGTGCGTGCAGTGAACGGACTGTCCGATCAATAGAAAACAAGAAAACTCCGCGCCTCTGCGTCTCTGCACGCGTTTCAGAGATTCGTAAACGGTCACCTAATCGTTTTCCTGGCGACCTGGCCTGGCTCCTGTTTCAGCCTTTCTCTGTGGGCTGCGTGTTGGATGGCTGCCTTCCCGTTGATTTCCCCAACAGTTGATCTACCGCTGCCCCAATGTCGGGGCTGGCCATCAGCGTCTCGCCGACGAGGATGGCGTCGACGCCGGCTGCTTCCATCCGCTGGACGTCCTGGCGGGTGCGGATTCCGCTTTCGCCGACCACCACGCGGTCGCGGGGAATCTGCCGGCGAAGTCGCAGGGTGTGTTCCAGGTCGGTCTTGAAGGAGCGGAGGTCGCGATTGTTGATCCCCACCAGTCGCGCCCCGACCCCCAGCACCCGCGGCAGGTTGGCCGGCTCGAACAGCTCTACCAGCGGCGTCATGCCCAGCTCGATCACCGCCTCGTACAACACTCCCAGCGTGGCGTCGTCCAGACACTCGGCGATCAGCAGGACCGCGTCGGCCCCGGCCGCACGCGCCTCGATGACCTGGTACGTGTCGACGATAAAATCCTTCCGCAGCACCGGCAGGTCCACCGCGGTGCGGACCTGCCGAAGGTGCTCCAGGCTGCCCTGGAAGTAGGGCCGGTCGGTCAGCACGCTGATGCAGTCGGCCCCGTGCCGTTGGTAGACCTGGGCGATCCCGGCCGGTTGGAAGTCTGCGCGGATCACGCCCGCCGAGGGGCTGGCCTTCTTGACCTCGGCGATCAGCCGGATGGGTCCGGGCCGGGCCAAGGCGGCGAGGAAGTCGCGAACCGGGGGGGCATCGGCGAGCCGCTCGAGCAGGGCCGCCTGGGGCTGGTCGGCCTTGGACCGTTCGACTTCCCCTCGTTTGGCGGCGACGATCTCGTCGAGGATGGTGGTCACTAGTGCTTAAAATGCCGCCGGCCGGTGAAGACCATCGGCATCCCGTGCTGGTTGCATGCGGCGATCACTTCGTCGTCTTTGCGAGAGCCGCCGGGCTCGATCACGGCGGATATTCCCTCGGCGGCAGCCCTTTGGATCGAATCGGGGAAGGGGAAAAAAGCGTCTGAGGCCAGCACCGATCCGGCCGCGCGATCTCCCGCCTTGTGGATGGCGATCTCCACCGAGTCGACCCGGCTCATCTGTCCGGCACCGGCGCCCAACAGCATGCGGTCCTTGCAGAGCACGATGGCGTTGGACTTCACGTGGCGTACCATCTCCCAGGCGAATCGAAGGTCGGCCATCTGGGCTTCGCTGGGCTGGGTGTCGGTGACCACCTTCCAATCCTGTTGGGGGTCGGCCAGCACGTCGGCCTCCTGCATCAACATTCCACCCTCGATGCAGCGGTGTTCCCAGTCGCCTTCGGGCGGTTCGATATCGCCGATTTCCAGCAGCCGTACGTTGGCTTTCCACTTGGGCCTGGTGGTGAGGATCTCCAGGGCCTGCTGGTCGAAGTGGGGAGCCACGATGGCCTCGATGAACATGTCCGGGGCGGTGAGCACCTCGGCCGTCGCCGCGTCGACCACACGGTTCAACCCCAGCACCGATCCGAACGCGCTCAGGGGGTCGCCGGCCATGCCCTGCCGCAGGGCCTCGGCCAGTGTGTCGGCCACGGCAGCGCCGCAGGGGTTGTTGTGCTTAATCACCGCGGCGGCCGGCTGGGAAAAGCCGCGTACGATTCGCAGCGCACTATCCAGATCGAGCAGGTTGTTGTAGGAAAGCTCTTTCCCGTGCAGTTGCCTGGCCGCCACCACGTTGGCGCCGGCGGTGTGGGGCCGGGAATAGACGGCGGCCTGCTGGTGCGGGTTTTCTCCGTAGCGCAACACTGCCTTGCGAAGCAGGCTCATGTTCAGCGTGCCCGGGAAAGGTCCCTGGGCCGTCAGACCGGCAAAATAGTCGGCAATCGCGCGGTCGTACTTGGCGGTATGGGCAAATGCCTCGCCGGCCAGCTTGCGGCGCAGCTCGAAGCTGGTACAGCCATCGGCCGTGATTGCCTCCAGGATGGCCGAGTATTGCTCTGTGTCGGTGGCTATGGTGGTAAAGGCATGGTTCTTGGCCGCCGCCCGAACCATCGTCGGACCCCCGATGTCGATCTTCTCGATCGCCTCGTCGACGGTGACGTCCTCGCGGGCAACGGTGGCCTCGAAGGGATATAGGTTTACCACCACCAGCTCGAAGGTCACGATCCCGTGTTCTGCCAGCGACTTGACGTCCTGGGGATTGTCGTGCCGGCAGAGGATTCCGCCGTGGATCGCCGGGTGCAACGTCTTCAGGCGACCGTCCATCATCTCGGGAAACCCGGTATACTCGGCGACGTCGCGAACCTTCAGGCCTTCGCTTTCGAGGTGTTTTCGGGTACCGCCGGTGCTGTAGATTTCGACTCCGGCAGCGGCCAGCCCGCGAGCGAAGCCGGCCAGCCCCAGCTTGTCGCTGACGCTGATCAGGGCACGTTTGATGGGAGGCGACTGCATCGTGACTCCTTTCCGGGCAAATTCAAAGTACTCAAGTTGTGCATCTCTTTGGGTGCCAAAAGACATACGCCGCGATAGATCACCCCTGTTCTAATGGTCTGGCTCCCGGCAGTCAAGGACCCGACTGGGCAGGCCGGGTAACATGAGCAAAACAGGAAAGAACGGCAAAGCCGGTCCCGGAGTGTCTCAGGCGGTCACCATTTTCGTGCCGCCCCGGGCCCGCTCAACCGAACGGCTTCTCGTCCGGGTCGGCCTGACCCTCTCCTGGGGCGACCGGCTGATCTGCGGGTTCCGCCTCTTCAATCCCTTTTTGCTGGATGGCCGGCCGCTGGTCTTCCGCCTTGATCTTCCTGCGGGCCTCTCCGTGTTGGATCGGTTCGGGCAACTCCCGTTCGTGCAGGCACTGGATCAGCCCCGTGTGGGTAGCCAGATACAAGCGGTCGGTCTGAGAGTTGATCAGCTTGATCGGCAGTCGCCCCGCCGCAATAGTATCGAGTCGGGCGCCCGTCTCGGCGCTCAGCGCTAGGATTCGCCCGAGCATATCGGCCACGTAGACTCGCTGTTTGCTGGCGGCGATGAATTGTCGGATCTGAGGCGTCCACCACAATTGACTGCCGGTGATTGCATCCAGGCAGAACATCCCGCCGAACTGGGTGGCCACGTAAATCCGCAGCTCGATCACCACCGCCGGCTGGAGGATCGGCTCGCCGGCGGGAAACCGCCACAACGACACCCCGTCCTTTTCCCGAACGGCGTTCACGAACCCGTCTCGCGAGGTGGCAAAGATGATCCCCGAGTCGTCGGGGTCGTTGGGATCGGGCGGCAGGTAGGTCGGTCGCGTGGCAATCTCGGCGCCCGTCTCCAGCCGGTATCTCAGCACCAAACGATCATCGTTGCGGGGGTCGACCCAGCCCACGTTCAGGTAACCGCGGTCCGTTGTCCAGGCCACGAATTCATCCTCTGTGGTCTCGCGAGTAACCAGCGGCTGGACCAGCGCCCGGCCCAGCGACCGGCAAACCAGCGGCGGGATCAACTCCTGCTGGAGCCGGATGTCCTCGCGGCGGTCTTCCTCGGCGGCAGCGATCTGCTGCTGCGTCGGGTTCTCCTCGATCTTACCCAATTCCTCCAGCGGATCGAGCAAAGGCTCCAGGCGATAGGCCCACACCATCCCGCTTAACGTGGGCACATAGACCCGCTGCTTGCTGAGGCAGGGTCCGGCGCCGGGCACACCGTTGACCTGCGTCTCGTAGAGCAGATTGCCGTTGTAACGGTTGCAGACGTAGAGTCGCGAGCCGTTGAGTACCGCCAGCAGGTCCTGCCCCACGCCGGGTCTCAGGCTGGGGTGATTCGGCCGCCCGATCCGCTTGGCCCAATGGGTCTTGCCCGTCTCGGCGTCGATGGCGTGGATCATCGCCCGGTCGGTCTGTACGTAGAGGGTCCCCTGGTGCAGCACTACGTCTCTGACGCGCGACCGACTGCGGTCCAGTTGGACCTGCGTAAACCATGACCGAGTCAGCCCGTGGTGCGCGGCGGTCGTTTCGGGGATAAGTTCACCCTGCCCAGCGGCCAGTACCCGGCCCCAGGGATGCCAGGCCGCAAGCAGGGCCGCGGCCAATACGAACTGTCGCATGATGATCGTCCTCTTCCACTGCATGTCCGAAGAAATCGGGCCAGCGGGCGATAGATGCCCCTGGAAATTCCGACTCTACTATGATAGCCGGGAAGCCGCCAAAAGGCACGCGAAAAACGCCCTGCCGAGGCGAATCGCCGCAGCTTCCCCATCTCCGGAGGGGCCAGTGGGCCGAATAGGAGACAAGTCCAATTTGGGTTAAGCGCCTTTCGGGCAGTTCCGCCAGAATGGACCTGTCCCCACCTGGCCCAGCCGCCGGAGATCTCGACCACGCACGCCTACCGCCTACTGGACCGACTCGGCTCCAAAGTCTAGGATGGGTTGTTGTGACGATCGGCGCCGGGCGGCTGCCGGGGTGCCGGCGACATCGCAGCGCCAGACGTCTTGGAACGGGACCACCTAAGCAAGGGTATGCCACCTCAGACCAGCCCGGATCATTCATGAACGTGTGCCACGGCTCGACGCACGTCAAGCCGTGCAAACCGGTTCGTCGCGGCACGGCTCTTGCGAAGCCGTGGCACACCGTTTTACGCCGTACCCGGTTTATGAATAATCCGGGGTAGGTCATGTCAAGGTCGACGGACGCATCAGGCTACAGTATCGGGAGAAGGCGTGAATGGACGTTGGCGATCTGGGCAAGAATGCCCGGACAACTGTGCAGGAAATCCTCGGCTATCTGAACCTCGCCTCCGGCGCGCCGGACGTCCGGTTTCTGAAGAACCTCAACCAGTTGTTCGGCCTGATCGAGAGCAACCGCGCGGATAATGCGGGGCCGACCTGGCAGATTCTGGGGGAGCTGTTCCGCACCGGGCTGGTCGAACTTCAGGGCACCTCCGAGGCCTTCCGCCGGGTCGATCAGGCCGAGGCCGTGCTGGCCCTGGTATTCCGGCACGTCCTGCCCGCCTATCGACGCCACCATCGCGATCTGTTGTTCCACCAGACCGACGAGCAATTGTTCCAGCCGCTGTTCATCGGCCGGGTCTGCGAGGCCGTTCTGCAACGGAGAGGTCCATGGGAGGAGACGGACCGGATCGTGCGCGGCGCGCTGGACGGCCTGAACGACTACCTCGGCCACCGGCCGGTGGCCGTACTGCAGACCGAGCAGAAGATCCAGCCGTACGCCCACGAATGGGTGCGCCCGATTCCACTGTACATACGCGGAGTGGGGGCCGGTGTGGGACCTTACCGAGAACTGATCGAAAAGGCCCTGGAGATCCTGGCGGAAACCGATTCGTCGCTTCTGTTCCAGGCATGGTTCGACCCGGATCTGCTGGACGAGCTGGCACTCGACCCCAGGGCATACGATTTCGACCATCCGGCCAACAAGCGGCCCAACTATCTGTTTGGTCAATGGGACCTCAACCAATTGGACAACTCCGGCTATTCCCGCCGGTTCGTGGTTCAGCAGGTGTCGTTGGACGCGATGGTGTCCCGGGTGAAGCATGGCGGCAAGCTGCCTGATGAGGAGGCCCTCTTCGAGGGAGCCGCCGTGTTGGCGGGCACGATGTTGATGGGCTCCGGCGTAAGCGGCAACCGTCCCGACGCCCACGATTCGAGCACGACCCTGGCTACGCTGGTTCAGCACATCGCGGCGTATCGCGACGAGTTCTATCAACAGCTCCTTGCCCCGCTCTCGGGTCCACGCGCCGAGCGGCTGGCGGCCGAAGCCCAGAAGCTCCGGCAACCGTTGGGAGGTGCCAGGCAGCATTTCAACCATTACCTCACGGCGCGCCGGGCGGAACAGTTGCAGCACGTCCACCTGGGGCAGCTCTTTGCCAGGATGGGATCCACCCAGGCGGCGGCCCGTCAGGTGCGGGTGGTGCCGGTGGCCTCGGCACGAATGCGTTGCGACATAGATTGTCGCCTGGGCACGGCTCGGCTGGAAATCGGGCAGGGCCGGCTGGATCGGGCAGCGGCACTGGTACCCGAAATCGAAGACCTCTTGCACCGGGCAATCGAATGCGGGGCGCTGGTCGATCCCTGGAACATCCTCGGTTTCGCTGCGCAGTACAGCCTCTTCCCCGCCCTGGAAAACAGCATCCCCGATCATCGCGTCGACGAATTGATCGAGCTGGTCGGCGAGGTCTTTGGGCTCTACGTCCGAGTGATGAAAGAGGCCGCCGCCGCCGGCAACTCCGAGTTGCAGAGCGTGCTCTCCGAAGGGCTCGACAAGCTTGCCCGATGGTGGGATCAGTTCGCCAGTGTCGAGGTCAGTGCGGTGGAGGGCATATCCGGGCGGGAAACGTGCAGATCGGCCGATCAGGTGGCCACGGCACTTCGGGCATGGCACGAGGCGGGGACCGCTTCCGCCGATATCGCCTTTTGGCGCGGACACGCCGAGCAGTTCCGCTCCGCCAAGACCTACGCCCTGGTCGTCGAAGCCCTCTTGGAACAGAGCGACCCGGTAGCTGCCATGGCCTTGTTGGTACACTGGCTCAGCCAGGCCCCAGAGATCCCGCTGGTCGAGGAGAACTATTCGTTGCACGTGCTGGCGGTGCGTTGGATGAACGAGCTCTGGGGGAGGGATCGGCAGCCGACGCGTGCCCATCCGCAGGGACATGTTCCGCGCCCCTGCGAAGGAAGGGTGGCATCCGCCGATCGCTGGCCCCTTTCGCGGAAGTTTCTGGATTACCTTGAGGCCAACGCCGAGGAGTATGGGGAAGTGCCCCGGTTCGAGTTGGCCGGCGAGACACCCAACGACGCAGACGAGTCGGGCGAGGAAGAGGATCAGCCGGAGGGTCTGTTCAGCGCGGCATACGAAGACGTGACCTACCGCGACAGCACCGACGACGGTTTCGCCGGCGAAGTGTTGGATGGAGGCCAAGACGCAACCGACTTTGAGTTGGTGCAGGAGGCTGAGCGGATTGCCGCACGCCTGGCCTTTCTCACCACCCTGGCAAACTTGTGGAAATCGGCCGCGGTGGCCTCGATGCCCGGCGACGCCCACCACCCCCAACGCGACGAAGTGTTGGCCGGCTGGCTTCAGCGGGCGACTGCCAACCGCCGACAGCTCTTGGAGTTGCTCCGGAGGGTACATCGCTTCCGTATTTCCGCGCCCCGCGGAACGCTCGAGGCGCTGGTCGAGTACGACCAGCACCGGGCAGTTAAGGAGATGCTGCTGGAGCAGATCATTGCCACCTGTGTGGAGACTGCCGACGCGGGCCGCATGATCCGTGCGGCAATCGGGAGTCACCATCCGGCAGACGTCTCGCCGGCGGGGCATCTTGACGGCCTGCCCAGCGGATGGGAAGAGTGGGAAGAGCCGGTCTCAGCAGTATTGCACGCGCTGCTTCGCGGCGACGTCTCGGCCGTGCGCAGCGGCTGGGACGAACTGGTTGACGCGCTGCGCCAGCAGCCTCTGCTCTACGTTGCATTGGGAAGGGGAGGAAATCCCGAGCGGATCGTGGCCTCGCGGAACATTCAGTGCGTGCTCCGCCGGTTGCTGGCCTACCTGCCCCGGTTCGGGCTGTTGAGCGAAACCAGCCGCCTGATCGAAGTTGCCCAGGACATGGAGTTGGAGCACCCGGTCGGTCACGACGCGATCACCGAGTTCGATCAAATGTTCCAGATAGGGTGCAAGGCAATCGTCCGGTGCCTGGTGATCTCGTCGGAAGACTGGCACTCGCAGCCACACCGGTCCGACCTCGAGTTGATCGACTGCGTGGAACAGACCACCGAAGCCTTGCTGCAATGCTGGCTGGTCCACAGCCGCGGCGTGCGGCTCTCCGTGTTGGAGACCGTCGGCGACCGGAAGCCCTGGCGGGAATCGAAACAATTCATCGAGCGCTACGGAGCGGATCTGTTCAGGCAGCATTTTATGAACCTCGGCAACCTCCGGGGGATCCTGCACCAAGGGGTCGATGCCTGGTTGCGGTCGCTGGAAGAAGAGCCCGGCGCGGAGCAGGATCTCCGACTGCTGGTCGAGCTGGACGGGCCGCTGAAGCGCGAAGACGCGGTCCGACACCTGACCCTGGCTCTGGAAGCCGTGGCGGAGAACTACCCGGAGTACATCGACTACAACAGCGTCACTACCCAGTCCGACCGCGGTGAGATGTTGTACACGCTGTTGGATTTTCTTCGGCTCAGGGCCGGCTACGACCGGGTTGCCTGGAACCTGCAGCCGGTGGTGCTGGCGCACGAGGTGCTGGCGCGTTGTGGTCGCGCCGAGGCGGCCAAGATTTGGAGCGAGGCGGTTGCCCAGCGCACCGCCGAGATCGCCGACGATCATCTCAAGCGATTCGCACGTCTCAGCCGCAAGTACGGCATGCGGCTGCCCAGCATTGCCGACCGCCTTTCCCAGCGTTTCATCCGCCCGCTGACCATCGACCGGCTTCGGGCGCTGGTCCGGCCCGCAATCGCCGAACTGCACGGCAGCGGTTCTGGCCGGGCTGCGGCCCAGCCACCGCTTGCGGCGGGGTCCCAGACCCGCGCCGAACCGAGCGCCCCAGAGCCTGCGGCGTTCGATCGGCTAGAAGAGGGAATCGCGAAGCTGACCAAAGAGCCGGCCGGGGCGGGATTCGAGGTGCCGGCCTGGCTGGAGGCCCTCGAAGAAGAGGTCGACTACGTACTCACCGGCGACTCCGAAGCCGACGACGAATCGCTCGATCCCCATCTCCAGATCCCCCAGGTCCGCCTTTCCGCCCAAGAAGCCCGGAAACAGGTGGCGGCAATCGCGGGAAAAGGCCCGGCGGCAGGTCAGGATTAGCGACTATGTTTCCTGCCCCACGGTTTGGCGGGCAAAGATCCGGGGTTCTTCAGCGCGAGCAAGCTCTGACGCTCGTTTCTTATCCCAGCCCGCCGCTCACGTCTCTCTCTGGACCGAGTGCCGCCAACGAATCAGGATGCACTCTCCGCCTTGGGAATCGTTCACGACCGCCGGAGCGACTAACTTCGCAAGGGAAGCAGCAGCAGGAAATGGCGACGATGATGGGCTGGTGGGGGCGTGGCTGGACGGCAACCGCCACACTCTGACCCACGGAGAGGACTTCACCTGCACCCTTGAGAGCATGACCATGCAGGCAGTCCGCCAGGGGCTCAGCGGGGCTACTTGTTGCCTTGACGTGACTGAGATCACTCCCAATAAACGCCAAACTTCACTCCCCCGTGTACCCTTCTCAGAAATGACCGGGAACCCGTTGGGGTCCTGCCCCCGTTGCCCCAAGCGTAAGGGTCCCACTCAAACACCAAAGCCCCGCCAGATTTGCGGCTCCACTATCTGACTATCTGACTGGCGTTTAGAATCGCAAGTTGCAGCCGGCAGAGGATTTAGCGTCGATTCAGTTTCTCTGTCAGTCCCCAGCAAGCCGGGATAATCTCC
>SDBV01010763.1_pt1 | contig 11962 bp, 10 predicted proteins | sample 2277081 | NCBI WGS metagenome assembly SDBV01 (sample SAMN10402039, study PRJNA504765) | marine sediment metagenome | isolation source: marine sediment core GS10_PC15, 223 cmbsf | place: Arctic Ocean: Southern Knipovich Ridge | collected 2010
ACGACATTTCGAATTCGCCATCCTTGGCTCCTCCGTTGTGCGGCTTGTTTGACAACCGCAGCATGACGGAAGAGCCTTTTTTAGTGGATACCAATTATCGCGGTTTTCTCAGAAAGTGCAGGAGACAATACACGTGTGGAATATCTCCAGTGGACGGCTAATTGGGAAATGGATGGCACATTCCCCGGCCATTTTCAGTTTGTCGTTGTCGGCGGATGGTCTTCTCGCCGCAACGGCCGGGGAAGACAAGGCTGTTCGCGTTTGGGATGTAAGGCGAGGTCGGGAGTTGGCTCGCCGTGAGAACCAACCTGACAAGGTCCACGGCTTATGCATCTCGGCGGACAAGAAGTACCTCCTTACGGGTTCATTGGACAACGTCGTTCGTCTTTTTGACTTGAAAACTTTGAAAGAGATTCGACAGTTTCGAGGCCATACTGCTCTGGTCTTTTCCGTTGCAATGTCACCCGATGGAAAGTATGCAGTATCTGGCAGCCGTGGCAGCGACGTGAGGTTGTGGGACGTCGCAACAGGCAAGCAAGTCCAGGTGTTTGCGGGGTCCGTTTCCGGCATGTCAGGCGTAGCATTCTCGAACGACGGGCAGCACATTCTCTACGGCTGCGACGATGGAACGCTTCGATTACGACGAATTGCCCCGTAGTGCTTGGTTGAGGTGGAGGGACAAACCGGACATCACTGATTATCGTCCGTCTTTCGTGGCCGCCCGGAGCCGGAAAGGGTCGCAGGGGCATGGCAAACTATCATTTCCCACCAATCCCGCGGGTGGCCCGGCCGTTTTCTGTGGAGAAGGCTTTGCCGGTCGTGTGACGGTTGCAGGAGAAACGTCCGGGCGGCGAAGTCGCAACAGGACTTGCCTTGGGCGGCATCGCGGTGTACACTATGTGTATACGAGAAAAAGGAGGTATCATGACCAAGACATTGATCAAGCACGGCAACAGCCTGGCGCTGGTGATCGACAAGCCGATTCTGGAGGTGCTTCAGATTTCCGCCGATACGCCGTTGGAGCTGACGACCGACGGCGATTCGATTCTCATCTCGCCGGTTCGGGACAAGAAACGCCAGCGGAAGCTCCGGGCTTCGTTGGACAAGATCAACCGCAAGTTCGGCGACGATCTGCGGCGACTGGCGGAGTAGGGCGTCGTGACGGACTTTCTCAGCACGGAAGATGTTCTGGCCCTTCACTCGGATCAGGTCGATAATTCCCTTTCGAGATGGCGGCAGCCTACATGTACCACATCGTGCAGAACCATCCGTTTCTCGACGGCAACAAGCGGACCGGGGCTGTGGCAGCGCTGGTCTTTCTCGACCTCAACAACATTGAAATCGATGCGCCGACGGGCAGCCTCTATGGCCTCGCGATCGCGGTTGCCACCGGCCAGGCGGGCAAAGCTGAGATTACCGAATTCTTTCGCTCGCATGCTCACTGATCGTTCACCGCTGCGATAGCTACCCGGGACTTCCGGCCGGTGAACGCGGGTTTCATGGCGATTTCCCTCGTTCGCGTGGAGCCGGCGGTTTCTGCTCGATTCGATACAGGTGCGTGTCGCTGCGGAGGAACAACGCACCGTCGGAGACGGCCGCCGACGCCTTGATGCGGCCGTCCACTTGGCTCTCGGCCAGCGGGGTGAACTCGGTGCCGGGGCGGATCACCGCGGCGCGGCCGTCTTCGGCGAAGAAGTAGATGCCCCCGGCGGCCAGCAGCGGGGAGGCGGAACACTTGCCCAACAGCCGTTGGGCCCAGTGGAGCTTGCCGGAGACCGCGTCCATGCACGTTGCCACGCCGCCGTCGGAGATCGTGTAGAGTTCGTTGCCGGCCAGCAGCGGCGACGGCATGCGGGGGACCTGCTTGCCAGCGGTCCAGGCGACGTGCGTCTCGGTGACGTTGCCTCGGCCGTCCGGGCGGATCGCCAACAGTTCCGAGTCGCTGTAGGCCGTGGCGACGAACACCAGGCCGTGGCCGAAGACCGGCCGCGAGACGTTCGAGAAACTCGAGCCCGTGTCGACCCGCCAGATCTCCTGGCCCGTGGCCGGATCGTAGGACACGATCCATTGGGCCCCCATCACGATCATCTGTCGCCGCCCGGCCTGCTCGATCACCAGCGGCGTGCTGAAGGCCTTTTTGTAGGGCGCGTAGGTGGCGTCGATCGGCGGGCGGGCCGTTTTCCAGACGATTTCGCCGGTCTGCTTGTCCAGGGCCGTCACGTATTGCACGTCGCAGCCGTCGCGGACCAGCACCAGCAGCTTGCCGTACACCACCGGCGAACTGCCGGGCCCGACCTGGTGCTCGATCGGCAGATCACGCCGCCAGAGGAGCTTGCCGGTGGTCGTATCCAGACAGGCGGTGCCCAGGGTGCCGAAGTCGCAGTAGAGGCGGCCCGTTTCGATCACCGGCGTGGGCGAAGCGTAGCTGTTGACCGCACAGATTTGCAGCGGCTCGTCGACGTCCAGCAGCCTGACGCTACGCAGCAACCGCCCGCTGCGGCGGTCGACGCAAACCGCCTTGAGCACCACGCGGGCGGAGACCTCTGCATTGGAAACGGGAAAGCCCAACGCGTCGAGTTTCCGCTTGGCGTCTTGCGGATTGGCGGGCGTCACCAACGCGGTGGTCATCCAGATCTGATCGCCGCAGATCACCGGCGACGACCACCCGCAGCCCTCGACGGGCACCTTCCAAGTGACGTTTTCGGTCTCGCTCCATTTCAACGGCAGTCCGGAGGCCTTGCAATGTCCTTGCCCCCCGGGCCCGCGGAACTGGGGCCAATCATCGGCCGCCGCAGAGCAAACCAGCAGGACAAACGCCCAAAAGATACAGACGGGGTAGCGGAATCGCATGGGGTGTGGCTCTTAAAGGAGGGTTCCATGGTCGGGGTCCGGCGTTTCACGGTTGTCGGCCACCCCGATTGGTTCACGAGTTGGTTCACCAGGGCATGGCAGCTCACCGATACGCCGCCGGCTTCTTCGGCACCACCTGCAACGCTTCGTAGTTGAATCCGCTGGCCAAAGGCTGGTACGGCCCGACGTACTGCACGCTGCGGGTGGGCGAGATCTGCGGTTGCATGCCCAGACACCAATAGGCGGCGTTGATCGTCAGGCGGCGCAGCCCTGCGCTCTGATAGTCCTTCGCGCTGCCCATGGTAACATGGAACACCCGGGCCGTGTTGCCGGTGGAGCCGGTCCAGGTTTTCGTCCAGGCGATCGGCAGCGGCTCTTTCTGCGTGTTGACTCCGTCATCGTGGTGGCGGCCCAGCAGCGGTTGGCCTAACACCAGGGCCTGACACCCGGCCGGCAGACTCTTGCCTTTGGCATAGGTCCGATAAACGTCGGAAGGCCCCCAGATATCGTCCACGCCGCGGAGGATCGGATGGTCCTTCATTTTCTGAACTAGGATGCCTCGGGTGGAATCGGCGTGCCAGTTGCCGTGATGGCCCCGGAAAGCGCCGCCCAGGACGTCGTCGCCGAAGCGGACCTTCTGGCCATCGATCTCGTAGGGGAAATTACCCATGAAGCCGTGATTCGCCGTGCGGATGCCGATCAGCGGCTTGCCCGACTCGAGATAGTCGATCACGTGCTTGATCCGGTCGTCCGGCAAGGTGATGAATCGGTTGAACAGGACTAAGAGGTCGGCCTGGCCGAGGTACTCCAAGCCCGGGATATTGTGAACCACTTTCCTGCCGCCGCCGCTCGTCTTCATGGTAGGATCGACCTCGCCTCGGTGGTTGACGGAAAACAGCACGGTGCAATCGAAGCCGTGTCTTTTGGCAAGTATGGCGGCCAACATGGGCATCGATTGCTCGCTGCGATACTCCTGTTCGGCGGCGATCAACACGATGTGCCGACCCTTACCCGGGCCGTCTTCACCCTCGTAGGTCAGCCAGAGCGGACTCTCCGGCACGGGATGCGAAGCGGCGGCGGATGAAATCACACCTGCAATCAAAAGAACCGGCAACAACGCCTTGAAGATGCGAACCACAGTCTCGTCCTTTCTGAAGGTTACGTTTCGTGCGACCGAATCCATTATCCATCATGGTCCGGTACAATTCAAGCCGAAGAAGGGGGAGAAGAAAAGGGGACGGGTACCGATATCTCTGCCGCCATTAGCCCGTCGCGATGTTCTGGGCATGGTCGAACGCTGGCAACGCCCGTCTTCCACGAGTATATGTGCTTGTCCCCTTATCTCCCCTGTTAGGTATCGCTTGCCCCGGACAGTTCCGATGGCAAGGGCCGGGCCGCATGGATCACTGCCAAAACCACCACCGCATCCGACTGGATGCGATAAATCACACGGTACGGTCCTTCAAGCACCTCGCGAACCGCGGGGTCTCCATACTCGTCCACCACCGGTGCAGACTCCGGAAAACTCGCGATTTGTCTCGATCTGGACGTGATGCGATCGACCATCCGCAAGGCGTAACGTTTTCAGTCGCCTGCGATGTACTGGTAGATGTCCGTCAAATGGCCCAGCGCCGTATTGGTCCATGAGACTTTCATGTGGTCAAGCCAAATCGTCGGCGGACTTCATCGACGTCAATCACGCGCCCCGCATCGGCATCCCCCACGCCCGCATCGATGCATTGGCGAACGTAAACACGATACATAATGTCGTCCCACGTGGCATCGTCCGGAAGCGTGTCAATCAGCCGATGGGCCTCGGATTTGATGTCGCCGGATACAGCGTCTGTCATTGTCAATACCCTGAACTTGCGATGTCCAACGGTCAAAGCTCACTTGCGTGGCCGGCCCGTCCGACCACTGTAGGGACAAAGGGGACAAAACTGATTATTGTCCGTCTTTCGTGGCCGCCCGGAGCCACGAAAGGTCGCAGGGTCATGGCAGACTATTATTTCCCACGAATCCCGCCAATATCAGTGATGTCCCCTTTTCTCCCCCCCTTTCCTCTTCTTCCCTTGGCGGATCAACTTGAGCGCCTTGTTAGGCGACGTGTGACGTACAACGCCGCAAGACCCAATCCAACTAGCTGCCATGTTACCTGCAGACACACTGACAGTCTTGGATGCTGAAACGTCGCGTCGGCAATCATCATGGGAACGCCGTACCCGAGAATCGCAACTCCGACCCAATGGAACACACCCAAACGCTTCCCAGCAAGGCCAACAACGGCAAACCACCATACGACGGTCAGCGCTGAGAGCAACGCCAACCCAAGAAGTTGAGAATACACGGTAGTTACATGCTCCTCAGCGCCTAACTTTGTTAGTAGACCGTTCGGCCTAAACGCGCTATCCGCGTCTTAGGGCGACACATCCGTCGGCCTAAGACGCTTCCTGATTTCTTGATTCTCGCCAAACAACTCGCTTGGTGTCAAGAGGTTCGCAATCCGCACCCGTTTATCGAGCGGTCTTATCCGGTTGTCGGGATAACACGCAGCCTGCTTCCGCGATCGATAGACTATCGGCGGGAGTGCTTACCCCCCTTCCGCCGCGATTCAACACGTGCGTGTAGATCATCATAAGAACAACTCTGACCGTCACGGATTTGGGGGGTTAGCCAACAGCGATGGGCCGACAGGCCTGAAAGGCCTGAAAGGCCGGGAATCCACCAGCCCAGGGCATCGCCCTGGGAATCGGGAGCCTCGGCCGCCGGCAGGCCTGAAAGGCCGTCACGGGATCGTTGCGCCCTTTCAGGGCTTCTCTCGCGTTGTGCCGACTTTCCCCCAAGGGCGTTGCCCTGGGCTGGTGAATTCGAGCCCTTCGGGCTCCTCGCTAGGGCTTGCGAGTTTTGGCCAGGCCGGTCTGCCACTGCTTGCCTTTCTTGCCTGCATAGAGCATGTAGTAGGTGTCGCCGATCTCGATGACCTGGGGCGTCAGCACGCCGTCGCAGTCGAACGCGTCGCGGTCGGCCGACGGCGTGAAGATGGGATTCTGCGGGTTCGGTTCAAACCTGCGGAAGTCGCGGGTGCGGACGTGCCCGATCCGCCAGAGCTTGCCGTCGTAGCCGCCGTAGAGGATATGAAAGTACCGCGGCCCCTTGAACAATTCCGTCTCGCGAACGGCCCGGCTGTCCCATACTTGCCCGCTGCCTTTGAAGACCGGATTGGCCGGATTCTTGGTGACCGATGCCGGGTCGCTCGTCGGCGCGGTCGCATGACACATGGTCAGTCCGTCCTCATACGACCGCGTCGCCTTGCCCGTGTAGACGATGTGAATCACCTCGCCCACCACAGCCACTGAGGGATGGGTCGAGCCATCTCGCTCGTGCTCGGCATCGGCGGGGATCACGGGCGTCGTCCGCACCCGTGTCCACTTCCCCAGGTCGCCGTCGCTGACCAGCAGGCCGGTCTGCTCGGGCGTCGTCTTACCCTTGCCTCGATAGTACATGTAGTATTTCTGATCGGCGGGGTTCAGGAAAGGGAAGGGGTACTCGACGGCTGCGTTGTCGAAACCGTTCTCTGAGGGCACCAGCACGGGATTGCGGGGGTCCTGCTCGATCTCGGTCGGATTGCCCACCGGAGCCGTGGCGTGCATCAGCAGCCAGCGGGCCCCGCGCTCGCGTTTGCACCAGATGTAATGCAGCGTGTCGTCAACCACGATCGCGTGGGTCGCCGCCGCCCACAGCGGCGGATCAAGGGCGAAGATCGGATTACCCTTCTCGATCCTCTTGAAACCTGCGAACACCTCGAACCGGATGGCGTCTTCGCCTTTCGGTTGATCGCCAGGATCCCGCTGCGGTTGGCCCATAGCGGTGCAGTGCCAAGAGAGAGCAAGCAGCGAGAGAAGCACGCCTACCAAGACAAGTCTCATTGATCATTCTCCTTCACTTGATGCCCAACTTTATTTCCTGATTCTCGCCAAACAAGTCCCTTGGTGTCAAGCGGTTCGCAATCCGCGCCCGTTTATCAGGCGGTCTTATCGGGTTGTCGGTCTAACACGCAGCCCTCAAAGAATACGACGGGTACGATCGTCAGGTAGAGCAGGGCCGTCTGGGTGCCGGCCAGGAGCAGGGCCAACGTGCACCGTAGCCCGCCCGTCTCGCCGAACAACAGAACGAGCACGTGTGGCTGAAGGTACGCCAAAACGGTGATCGTCCCCCCGGCGATGACAAGGCGGGCTGCCGTGAGCCGCCGCCCCGCCAGTGCGAGCATCACCAGCACGGCATACGTGGCATTGAACACACCCATCACCGGCAGAAAGCAGAAGTACTTCCACTTGGCGACGCCGGCGTTCCAGTCGAGGTGGGCCGAGACGGTCTGTCCGAGGCCGAGCAGCGCGGCCACGACCGCGATCCAGACCAGCAGCGAGCCGAGGCTGTACTGAAACCAACACGCCGAGGGCTCGCGGTCCACATCTTTGCCTCTCGCGCCGAGAAGGTGCCGCGCCAACGACCACGCCGATCCTCCGGCCAGGATGCAGGCGGCCTGGGTCGCCAGCCCGGCGGCCCAAGCAGCCGATTCCGCACTCGGCATGGCGACCCGCGGGAGGATGGCCACCGCCACGAACCATGCCCAGGCGGCCCCTGACGCCGCGGCCACGAATCGAGTGTACGAGGGCATCGGTCGAGTGCATGCCCAAACCGCGATCAGGCTGGCCTGGGTAAACGGCACGGCCAAGGCGAGCATCAATGCCGTTTCCCCGTACGTCCAACGACCCAGCACAAGCACCAGATCCGCTGCCAAGTAGATCAACAGGGCCAGCCGAACCGCGATGCTCGGCGGCGGTTTGCGCGGCGGGGCCAAGCTCAACGCGGGCCCCCTTGGCTAAGCGAGTTCATCCTGAGGGCGTGCAGGATCTGCACGATCCGCCCGCGGGCAGTGACTCCGGCCGGGGTCAGCGGGTACTCGTGGATCAGATCGCGATAGCTCTGCACGGCCTGCTGGTTGTTTCCGGCGTCACGCAAGGCGTCGGCACGTTTCAAAAGCACTTCGGCCTGCTGCCGCGGCGGCAGCAGAACCGGCCGGGCAAGCGGCCCAGTTTGGCGGGGCGACCCGGCGACGCGGGTGATCGGGCTCGAAGCGGCTGGCTTCCCGGCGGCCGTCGGTTCGATATACTGAAACCGTCCGCCCGTCAGCGCGGCCAAGGCTTGCATGTTGGCTTTCGCGTTCGGGTTTTCGTAAGCGAACGAATGGATCGGCGGCCAGCCGCGGTCGTCCTCTCCGAAGAATTGGTCCACCGGTGCATTCGCGCCGAACAAGTCGCTGATGTTGTTCTTCGAGACGCCGGAGAATTCGCCGTCGGAAAGCATGAACACGGCGCTGGGGTTCAGCGAAAAGGCGAGCTGGATAGCCTCGCGCGGGTTGGTGCCGCCGCCGGGCTTGACCTTGCGAATCCACTTCCGCAGCCGTTGCTTGTTGCCAGGCGTTGCTTCGAGCATCTTCGGATCGGTCGCCTCGTGATCGAACATCCGCCGCATATGGCTGGAGAACAGGACTACATAGAACCATTGATCCGGCTCGATCTGCTCGATCGATCGCAGCAACTCGGACACCGCCCGGTCGAAGCGGGTGGGGCCCTGCGCGCCGCTCCGGCTTTTCATGCTGCCGGACATATCGAGCACGTAGACGAAGCGATCACCGTGGGCAACCGTGCCGAAATACTCGGCCGTCCCCTGTCCTTCCTGGCCCGGTTCTTTGGCTTGCCCGCCGGTCGAAGCTGTCCGCCGCCGGGCGGATCTGCCCTCGGTCAGCAGTTCCGCCAAATCGCCGTTGGCTGAGGACTTCGGCGATGACTTCAGCGGAACTTCCGTCAGCGGGAAGTCGGCCGGATCCGGATCGGAGACCGCAAGCGTCTCCAGCGGTTCGGGGTATTCGATCACCACGGCGACCGCCGCCCGGGCCAGCAACGCGTCCCACGCCGCTTCGGGTTCCGTGGCGAGTGTCTCCAGTGGCATCTGCTCCGGCGCGCTGACCATCTCGGCGGAGATCACGCTTAGCTCGCCGAGATCGATGGGCAATACGAGCACCGAGAGGGCCAAGAATGCGGCCAGATGCAGAATCCCCGAGAGGCTAAGAGCCCGCCACTGCACTTTGGCGCGGGCGGCGCGGCCAAACTCGCGCGTCCGCCGCCCCGCGCCCGGTGCGTCGGCCAATGCATCTACCAGCCGGCGATCCAACGCCAGCGGAAGTCTTCGAGTCGACGACATGACAGATCACCACGATCGCAAAACGTCGCTGCCCTTTCAGCCCAACTCGCAAGCGCCGCACGGCCAACTTCCGCACCAAGACCGACCCGCAAGCACGTCGACCCCACGGTCTGCCACCATCCTACCCCATTGGTGAGTGTCTGACAAGGGGGGCTGGCCGGGTCATGGCAGACTTTTATCTCCCACCAATCCCGCCACTATCAGTGATGTCCCCTTTTCTCCCCCACGGGCGTGACGCTCAACGGTGCCGGCACGCAGTCAGAGCAATCCAAGCTAGACTGTCAACGAAACCTCGCCCTTGGGCAGATCGAAACATACGATCACGTGACCCGGCTGCCGCAGCCACGTCCCGGACTTCAACTCGGACAACCGGTTCACCGGGCGCACCGCGATCGCCTTGCCGGCGACGACGAGTCTCGGCGGGCCGCTGCCTTCGGAGGCGATCCGCAGGGTAAACCGCGGGCCGGCAAACGGAGCCCGCAGCGTAACCTGGTTGCCCTTGCGCTTTATCCGCGTCAGTCCCTTGGCCGCCCAATATCGGGCGATCTCGCTGAGCTTCATCCAGACGGTCTGATCGCGGTAGCGACCTTCCAGGGCCAGCACCACCCGCTTGAAGGCCTCGAAACCCTGCTTCGTACCCTGGGTGTACATGCCCGGCCAATGGCACATCATCACGGCCGGCTGGCCGCGCTCGATCAGCTCGACCATCCGTCCGTCGGTGGCGTCGGCGTTGGCGTAGCGATGTCCTTCGGGCGTCAGGTCGCCGTCCCAGCCGCCGAACCAATCGCCCGTGCCGGCCGGCACACTGACGGTCGCCCGCGGATCGTCGCCCTCCAGACCCCCGACGTGCTCGAGCTTCGGCTCGGTGCTCTGTTGGCCCGTCGAGACGTACTTGAAGTAGTGCGGCAGCTCGGCGCCGTAGACGTCGCGGACCGACTGCTGCACCGCCAGCGAAAGCTCCGATTTGACCATGCCGCCGAATCCACCCGGCGTGGTGATCCCCTCGCAAGGCAGATCGCAGTTCTTCAGTATCCGCAGCGCGTAGGCCAGATACGCGGTCAGCTCGTCCACGCTTTTCTTGGTCCGCGGATACGAGTTCTCCATCGTCGCCGGGCTGATCTCGGCCATCGGCCGGCCGGTGCGAATATCGATCACCCGGGTGTGAGAGATCATCTCCGGATGGATGTCCCAGTTGGGCAGCATCAGCTCGCGGACCAGCTTCAGGCTATCGAGCAATTCCCGCCGCGACCAACCGGGCAGCTCCCGATCCAGCCAGCCGACGCAGCACGGATACGGCACCACGCTGTATTTGCCTTTCACGCCGTGCTCGGCGCACCAGGTGCCGAACTCGCGGACAAACGCATCGGGGATCTCCCGCGGCCAGGTCTTCCAGGGCTTCTTGTAGCTCTCCCGCTCGGGCCACGCCTCGGCGAACTGCGGCATGCAGAAGTGGCCCATGTTCACCAGGCACGTCGAGTCGTCAATAATAAACGACATCGGCACCCGCCCTCGTGGACCGAGAACCTCGACCCCCTCATCCTGCCGCGGCCGCTCTGCGGTCGGCGCCTGGGCCAGTCCCTTCAGCGCCCCCAGCGGCAAGCCGACCGCCGCAGCACCGCCGGCCCGCAAGAATTCACGTCGCGTGGTTCTGATCACGTCTTGCACCTATCCCCTTTTCTCTGCCCGATACATCGGCCTGTTAGCCATCACTCTCGTTGTCTCGCAGCCAGTCAACTCGACCGCGAGCCTCGAATTCCGCGGTCTGTTCGTCCTCGGCGAAGCACTCGGAAAATCGTCCATCTGGAATCCAGCACAGCTCCTGTGGATCGTCACTGAATCGGAGTGCCTCAAACCCGAATGAGCCGTCTTCTCTGCGGAAGATCTGGACCTTCCGCTTGCCGTGGCGTGCCACCAGTTCATTGACGACCGATCTCATGTGCCTCTCTGGATGGCTAACGGCCTGGAGCTCACTTGCGTGGCCGGCCCGTCCGACCACGCCATTAGTATGCCACGCTGCGGCCGGCCACGTCAAGTGGAGCGACGGGTTATGTGCCTCAGGCTCAACCCACAGTGCACACATTCCTTCTGGGCAATACTGATCCGGGCGAACATGGCGATCGGCCCGTCGGGAAGGAAGAACCGGTGTCGACAGCGTGGACATCTTAAGAACGGGTAAACCAAGTAAGCCTGGAGGAGAACAATCCCGAGTACGAGAAATCCCGCGCCTGTCACGTAAAGGGCCCATTCCCCGGCAAGAATCGCCAGCGCCACTCCGCCGAAAACTAGCAACATGCCGACCCAAAACAGGTGAACGTTGACCCTATGGATGCGAGCTATTCGACGGAGCTTGGACTCTTTTGCTGAACTGAATTCTCCCGACGCATCTTGGCACATAACGCCTGAGCTAACCGGGTGGCGGCTAGCGTCTTTCAATTCTGAATCCGTTGGGCGCCACTCAACGCCGTTAACCCTTTCTTGGTATTGAATTGGTCTTGATGCGACAGGCAGTTTTGCCTAAGTGCGTTTTGGGAAACTGAAATGCACTCTCACCCGAAAGGAATCGGGCATGTCGCATCGAGACCTGAGTTCGGAAAACACTCCGTATTGTTTCGGTCTGCAACTTCGCGAGGCGATCGAATGGCTGGTTCTGCCGAAGGCATTTGCCGACGTCCAATTCCGCAAGGACTGTTCCTGGACGGCGTGGACGCTCACTGCGGCGGCCATGCTTTGCGAAACCTGCTCATCTCACGCGAGCCCTTGTAGGGCATGGGCGAGTGGGCCGCCAGCTACGCGCCCGACCTGCTGGGCTTGACCCTCGACGAGTTGGCCGGCCGTAGCGATTTCCTCTACG
>SDBV01010764.1_pt1 | contig 11961 bp, 10 predicted proteins | sample 2277081 | NCBI WGS metagenome assembly SDBV01 (sample SAMN10402039, study PRJNA504765) | marine sediment metagenome | isolation source: marine sediment core GS10_PC15, 223 cmbsf | place: Arctic Ocean: Southern Knipovich Ridge | collected 2010
ACAAGCGGGACATCTCTGTCGCAGATCAAGGCCGCCTGCAGGAAAAACAAAATGCTGTACCTGCAGGAACAAGGCTTGCGGAAGGCGATTGACGGGACCACAAGTGTCCAGGAAGTCATCCGCGTAACCGAACCCCCAAAGAAAAAGCGTAAAACGCAGCGTAGGAGTTAATGATGATACTTATCCTAATAGCAACGCTGCTGATACTAGCTGTAGCATACTACCAGGCCATCCAGGGTCTGTTCAGCGCATTGATCATGATGATCCTGACCATCCTGAGTGCGGTCGTGGCCTTTAATTTCTATCAGCCCCTGGCCGAAGCTTTTCTTTACGAACGCATTCCCGAAGCAGCCGATGGAATAGCCCTGGCCTTGTTGTTCGTAGTGCCCCTGATCGGTATGCGGCTGGGTATGGACGCCTTAATCACCGAAAACATTACATTGAATAAATGGGTCGATCTCATTGCAGGCGGCTTCTTAGGGCTCATCGCAGGGATAATTTGCACAGGCGTACTAACCACAGCCATGCAGATGTTCCCATTCGACCGGGCGATCCTGTCGTTCGAGCCGTTCGACGGCAGCCTGACTCGCAGCCAGAGCATCGCCCCGTTCAGCCCGGATCGGTTCACGATTGGCCTGTTCGATTCACTTTCAAAAGGAGGCCTGACAACGGGGGACGATACGTCTTTCTCGGCCACACACGACGACCTCCTGGCCGAGCTTTTTGCCTGGCGCAATACAGCAGGCCTGGGCGGACGAATCGACGCCCTGCCCGATGCAATCAAAGTCAAAGGAGTATACCAACCGTCAGATCAGCAGTTGCCCATTCTTTTGGACGTGCCAGCTAACCCCATGATTCCATCGAGTAAGTCCACCAAGACACTGATTGTCCGTGTCCAGGTCAGCAACTCGGCCATGAATAACAAGCCGAAATGGTGGCTGCTGCCTGGTACGCACTTCCGCCTAGTCGGCCAGACGGGCAGGAGTTATTATCCGATGGCGTATCTGACCTATGAGAGCCAAGGCAGGTGGGCAGCCCATGTGCCCGAGATGAAAGGCGTAAAACCTCAAATCGCTGACCTGGCAGTCCAAAGACCTGCCGCCAAGGGTAAAAAGAGCCTGACAGTCGATTGGGTATATCAGATCGAACAAAATGATAAACCCGCGAGGCTTATTTTTCGCAGGACAGCCAAAGCCAAGGCTCCTAAAGTTACCGCCGATTCGATACCCGACAGTAATACTGCCCTGAGAAGAAAAGTCCCGCCGAAAAAGAAAAGACGGTAATCACCTATAAAAACTTAGACCAAACCAACACAAGCCCCTGCAAAAAGCGGGGGCTTGTTTCATTGGGGGCGGGGTAATGGCTTGCCCCTGTTTTGACGGGATTGTGCCCAAAGGTTATAGGCCTTGCCAGGGCGCCTCAGGTGTCCGCCGGCCAGCATTTGCCTGGTAGTCTTGAAGCAGCGATTCTCCCTCAGCCAGCGGAATGCCTGCCAGGATTGATTCTGGATCAATGAAAGATCATCCTTTCCCCAGAAAATTGCTATCGGAAGGCTGCGGACCTGGTCGGTAATCTCGATGTTTTCAAAAATTTTCATACTGCTGTTACATGCACGAGCGATCATCATGTCAAACCGCTCTGGATTCCTCAATCCGATGTAATACATCGGATAGCCTCCTGCGGAAAAACCCGTCAGGAGCACAGCATCAGGGTCGACAGCCGGGTAATCAGCCACAATTCGGTCAATAACCGAAAGGACAACATTCTCGTCATGGGCAAGCTGGCCAGCCCAGCCGATTGTCGGCAGGATACCTTCGGCACTACGAACCTTCGGGGCGGCGACCAGGAATCCCTGCTTCTGGGCCAGGTACTTCCATTCCTTCATCTGCCTTTTGCTTCCGTCCCAGACCTTACTGCCATGAAGCGTAATCACTAAAGGCCAGGAGCTCTGATCATCATAATTACTGGGCACATATAACCAATATTTAGCACCACTGGCCGGGTCTGATAACCTCCGAGCAGCAACGGGAGTGTCCTGGCGTTGGGTAACCGGACAGCCTGCCAGCAACCCTGCCGCAATCAATAAGAATAAAAGTTTTCCAAACCGCATGCGATCTCCTGCCGAATTGTTTAATGGACTTTCAATTATGCTAAACTAAAAGCCTGTTGAAAAAACGATCTTTGGCTTCTTATGCTACGTACTATAAAGACCTGATGTAAGGCCTTTTACTATTTGCTGATTGGATACAAATGTTACCTCGGAATGCTCTACTTGTCGGACTGGCTTTGTGCCTGGCCCTTTTAGCCCTGGCCCCGAAGTCTGCGCTGGCACTTGGCCCGGATGAAATACTAGTCGTCGCTAATTCCCGGAGCGCCAAATCCGTCGAACTGGCTCGCCTTTATGTCAAATTGCGCGGTATTAGCCCCGACCGCCTTCTTTTAGTAGATACCGCCACTGGCCAGGATATCAGCCGGGCAGACTATGAGAGGCAGATTCTCTATCCCATCGCTCGGCATCTAGTTGAAAAAAATCTGATCGAAACGACGAGTTGCATCTGCCTTATCTGGGGCATGCCGCTGAAGATTGGCCCTGCCAAACTTACCGGCGAATTTGCGAAAATAATCTCAACCTATAAAACAGCCTCTTCAAGAAACCTCTACCGCATGCAGACCGACCTGAAGCTGCTGGGAACGGTAGCGATGGAGTTCCCTCAGCCCAAAACGGACGGACTCAAACCAATCGGCCAGCTTTTCAGCCCAAGAGTAACCGTCGGAACTGAAACCAAACCAGATCGCAGCAAACTTCAAACAAGCATTACCCAACTGGTAGAGGTCAAAACCAAAGCGGCTCGCAAACTTACCAACCAGGCTAATCAGGCAATTGCATTCCGTCAGCTCATGGCGATACAGCTGGACGTATTCGGGCTCAAAGGCTTGATCGAATATATAAACAAAAACAATCCACCAGGCCCGCCGGATATAAACGAACTTACCAACCAGCTCAATCAGGCCAGCTTAAAACTTGAGGGCCTCAATAAGGCGGGAAATTCAGTACAGAATGTGCGGCAGGCACTGGATCTGGCAGTAACTATCGGCGGGATCAACTTCGTAGCAACTGCGGCAGAGCAAAAACTCAAACTCACCGAACACACCGACGCTGCATTGGATAGTGAACTGGCGATGATGTGGTGGGGTAATCAGTATGCCCTAGCCGGCATGCGACCAAACACCCTCTACTGGCAGATTGCCGAACAGGCTAAAACCGAAAATCTGCCTCCTATAATGATGACAGCCCGGATCGACGGCCCAACGGCTGAAGATGCCAGGCGAATGATTATCGATTCGATTCAGACAGAGAAAATCGGACTCAAAGGAAAATTCTATATCGACGCCGGAGGCAAGCACAAAGCTTACGACAAGAACCTGCGGATATTGGCCAAGACCCTCCAGCAAATCACCCAAATGGAAGTCGTAATCGACCACGACTCGACACTATTCCAACCGGGTACTTGTGACGACGCTGCACTTTATGTCGGCTGGTACAGCCTGAGGAAATATATCCCCGCTTTCACCTGGAATACCGGTGCGGTCGGGTGGCACATAGCCAGCTTCGAGGCAGTGCATCTCCGCGACCCCAATAGCAACGAATGGTGCCCTAAGATGATCCAAAACGGTGTGGCTGCAACTGTCGGAGCGGTAGACGAACCTTACCTCGGTGCGTTTCCGCTTCCCCAGCAGTTCTTCCTACTACTGCTAACTGGCAAATACACACTGGCTGAGTGCTACTGGCGAACCGTACCGAAAGTCAGTTGGCGAATGATGCTGATCGGGGATCCTCTGTACAACCCATTCGCAGCGAACCCCCAAGTTAAAATTTCCGACCTTCCGCCTCAGTGGCTCCCGTAAAAAGCTGTTATGCGATGGAATCTTTAAAATCGGTTTTTAACTTTTCGACAGCATCTGGAGACTCGCACCACCGAGCTCCCATCGCCAGCATGTAAGGCAATACCACAATCCCGCAGCCAACGGCGTGTACTTGCCAATCTGCAACCTGAGCGCTGCGACTGGAAAGAATAATTTGCATCGCCTCACCTGCCCCACCTGCCCCAGCGGCAAAGACAATCCCCAAAAGGCCCGCCCACCAGTTACGCGCCCCAACCAGCCAGGCCAGGGAAAGTGCCAACCAAAAACCCACCATAACATGCATATAGGTATCATCCAAACCATGGGCACGAGCAACCCAGAACACCAGGCCAAGCCGCATAGTAAGCCCCAACAGCAGCATAAACCCAATGAGAATCGCAACCAACACAGCCCCAGATACCGTCTTAACAGGCCGGGACAGCGCTGCCGGCAAGGCCGCCCAAGTCACAGCGACTGCTAAAGTAACCCCCGGGCTGGACCAGCCACCCGGACAGATAAAAGCTCCCCCCCCCAGCAAGGCCGCAGCGACCCAAAGAATGGGCCTGACCTTTGCAAAGCCCATAGGCCAACTGGCTCGGACGAGCATGTATCCCAAGCTAGCCAAAGAACCGCCGACTGCCAGTAACAGCCCAACCCATCCGATCGCCGAGCCAAGCACAGCAAAACCATTATCGCCAGCCCACACCGATGTAAACGCCGCGCCACCTGAGCCAAATGCCTCTATCGGGCGAGGGCCTATCGACGGGATGGCGAAATCGCCGGCAACAATTACAAACCCCCCAAAGCAGGCCAAGGCTACAATCGCAACCATAGGCCAGACGATCCTGGCAATACGAACTCGCAAACCTTCAAAACCCGCAGCCGCCCTGTTCAACTCGGCAATAGGGCTTAACCAGACACACAAACCGGCCAGGCCCAATAAGGTCAATGACCATCGTGACAGTTGATCGCCGGTCAGTAATCCAAAACCAGCTCCAGCCATCATCGATCCGCCTATCACTGCTGGGACCAAAAGGCGATTTTGGACCGTAGAGATAAGATCCTGGCTGAGCATCACCGCCAGGGCCAGCAAGAGCAAGTGAAAGAACATCGACATATCCATTGCGCCTGCCAGATCATCTCCGGAATTATCTACTCCAAGTGCGTTTCGACTCAGGTGATATGAGACAATTATACCAACCGTCAGGATTACCAATTGGATCGGATGAACTGAAACTGTGCGATCACCGGCCATGGTACGAGCCAAAATCCAGATCGCCAGCACAGCCAAAAGCCCCCCAGCCAAACAGCCCCAGGCATAATAACTTGGCGAAGTCCAGGCAAACATACCAAGGACAAAGACAACCATAAGGAACCACCGTGCCAATGACTGGAGCTGTCGCGAGGTTGTACCAATTGGTATTGCCATTTAATGTGAACCTGAAAAGTTTTGCCGACGATCGAACAATGCCTGCTGATCAACAATAGACGAGTCTAATCGCCAAACGCTGATAACGTCAACTGCCGAGGGCGATTCTATCGATTGTCCAAACTATAGTTATGTTGTACGATCAGAGACAATGAAGTCCATTACAAACTACAATCCCGGGCCTGTCGAGCTTTTCGTACCTGGTAGAATCTGCCTGTTCGGCGAGCACAGCGACTGGGCTGCCCAATTCGGCCGACACAAAGGCTTCTGCCTCGTCATCGGTACCGACCAGGGGATATCCGCCCAGACCAGACCCGCAGAGAATTTCTCCATCCATACACTCGTTCCCGATGCACTAGGCAGACCCAGCGGCAGGACTCGTCATATGAGCTGCAGGTTCGACGAGGAATCGCTACAGGCAGCGGCAAAGGATGAAGACGAGTTCTTCCGCTACTGCGCCGGCGTTGCCCATGAGATGCTGACCCATTGCAACCTGCCAGGCGGGCTGGAACTGCGGATAACAGAGATGGACCTGCCACTGCGCAAGGGCGTGTCAAGCTCAGCGGCTGTGTGCATTCTCGTAGCCCAGGCGTTCAATGCGATTTACGAACTGGGCCTGTTCCCACACGAAATGATGGAAATTGCTTATCTGGGCGAGCGACTGACCGGAAGTCAGTGCGGCCGAATGGACCAGGCCTGCATCTACGGAAAGACTCCCGTACTACTGACATTTCAGCAGTCGTCCCCCATTCGTCTCGAACCGCTCATGCCCACAGGCGACGTCTTCATGTTCTTCGTCGACCTTGCCGGGACCAAGAATACGATCAAGATCCTGGCCGACCTGCAGAAAGCCTACCCAGAAAACGAAAACCTCCAGAAAGCACTGGGCCCGGAAAATGAGCGCATCGTGCGCAAGGCCTACAGAGCCCTGGTTGCCGGTGACGCCAAGCAACTGGGCGAGCTAATGATACGAGCCCAGACCAACTTCGATTCTCTCGTTTCCCCGCACAGCCCCGAACAACTGGCCAGTCCCCTGCTACACGAACTGCTTTCATTTGAACCTATTGCCGAGCATATCTACGGCGGAAAGGGTGTCGGCAGCCAGGGAGATGGGACAGCACAGTTCGTAGCCAGATCTGCCGCAGATCGCGATGCCGCAATGGCCAAGATCACAGCCGCCTTCGACCAGATGATCTGCTTCCCGCTGACCATCTCCAGATCAGCCCGCCCGGCCCGATAGAGCAGTTAGAGACGCCCCCGCCAGATTCATTCGGCGCCGATCAGCTTCGCAACATTATCAACATTTACCGGCTGGATAATGCCTCGATCTGTAATAATCGCCGTTATCAGCTCACTCGGCGTGACATCGAAGGCGGGCGAGAAGGTCTTCGCCTGGGCCGGTGCAGTTACCCTACCAAAGCCGGCGGTGATCTCCTTACCCTCGCGCTGCTCAATGGGAATCTCCTGTCCGCTCGCCAAGTGCAAATCGAATGTACTGTAAGGAGCAGCCACATAGAACGGAATATTGTGGTGACGGGCAAGGATCGCCAGACCATAAGTTCCTATCTTGTTAGCGACATCGCCATTTGCTGCTATGCGGTCTGCACCGGTAATAACCATCTGCACGAGCCCCTGGGCCATCACGGTCGCAGCCATGGAGTCTGTTATCACCGTAGAATCAATACCCGCGGCGGTCAGTTCCCAGGCCGTCAGGCGTGAGCCCTGAAGCAGAGGGCGAGTCTCATCGCAGTAAACCTCAAACTTGTGTCCATGGGAGTGCGCTATATACAAACCGGCGGTGGCTGTGCCTATCCCGGCAGTCGCAAGTGCGCCGGCATTGCAGTGGGTGAGAATTCCACAGCACTTTTCAATCAGCGGGGCGGCGTAACGTCCCATCGCCAGACACAACTGCTCATCCTCAGCCTGGATTGCCCTGGCCTCTTCAAGCATCGCTCGACGTATCTCATCGACACTGTCACTGATCGTCGACTGGGCGCGTCTGTAAACACGCTGGGCTGCCCATTTGAGATTCACTGCCGTCGGGCGGGCGCTGTCGAGATATTCGACCGCAGCTTCCAAACCCGTGAGAAAATCTGCATCCCCAATATACTGGGAGGCTATTACCATACCATAGCCGGCTGCTACACCAATAGCTGGGGCACCCCGAACTACGAGCCTATAGATTGCATCGTGAACCGCCTCGGCGTCCTTGCAGTCGATAAACTCTGTTACCACTGGCAGTTTGGTCTGGTCCAGCAGACGAAGATAGCCTCTGGGTCCATCACCAACCCACTCGATAACCTTCACAGGCGGTTGAATGTCAGCTTGGTCGTTGCTCATACAGATGACAGTAGCTACAGGACAGCTACTTGGCAAGTCGCTGTCGATAACGCAGGGACCCGAATCGGTCTTGGTAATCCCGAACAGCCGGCGATACTAAAAAAATGCTAAAGTTGCTAATAGCTGTTCGAAAAAGTCTGAAAAAAACTTCTCAACAGGATATTTTTTTATCTAATTAATGTATCGGTTAGCCGGGGAATACCGCCATAGAGACTGTAAATTGTAAATGTCGAGCCAGGGAAATTACGGAAAGAACAATTCGCCTAAGAGCTTAAAATTAAAATGGTTAAATTGCTGATAACTTGTATTTCCAAACCGTTGCGACTTGCTGTAGTTATCGTTTCTACATTTTTGAGGATTGGTTTAAAAAACTGGGGATCTAACCGGCCAAGAAACTCACCTTGATAGCTCCAAGAGCCGATATATATCATTGAGATTGTTGGCAGCCCTTTCGAATTGCCTACATATGGCTTTCGTCGGCTGGCGGCTAACTCCAAGGAAGGAGTACAGGGATGCTCGTGCTGTCCAGACAACCTGACGAGGCTATCATAATCGGCGATGACATTATCATTACCATCGTCGGTGTCCGTGGTGATAAAGTCCGCCTCGGTATCAGCGCCCCTGCCCACATACCCGTCCATCGTAAAGAAGTTTACGAGGCTATCAAGCGCGAGATGGAAAACTCATCCGGCCAGGGTGGCAAGGTAGAATCCCTCGCCAAGCACAGACCAAGAACCGACCGCGACAAGCCCCCTGTTAACGACCACAAGGACTGAGAAAGCCTCTGCCATATTTTATCCATACCCTTTCCGGGTAAGATCCCCGCAATCAAGATGGTACGCCTATCTGCACCGCAGTGATTGTGATCGCTTGATTTGACACTCGCTTTAAATTAAACTCAATCTTCGGTTCCGAGGAATCATTTCAAACTTCAGGGATTCGTGAAGGATATTTGTGACCTGACAACTCAGAAAGGTGGTTTGTTTAAATGAAAAGAACGAATCTACTGCTGGTATCCGCCCTACTACTGATCGCTGCCAGTCAAACAGGCTGTATGGGAGCCCTGGAAAAGGCAGTTGTGCTTGCGGGCATTCCCACCTACGAAGAACTGAAAGACCAGATTCCGCCCATCCCTGCCGGTATGAGCCGCCTGATAGTTTACTACCCCTTTGATCCTGGAAAGTTAATTGTGAGCGCCGGCACGGGAATTTCACAGTTCTGGGTCGACGACATGGCCACGGAGATTAAGTTTTTCGGAAAAATGCGGCCAGCACCGCTCGGGATGCTGGACAAGCAGTTCATGTATTTCGATCTCAAGCCAGGCGAGCACAAGGTAACATGCAGGTGGGGCCGACCGCCCCTTTATCCTAAGCAAACCACACCCATTGAAACCATGGCAGGAAAGACTTCTTATGCACGCCTGCAGTTACTAAAATCGCCTCGAGTAGTTCCAGAAAATGAAGCGCTAAAGGCCCTCCAGAACCTGAAGTATATTTCCAAGGACCCGCCGCAATCCTTTAAGCTTATAGCAGCCAAATAGGATCCGACCAGTTGCCTCTGCCCTGATAGGATCCTGTACATATAAGAAAAGCCCAGCTACTAAAAGCGGCTGGGCTTTTTTATATTTATTTATTGGCCGGCTATGCCATCGCAACAGCCTCGGTTGCAACCTCAGTCTCGGCCTGGGCTTGCGGTTCGATAATATCGGCGAAGCCGTAAACGCCTGCCAGTGCAGCTACGCAATTGGGATCGTACCCCGCAGGTGAACAGCGATTCAATTCGCTAATTACATCTCGCGAGGACATCCCAGGCCTGTGCGGACGATCGTTACTCATGGCATCGAATGTGTCTGCAACAGCCAGGATTCTGCCGGTCAGGGGGATATCTTCGCCGGTAAGGCCAGTAGGATAGCCCGTGCCGTTCATGCGTTCGTGATGGAATCTGATCGCAGGCAAGATTGGCTCGAGCGATTTCAATGGCCTGAGGACTTCGTAGCCAATCTGGCTGTGACTTTTTACGGTCCTGAATTCGTCTACGCCAATCCGCGACCGCTCGGCTATTACATTGGTAGGCACGACCAGCATGCCTATATCGTGCAACTGCCCCGCGAGCTTCATCATAGAGCATGTCTGAGAATCCATACCCATCCGACGAGCGATCTTGCCGGCCAGCTCACCCACGCGGTTGCTGTGCCCATTGCAGTAGCGGTCGCGAGCTTCTACGAGCTTGACTATCCTGCGCAATACCGATACGTAATGCCGCTCTGCATTTCGGGCTGCTTTACTCAGTCGCTTGCTGTGACGATGCAGACGATTAATCGCCCGACGCGTCTGAATTGTAGCCAGCCCGCCAGCCAGGACCACCATGATACCTATCAAAAGGCTATTTGCATCGAAACCTTCCATCGCAATGGCCAAGGCTGTGATAGCCACCGCCAGCAGAAATAGAGACATCACGCGGACAATATCGGCAGGACTGGAAATCATCCTCATCGTTGACCCTCAAAGTTTTCAAAACTTTTGAAAAAGATTGTAGATCGCCCCCGAACCTTATGGTGGATTTCGTCTGAGCGAATGGATTACACAACTCGGCTGAACCGACCATTTTGACCGGCCAACCACGAAAGACGCACACAACCAGAACTTACGATTCGACATGCAAAATTGTGTCAATTTTCTTTGATCGTTTTATGGCTAACTTCAGCCAAATTAGCTGGTTGTCGCCAGTTTTCGCATGAATTCAACGGAATTTACTCAAATTCGATCTTTTTCGACGAGGCGCTTTTTTCATTCAAAAAGTTAACTTTTCAGGACTACAAGGGCCTTGGTTTCCGATATGGTTATAGTTCGCCTATGTCACAATACAAACCCATACTGATCGGTTGCCCGCAATATCAGAGATTTGTCCGCGGCACCTATGAATGCGACGAAACGGGCAAATACCTTCACACTGGGGACGGCAATTTCAGCCTCGAACGAACCAAGTGCGGCCATTGCGGAGGTCGTTGCGCACAAACACTTTGCGTTCTACACCGTCACAATCGCATGTCCGATAGATCGTGGCACCCCTATAGCGTTTTGCCTGTCCAAAAGGATAATGCTCCCGCCAAAACCGCCCCACCTCCCAAAACTGCCCCAAAAAAAGGCTTCTACGCCTAAGCTTAAAAACTTTAAGCAGTTGGCAGATTTGAATCGTCTAGATTCCCGCGCTAAGCTTCTAGAAATAGGGGAACTTACGCATGAACAATCAAAAAGATATACGAACTCTAGCCGAAGAAGTCCGCAGTTTCGTTCGTCGCAGCTTTACTCTGCCAACCGGCGAACCCCAAACCCAGCCGGGCCAGAAGCCTCTCTGGTCAAAGTTAACTCAACTGGGAACGGAGCTTTGGCTCGACACCGGCAGTTGCGAAGATGCTGCCCGGCTGTGGACTCGGGAGTTTTCGGCACTTACGACTAACAACACATTGCTTAACCGCGAAGTCCAGAAGGGCACTTACGATTCGCTGATCCGAGACGCCGCTGATCTGCTGGGGCCGTATCGACTTTCCAAACAACAGCTTAAACTTGAGATCGCCTTCATTCTCAACGCCGTCCACGGCCTGAAGCTCGTCCAGCAATTCAACACCCTTGTCTCGGTCGAACTGCACACCGACCTCGCCGGTGATATCCCAGCCACCATCGAATACGCTCACCGATACCATCAGGTATGCCCGGAAAAGTTTCTTGTGAAAATCCCGCTTACCCCGGCCGGTCTGCTGGCTGGGCGGAAGGTCGCCCGTGACGGTATTCGTATCAACCAGACACTCGGCTTTTCGGCGAGGCAGAATTACATCTCAGCCCGACTGGCCAGGCCCGATTACGTGAACGTCTTCTTGGGCAGGCTCAACAGCTTCGTTGCAGACAACCATCTAGGTGACGGTCTCTTTGTCGGCGAGGATGCTACACTTGCATCGCAGCGCGGAATCCGTCAGCTCAGGGCCGACCGGGACATCCCAACCCGTCAGATCGGCGCCAGCTTCCGCGATTCCAGCCAGATCGCCAACCTCGCTGGGATAGATGTAATGACCATACCGCCGAAGGTGGCTGAGGAATTTCTTAGCTGCGGAATCGAACCGTCGAGTTTGACCGACAGGACCGACGCCGATTATAAGCCTCAATTCGCAGATGGCGTTGACGTCACGGCAATCGGGTTCCATACGCTGTGGGATATCAATCCACATATTCCTGCCTGCTTGGACGTGCTGGAAAAAGAGAATCTCGATGCGTTCACCCCGGATGATCTTATCGACT
>SDBV01010765.1_pt1 | contig 11961 bp, 7 predicted proteins | sample 2277081 | NCBI WGS metagenome assembly SDBV01 (sample SAMN10402039, study PRJNA504765) | marine sediment metagenome | isolation source: marine sediment core GS10_PC15, 223 cmbsf | place: Arctic Ocean: Southern Knipovich Ridge | collected 2010
GCTGCTTTTACTGTTCATAATGAATTAGGGTATGGATTTCTTAAAAAAAGTATATAAAAATGCTTTAATTATTGAACTATTTAAAAGCAACTGGCCTTGAAATCGGCTTGCTTATCAATTTTGTATATTCAGTAGCAGTTAAAAGAAAGATATTTAAGAAACCTGGTTAATCTGCGTCCTAATAATAAAAACCTGTTCTTGAAATCGCACCCGACTTTTTTTATTATTGATTTTAATTATTATACTATATTATACTCTTTATACCAAATTCGGGCTGTAGCGCAGTGGCTAGCGTGCTCGGTTCGGGATCGAGAGGCCGGGAGTTCAAATCTCCCCAGCCCGAAAAATAGTTCCCGCTTTAATTCAATTTGTTTAGTTTATTATTATTACAGCCGATTCATAATTGTGAAGAGCTTTAAAACATGAATTACTTATTTGATCAAAAATATATTTTTATATTTTTTATTTTATTCTTAGTTTTTCCCTGTTTTGGTGATGATATATATATATTTCAGTCAGGTGATACCTTATACAGCCTTTCTAGAAGGTTCGGTGTGGGAGTAGAAGAAATTCAGCTATCGTCAGGAATCAGCGATCCAACTAATATTATGATTGGAGCCAGAATTGTAATTCCTACCGAATCAAATTCTACTTCTTATTTTGAATATACAATACAATCCGGGGACACTCTTTACAACCTTTCAAAGATTTATAACGTAGCTCTTGAAACCATATATTTATTAAACGGTTTATCTGAATCGAGTATTCTAAAAATCGGCATGCAGGTAAAAATGCCTCAACAGGATAATATATCTACTCAGCAGAATACTACTAATGTTAATACTACAGCACAGCTCGATTATACTCAGAATACTTTGAATACCGGAAATACACCATACTGGCCGCATCCTGGTAAAATAGAAGAACTAAACGGAGAACTCTCAAAAGCTGTTATTATTATAGGCAGAGAAGGCGATTCAGTTGTTTCTGTTTCATCAGGAACAGTAACCTGGGCCGGACCCTTCCGGGGTTATGGTAAAATGGTTTTTATCAAATGCTCCAATGGATACGTATTCGGCTATGGTGGACAGGAAGATATTTTTGTAAATATTGGTGATGATATAAATATTGGAACCGAAATAGGCACTCTGGGTATTAATTCCCATGATGGTATTGCAAAAGTTTTCTTTTTTGTTGCAAAAAACGGTATTCCTTTAAGGCCAACAGAAGCCCCAAGAAGCTAGTTAATAATAATTCCCTAATTTGACATTTTAATTATTACATGATATACCTGAATATAGTTAAATATTAAAGTAATTTAACCAATCTTTATTAACTAATCTGCATTTTTTTTGCTCCTTTTCAATAAATTTATGGTTTTAAGAAAGAAAAATACAATTTGACAAAATTTTTATATTTGAGATAAATTATATTTTGTAGAAATTGGAGTTTTTTTATTTTTATTATTGACATATTGGAGATTTTATACTAAATTAACATTAATTAAAAATAGCACTTAATATATTATTTTTAAACTATTATATTTTAAAAGGAGGCTTAGATGCTTAACAAGCAGGCCGCGACTTCTACAAGAAAAGTTAGCAATTTTAATTATTACTCAGACAAAACTGATTATAAATGCAACACAAAGGAAAAGGATCCACTTTATCTCTATCTAAAACAGATTTCTAAGTATCCTCTTCTTTCCAGGGAAGAAGAATCGAATATCGGTGAGAAAATTGCATATAGTAAACAGGAGATTACAGACTTAAAAACGGCCTACCAGGATGAAAATATTCATCCGTTAGAATATAATCATGAAAAAAATAAATTAGAAAAAAAAATGATAACACATAAAAACAAGATGATAAATGCCAATTTACGCCTAGTTATTTCTATAGCAAAGAAGTATCAGCACCGAGGATTGTCTTTTTTGGACTTAATAGATGAAGGTAATATAGGCCTTATAGAAGCTGTAGAAAGATTTGATCATACAAAAGGATGCAGATTCTCTACGTACGGAACCTGGTGGATACGTCAGGCAATAATTAAATCGCTTGCGGACAAAGGCAGAGTTATAAGAATCCCTATTCATATGTTAAACACTATAAAAAAATGTTTCTTTGTTGCAAAACACTTAACACAGGAGTTTGGACGTGATCCAAGCAGCATAGAACTTGCACAGTATATGAATCTTCCGCATCAGAAAATAAAAGAGATAATTAAACTTTCTCAGGAAACCGCTTCTCTTGATACTACAATAGATGATGAAAATATTACACGATTATCGGATTTAATAGAGGATAGTACATCATACAGCCCTTTTGAAAATGTTTTTAATATCACTTTGCAGGATACAATACATGGAGTACTGGAACAACTGACAGAACGTGAAATGAAAATAATTAAGCTCCGATACGGCCTGGATGGTGAAGGGCCTTATACACTTGAACAAACAGGGAAATTACTTGGTATTACCAGGGAACGTGTACGCCAGATTCAGGAAAAAGCAATCTCCAAACTAAGGCATTTTAAAATAATCAAAGATTTAAAGGGCACCGTATAGAAATAGTTTTTCGGACTGTCTATCTAAGACAGTCCTTTTTTTTTACCTTAAACCTTAAATATCTTGACATCAGAACTTTATATCCTTTCTTAATCAAAATATAAAAAAGATTTCTCGCAAAGTTCGCAGAGAACGCGAAGTTATTTTAATATTTCATTATTTTGGTACTCTTTTAACTTTTATACGCCATCTTAAAGGATAAAAAATATTTTCTCTGATTTCCTTTGCGTTCTTTGCGAACTTGAGCGTAAGCGGGCGAGAGATATTTTTTTCACAATGCCTGCTGAAAATCATCAATCCACTCAAAATTTAGAGGTAGTACATTAAAAATTAAATAATACTTCTAATTTCGCTTGCAGCTGATCATAGGTAAAATGTTGTTTTGCCAGGTTATAATTATATTCAGTTATTTCATTACAGAGTTTTTCATTATGGATTATTTCATCAATTTCTTGCACAGCTTTATCTGTCAGATTATTGTCCTCTATCATTACTGTTTTAAATCCTTTACTGCCTATCTCAGGCCAGTATACAGGCTTATAATTATTTACAAATATAGGCCGTTTTGCAAGCACACATTCTACGAATGCATTACCAAATCCTTCATAGATGCTAAAATAGGTACATGCTTTTGATACTGCATAAGAATCAGGAATTGAATATACTTTTTCACCATGTATAGATCTACCTCTTTCCGGCAGTATACGCCTGTATCCAAAGAAAATCCTGTCATCAAGATTTTTATCATTAATTATATTCAGCAGCTCTTTGAAATAACCGAGCCTTTCATCATCTGCCTTACTGCCTGTTACAACAAGTTTTACTCTCTTATCATCTATCTTTTCTATAAGCTCAATTGCTGTTTCTATGCCCTTTCTTTTTACTATTCTTGTAACCTGAAATAGAGGAATATCGCTTTCATCCAGTCCTAAGCTTGTCAGCATGTCACTATTATAATCATCGAGCAGTCCATATGGTTTATCAAAGTCCATAACATTCGGTACTACCATAGAATCTAATTTATATTTATGCCTTAAAGATTCCTGTGCATCTGTATTTATTACTGCATGACGTACATGAGCATATTGAAGCGGAAAAGTATTCTTTATTATTTCTTCTATTTCCTTATGAGGAGTTTTATATCTCTCTCTCCTTTCCCAGTAAAAATCATGATCATGGCATATTGTTCTGATTCCTGTATGCTGGACAAGTTCTCTTATACCCATACCCATAGACAAATGACAAGGTAATGCGGATCCATTCTCTACTAAAATAACATCAATTTTGTTTTTAATTACCCATTTAAATAACTGAATTGCAATAACATCCTCTAAATGATTTAGATGACGCATAAGTTCCGAAGGATCCTCATCCGGAAAGTAAAAAGCACGTTTCTGTTCCCATTCGCATTCAGGGGAAAAGAATGAAAGTGCAGGTAGCAGAGTCTGTTTATCATCTTCTAAAATATTAGCTGTATATCTTCCGGAAATTATAAATAAATCATGCGCCATTCTTTCCTTTAGAACATGAAGCCACTTTTCAGTTTCAAGAGAAACACCATCAATATCGCCTATCCTTCCAATTATTATTCCGATATTCATAAGCCATCCTAATATTTTTTTTATTATTTTAGAATATAATTTTAATAAATTTCAATACTAAAATAATATTAATTTAAGTATACAGCAATTTTAATCTATCACAACAATATTTTTACTTTACTAAAATATTTTACTCCCGTATTCCCAGTACTGCATTGCCAACAGGCCTTGGTTCCGGCGGAAGTGAAATAACATCGCTTTCATATTCAGAATTATATGGGGAAATATTGAGTATTCTACCATTTGCAAACAAGGTACTGCTTCCACCAGGATCAAAACCCATAGCTTTATCCATACCCTGTTCTATTAATATATCCGCCATATCAATATGGCTGGCACCTACAGATTCTCTAATTCTGCCATTAATTGTTAAAACAGACAGATTTCCTTTTTTATCAATCCCAATTGCAATCTTGGGCCCCCGCATGTCTGTAAAATCAAGGCGTGCTGCCTGAGTCCGGATTGAATTTTCTGTTTTCCAGCCTTCCTTTTCCATATTAATACATTTTATGCCATTATCCACCAGGAGCGGACCTGCTTCTATTGCACTGTCTATATCTTCCCAGCCGGATAGTTTTATATCAAGCTTCTTTTCTATATTGTACCATGATTTCGGAAAAAGATTATCTGGAAAAGAAAGCACGATACCAACAGGTAAAACAGGAATATTTTCATTCTTTTTTGTCTTAATTACTTCTTTAATTACAGTGCCTGCAAGCCTTACAATAACTCTTCCATTACCCGGAATGAACTCTTTCTTAAAAGTTAGATCATAAAAACAGATATTATCTTCTTGCGGAATATTTCTATTATAATCTTTAAATGTGAAAATATCCTTAGAATCCGAAACAATCAAGCCCTGTTTAGAATTTACACGTTTTATATTTAGAGCTCCATCCGGTCTTATAATAAAAGCCGGTTTATTAAATAACGGCGGACAGATAACCTTTCCATCGGATATAATAAGGCCTAAAGGAGAACCAATATAAGACTCCGGCAGGCCAAGTTTACCTACAAGCTCAGCATTAATCATATATCCGCCATTCCAGGCTAACTCAATTTTCTTTTTTATTTTTTTTTCGTATTTTTTTACAAATTCTGTGACTTTCATTCTATTGTTATCAGAAACGGTAATAAATTTCCATTTCTTCTCTGCCTTGCTGATATTTACAAAGGCAAGAGCCCCGCTCCATGGAAGGTGATCTTTATATATTCCTGAAATATATGAATATGATAGTGAAGATTTTTTTTGTTTAGCAGGTTTTTTTAGTAAAAGACTGTTTATAAGTTCTTTTATTGGAGTACCTTTAGAAAGGGCATCCTGCTTTATAAGGTTAATAAGCTTACTTTTACCAATTTTATTTTCAAGTTCTACATATTCATTGCTTTTTATTGTTTCATAAAAGTCCTTAGCTGTTTGTACCGGAGTAGGAAAAGCAAGGGTTGTCCTTACTCCTGCAGGCACATACTGAATATAACCGCTTCCTTCTGGTATTCCGAGTATTTTTGCTATGAGTTTATCCTTCGCGCACCCAATATGAAACTTATCAATATCCACAATATCTGTTGTAACACAGGCGTGAGGCCTGCAGGTTATTAAAAATCCATTCTGGTTTTTTATTTTATTAAGAGTATGCAGAGCTGTTTTACCAAGCTCTGGAAAATGTATTCCTATACACAACTGTTTAGTTTCCACTATTTTTATAAGCGAATGCTTGTAGAGCATTTTAAGCTCTTTATCTTCACATATTTTAATATAGTTATCTAAAGATTTTGCAGTAATGTTTTTACCCAATCGATTCCCGGAACAGAAAATATAAACAGGCACTATATTTTCCTTTTCTTTATATATTAAATCTTCTTCTAATTTTTTATCTCCTCTTATTTTTAATTGTTTGCGGATATGCAGTAAGGCAAATAATTCGAGTTCGTACTTAATAAATTTTCCAGGAAATATTGCGATAGGTATTTTTTTACCAAGTTTTTCTATCAATTCTTTTCTATTATCTATCTCGAGTCTTGGGCTGTTTGTTAACTGGTATAATGCCATATTTAAGTCATTAAAAAGATGGGGCACATCACTTATTACCTGCTTTATTTTAGGTACAAATATCTTTAAAAAGAACATATTAATAAATCCGGTTAATTCCTGAAAAGTAAAATCCTGATAAGGATAGTATTTTTTATTCCTGTGTCTGTATGCAAGTGAATGATCGTGCCTTATAGAAATCTCCCCCTCACTATAAAAGAAAATATTGTCTATTGAATTATAAAATCTGTTGAGCTTCTGTATATCAATCTCGCTTTTGTCGATTGTTTCATTTACAAGTTTAATAGCGAATTGCATTGCCATTCCTCGTATCATCTGCTCTTCTATTCTGAAATAACTCGGATCTATTAATGATTTTAGCAGGTTCATAAACATTAGAATTCCATAACCCGGCATGTAGTATCTTTTTTTAGTATCAATAAGACTTTTTAAATCATCATTTGTAAAATTAGCAATCTTTATATACTGCTTTAATAAGTAGCCTACACGCCTTACACTATATTGATTTGGTTTCAACTGGTTATATAGCTTAAAGAAAATAGCACGTATATTATCTTCCAAAGACTTCATGCTGTAACGTGCTTCTACAACTGCTTTATTATGTTCAATATCCAAAATATACTTATGAGGAAAAAATATCCATTCGAGCATTTTCGAAACCATTTTCTCAGATATTTCTTTACCACTGAATTCAAATACCTGAAACCGGAGTTTTCGCCTTAGATTTTTACCAATTACCTCTTCGAATACTCTCCGTGGATAAAACCTGTTAACAAAAATAGGAATACCGCATGCAGCAGCTTCTATTATAGGAAGGCCTCTTCCTTCTGTTTCACTTGGCAGCATAATTACTGATGCAATATTAAAAAGTTCGAGTATTGTTAAAGGAAGTTTATATTTATCTGTAAAACGCTTTTTATCAAATTCACTGAATAAAAATCCAAGAAATATCCTTTTTTTATGTTTATTATTTATAGAATTTAAAAATTTTTCAAAATCTTTAACAAGTTTTTTAAAATACTTATACTGTCCCTGAGCAATAGGGCCGGTTACAAGCAAAGTAATATTAAGCAGCTTATTCTGCTCAAATTTGGAAGAGAAATCTTTATTATTAAAAAGTTTTCTTAATAAGTCAAAACCGATCTCGATTCTTTTTCTTACCATCACCCTTGTTGGCTGCAGAAAAATTATATTGTTCTTTGTAAAATTAAATGCAGTATCCTCACATCCAAGAATTACAGGATCTATATTGTTCGAATTTAATTCTGTATTATTGTATATTTGTTCTGGAGTTTTTATTTTAATACTCTTTTTATATAGAGCCAGTATATCCTTTATCTGCATAAAAGCATTTACTTTTGCTTCTTTGGGAACATTCTGATAGGCTTTTATATTAACTGCGGTATTTATTTCCGTAACACTTGCAGGATTATGCCCATTAACAGCAATTAAATGCTGTGTTTGATTTTTATTAATATTTACATTTATCCAGGATCTGGATTCCCACGGAAGAATAACTTCTAAAAGAGAAAAAAATTCACCTATATCCGAATTAGTAAAAAAGAAATCTCTAGGGCCGGGTTTATTTTTTTTAATAGCCAGATCTATCGGCCTGCTGCCGCCTTCCCAATAAAAATCATGATTATTGTTTATAACAGGTATTCCAAGATATTCGGAGATAAAAATAGTCGCAAGCGACAAAGAAACATTACCTGGATTTGAGCAGATATTTACTATATATAGAAGATTGATTTCATTTTTTTCTATATAATTTCCAAGTTTTTCTGTAATATACAGTACTTCATCCCAGTATTTATAAATTAGTTCATTATATTCCGGACTTCCACGCTCTAATTTTGTCAAAAAGAAATCCTTAAATAAATGCCATCTATTAAAAACATTTACATTTTCTAATTTATATCGTTTATATGACTTATCCAGCAGATGTTTGCCTTCAGGATAAAATTTTGTTGCTATTAGATGAATAGGTACGTTTTTAATAAGCTTTCTAAATGCTTTAGCATATTTACAAATCTCAATGGTTACACCGTCTATACCGTAATCGAATGTAATAAAACCAATTCCACCGGAATAAACAGATTCCTTAAAATCCTCATAAAATCCCATAAACTCAGTAGCAGGCGTTCTCCGGTTTTCTCTGAACCTGTCTATAAATAATCCGAGATCAAACCAGGTATGAATCTTTTCTTTTTTTAATTCATTGAGCATTTCAAGAACTGTCATTATTCCTCCTAACATTCAAAGGATTTTAAAATATTAAAGATGGTTGATAAAAAAGTATAAATATGTAAAAACATATCATTTTTTAGATAAAGTATTCATAGAAAATTTAATTTCATATTGGTTCTATTATAAAATATTTTGCAAATATTTGCAATTTATATTTATAAAAGCAATTTGTACCCAAAGGGCATAATAACGATGTTAAAGTTTTTATATTTATCAGGCTGTACCTGACCACTAAAACGGACTTGGAAATTTAAATTTATAGATAAGAAATTTGGTGCCGTTTTAGTGGTCAGGCACTATTTCATAGCCTTCATCACCTTAAGCAGAGCTGCTGAGTATTCCGGCTGCCAGAATAAAAAGATTAAAATAGGAGTATTTTATTCCTTAGTACTAAGACCGCCTTTTTTATCTTCATCGTACAACGAAAGCTGCCCATCTTCTTTTTCTATTTCAACAAATGACAGTCCACCCTTTTCTTCAGGGGTTACTCCATGCTGGAGCTTTGCAATAGCATCGTGAGCAGCTTTTTTCACTTCAACCGGCCTTATACCCCTGGTAAACGGTATAAGATACTCAACTGCTTTTACATCGCCTAATCCTTTTAAAGCGTTAATAGCATTAACTAGCAGATACTCATCATCTGTTTCTAAATTGCTTAATACAAAATCGCTGCATTTCGTATATTTATTTTCCCCTATTACACGGCAGAAGTATGAAAAATCAATTGAATTAAATTCCTCTTCATTTTTTTTAATAAATTTATAAAGAAGTTTTTGACCCTGTATTTTTAATATTTCAACGAGGCTTTCTATTGCAAATGAATACACCATGTAATCTTTATAATTATCAAGAACGAAAGATAAGAGTGCTTTTTTCTTTTCCTTTTTTATTTTAAATTTTGGTAAATTTTCTAAAGCAAAAATCATATCTCGTTCAACAGGACCTTTAATCATATGTTCGATATCAGTATATTTTTCTTTTTGCAAACCACATCTGGCAATTATTGATAATGTTTTATTGTCACTGTTTAAATATTCTTCATAAAGAGCCCTGTTATTCTTAAGTTCGCAGGTAGTAAACAGTAGTATCATATTTAGTATTTTTATATTGATATTATCTTCTTTTTCCATATTCTCCCTGATTATTTCATCATCTGTTGTATAAGCGAGAATTCGAGAGAGATCCAGTGCTTTATCGATAATTACCTGTATGCGTTTTTTCTTAAAAAATAGAACCGGGTAGAAAAATAGGTTTTGATATTCAAGAATGATAGTGTGATCAAAGATTTGTTCTTTAAATTTGCTGGAAATAAAATGAATTAATGCATTTCGTATTTTTTGATTGGAAAATTTTACTATAGCATTCCTTGCCCAGCTGTTATAATAATATATATTAAACAGCTCCTTGTAAAGAATTTCTTTATTATCCCATTTTTTATGATTCCTGAAATAATGTTCAACAAAAAAAAAGTTGTACTTATGCTTATCCTTGAGTGAAATTGTTATTTCAAATTTAGGTATAATAAAATGGTGATTTAAAGAAATAGTAATTTTATGATTTCTTTTATACCCGGAAACTTCTGTATTATAATCATTCCAGTACAAATCCCGAGAGAAACTTCCGGATTCAAGGCTGCCAAGCCATCTTCTTACAAGTACTCCCGGAAGAAAGAAAAAATAGAAACTTATAAATCCTGCTACGCTGAGAACAGCAAAAAAGATAGATGATATTATAGTTATATTCATATCAGACTGCTTCCTGTTTAGTATTATATATTAAGATAAAGCAGTATAAAAGTATAAAACAAATAAATTCATCTAGAAATTATATTATCATCTGACACTTCTTCTACATGTATATTTTCATATCTATCCGAGTGGTCTTTCAAGATCCTGCCTGGAAAATATGTCTCTGAGAAAAAGAACAGCACATCTTTTAAATCATTAAAGGAGTTTGAAACTGAATACCTGAAAAAACATTTATACTTTTCTAAAATTTCCCTTCTTTTTTTATCTTTTTCCAACTCTAAATCTGTTTTTTCACGTATTGCATTTCTTAAGCCTCCATACCATGCTATAGATACAAAAAAAAGTCTGAACTGTTTTTTTATGTCCTGATAATACAGCTCATAAATTCCCGAAACAGACGGTACAATACGCATAATATCATGTCTTTCCGCTTCTGCTAATCTGGACCAGTTTAATTTATAAAAAGCATCATTATGTTTTACACTTTTTTGTAATATTGGCTCCATATTTCCTACTATACATTTTTTTAAATTTAATCAAAACAGGTTTTTAGTAATATTTCATTTTTATTTGCTTTTTTCTGCTTAAAAATTCTAAAGCCGAATCTATATTTCTATTTATAATTAACTTTTCCGGAAAACATACTTTTTTAAGCAGTGGCGCAACAGAATCATCCAGTCCGATCTCATTAAGAGTATGCGCGTCACTGTTTACTGCAATTAAACAGCCTGCATCTTTACATGCGGCAAGCATGTTCTCTGTTATTTCTGCGTTAACTCTGTTAAGCATAATTTTTGAATTATTCAGTTCCAAAGCTACATCATTTTCTTTGGCGCACTCTGCAAGAGTTTTAAAATCAATCGGATAAAATGGATCATTAGGATGTGTAATAATATCAATATACCTGTTCTTTTTTATAGCTGTAATAATCATTTCCGTATAAGTTCTTATTCCATGGCCGTCTTGAATATTGGGGTGAATACCAAGTAATACAACATCCATATGTTTTAAAAATTTAACAGGACAATCAATATTTCCATTTTTATCAAGAACATTGGATTCTATTCCTTTTAAAAGCTTTATGCCCGGAACCGGATCTAAAAGCCGTTCAAAGAAAACGCTACTGAGCCTTCCGCCAAGGGTTTTTCCATGATCTGTTATTGCGATAGCCTTTAAACCCAGTTCCTTCGCTCTTGTAATCATTTCAATGATTGTATGTATTCCGCACAAACTGAATAACGAGTGCGTATGTAAATCTACTTCCAGCATATTTTTTCCCTTTTAAAATTATGAGTAATAAGGCTTTTAAAATTATATGATTATTTTTAATGCATAGACTTAACTACTATATCATTAAAGGTCTGCATCTGCAATGTTTTATCAAAATCTGTCCAGACATCCCTCAAATTGCCTCTTGTAAAAACATGGTTATCTGAATCATATAAATGCGCTTCAATTTTACCTGTTCCTGTTGCAGTTATTCCATCTGCAAAGAGTATTATACACTCCGGATCTGCTGCTACATCATTAATTATCTTATAAGTTGTGAGCCATGTATTTTGGGGAAGTTCATATCCATTTTCTATTTCAGACTTAACAGCAGAAATAAGCTCATTTAATTCTATAATTGTTTCTACAGGCCTGTTGTAATACCAGTGTTCTTTTTCCTTTTCTGATAAATCGTCATTTGGAAAGTTTTTCACAAAAATACCAATTAGACCTACGAAACCGATACTTGTATCTACA
>SDBV01010766.1_pt1 | contig 11961 bp, 21 predicted proteins | sample 2277081 | NCBI WGS metagenome assembly SDBV01 (sample SAMN10402039, study PRJNA504765) | marine sediment metagenome | isolation source: marine sediment core GS10_PC15, 223 cmbsf | place: Arctic Ocean: Southern Knipovich Ridge | collected 2010
TGTGCTAAAAAATTGAGCCTTGATATTAAATGGGGTTATTATTTTAAAATAGGTGCCGGGGATCTCGGACACCTCGAAAGGAATATTTAAAATGACAGCAATAATTGCGTGGGCATTGGCTAACTGGGGAGTGATAGCAGCAGCGATTCTGTTGCTTGACAAGATTGTGGCAATCACGCCAACCAAATACGACGACATGATTCTGACATCAATTAAGGCTATTTTGGGAGCATTGACCGGTAAGGGTAAATAATTGGCCGATGCAATGCAAAAACTGCGAATCCTGCCTAATTTTAACAGCTATCGAGATCGGCTGTCCGGCCATGCTCAAGCTATGCCAGTTGATTTTGATCTTACAGGACAGGCAGGGCGTTGAGCGAGATGCCGCAAAACCATGCGACGGGGATTGTCAATGCAAGGAATAATCCCAAACGACGAGATGCCTACGCTAAAGGACTGGCTGTTGTGGTGCGAAAGGCTATTCATTGAAGATGCGCTAAGAATCTCAAACGGCAGATGTGACCATGCTGCAAAAATATTAGGTATCGATCCCGGGAATATGACCCGGAAGCTGAAACAACTCGACATAAACTATAAAGAGTTTAAACCATAGGGCAGGCTGGTGGTATCGCCCCGGCCAAAGCGCAAAGCCTTGCGGCGAGGCAGCGCAGACGATACGTTTTCTTCCTACCCCTGCGGGGTCGAGAGCTTTGGGCGGCTTTCGGCTCCGCCTTCTTAAAATAAACAAATCTTTACAATTTGTAAAATAATGGTTGACAAGGGGTAAATGTTTCTTTATAGTATGAATCATGGAAACAATAACTCAAGAAAAATTAGCCCAAAAAGCCGACATAAGTCCTGCAATGCTGTCTTTAATGCTTGCTGGAAAGCGCCGACCTTCGTGGCCAGTTGCGAAGCGCCTTGCCAAGCTCACCGGAACCACGGAACGGGTTTGGATGGAAGGCACTCCGAGGCAGATCAAACTCGCCATTAAGAATAATAAAAAATGATTTATTTTATTCAAAGCGGAGAAAGTGGCGCAATTAAGATTGGTTATACAGCAAGTGAAAAGACTTTAGATAACCGTGTTATTGCAATGCAAACAGGCTCAGCAGAACCCCTAAACGTAATTGGTACGATTGACGGTACAAGGTCTGATGAACACGATATATATAAAAAATTTCATGTTTATCAAATACATGGAGAATGGTTTATCCCAGACCCTATTTTAATTAAATTCATAAGAAACCTTTGTAGAATCATTGATAACCCCCTCAAGGGTATTGATTATAGTTTAGAACTTCTGGAAAAGAAAGGTATCGATGTTTTTTTAAGGGAAGTTGAAACTAATTTTATTAAATTAGCACTCTCCTCTTCTAAAACTAAGACACATGCAGCAAGAAGATTAAAGTTAACCTATCGACAACTCCACTACCGAATGAACGCATATAAAATGTAACCTTAAAATGAAAACAGAACTCCACATATACAAAAACGACAAGCTGGTTGCGATTCAGGATGTAACCGACTTGACCGAGGCTGAAATCAAAAACGCGATATGGTTGCAGCAGCAGCATGGGCGGACTATTAGAAAGGTGGAAAAATAATGTGCGAACACAACCAAAACCTAACCCCTGAAACATGCTCGATGTGTATTGATAAAAAGAACTCGGAAGAGCGGGGGGTGGTTAAAAGTGCCTTTGAAGAATTGCGCGAAGAGGCTGCCGAAACGAAATCCTGCAAAGAGCCGGATTGTGTTGTTGGCGAACCGCAACCGATAGAGCAGTTTGGCTTCCATCCCCGATGGAAAACCCGAATGGGCGTCTGTAAAAGCTGTATGGATAACAAAAGATCAGCGAGGCAGCAGAAGCGGAAAGCGAAACCAAAAGCACCCGACACCCCAGCGCAAGAGAATCCGCCAGTTACAAACAGCAATCTCACCATCGATTTTTCTAATCACACAGGCCTATTGGCCGAACTAAAGGAACTCGCAAAAAAGCAGCTTCGAACCGTTGAAAATCAGGCGCTTTGGATGCTTGCGGCCATTCAGAAACATGGCGAAAAGCTGGAGAAATGACCCACACCCGCAAAAAATGGATAGCAATCCTGACCACATGGTTTATCATCTGCCCGCTGGTTTCGTGTGGCATAGTCCATGCCGCCGAAATCCAGACCAAGCACACCGCTATCCGTTTCAACTCGCCTGCCGACCTGATACGATTCAATCGGGCGATATCCGGCCCTGGCATCTTTACTTTTCTGTCTGACAAAACAGCGGGGGAAAGGGTTGATGAAATATTTGAGCGCGTTCAGGACATTCTTGGCATGACCGACCAAGCTTTTCCCGGATTGCCTATTGATATAACACAGGACAGAGAGACGCTTTTAAAGATATTGAATCAAGGTCGGACAATATCAGACACAAAAGTTCCAAAGGGATTTTATAAATATCGAACTGTTTATATGTTTATTGGCGATGTGGCCGCTGGTGTTTTGGCTCACGAAATGGCTCATCATATTATAGACACCTATCTTTTGGTCAGACCGCCTTCTAAAACCGCTGAAATTTTGGCTCAGTATGTGGAAAGGAATTTATAGGGGTATAATGACACCATTTCAATTTTACATAATAGCGAACGCGGTCGCGCTTGCTTTGGCGATTCGGGAGCTTTTTAGGGAGTGGACGCCGTGATGAAAATAATCGATTTATTTTGCGGGGCTGGTGGGGCTGCAATGGGGTTGCACATAGCTTTTCCGGATGCAGAAATAACAGGTGTCGATATTAATCATCAAAAGCGCTATCCGTTTAAATTTATACAAGCAGACGCTTTAACTTTTCCGCTTGGTGGATACGATTTCTTTTGGGCAAGCCCACCATGTCAAGCCCATAGCCGCTTAAGGGGAATTAACGGCAAGTGGTATGATGATTTTATAGAACCGACAAGGATCAGGTTTGAGTCAGAGGTAATTAGCGGAAAACCCACCGTGATTGAAAATGTTATGGGTGCGCCGCTTATTAATCCCGCAATGCTTTGCGGGTCTATGTTCGGCCTTGGAGTTTGGAGACACAGAATCTTTGAGGCATCATTCGCGATAAAACAACCGATATGCAGACACAAAGACTTTCCGTTGCCGATAGAGGTTACCGGAACCGGGGGGCCGTGCCTGACAAGAACAACTCCGGGGGGCGGCATACACAGAAAGCCTAAAAACATGGCGCAAGCTAAAAAGGTTATGGGTATCGACTGGATGACCAGGAAAGAAATAACACAGGCAATCCCGCCGGCGTATAGTGAATATATAGGCAACCAATACCGACTGCATGGGAGATATTAAAGCCATGAATTTCCACAACACAACAGACCTACACGGCACCCAACTCCAAGCCGCCCAAACCAAAGCGCGCTCACAGTCGGAGATTATTCTTGATTATTTCCAGCGCCTACCAGGCTTATGGCTAACACCGTTCCAGGTTCAAAAGCGCACCTTGCCAAACGCGCCGATTACGAGCGTGCGGCGGTCAATGACCGATTTGACGAAGGCGGGGAAGTTGCGGAAAACGCACATAATGACTAAGGAAAAATACGGCGCTTTGAATCATAAATGGCGACTTCGGGGCAAGCCGCAGCAACGACAACTATTTTGAAAGGAGCAAAGACCATGAAAAAGAATGATGATGAAAAAAAGTACAGTCTGGAATTGGTCAAGATGGATTTCACGGATAATGAAAAGATTGAACTCGGCCTGAAGGTTGCCGGGCAGGTCAGGCGACTGAAATCTATCGAGAGGCAAAAGAAATCCGCCGTAGCTGATTTTAAGGCCAGTGAAGAGGCTGCGAACCTTGAAATCGACGAGCTCACCCGCAAGATCGATGATGGTTTTGAAATGCGCCGGGAAGAGTGCGAGGTCCAACATGACAATAAGTTGAAAATGGTGCATTTCGTCTTAGAGGTAGGCGGTGTTCCGGTTATCGTCAAACAACGCAAAATGTCGCCGGATGAAATTCAGTTGGGAATACCGGGGGTGAAGTGAAAACCAGACCAATAATATTCCAACCCGAAATGGTTCGAGCGATTCTTGACGGTAGGAAATCGCAGACACGGAGAGTTATTAAACCCCAGCCTTACATATTAACAGGAACGCAACCCGATGAATGGCCTGACGAATATCCAGAATTATGCCCCTGCGGAGTTCCCGGCGATAGGTTTTGGGTGAGGGAAGCCCATCAGTTTATATCACCCGATGAACGTTGGCGTCCAATTGAGGAGTGTAATATTGTTTATAGGGCAACCGATGAGCATCCTGGTTTTTGTGCAAGAACCTATGAGGAACACATGGGATATAAAGAAACCGGAAAAGATATTTGCTATCCGTGGAGACCCTCAATCCACCTGTCCCGCAAATATTCCCGCCTCACGCTCGAAATCACCAATGTCAGGGTTGAGAGGGTGCAGGATATTTCATATCAAGATGTGTTTTGTGAGGGAATAGACAGGCGAAATATTAGAAGTTTTGAGCTGTTTGGAGACTCAGAGCATAGGCTCCTGGTGGTCAGAAGACACTTTCAAGTCCTTTGGGATAAGATGCACAAAAAGAGCGGCTTCGGATGGTCAGATAATCCTTGGGTTTGGGTCGTGGAATTTAAAAAGGTGGCGAAATGATCAAGCCTGGCGATAAGGTAAAAATAATCGATGTGCATGCAGATTCATCTCATTTTGAAACCAGGCTTAGGCATATTGGCAACATCGAAATCGTTGGAGATTTGATTTCAAAGCATATATCGGACGGCGATTTCTTTGACGCAATTATCGGCGAGCGATATTTTTTCGGCGTTAAGTTGGAGCTGGTAAATGATTAAGATCAAATGCGGCCATTGCAAAAGAGAGTCCCGCCCGACCTGGAATTGGTTTTGCCCCGGCTGCGGGACTTTCTTCCGGGTGATCGCTGAAAGGCGGTTGCAGGATTGGATTCTCAAATTAGCGAGGGTGATATGAAAAAGGGAACATATTTGGATACCGACGAAAAGACCTACCGCGCATGGGATGGTATCCACTATTCAGGCCTTTCGAGGTTTGCCGAGTCGCAAGATCACGCGCTCATTGACTGGCCGGCCAAGTCCTATTTTGAGGAAGGCACGGCGTTTGAGCTTTTAATCGAAGATCGTGCCAAGGGTACGGCTAAGTTTGCGGAAAGGTTCTTTTTAGCCGATGCGCCGGGCGCTATGCCCGAAGATTTGGCGGGGTGGATTGACCGTAAAGAGGACCTTGAAACGAAATACCGCCTTAAAAAAGACCTTACGAGAAACAATCAGTCGGCACGCCTTCACGCATGGCTCGACGCCTGCAGGGATCACCCAGGACAAATGCCGATGGGCAAAGATCAGATGGAAATGCTCAATAAGATGGTCGACAACTTCATGCTGATGCAGCCGCTGACAGATATGGGCTCTGAAAACGCGCTGGCCGAGATCCTGCCGCATTGTGACTTCCAGGTTCCTATAATTTGGTATGTCGGCAAGGTGCGTAAAAAGGCGCTGCTCGACTGCCTGATGATAACCGACCCGAGCGTTTACGTTTGGGATATCAAGACGGCCGCCGATTTAGAGCGTTATCATTGGGCGCTCAAAAAATACGGCTGGATTCAGGAATGCCATTATACAGCGGGGCTCAAGTCCATATTTCCAGACAAGGAAATTGTTTGGCGCTTTCTGGTATCATCAAAGGCGGAACCATGGCTATCGCAGCCGTTTCAGGTGGATCCGCATACGATGCAGGAATATGCTATGAACGCGTATTATGATTTGTGCGAACGGTATCAGGCTTGGGTTGATGCTGGGCGGTTGCCGAAGGGGTGGAAAGAGTTGGAATCAGTTAAGATATTTTTTGACTAAAAAGGAGCAAAAATTATGGTTTGGTTATCATTTTTCGCAGGGACAGGGCTTTCGTTTTTTGTACTCGTATTGGTTGCGCTTGTTTTGCCGGAAAAGAAACGGAAGGAATCTGAAAAGAAAGCCGATGCTTTTCACGATGAGCTGTTGTTGCACTGGGAAGACGCAGGGCGGTTGTCAGTCGTAAGAAATAAAACGTTAGGACGTATAGCTGGTGCAGTCGAAGAATATACACAACAACCCAAAAAGGAGCAAAATTATGACAGATCAAAATCCATTTCACGCGCCGATAGCGTCCGAAGGCGCACAAGTCCCGATTGAGCAACATCGGGCAGTCCAGGAAGTTCAGGCCGCGATGATTATCGCAAAGAAGTTTCCGCGCGATCAGCACGCTGCGTATAGCCGCATTATGGCAGCATGCGAACGGTCGAAGCTGGCCGAGGCCGCAAGTTACGATTACCCAAAAGGAAAAACGATGGTAACCGGTCCGACTATCAGGCTTGCCGAGGTTATGGCCCAAAATTGGGGAAACCTTGACTTTGGTATCAAGGAGCTTTCGCAGGACGGTAGCGGTTCCGAGGTCCAGGCTTACGCATGGGACATGGAAACCAATGTCAGACAGTCAAAAACGTTCATCGTGCCGCACAAAATGAAGGCGCACGGATCGTTTAAGACGCTTTCAGATCCCCGTGACATTTATGAGCATGTGGCGAATATGGGCGCTCGAAGGCTGAGGGCTTGCATCCTGGGCGTTATTCCCGGTGATATTGTAGACGCTGCGGTCATTAAGTGCGAGGAAACCTTGACCAAAGGCGACGGCAAGCCGGTTGAAGATCGGGTCCGGGATATGCTGGCACGGTTCAAGGATCTTGAAATATCTCAAGAGCTGATCGAGCAGCGCCTGCAGCATAAAACAACGGCGATTGTGCGCTCACAATTAGTTGAGCTTGGCAAGATATACAACTCGATTAAAGATGGTATGTCAAAGCGTTCTGACTGGTTTGACGTGCCGAAATCGCAGCAAGCCGAAACCTCCGACCTAACCGCCGAGATCCAAAAAAAGGCCGCCGAACAGGATGCGGAAGTGGGAGGGGAAAAGGAAAAACCCACCACTCTAAAACTATCAACTCCATGCCCGTACTGTAGCGCAAACATCAAAACGGTTATCGTTCAAATGCTCGAAAGTGGAGCAAACACGTTTGTCTGCCCGGCCTGTAAAAAAGAGGGCAAAATAGAGGACGGTGAGCCGGTTGTCCTTCCCCCGGTCGATGCTGAAGAGCAGGAAAAAGGGGAGCAAAAAACCAAACCTGAAACCTGGGGCGATTGGCGCAAGGAATGGATCAATAAAAAGGAAGCTGGTTTTGCAACCTACTTCCACAAAAACCGGGCAGGGTTTGACGTGGCACCGACCAAACTAAAGGAAGAGGCGCGGGTGAAATGGCTTAAGCTGTATCCTGAAACGCCGTGGCCGCTGGCTCCGGAAGTTGAAGATCCGACAGACGCCCTGCTTGAAAAGTTGAGCTTGATCGGTAGCGACAAGGTATCGGCCGCATCAGCAGAGCTTGGCTTTGACGATGTTGGCCGGGAGCTGGACGTGTTTGAGTTAAAGGCGCTGCTCGAAAAATGTAAACAACTGGACGAATTGAGCCCCGAAGGTCGGGACTTAAACGCCGTCAACAAAGAGATCAATAAGTATCCGATGAACCGGGTTGACGAAGCGCAAAAGAATCTTGAACTGCCAACGAACCGGGTTTTGGATCTGGATGAATCTAATCGGCTGCTGGAAGAGTGTGGGCGGTTGACGAAGGGCGGTTGATATGGAGCCTAACAAATACCCGTTTTATCCGGCGCTTGCTGAAGCTGGATCGCAAGAAGCCGTAGCGTTAATTGAGGACTTCAAGAAAAAGCTTACAAGTGCCGCCGAAGAAGCGATAAGCAATCTATACTGCGACATCGTTCCGCACATCGAATCTGATTCATGGACGAATTACAGAAACGATTTAATGAGCGGATTCGGGAACTATGGCAACCGCAAGATTCAGGCAAAGCATGATTTTAAGGCGATCAGGACGCAGATATATATCGAGTTTCGAGATGATATTATTGACGATCTCAATCAAGATCACCTTGAAAAAATCAAGGAATTAGAAGAGTCGCTGGAATGGGAAAGAAAGTTCCGGGGGCGATAAGATTAACATTTTTGGCGGGGTGCGGCATGTGGATGCGGCCTTTTTACGACCGGTACATGAGACGGAATTTAAAGGTGCTACGTTCAAGACGAATCGAGGTCACTGCTTAAATGATTATGGTACCTCAATTTAAGCATACAGAAAACATGCTCCTGCGCCCGGAATTGAGACTTGACCCGCGAGACCCGGACGGCCAAGCGCGGAAATAGAATTGCCAATATCCCCGCCAAACTAACGAAAGGACACCATGAAAACAACTCCAGACGAAATTAGTACAGCACTTAAAAATATTGAGGAAAGAGCAAAAGGGGAAACCTTAAAATGGGTAGCGGTACGACCAGGCGGAACAATTTGCGGGCCCATAGGCGAAGATGCTGAATTTGTGAAAACAGCCTTGGTAATTGGATTAAAAAACGCCACCGGATGTCCGCGACATCACACCATGCAAGATGGTGAATTTTGGGACGACATAAAAGCTATAGGCTACAGTATTCAAAGGGCTGAGATTGTTTTGACAGGTAAAAGTGGACACCATGAGCGATAACTTCACAAAGATGGTCAACAATAAGTGGATTCAAGGTGGTTGGGAGCCGAAGGTTGGAGATTGGACGGATAAGGGACTTATAATAAGTTTACGCTTTAGGCGAAAAGTTCTTATCTTGTGTGATGTTGAAGTGACACAAGCATTTGATCCTAAGAGCTTAATTTTCAAGCCTACTATTAAGCAGTTGATGGAGATGGTTGAATACAAAAATAAATACTCTTTATTGAGAGATATTAAAAACTTCTTAACATATAAAGGCACAGAGAAATGGTCATGGCAAGAGCTTTTGCTTGCCTTCGTAATGTGGAAGAAATTTTCTAAGAGATGGTCGTAAACTAAGGAGCAATGGGCACCAATGAAACTAATTAGCCAGAGAGCGGCTCATAAATTACAGGCCGAAATAGTCCGCATCCAAGCCGAGTATGAGGACAGGTGCTTGGTGCTTGAGAAAGCCGAGCGAGAACTTGCAAAACTAACGGCCTATATCGACCAAGAAAAATTCAACTGGCGACTTGACCGAGAACGTGCGAATGGTGCTGAGGCCGAGCTTGCCGAGCATAAAGAATATACAGAAGAACTGGAAAGCAGGGGCGCAATTTTACATGAGAAGGTTTGTGAATATAAAGCCAAACTTGCCGAAGTACAGCCGACCAAGGCGGCGATTCATTTGCACTTGGAGCTTGCCGAGCTACGGGATGCCGTGGCATGGTATTTTGAGTGTGATGAACTATATCGCTATGATCGAGAATACGGCTTTGTTGTTGGATGGGCATATATGGAATTTATGGAAACGGTACAAGGTTCTGTGCAACAATTACGGGAAATGGCAAGAGGTGAGGATGGCGCTGGATAAAATTGAAATTGAAGTGGTTTTGAACGAGCTTTCACAGGGGCGCGGTGAGATTGAAGGAATGGAAAAGGTTTGCAAAACTGCCCTTGCCCTGCATGCAGAAGTAACCAAACTAAAAGCCGAGCGCGAAGGTCTACAAATGACGATTCGATCTTTGAGAATGAGGGAGTTTCCAAAATGAGCGATAACTGCATCGACAACTGCGGCAACGAGCGCACCAAACCCGACGGTCTTTGCGACGATTGCCGGCTGCAAAACTGCCCGGATTGCAAAACCGGCCGGCCGCAAACTGCTCTGGTTAAGAACTTCCCCGGCGTGTTCATCGGGTGTTCTGGCAAATGCGGCCATGCTATTGTTTTTGGGCGGGATTATAAAGAGGCGGCGGTATTTTGGAATTTGTTGAAATGAGGTTGACAAATTGCGGGACGTGATTTACAAGGAAATATGTCGAAGTTGAAATACCATAAAATCTTAAATATTCAAAGGCTGTTCAGGGATGGCGTTTCCGGTAACGGGCGCGAGGTATTTCGATACTTCGACACATCCCTGGATGGCCTTTTTCTATTTGGGGGGTATGAATGAAAATCGGCACCAAAAGCATATTGATTGGAGCGCATCAGTTTATGGTTCATCCGTGGTTTGTGGCCGCTGCATGGTGGAAGCTTTACGGCTTTCCCTGGGACCCGCGACTGTGGGCTGCCTTTTTCGTTCACGACCTTGGATATTGGGGCAAGCCAAACATGGACGGGGCCCGAAGGCGACTGGCACGTTAAGCTTGGCGCTGAAATTATGGGTTGGCTTTTTGACCGCTGGGGCGAAGATCGTATCGGCCAGCAAGACCACAAATATCATGTTTCTTGGTATTGCTTTTGCTTTTATCATTCCCGCTTTATGGCCAAAAAATATGGCATTTTGTATTCAAGATTGTGCGTAGCTGACAAGCTGGCAATAGCCCTTGAGCCATGGTGGCTATATCTGCCAAGGGTGATTTTGTCGGGCGAAATTAAGGAGTATATGAAGGCTGTTGACGAAAAGTATATAAATGAGCCCCTTGTTAATACAGGGAAAAGGGTGTGGTTCGATTCCGTTAAAAAATATTTGTTCCGGTGGGTAGATGAGCACAAAAGTATAAAAGAAGACAACTGGACGGTATACAGTGGCAAGACCTGAACGAAAAAATGCAGATTATTTCCCGTTTTATGCAAAAGATGGGCGCACCTTGTTTATTTTAGAGGGTAAATATCGGTGCAAGGGTAGTGGTTTTTTCACAAATGTAATGCGCTTTTTAACACTTCAGGACGATCATTATTTTTGTATAGCGGACGAAACCGACCAGATGTATTTTTTATCAAAGTGTCATTGCGACGAAGATCCCGGAATGGACATGCTCAAAATTATGGTTAAGACCGGAAAGCTTGATGTTGATTTGTGGGATCAATGTAAAATAATAGCCTGCCAAGACCTCTTAGACAGCCTTAAAGATGCGTATCGAAAACGTGCAAATGATATCATCACAATGGACGAAATAAGGGTTAATGTCGGAGTAAACCCGTTAAAAGGCGGTAGAAACCCGTTAAAAGGCGGCGATAACCCACAAAGTAAAGTAAAGGAAAGTAAAAGAAAGGAAAGTATAAAGAGATTTATCCCGCCCACCGAGTCTGAAGTTATAAAATATTTCATAGAAAAAGGCTATATCGCAAGCGCAGGAAAAAAGGCGTTTCAATATTACGATGCTGCAAACTGGAAAGACGGAAAAGGCAATAAGGTCAAAAACTGGAAACAGAAAATGATCGGCGTTTGGTTTAAAGAGGAAAATAAGGGAACGTCTGAAAATACGGTATCTGAAAAAAGAACGTGCCAGGCCGGACCATGCCAAAATACGACATTGAATAAAGCCGGATATTGTGAATCGTGCCAAGAGATATTGGATGAGAATAATTGCACGACGTACGACGAATTTATGAGCCAAGGTCACGGCGATAAAATCAAAGACCTTTTAGGAGGGATAGGGAAATGAGTAAATATGCAGAGATATTGAACTATTTACAGCACGGGCATAGGAGGTTTTGATGAAGCGATGCGGCGAGTGGGTGCGATTTAAGGAAGCGACCAAAAAGATTGAAGATTTAAAACAGGCGCTTTTAAGAAGCGAGGAAATAAGGGCAGGGATGAGGGTTGAGTGTAATTGTGTTGATGAATCAGCCAGGGCCAGAAAGAAGGCCGAGTCGTGGGCGTTGGGATCAAGACGCCTTAGTCCGCATTGGTTATGCCCGGCCCATGGATACAAGAGATTATAAAGGAGGTTTGATATGGCAGAGTTAAAAGAGAAGATTGTCTATCACAGAGCGGCCAGGGTAATAGAGGTTATTGAAACCATAACCCTTGAGGGATCAGGCAGAGAGCACGACTCATATCGAGAGATCCTATGGTATCACAAGAAAAGCGGGGAGCTCCTGGCGTGTTTTGATTCTTTGAATCCAGGGTTGATGAT
>SDBV01010767.1_pt1 | contig 11961 bp, 9 predicted proteins | sample 2277081 | NCBI WGS metagenome assembly SDBV01 (sample SAMN10402039, study PRJNA504765) | marine sediment metagenome | isolation source: marine sediment core GS10_PC15, 223 cmbsf | place: Arctic Ocean: Southern Knipovich Ridge | collected 2010
TCCTGGAATTTAAATTCTCTCTTCTCGCTTATTTTATTTTTTAACTTTAGATCTATTATCAAAGCAACTATTGCAAGAAACAATAAAACCGAATAAGTTAAGAATATCCCAATATAAAGAGGGAAATCAATAATTTTTACAATTGATCCACTTCTTGGTGAATATATCCCACTTGTAAAAATACGAAATATTCCAAATAGAATAATCAAAAAACCTGCTTTTGCTGAGAAGTCGTTTAATGAATTTTTTGTAATCAATCCATAATCATAGGCTCTGAGGTCCTTATTCTCTGGATTGGAAATAACATAAAATATTATCAATACTCCCTTAATTAAAATAATCACACCTAATCCATAGAAAATACTACCTAAAATGCCCCAACAAAGGGAATGGACGAAAATTTCATTATATTTTTTCTCTCTAACTTTAGTAGCAATATAAGCCTTATCATATACCAAAAGAATTGAACTTATCAATCCAAGTAAAGATCTCTTAATAAGAATATTTATCCAATTATCCCATGAAAAAGCGATCTCGGCAATTAATCCAAAAGAAATGCAAGCATAAATAAACAAAGGTAAAAATGATATCTTGTTTAGGAACTGTATAGATTTCTCTAAAGTAGATTCATTCTTTTCAAATAACGTATGAATACGTTTAATCTTTCCTTTAAACGGTGTTGGAGCGGGTTTAAACTTTACACCTTCCAGAATAAAAGGTGAACCACACCGTTCACAATAAACCTGAATTTTTTGTTCGATTAAATGAGATAGATCATTTGGAAGCGCGAAACCACATTCTCTACAAATGAAAACTTTTGACATCTTGTTTGACTACACCTTTATAATATTATTTTTGTTTGGTTATTTTAATTTTTTTTGTTTATGAAATTAAAAAAATTATGTATAAGTACTAATAATTGGGTCGAGGGCATTAATCAATCTAAATTGCTTTCCACAATTTACGCAAAACGCTATCCCATTAGCTGCCAATTGGTGATTCATTTTCTTGGTAAATCTTCTTCCACATTCGCTGCAGTAAAATACATTTAGCTCGTTTGTATTAATATGCTTTTCATCAGTCTCTATATCTTCTTTTGCTTGGGATTTTCTTTTGCCTGAAACTAAATTATAAAATCCTTCAAACAGCTTAAAAAATCCGAATCCAATTCCTTTAAGGAGATAATATACCCCTTTAATAATGTAGAATACCAAATAAGCGATTCCTTTTATTATATAATAGATAAGAATAACGGCTAAAGCCAAAAGAACAAAATTACCGATAATAGCAAAGATCTGACCATAAATTGGTTGTACCAAATACCATTCGATAAATTTATTATACCATATATTAATACTATCAAAAATATTCTTCATATCCATAATTTTTTCACATTTTTATTTTTTTAATATCTTAAATAAAAGATGTTATTAGTTTGTTTTAAAAAAATTGGAGTCCAATTTTTGAAATATTTGAAAAATAAAAAATATGGAAAATAATAGAAAATCAGATACTCCTTACGAGTTTTTGCCAATTTATAGTCATAACAGTATTATGAAGATAATGGTCATCATCTACTATATTGTATGTGAGATTTCTAAACAATTTTTCAGCACAAGCCTTAGATCGATTTAGAGAGACAATTTTATCCCTATTTCCATGAAAAGTAATAACTGGGACATCTACAGAAGAATATTTTTTAGGATCTAATTCTGAAGTTGATAAATATGGAGCAAGTAAAATTAACTTTGATACTCTTTCAGGATTTTGACAAGAATAAATTGTTCCCATAAGTCCTCCAAAACTTGAACCAATAATAATCCAAGGATGTTTATTTTTTAAAATTAATAATAATTGTGTCATTCTTTTCTTTAATAACGTTTTAGTTGATATTTTGGGATTATATTTTTCAAAATCGGGAGTAAGACACTCTGGTAACACTTTATTAAATAAATTCCCTTTAAAGCCTTTCCCTGAACTTTCAAGTCCATGAATAAAGATAATATTTTGCATTTTATATATAAGCTTATATTATAGTTCTTCTTCAGGAGAAAGATTATTTAGTTCTTCCTCTAATAATTTCATTTCTTTTTTATGTCCTAAGTACACTAACATTCCAAATATCGAAAAATATATCACAAGAATTAGCATTGTATAAAAATAATATTTATACGTAAAACTCATAAGGTGTAAAGCAGCCCCTATAATAAACCCAGTAAATAATCTTGATTCTGTAGTAGATTTTCTTAGTAGGAGCCTTTGAGTGCCCCAATCAATTATTCCTGGTATTGGTAGAATTATAATAAGTAGTAACGCGAGTTCAGCACTGAGCTCACTATTTAAGATTTTCTCTATAAGATAAGACGCAAAAATTGCTGTCAAACCCCCCAGTATCACACCTGAACACCTCGAACAAAAATAGATTTTCGTTCTACCAAATTTAAGATAGAAGGTGTGATCGTTCGCTGTGAATTCATGGTGTGTTAAAACTGTATAATATAAATGTCTTTCATGTGTAGCAAGAAATTTATCATATATAATTAGGAGTATAGGAACTAAAAATATAATTGAGATGAGGGATTGGAGAAAAAATTTAAAACCATAATTATAAACTATTATTTCAGCAGAGAGCTGGTCCCCGTAAAAGATAAATTGAAAAGTGATAATGAGACTAGCAGTAATAAAAGAAATAATGATTAAAACTATAAAGGTATAATATATTTTTATCCCATCTTTATATTTTAAAGGTTTGTATTTATAAATTCCACATAAAAATCCAAAAATGGCAATAATAAAACACCATTCAAGATGTAACGTGTTATAAAATGCTAATTGGAAAAGCAATTCCCCAAAGAAACCAGCGATTAAACTGGGTAGCGATCCAGCTAATACTGAAAAAAATGTAAATATTAGTAATGATACACCAAAATAAACTGAAAACTCTTGACTTTCTATAAATACAGTAGATATTGAGCCAAAAGGTTCGGAAATATAAACGTAAGAGATTATTATAAATGCGATAATTAATAAATTTAAAAAAATAACTCGCAATAAATGGTTTTGCTCTCTTTTCTGAGCATTTTCCTTCAATATATCTTCTAACTTTTTTGTTTTTAAATTATTAATAACTAACTAGAAAAATTTATGCTCTAATTAAAAATAATATCAAGATCTTCAATTAATTGTTTTTTGGTTAAATCGAAACCCTTTTTAAGAACATTTAAGATAATCTTTTTCCCCACTGGAATTTTCAATATCGAATCATCTTGATTAACAATTTGAATCCCTTGTTCATTATAATCTAACTGACGTATTAAAGCTTGATAAGCTATCTCCTTAGTTTTAAATGTAGCTACAGATAGCTCATTATAATTTTTAATATCATCTTTTTTTACATTCAAAAATAACATACTCTCTTCTACTTGACTATTAAAACATTTTCTTGTTATTTCTTTTAATATTTTGTAATTTTGATGATTTTCCTTGCAGACTCTATCTGTTTGATCATTTTTTAGATATATTGGAAAATTCTCATCAATAATTTTATCAACCTTCTCTTTTGAGTTAACTCCATTGCTTACTAACTCTTTAGCGACATCAAGAGTTATTTTAATCTGCTCCAACGTTCCAATACGAGCTTCTTTTTCACTCCAATATTTATAAAATGATTTGATAATTGGCTTAATTATAACGTTTAAAACACCTGCATTTACCTCATTATCAATTAGATTCTTTCCATATGTAAGAGAGACCTCCATTTGGTCTATCATCCTTTGCTCCAAAATCTTATAATTTCTCTCCAAAAATTCCATAGTTAAATCTCCTTTATAATATAAAATTTATTAATTTCTACTGTTTAATCTATAATCATGTATGAACTTATTTGAAAGAATCATTCATAACATTAATAGTTTGATTATTTTTTGTCGTATGTATTATTGAGTCCGTTATTAAGATTTAAATAAACGCTATAATTAATAAGTTTTAAAAAAAGCTCGCAATATATGGTTTTACTCTGTTTTCTGAGCAGTTTCTCTCATTATATCTTCTTATTTTTAGTTTATTAATTATTAACGTGAAAAATTTATGCTAATTAAATATTGAATCAAGGTCTTCAATTAACTGTTTTTTAACTAAATCAAATCCCTTTATCAGAACGGATAAGATAACCTTTTTCCCCACTAAAACTTTTAAAATCGAATCGTCTTCCTCAACAATTAGTATCCCTTGTTCATTGTAATCTAACTGACGTTTTAAAGCTTGATAAGCTATTTCCTTAGTGGCAAACGTAGCTCTTAATAGATCATCCCAATCTGTGATTTTCTCTTTTTTTACCTTCAAAAATAAGATTATCTCTTCTACTTGACTAATAAAGCTTTTTTTTGTTATTTCTAATAGTTTTTGATAGTTTTCATGATTTTCCTTACACTGTCTACCTGTTAGGTCAGTCTTAAGGTATATCGGAAAATTCTCATCAATAATTTTATCAAATCTCTCTTTTGAACTATCTCCATTATTTACTAACGCTTTGGCGATATCAAGAGTTATTCTAAGTTGCTCTAACTTTCCAACACGAACCTCTTTATCACTATAATATTTATAAATGGATTTAATAATTGGCTTAACTATCACGTTTAAAACGCCAGCTTTTATCTCTTTATCAATTAATGTTTGTCCGTAACCAAGTATGACCTCAATTTGCTCAACCATCCTTTGTTCTAAGATTTTATAGTTTCTTTCCAAAAAATCCATGGGTAAATCTCCCTTCTATTAAATTTCATTAAATTTTTTTATTACTATTACCTAACCTCTGATTGTATATGAACTTACCTGTATAAATCCGTTATAATATTAAAAACTTAATTTTTTTTAATCGTATGTATCATTGAGCCCATTAATAAATTCTGCTTTAGTTATCTCAAAACCCCGTCTAAGAACTTTAACTAGTGTCTTTTTACCAACAACAACTTTAAGTATTGATGGATCTTCTTCAATAATCTTAATCGCCTCTTCAGTAAAGCTTAATTGCCTCATTAAATTTTCTTCCGCCAGTTCTTTTAGTTTGAAAGCAACCCTACACAAGTCACCATAATTTTTTACGTCATTTTCTACATTTAATAGCTTAATTATTTCTTTAAGATAATTAATAAACGTTTCTTTTGTTACATTTTTTAATCTCGAATAATTTTTATGTTCATGATTAGCCATAAGTGATGTCTGATCTGCTTCCAGATATTTTGGAAAATTCTCCTCAGCAATTCTACTGAAATTTTCATCAGAAGCTCCATTTTTCAGCAACTCAAGACCAGCATCTAAGGTTATCTTGATTTGTTTTAGCGTGTTGTTTCTAGCATCTTGTTTTGCCCATAAATCATAGAATGTTTTAATTATTGGTTTAATTATGAAATTCAAGACCCCGGCATCTAATTCTGTTTCAATTAATTTTCTTCCTAGTGTGAATGAGTTTTCCATTTGGGTAATCATTCTTTTTTGAATAAAGTGATAATTCCTTTCAATGTGGTCCAAAATTTAATCTCCGTTTAGATCTTAAGAAAAAATATAAATTCTCAAACTCAATTAATTATTAATAAAAGAGTTTTTTTCTATTAAAATAATTTCAAAAGTTATATACTATTAGTTTTTTTATGTTTTAAAAATATTTGATAGCTCATTTAGTAATGAATAATAAAAATGAAAAAAGATATATTACTCAATAAAATTGGGAAAAAAAAATAACAGAGTTTACTTTTAATATGCGTTATGTTTTTAAGATTTTAATTATGTCCAGAAGCCCTGATGTAATTCAATTTTATGCTTTAAGAGCTTTTGGAGAGAATGGAGAAGATAAAGGAACTTATTTTGAATGGTATAAAGAAATTAGAGTGTTAGAAGATATATGTGATTTAGAAATCGATGTGCTTACTAGTATTTCAGCCGATTTAGATGATTTACTTTCTAAGGTAGATGGAATTATATATTTCTTAAATCCTTTAAATGAAGAAGAATCAGAATTATTTGAGATGATACTTCCAGATATTTTATCTATAAAGCGTGATATTCCCACAATTATTGTATTTTATGATCAAAATGGAATTATTCCAATTTCAGTAAATGAGATATTAGAACATGTATGGGTTAATTATCCTAATCTAGAGGCTTTTGTAAATCTCCCCCCGAAAGATTTTTATCAACCACTCCAATCTATAAGTTTAGCAATGATTAATGGCGATACTCCATTAAATATTGAAAATGCATGGATGAGATTTCCTATATTTATACAAATGGCAAATATTTATTATACTAACAAAAATTATTATTATGCAGCTCAAGCTGTTAAAAAGGCAGCCATGATCGCTGAGATTTATAATAAAGAAGAATTTTTCATAATTAGTGAACAGGCAGCATTTGTTTATTCAAAAATTAATTTATATTTAGAAGCGAGTAAAATTTTAGAAAATATTGATAAAACTAAGTCGCTGAATTTCAAAAATTTGTATGCTGAGGCTATAATAAGAGAAGGTAACCTTTATTTTAATAAGAAAGAGTTCGAAAAGGCAGCTTTGCAGTATGAAAGAGCAGCTCAATGGTCTAGCATTGAATCTTTAGATAGGTCATTAATCTATGAAGCGTTTAGATTAGCTATTAATTCTTGGATTTCATGGTGTAATGTTGAGAAAGCTTTTAGAATTCTTGATGGTTTACCTCATAAAGGTGCTATTATAATATTAAAAGAAGTGTCAGATAAAATTGGGGTTGCTGCTGATTTCTTAGTTAGCATTAATAATTTTGAATCAGCAAAGGAACAGCTGTATATCGCAGTAAATAAATACCAACGTGAAGGACTCTTTGATGAATTAAAAGATTTAACTTTTAAACTAACTGAGGTTTTTATTCAAATCTTTAAACGATTAGTTGATGAAAGAAACTTATTTACTGCTAAAAATACCTATGATGAGCTTGAAAAAATGTGGGAATCCTATAAAGTTAAAAAAACTGATTTGGATTCAACATTAGAACAGTTAATTAACTTTCTTTTTGAAGATAATAATTTTAGCGTGGCATCTGTTTTAATAAATAAACTGAATTCAAGACATTTAAGGCAAAATTTAACAAAAATTAGAGATCAATTCGAAGAAAGATATACAGTATTAAAAAAGAAGGAAATAGCAGATTATATCAATAATGGAATAGACGTTTTAAGAGAATTTGTCGAAGCTGAGAGAGATCTTATTATAGAGATGAATACTCAAAAAATTAATGAAGCAAATGATCTATCAAAGCAAAATGAATATATGAAAGCAGCACATCACTTGAAAAATCAAGCAGAACACCTTAAAAGAATTGGTAAAGAAGAAATTCGAAACCAGATTCTTACAAAGTCTTTAGATATATTATTAGAAGGTTTAGTTTTTGAAGAGTTTTTTGAAATATTTGATGAGCTCTCTGATAATATGAAAAAGAAATATTTAATCAGAGTATTTCAATTATTCATTCAACAATTAAAAGAGTTTAAAAAAATAGATGATTATGAAAGAAAAGAAATAATTCTAGAGAATTCTAATAGAATTTTTAGAAATCAAATGCTCTATAATGAATCTAAAGAAATTTGTTTAATTTTCATAAAAGCGATTAAAAAAGAAGCATTAAAAATTTTAGAGAATGAAGAAAATATCTCGGGAATTAATAAGGTAACAGAATTAGTAAAAAAAGTCTTAAAAATATCCTCAGCTTATTTTGAAAAAGAAGAGAGATCAAAAATATCATTTAATAAAATCTTTAAGAAAATCGCTGAAATTTATATTGAATTAGATGATTTACCTTCAGCAAATTCTTATAATGATAGAATTGAAAATAAAGCATATAAAAATGAAATTCATGAGAAAATTGAAAAATTAGAGGCAGAAAAAAGTGCGAGTGCTTCTAAAAAAGCGGAAGAATCTTATAGAGGAGAGATTTTAAAAGAGAAGCTTTCTCTTATTAAAAATAAAGGAAGAGAATCTCTACTTGATAAAAATAAAGAATTAAAAGAAAGAAACGCCATGAAACGAGTATATTTTAAAGAGGCTTTAAGTAATATAGAACTTCAAAAATACAATGAGTCTTTTAAGATCTATAAGAAAAGCATTTTCCGGTTGAATAAACTTCAAAAATACAATTTAGCTGGTGTTTCTTTAGCAATGGCTTGCTTTTTGCTAATTAAAGAAAATAGATTTGATGAGATTAAAAAACTCGTAGCTCAAACAAAAAAAACTTTATCTAGCTTAGGGACATTGTTTTCCGAAACTTTTCCAGTAACACTTATAGAATATATTATTGAATTGAAAAAATTTCAAGATGAACCGAGGATAAAAGAGGCTTTAACTTATTTTGAAAATCTCCCCCTATTTGAAGAAGAATTAATTTTTCTTTCCGAGTATCTAGGTAAGGATTATCAAAAAGAAAAAAAATCAAAAGAAACTACCAAGACAATTACAAATATAGAAGAAATTAGGAATAAAATTATAAATATAGCCAGTTCGCTTCAAAAAGAAAAAAAAGATGTTGCTAAAAGAAAATTAATGAAAAAGGAATATTGGAGACATATTTTTGATGATATTTCTGAAAGAAAAATGATTGATGCATCAATAGCTTATTTAAAAACGGTTCCTATACTTATAGAAAAGAACTTTCTTAAACCCGCCGCAGTTAGCTTAATAATTGGTTCAGTTATTCTCTTTGAAGAGAAAAATATCCAAATTGCTACGGAGACATTTGAGAAACATTTAAAAGATAATGAGTCTAAGTTGCAATCTCTACCAGAAATTAAAATTATGAATTTTCTTTTCCAAGCAATTAAAAATAATGAAAGAAAGTTAATTGATTTAATAATTAATCTGCTTCTAGAGAAATTAATCCTATTTGAACCTGAGATTAAAATATTAAAAACTGTATTAGAAGAGGAAATAGCTGAAGAAGTGGATAACAAAGAAGAGTTATCAAGAAAAAAAATTGGAGATTTGTCAAAATTACAAGTAGAGATAGATCAGCATTTTGGAAAAATTCAATCCAAAATAGGAGATATTAGGCGCGATCGTGAGGATTTTCTGAAAAAAAGAAAAGCTATGAGAAGAAGATATTATTCTGATATCATCGATTTGCTAAAATCAAAAAATTTTAAAGAAGTGGCAATAAAATATTCTGACTTAGCTAAAACGATAGTCAAAAGAAAAGATCTTGAAACTAGTTCTTTTCTTATGCTTTTGCATGGACTAGCATTATTAAAAACTGGAGAATCAATCAAATTAATTAAGGATAACATCAATGAATTTTTAGACAGCTTAGGTCTCAACAAAAAATTAGTTAAAGACACATTTTATATAATGGTAATATTGTTCCTGGTTGATGTTAAATTGAATAATTTAGATAAATTTATATCAAAAATTAAAGAGATTTTAGAAATATTGCCATTATTTGAGGAAGAAAAAGAATTAATAGAATTAGAAGAATTATAATCTTGAAATTATATCAGTCTACCATATTGGCATATTTTTGTAAGTCTTTTACACGCATTCTTAATGTGACTTCAGTAACGCGTGCCAACTTGCTTATTTCTTTCTGTGTTCGATTCTCATTACAGATTTTTGCTCCAATGTAAATTGCTGCCGCAGCAATTCCTTTAGGATCTTTTCCTGCTGAATTAAATCCACTCTTTCTTGCCTTTTTAATTAATTTGACTGCTATATTCCGGCATTTCATTGAAAGCTTTAATTCTTCATTGAATTTATCCACATATCGCTCACTTGTAAAATGTTTCACTTTTAATCCCAATTTAGGTAAAACTTCCATTAAAATAAGGCGATAACTTTTAATCACCTTTTTCTTAGGAATTTGAGCAACTTTTGATATTTCCTCAGCAGTTCTAGGTATTCCATGAACCCTTAAAGCAGCAAATATTGAAGCGGATAATAATGTATCAATACTTCGTCCCATGGTGAGTTTCTTTTTTACTGTTTGAGTATAAATACGAAGTGCATCTTCAGCTACAGGGTCCGGAATTCCTAATCTCTTTTGAAGGCGTTGCAAATTTGGTAATGCAATCCATAAATTTCTTTCATAACTAGTTGTTAACGATCTATGGATTTTAGCTAGTCTATTAAATTTTGATTTATACTTTGGACTTAATAAGGTGCCTCTCGCATCTCTAGACCCTCTTATAATTGTTCTAGGGCCAATAGGACTATACACTCTCTCTGTACTCTTTCTTTTTTGAATTTCTTCTTGAGTAAAGGCTCTACGCGGGCTAGCGTCAAGAATTCGTGAATACACAAATCCACAGTTTAAACAAACATGAAAACCATCTTCTTCACTAATTTTAGCATTATCACAACAAGGCGGCCCTTTTTTTCCATTATCTTCATATAAATCATCATCTATAAAAGGAGCTGGCAATATAATTTGAAATGCAAAAAGGTTTTAATTGAATTTTTTAATTTTTTTTGTATGAAAAACAAAAGTATAAGTATATTTAAGTTTAATCATGAGAAAATTTAAATCTAAATCTTTTTAACTAGTATCTTAAAAGTGTAATAATTAATAATAAAAATTTAATTAACAATTAATAATTAAAGAGAATGCGATATTATAATGTCCTCAGAAATTTCTAGTGTAATAAATGTTATCTCCAAATTTTTTGACCTCAAATCAGTAAAAATTGACAAATTGGAAAAAATTAACGATATTTTAAAACTGCCAATTCTCTCCTATAAATTCATAGGTAAAGAAGAATCAACGATAATAAAAAATTTATTTGAGATTTCCAAAATTAAGGAAATTTTAGAGTTAAATAAAGAAAATCCTTTCGATAATTTAACAAAATTAGAGGATACAGAAGTTACTTTAGAAATAACTGAAAATTTAAAGGAAAAAATCGAAGAACTCAAAAAAAAATACCCCACTCTTGAAAATAAATTAAAAAAAGCAATTACCATTAGCACTCTTATAAATAGTCTTAACGAAGAAAACGAGGGAATTGAATCAAAAGGATTGAATCAGAAGGTACTTGTAGCAGGTCTCGATGCTGCAGGTAAGACGTCATTGTTATCAAAATTTGGAGGCCGCTTAGGAATAAGTGATATGATTGCAACACATCCGACAAAAGGAGTAGTTCGAATGAAATTTGGTGATACTAAATTAAACTTGTTTATTTGGGATTTGGGAGGACAAATCGAGTATCGGGAAAGATATTTAAATAATCCAGAACAATATTTTATTCAATTAGATTTACTTATTTATGTAATTGATGTGCAAGATCCAAACAGATTTGACGAATCTCTCGAATATTTTGAGAAGATTGTCGATTCAATAATTATTTTAGAAGAAACTCCATTTATACTAGTTTTTCTTAATAAATACGATCCTGATTTGAAGAACGACTCTAAGATCCTTCTAAATATTGAACTTTTAAAAGATAATATAAATGAACTCTTAAAAAAGAAGTATAATGATTTAGATTTAGAAATATATTTAACATCCATCTATTCTTTAATTACTCGAGAACCCCAATTTGCTAAATATATAAAAAATCTTATGAGTTCCACTCATTCACTTACTGATCCAACGGTGAGAAAGGTGGAAGGGCTTGGGAAGACGTTAGAAGAAACTTTAAATGCAGTGATTCGGTTATCTGAAAGTATTTCTACACAGCTTAATGATATTGATAGGCGTCTTCGGGCTATAGAGTCTGGTGCATTTCAGGTAGCTCAGAGCGGAATTCCGATCGAAATTGCTAATCTAAATACAGATTCTGTTAGACCTCAAGAAAACGCCAGGCTAACAGTTCTCAATGAGTTGAAAGATTTGTTTGGTAAGAAAAAAAGACTAGATCTTTAAATGATTTTGGTAATTCAATATCTTTTCAAAATACGCGAATATCTTAAAAATTAAATGTCAAATTAAATAAATCGCTTTTCTAAATCCTAATAC
>SDBV01010768.1_pt1 | contig 11959 bp, 10 predicted proteins | sample 2277081 | NCBI WGS metagenome assembly SDBV01 (sample SAMN10402039, study PRJNA504765) | marine sediment metagenome | isolation source: marine sediment core GS10_PC15, 223 cmbsf | place: Arctic Ocean: Southern Knipovich Ridge | collected 2010
GCCCTCGCCAGCGGTATATTCCCAATAAATTTTAGGTACATAAATCGCGAATAAGGGGCCAGCTTTCAGTGTGCCAGCGACAAAGACAAAAGGCCGATTAATATTAAGTTCAGGCGGGGGAGGGGCTTTCATCGGCACGCAGCATGTAGGAACACACCTTACGGTCATAACACTGCGCATGAAAGCCCCTATCTCATTTAAGACCATCCGATCACTGTTTCGTGATCCGACGATAACCAATTCATGATTCAATGGCTTATCTCCCATCTCAATAATACAGCCAGTAAAATTGGGTTGATTCTCCTTATCCGAACGAATGGTCACTGCCGGCACGCGGACAATATATTTACCTCCATGACTGGAATAGTCGGGACAATAACCAGAACAACGCTGTTTGTCAGTCGTTTGAACGTAATTCCTGAGATCATCTACCGTGCGAAGTGGTTTGTCTGGCATCGCTACCCAGGCGAAGGTGTCTTTCGCCGCTGGCAACATCGCACCAAAGGGCTTAGAATCCTCAGTAAAGACTCGCAGCTTACTAAATTGCAAATAATCGAAGCCTGAGTCCTCCCAATTTTTCCAAACAAGAGGTTTTTCATCCACCCGCCACTTAAGGAAGAAATCAAAGACTGCGCCAATATAAACTGAGAGAGCACCGCGATTGAGAATTGTTCCTAAGCCATGCTTGCTGTAAAAGGCTTGGGCTTCACTCACATCGGACGTAATGATAGATTGAATTGTCCCCACTCGCTTGGCCTCCTCCTTTATCATTGGTCCCTTCACACTCCCGGCATAGTCGACCCAAACCTTGGATTCAGGAGTTACAGTAGTAAATTTAATTTTCACATCATCTGGAATAAAAATATTAGCTATTACCCCCGGTGAAAAGGAGGGAGGATTTAGATCAGACGAAGTTGATTGTTTAGCCATAATATAATTGATAGGGAAACGATGGTTTGGTGAGTTTCATCCAATATTTAGTGAATCATTTTTTAGCCACTATTGAACAATTTGTATCCGAATTACACCTTTCCACCCGGATACAATTTATTACATCTAGATTTATTCCATTTCTTTTCACAAACATAAGGGATTTAAGTTATATTCCAATCATCCCCACTCAATTTTTCCAAGCTAAACGCCTACGTATCCTGATCTCAATTGATTTCCTGTAAACTTCTTACAAACTCAATACAAAGTTCTGACTAACTTTCAGTTTTCGATCCAAATCGAAAATAAACTTTCCAACTAATTTTATACTAAACTGCCAAACAAACTTTTCTAAAATGACAGTAAGGTAGTACTCTTAGAGTCACTTTTCAGCCTACTTTTTGACCCGGTGAGACCGGGGAATTTTTAGGCTAAAAATGGCATTTTTGGGGTTTTTGGGTCCAATTTTGGTTTTCAAATTTAACATGATCATGTCGAATTTTAGTTAGTTTTTGGTATAGCATTAACCATTTTATAACTTATTGTTAATTACCCTGCTACCCCGACGATTGGGACGCTAATTAAGATTAATTTATAAATTCCTGAGTAATATGATGCTATATCCTTATTTAATATTCCGTCCTCTTACATCTTCTCTTCCCTGTCTTCTTCCTTTTTCCCTTGCCAGATTTAGGTAGGGGATGTCTACATATTTTAATAGGGGGACAGCGACAACAACAATTGCGATGACAACGGTTTATGCACATCGGACATTTGCATTTAAGACAGACACATTGGTTGTCAAAGCAGCCGCATCTAGGGTAATAGAAAATTGTAGTAGTGGTGGTTGCACCACACTTACTTTTATGACTCATGATTGTATGGAAATAGATAATCGTAGTCTTTTATTGGAAAAAAATATATTCTATTTTCATCTTTTTAGTCATAGTTTTATTTCTGCTCGTTGGCTGATCAGATTGAACTCAGTGGCCAGTATTGATCGATTAACCGCTCAGCGAATAACAAGTATTGATAAAAGATAAAATTTGCTGATAAAGGGCTAAAACCCTTTTCATAATTTCATTGTAATCAGTTAATGAGCAGGGTGCGTATTCACAACAATCTTGATGGAGACATATAGCCAATTCATAGCCTGGACTAAAAGGTTCCCCTCTCATTGACGTCACAATAACTTTATTTTCGCCATGAAATAAGTTATTCATTACTAACCCAACTGAGTAGTACCAATTATTACTATACAGCCTAACTCCTCCTTCGATCAGCAACTGAACTGTGGACAATTGGCCATGATATAGTGCGACTAGCAAAATTAATTCAAATTCAGCGTTAGAAACGTTTCTACTATTGGTTAGTATAATATCGATCATGTCGATTGAGCCTACATTGGCTGACCAGAGGAGGGCAGTTAAGGTAAGGGAATGATCATTTATGCCCTTCCATTTAAACTGATGCAACTGTTGGTAGAGTAAGATATTATTATTTAGAATAGTTAGAACGATATAATAACCAAGATCTTCAGTTGAGAGATGTAACATATAAACTCCCTCCTTGGCATGGATGGTTAATATCTGATAAACAATATTGTTAAACACTATAGCGAAATGTTTCCTGCTGACCATGATTGATTTACAGGGTCGCTTATTTACAGCTCTGGCTGCTCGTTGAAAACAATTATTAATGGCCGATTGATCCAGAGATGAGGGAAAAGTGAATTTCTGAAGATATAAAGTAATCATCCGCTGTATGAAGTGGATATGTCGGATATCGGTCTTCCCTGCTATATTTTTATCATTATCTATATATATTGGCCGCATTATTTTATTTAGCGTATCAGCCTTGGCCGATGCTACTGGTATGCCTTTAGCTAGCGAGATAAGCTCTCTATTTGCATTGATGACTAGAGCATCAACCGTAAAATAAACTTTATCACTTTCCGAGCTGAATCTCATGTCAATGTTAAAGCCACGATACCAAAAGCGAAGACGATCATCTTCCGATTCGTCAATCTGTATCCCTCTAACCGAACTCTTAAGCAAGATTGAAACAACTCCTTGGTACTTTTTGTTAAGAATTATGTCGATATCAGTTAATCGAGCTTGATGCCAGAGACGCCCAATATTGATCAGTAAGTTGTAACCATTTTTAGCCGTTAGATTAACTATGGTTCGAACTATTCCGCCTACAATATAGGGATCATACTTTCTTATTATTTGCAAAGGAGCGAGGCGGAATAATCCCTCAGTTAACGATTGATAAGCGAGATGGGGACAGCAGCATCCAAATGGTAGAGAATATCGGGAAAATAATTTATATTGATACATGTCGTTAATTGCTGATTCTCGATCATTATTATCCCCATTGGTTGATATATCCTCATTACTTGACATATCACCGTTAACTACTTTGCACTTAATGGTTGACATATCCTCGTTACTTGATATGTACCCGTTAACTAATTTATATTTATTGGCCAAAACCTTCTCAACAACACCATAGTCCCCGCTCATACCGGAATCAGAACCCGACAACTTATTAACTGCCTTATTTCTGGGATTAGATGATAAATCCTGAGCAGAATATGATCGAAGGTGATTTTTGCTGAACTGCTGTTTTTCGCTAATAGCCAGCTTGGGACTGGGAGTTAGTGCTACCCTATCAGCTCGATGAGCTCCATTTTGATCGCGATGATAATCAGGAATTGTATGTCTGGCTTGATATTGTCTTCCAGTTATCCCTTGATATTCGTTCTGTCTGCTCAGCGCCATATCGAGGAAATTTTCTAATCCAGGTAGAACTAACATCAAAGATAATATATATCGGTAATATTTGCTTTTAGTTTACTAATTAAAAGTAAATCAATTGTTGGTCAAACGGTGACCTGACTGTAATTCGGGTCTTCGAATAATATTTTCATTGCTTATAAAAGTGCTATATTTCAAGAGAGTAATTTATTGATATTTCATTTGATCGAAACAATTAAGAATGTATAGACGATATCATTCCACCTATCGTCGACGACGAGGAAAGAAATATGTGGGATCTCCTGGGCCTAAAGGGTTAGATGGGGAACCGGGACCTCCCGGTCCTCCTGGTTTTCCCGGAGCTAGAGGACAGGAGGGAAAACCAGGACCTAGAGGAGAGGAGGGAAAACCGGGAGCTGCTGGACCATCAGGCTCTGGTGACAATGTCAATGTTAATGTCAACTTATCGACTGCCGGGATTGAAAGCGGTCCCAGTACTATTGAAATTAATAGTAATAGCCTAATAGTGGTTGATGACAGTGAGGGAAAAATAGACATAATACTACCCTTAGCCCCAATTGACGGTGATGTAATAGAAGTGAAAAATGCCAATCCTTTCGGCACAACCAATGGCATAACTCTTCATTCTGGACAGAAGTATATTGAGAATCCGTCCGAAATGCATGTTGCTGTACCTGGTAATAACGCCTCGTTCAGAAGTTTGATATGTGGAGAAGGGTACGGTTGGCGATATAGCTCTAGTTCCTTCGCCGGCTGTTGGATTAAGACCCATAACTATAGTCAAACTTTGCCAGCCCAATTAGTATACAAAACCGTTGAGCATCAGACTGTATCAATAATTAGTAAAGCCGGGTTTGGTTCAGGCTTCTTTGTCCGTCCTAACGGTTACATTGCAACTAATGCCCATGTCATTTTAGGTCCCGGAGCTCTGCCTATAGTTGATAATCGAATTATGATTGATGCCACTAATGCAAACGGGAAAGGAGAGAATGTCCAAGTTCAATGTGTTATAGTCGGTTGTGATCGAGCTGCAGATATTGCAGTGATTAGAGCCTTGAGTAGCAAGGAAAGTCCCGATTATGGCTATGACTTCAGTTCTCAACCTTCAGCCATTTGGGGCGATAGCACTAAAATACCGAATGGTACTCCTTGTTATATAATTGGTCAGCCTGAAGCATTGGATCGCCGATCAATATCCTCTGGTACGGTCCGTGATAATAAGTTTATTGCTACTCAATCACCTTTACCAATTGAGTGTATCTTCTATCAAACACCATCTCGTCCCGGTAACTCTGGTTCACCAATCTATGATGCAACCGGACGAGTAATAGGTATCAACTCCTTCGTCTATACCGTCAAGGGTGTTGCGATGGAAGATATGGCTGGCGGATCGAGTCAATACATGGCTGAACCAATCGTCGATGAAATTATTGCTAAAGGAAAGGATTATAATAAGAAGGGTTACCTAGGAGTAGACAAATGGGTGCCCTGCATCGGTATGACCCTGCTTAGTTTGCGAGAGGCCTTCCCCAAGTTCCGACCAACCCGCCAAGCTCGGCCAAATGGGATGGTGATACTAGCTCTAGACGAGGGTGGTAGTGGGGGAGTTAGTAAAGCCAAACCTACCCCACTTACATTGTATGACATCATATTGAGCGCCGAGATAAAAGGTCAACCAGGCAGTAAAACAGATATCGGGGTTTACGAGAATCAATTTCACATTTCGCGCTTAACTTGGTTTGCTGGGAAGGGAGCCACGCTAGTTTTGACCGTTCTTCGGCCGGCCAGTGGGGTAGTGTTTAGTAGTGATGTAGTATTACTTGGCTATCCGGCGGCTAAGGATAAACCGTTCGGTAATTCTACCGTCCAGCCTATTGGTACCTATCCAGAAAAGGCTCACAAGTTATTGGACCTCATAATTAAGGGTTTAATTATAACCGGGGTGATAGAGTAAATATGAGGATGAGAATAGCTAATTATAAATAGTTAGCTATGTAAATAATTGGGAATATAATAAGCAAAGTAAGTGTAAACTCGTACATTTAGGATTCATTACAAGGACATTGACCTCCATCCTCTCCCGCTATGAGAACCATAGGTTGCGCTGAACTATTTTTCTTCATTTCCTCTAACTCCATGGCAGAAAAAGTAATCACAGATTTTGGTTTCAGTGAAGAGGCATTTGGGGAAGGCCTCTCGAAAATAGAAATAAGCCTCTAAATTTAGAAGAATCAACTAGGATTAAAATCCTTGCTCACTATAAAAAATAATTTGTTTCTCAGAAACAAATAGGGTGTTTATTTATAATGATTATTGCGGAGTTTTCTAATTTTTGGTTGGTCATGGTGCATGTACCTAAAGCCGCTGGTAGTGCCTTACGTTCAATCTTACGTCGATATAAAGACCGAGCTCTTAATTGGCATGAATACCTTAGGATAGTAAAAGGGATAGATCAAAGACACAGTTGTCTTTATTTTGATTATGTTCAGGCTAAATTACTAACTAAACCACTCCCTCTAAAAATAATAGTTTCTATCAGGAATCCTTATGATCGTATTTATTCGGCTTTTCTCTTTAATCAACGAACTAAACATTATCATCGACATCGGTTAGAGAATCATCCCCGAACCATCTGGTTTAAGAAACCATTTGTTGATTTCGTTAAGGAGGAATTATCCCGATGGGTCACCGATTATCGCCAAGCAGCTATAAAAAAAGAAGCTTTGGAACCAGTGGGTGTCCACTTTGCCCCTATTTCTATCTTTTTGACTGATAATAATGGTAAAGTGAGAAGTGATTATTTTATTCGGCAAGAATCATTTGCTGATGATATAACTCAACTGGCTAAAGAATTAGGCTGGCCAACCACTCCCCCTGTGGTAGAACATTGTGCTAATGGACGGCCGCCAGCAGAGTATGGTTATCTCCAATATTATGATCAAGAAGCTTTAACCATTATTAACCAATTATACGAAGATGAATTTTTGTTATTTGGATATCGGATATTACAAAAACTGCCTAAATAAGTAAAACTTATTTCTAAGTTCAATTTTTGACTAGCAATTAATAAGAGGAATAATTTCTCCTGGTCATTAATTAAAAGTTAGAGAAGAAAAAAGGGATTTTAAAGGTCTTTCTTTCTTTTTTCACTATGGTTGAGAACAGCTTCAAAATTCATAGAGCCGTTTTCGGATTAACATATGAAGCACAACCCGGAAATTAAATGGGAAAAGGTTAAAAGCTTCAAATTTTGCTATAAATATATAACTAACAAAATTCTCCATTTCTTGAGAATGCCTAGCTTAAGCACAGGTACAGTTTTGCAATGTATAGAGAAAGCAGAGGGGCTAGATTGAATATAAGGGGTGACGATTGAAGGGGAGAGATAACTAATTGAAGAGAATAGCTAACTACAAATAGTTGGCTATATAAATATTATCATGGATTTTATGAACGAATGGGAATCCCCCATTTCAAGAAACCCATAGATGTGTGCAGTGTAAGAGAAGAAGAAGAATCAGGATTGCGACCACTATCCATAACAGTAAATGGGGAGGACGGATAATAATGATGGTAATGATGATAATAATTATTAGTGCGAGGATAATTGGCCAGGGCCAGCCTATATAATAGGCATACATTTCAAAGAACTTCAATTTCTCCCTCTTAAGTAAGGTGTCCTGAGTGCTAGTTTCACAGTCGCTGCCATAATTGCCCTGGTAGAACATCGCTGGATATAGGTAATATGACTTGGCTAGGGAGGAATAGACAACATCTATATTTCGACCCTCGACGTATTCCTCTTCTAACATCCGGGCCATAAAGGATCGATTGATAATATAAGCGTGGGCATTTAGACAGGGCCCTAACATTATATGACTATTTATTCTCTTTTGTCTTTGATGAATTAGCGGATGACAGCCCAAATGGAATATGTCCCAATCATCTTCTCGTTGAATGAAGTTTATAACCTGCTGCAGAGTCTCGGTTGATATAGTCCCCTCCACAATATCGTCTTCAAAAATCAGACAGGTTTCATCACCCTTTATGTACGATTCCCGGATGCAAGCTAAATGGGAATGATAGCAGCCAAAACAACCACCTTCTGCCGGCCGATTGGTACGGTAAAAACTAACCGGGATATTTAATCGTCGGAACAATTCACTGCAGTCTCGATAACGGTCCTCTCGCTCATAGAGATTAATGCAGCGGATACTATTAAAATAGGACCAATCATTCATCTTTTATATCCGCTGATAATTGTCTTAACTCCCTCACTATTGGCTAAGTCCGTGGGATGAAAAAATGAATTATTTTTTGTTTCTAGATAGGAAAGAAATGGACTTTAAGCTCATTTCCACTATTGATAATGAGAGATGGTCTTCATTTTACGATGAATTATCTACGGCCCTAGCTTCACTGCAAAAGCGTGATCCCACTCTGGGCCAATTATTCGAGGCAGTCACAGTAAATTGGCCAAAGATAATCAAACCACCCTACGTAGCTTTGATCGGAGCGATTATTGGCCAAAAGATATCATACAAACAAGCTCGGACTATTCGGGGGAAAATCTATCAAATATTTGGCTTCAGGTTCAGCACTTCTGATATTGAAAATGTCACTGATTCAGCTTTACGACGATATGGTCTCAATACTCGCATGATAAATATTATCCGTCAAGTCGATGCCTATATTGACAATAACCGTTTGGCCTTAGAATCGGCGGCCGATTTAAGGAAATTGGCTGTTGTTCGGGGCATCGGTCCCTGGACTATCAACACGGCTATCCTGACTTCGATGACTGATTGGACCGTCTTTCCCACTAACGACCTGTTCATTAAGAAGAGAGTGCAGAAGTTATATAAGCTAGCCAAAATGCCTAGCAGTAAAGAGTTGGAGATCAGGTGCAAAGATTGGGCCCCTTACCAGGGAGTGGTCTGTTGGTACCTATGGCGCTGGTTCCCTTAAGATATTAAACTCAGGCTAACTTCGACTTGTAGTCGAAGTTATTACTTATTTACTCTTCCATGTCAATCCCACATTTTTCCACATAAGACCCGATTACTTCTCTTCCAGCTACCGTTAGAACAGTGACGTCTATTCTAGCTTCCCCTTTGAATATTTCTTTCAATTTATCGCCTAACTCTCCGACTGGCAACTTAACGTCCAATCTCAACAACTGACCCTTTTTGTTTAGCAAACTACAATAACCTTCAGCTGAAATGTCTTTTAATTCATAGGTGGTTTGTTTAATTAGCGGAAGAGGTATAACGCTGTGATTATGGCGAATTTCTTCTAATTTCTCACCACTAAACAGATCAAGACACTGCATTATTGTTTTAGGACGACCATACTTAGCACTATGATATGTTCTGGTCAACTTTAATATCTTGCAAGGATGCTCCTTAATAATGACATACATATCTTTGACCAGAAATGCGCAGGGCACTAGTACGGTGTAGGCATTCTGCTCGGTCATCTTCTTTGCTTTTATTGTTAGACAATAACTCAATTATTTATTTCACTTTTTATTTCTCTTTCTAGACCTTCTAACACTGTGGCTAAAGATATGTAAATTGAATATAAAGACCTTTTGCCCAACAATAAAAAATGGCCAATCAATACCAACCGCAGAATATACTAATTACCGGTGGTTTCGGTTTCATTGGCTCTCACGTAGTAATTGAGCTAGCCCAGAAATATCCCAGTTATAAATTAGTGGTGCTAGATAAGTTGGATTACTGTGCCTCACGTAAGAATTTAACTTTAGTGGAGGGTAAGTATACGGCCATAATTGGGAATATATTATCGGCCAAACTAGTGCGCGAGACATTGAAGAAACATCAGATTGACACCATAATGCATTTCGCCGCTCAGTCCCACGTTGATAACTCCTTTGGCAACTCGATTGAATTTACTAACAGTAATATTGTTGGCACCCATATTCTACTGGAGGCGGCCAGATATCATAAAATTAAGCGCTTTATTCACGTTAGCACTGACGAGGTGTACGGCGAGACTAGTGAACGAATGAAGGAGGATATGGTCCTTGAACCAACTAATCCTTACGCTGCAACCAAGGCTGGGGCCGAGCTTCTAGTTAAGTCCTATCATCGTTCCTTCAATCTGCCAGTTATTATTACTCGTGGTAATAATGTTTACGGCCCTCATCAGTATCCGGAAAAGCTCATTCCTAAGTTCATAAATCTACTGGAGAAAGATCAACCCTGCCCCATCCATGGCGATGGTAGTAACACTCGTTCCTTTCTTTATGTCACCGATGTAGCTCGAGCTTTCGTCCTTCTCCTTCATAAGGGAAAAGTGGGACAGGTCTATAACATTGGAACAAATTTTGAAATATCTAACTTTGCCGTGGCTAAATATTTAATCAAGCAATATTTTAAGTCAGCCAAAAAATATATCGTTTACGTCGAGGATCGGAAATTTAATGACAGTCGCTACTGGGTAGACACTAAGAAGATGGAGGCGTTGGGCTGGAAGCCCAGCGTCTTATGGGGGGATGGAATAAAGAATACTATTCAGTGGTATCGTATCCACCCTGATCACTGGGATCATGATATTAGCATAGCTTTGACCGCCCATCCAACAAGGCCTTCATTCGTTGGAAAAGTAGATGAATAGATGTAGATATATGAAATATATCTGGATATTCGCCTAACAACTTGGAGACATCCAATTCATTATTGGAGCGATCAGCCTTTAATATTTTAGCCTGTTCAGCCAGGGTGAAATTTTTATAACTAAATTTAGGATCAATATATTGCTTATATAAATCGAGTATCTGATTGTGAGAAATAGTGCCAGGATTAGTAAAATTATAGATACCAGTTCGTTTCCGTTTGGCCAGGTCATAGGCTACTGGCAGCAAATCATGGAGAACAGTCATTGAATTGGGAATATTGACTACTCTCTCATATTTAGTGATTTTAGTGATAAAGGAACGAGGGGAGAGCTCATCAGAAAGGGGCATGCGGAGACGTAAGGTTAAGACATTATCGTAGGATTTGACCAGCCGTTCGGCTATCTCCTTAGTGTAGGAATAAAACGAACCGACGAAATTAGGCTTATCCTCTTCCTTGAAAGCTAGTCCCGATCCCTGGGGATGAGCGGAATCATACTGATATATACAACCGGTAGCGAAGTTGGTTAAATGTATGTCCCGTTGGTAACAGGCGTCGATTAAAGCTACGGTGCCTAAAACATTGACTCTAATCACTTCAGGCTTATGATCCTCGCACCAATCGACATTTGGTCGGCCAGTTAACCCCGCACAATTAACAACTCGAGCGGGTTTAATGCTATCTAATTCTCTTTCAACATCCTGAGTGTTTTGCAGTCTAGCTTTAGCACAGACCACTTTTTCTCCGTTTTTATCGAGTAAAAACTTGATTTTCGAGCCTATCCAGCCCGTCGAACCGTAGAGTAGCCAGATATGATCAGACATTTTAATTTTTGATCTATTATAGCTACAATCTGTTTCAAGAGGGAAAATTAGACTTTAGAGTTAGATAACTATTGTCCCATATTAGGCAATTTCACTTTCGCCTTGATTTACACTCTCATCTTGTTGGCTGGATGTAATATTATTATATTTATGATAATCTTCTAGTGTTTGATCGAGATTAGCAATTAAATCGCCAGGATTTTCAGCGATTAATTTATTAATTTTTCGTTGGGTGTCTTCAGCTTTTATCTCTTGTTGATATTTGTCCATCGCTCCCGATCGTTGAAGGAAGGAGCGACCTCGCGGTTCTACTTGGGTTGGGTAAGTTGGAGGACGTTCACCGTCCATCTGATACTTATTCTTAATTTTTCCTACTTCTTGCATCGCATTCTCCCATTTTTCCTGTTCATAATTCGTCTCAGTCACCGTCTCGAGTCCTATTATCTGATTCAATTTATGTCTCTCTTTCCTCATTATTTCGCTTGAACATTCACGGCAATGCTTTCGAGGATGTAAATTATAGCGCTGAACTAGCATAGGTGTGTGGCATATCTGACAGTAGCCAACAATTATTGAGTTAAAACATAATTCGCACCTATCATCGGCCAGAATATAACCTGTAACCCCACAACCGAAACAGTGAGCCATGGTTTGCTTATTTGTCTGCAGAAATTTTTGAGCTCATTTTTCTCTGGTATATATATTAACTATAATATATATATTAATTGTAATATTTTCATGTATATAAATTAGCGATGATAGTATCATAGAATTAACATGC
>SDBV01010769.1_pt1 | contig 11959 bp, 16 predicted proteins | sample 2277081 | NCBI WGS metagenome assembly SDBV01 (sample SAMN10402039, study PRJNA504765) | marine sediment metagenome | isolation source: marine sediment core GS10_PC15, 223 cmbsf | place: Arctic Ocean: Southern Knipovich Ridge | collected 2010
GTATCTGAACGCCCTGGAAGAGCACTCAGCCGAGCTATTCAAACACCCCGAGCTCTGGCTTCCCTGGAATTACCATGAGCAGCTTGCCCGCCAGGACGATCAACCCGACTGATCCCCCGCCCCCCGGCGGGCGCCGGGGGGCGGGTGCCAAGATTTGCGCACGCTCACCGAAAGGACACCAATAATCGTCACAACTTCACCTTTGTACCTTCACAACTACTAGACTCTCTCCTGCGCGAAGAGGGTCAAAAGCTCTTCCGATGCTTGGTCTACTGGCGTGAATGAATCAAAGATAACACCCACTTCATCCAGACTCCAGTAAACTTCTTTGTCATAAAAGCCTGATTCCTTATTTGGTTTAACAACATAGTCATCCCCAATCACATTTCCAAAGCAGTCTTCTAAAGCTCTTACCGTAGAAGTATTCTTGCATGGAATCTCTTCCACACCACCAGTCTCACTGTCTTCTATTAATAGAACACCTAGACCGCTCATCCAGTTCCCACGAAACCCTCTTAACCTACCTAATCTTACATCCATTCTGTACCTCCAAATATTACTCTACTTTCTGCCAACTCTCATCCCAGTCAGCATCGAGCATCACTGCCCACACTTCATGCTATTTAATCATCCTTGTAGTACTAGATTCTCCAATCCGATTCTTGAAATTGTCATAGTCAATAGCTAGTGTACTATCCTGCATATAGGAACCCCACTGCTCTTTTGAGCACCGAACCCTATAAGGGTAATCAGCTTTCGGCGATTTCCATGCTTGTACATGAAGTTTTCTAGCTATTTTCAATACGTCTTCCTTAAACCGACAACGTACAAGCAATCCTTCACTGTTTTGTCGGTCTTCCACCACGCTAAAAAACCCATTTGTATTGAATACCCACATATAAACCTCCTGGGATTAGTTATCCCACAAGGCGCTCTGTGTGAGGCTCTTGCAAGTTCATAGTTTCTCCAAAGGGTGGGTCAAAACCATCGTAGTTTCCATACTTAACCCACAGTACCGGATAGGCTGGTTCTTCGGGAAACCTATTGCAATACCCATCCGTAAAGTACACAAGGCATGTTGGGTTTTCGCCTTGCTCTTCGCACCATTTGAAAGGTGGCCTGAAATCTGTGCCCCCGCCACCTTTCGGCTTAAGGTCTAGTGGAAGATCGTCTGCCAGTATATGCTCTACCCCGGCCACCTTAGCATCACAGTATATAACCGTACAATCGGCCCGATACTGTTCTAGTATCGAAGTCAATTCACCTGCAAACTGATTAAGTTCTTCCTGACCAATACTGCCTGATGTGTCTATTGCAACCGTAAGCGTACCCAACTCCTCACTTCTCACAGACGGTAAATACAAACCGTTGTGAATGTGCCTACGGTTGGGAGGGAACCACCGATAATCGTTCTTTGCAGCGGTATCCACAAAGCGTCTCAGCGTTTCGCGCCAATCTACCTTTGGATTCACGATCTCGTTTACTAGACGTTCCAGCCCTGCTGGTAAATCGCCCATTGCTTTCGCTTGCTGTGCTGCCTGATTAACAGCAATCTTCCATTCCTGACTGCTCTGTTCTTTGTCAGCAGGAGAACTTGGTTGCCCACTTTCCCCAGGCGTGTCTCGAACTTCGCCACAGCCACCTGGATCAGAACTTTCACCCTGACCACCTTGACCGCCGTTACCACCGCTTTGCCCCTGCTGCCCTTCACTTTGGCCACCTTGTGGTAGCCTGTTATAGATTTGTTCAGCAGCCATATCGTTGTATGCAGGATCTAGCAACCTACCTTCCGGTAGAGCTAGCCCACACCCCTCAATCAACGAATTGATTGCATAATCACCGGCCATATTCCAACGGGGTCCATCACGGTTATCCCGCCGGTTCTGGTGCTGATTAGCACAATGCATGACTTCGTGGCAGACAACCCCTTTGATTTCATCCAAGCTCAGACTTTCGATCCACGCCGGGTTGTAACCCATAGATACACCGTTCGTCCAGGCAGTATCACAAGTAGGATCTTCCACAAGCTTCAGCTTCAGAGCTAAACTACCAAAGAACGGCATGTCTAGTATAAGCCCTGCCCTTGCCTTAGCCATCATCTCTTTTGCTTTCATTTTGTACCTCCATAGTAATATTAATCACCACTCGGACACTCTCGTTAAAGAGTGTCCTGGCAGTGATGTCTATGCCGCAACATACCCAGCCATCTTATTCAAGATAGCCTTGGCACTGTCAGCCGCCACGCTACGGGCTTTAGAATCGCCCCGTAACTGCTCAGGCGAAAAGGCACAGATTTTCTTCTGCGTCTCCTTGCGCAACTTCTCCAATTCAGGATCGTTGGCAACATTCAGTTTGGGCAACAAGTTGACCAGTTCTACCACATTCTCTACTAGAGAATCCCGGAATATTGCATCCGTAGTGGACAACTTCTCGTGAAAGTGACCAATCACTTTATTCAAGCGCAGGTACAAGTCCTTCATAGCCACAGCTTCACGATCTTTCACCCTTGCTTCCAATTCCTTTTTGATCAGGTTCGCATCCTTAGTGCTAACACTCACCCTGAAATCTTCAGCCATCGGCACAGGCTCGATGTCGGTTGAGAAACCATACTTCCGACTGATCTGGTTCCGGCCAGGGTAGTCTTCTTCCCTGAACATCCCATTCAGTCTCCGGCGTGCTTCATCACAGTATTCGTCGTAGTTCGACACGAACTCAGCAACGGCTTTTTCGAACGTTGCCTTGAACTCTCGCATACTCTTTGAGTACGACAGAAAGTTGTTGGTAGGCAGAATCCGTCCACCCGCATCGTCCCACGGCAACGTATTGTCGTAGTGGAATATACGAGCAGCACTCACCGCTTTGACGATTGACTTGATTGCATCCTGAGCAACCAGAACCTTGTTGTAGCGCCCAACATCAGCATTCGTGCCGTAGTCGTTAGCTACCTGCTGAGTAACCTGTTTGTCAAACTTCCTGGCAGTCCACTGTGAAACAGAAAATCGCACTATCATAGCCTCTTGGTATAACATCGTAGTACCTCCAATACAGTCTAATTTGCAGGGGGTTGTGACCCCGCTTTCCGCATTACCCACGAACTCACCAAGTCCGTGGTCACTCTGCTAGATCAAAACATCACTGTGTTGCGAAGACCACTCAATAAAAGCTCGTGTCTTGACTAGATTCTCATCCTTATTGAGACAATCCCTTACGAGCAGTACCGAGAACTCGACCGGTATTCTGTCAGCATACTTGATCACCCGTGAGATATTCTGATCGCTGGCCTTGTGTGCCAGGGCACCACAAATCGCATACAGAGTCGCCGGATCTTCCGGTACTTCGGCCTTGTCAGGTGCCATCAGTACTACATCAGGATCAGGCAGACTTCTGTAGATTCTCATGAATCCTATCAGTTCAATAACCGCACCTCCACCGACGATCCCAGCAGCAAGCTCGTACTCGATCTCAGCGTTTGCAACACTCATGATTCTACTCACGAACTCCCATGAGCGCGGTGTTGGGAATGCTTTGTCACCCTTCTTAGGATCGAAAGCCATTAACAACTCTGGTCTGAATCTCAGGAATGCAATAATCGGAGTTTCCACCCCGTTATCCAGCGCCCATGTCACCCAGTCTTCCAGGTCAACATCAAAGTTGAGATGGACAAACCTGTTCGCTAAGGCAGATGGCATTCTCGATGTTACAGCCCGGTCAGTTTCCCGGTTTCCCGCTGCAACCACCACACAATCCTTCGGTAAGGTGTACTCACCCAGCTTCCTATCCAGTATCAACTGGTAGCAAGCGGCTTGCACAAGCGGCGGTGCCGCATTCAACTCATCGAGAAACAGAGCCCACTTGCCTTTGCCTTTCGGCAGGAAGGCAGGCGGACACCACTGCGCCTCACCGTTCTCGATATGCGGAAGACCTCGAAGATCAACCGGATCGAGTAGCACGGCTCGGACGTCCACAAGTTTATGGCTTAACTCAGCAGCTACCTGCGCAACCACATCAGACTTACCAACTCCGGGCGGTCCCCAGATGAATGTCGGCTGCTTTGCAGCAATACAGACTTTCAGAGCTTCAATAATTCTTGATGGTTTCATATTCAAACCTCCATATAGAATTAGTTATCCCCCTCCCCGTCCTCTCATCAAGGGCGGGGTAGGTGACATTCTACACCTGCAACTCTTCCAGCGTAGACTCATATAACTCGACTACCTTCGCAGGAGCCTCGTCTGCCGGAGTAAATCCAATCAATGTCAAACCCAGGTCATCGTAACTCCAATAGACTTCCTTATTTACATGACCACCTTCGCCGTCAACGCAATGTGCTTCGCCTATTACATTACCAAACGCACCTTCTAAAGCACGAACAGTTGGTCCATTATCCGCAGGTATGGATTCAATATTCCCGGTCTCACTGTCCTGTATTACAAGGAAACCCAAGCCGGAGTTCCACGAGCCCTCAAACCTTTGAATCGTTCCCTTTCTAATTTCCATACCAATACCTCCATATGGGTATTAGTTATCCCGCAAGGCACTCCACAGAGTGCCCCACGCGAGACTAATCTTTGACAGACGTTGTATCCTCCGAGGTCTTTTCGGAACCGTCCCCAATAGGCGATTCAATCTGCCGCTGGGGTTTAAATTCTACGTGCTCAGCGATGATGTATATCAAGTTTTTGGCTTTTTCTCCCGAATCGGTACATCGCTCTTGCTTCAATCGACCCACGACCCGGACTCCTCTGCCTTTTGTCAAGGTCTCCTGACACACTACCCCTATCCGGCCTAAAACCCGAACATCGAAGTAGGACACTTCATCCTGCGTCTCATCGCCCTGCTTATAGGTCCGCTTGGATTCTAACGTAAACCAGCAGACCGGCGGTAAACCGAGCGTATGACCCACATTGCTCAGTTTCGGTTTCCCTGTCAGAACTCCTTCTAACAGCACCGAGTTTAAATTGTTCATTCTGTACCTCCAATGGTTATTCAGACTTATCATCTGTGGAGGGGCTCCCGTAGAAGCCCTACCATAGACGCTCAGATGACCGGAAAGACAATACTCTCGTCCTCGGCCAACTGAGAAACCTGCGCGGCGGCTACAACAGCCGACCAATTACGCAGATCATACGCCGTGTCTTTGTAGATTCGCAGAAACTCGAATATCGCAGCGATCCCTTTATTTTGTAGAGTACGATGCTCTCGACTAATCCCAATATACATGGCCTTCGCCACATGTTTCGCGCTCCGTCCGTTCACCGCATCCACAATCACAACCATGGCATCCGCGACTTTATTCCATTCTTTCCGAGCTTCATTTTTCGCGTTAGCATCAGCAATGGTTTCCTTTCGATTCCATTCCTCTGTTCGCTCATATTCTCTAAGAACGACCTCGGCATTCTCACCATAACCGCCCTGATCCTGCGGATGTTTGTCTCTGATTTCGGCATATTTACCGATGACAACCTCCCATAGACGCCCCGGTTTGATATAGGGTCCAGGGCGTTCCATGCAGAGATCGAATCTTGCTCAGCCTCTCCATGGAGGAGGTTTTTCCTTCGCTTCTCAGTGCCATCCGACTTCTTCCAGAATCATTCGGTTCATGGCTCACCGGCTCATCACCAGATCATCGCTTCTCCGTTCCCTCTGCTAGGCGGCCTGCCTAGTAAGTCTCCGGCACTGCCCATCTTTCAAAGATCCCTCAGTACTCCGGGTCGGTTTCCCTTCCCTTCGTTCAATCCCCTCGAAACACTCCTGCCTGTCAGGCTCTAATTCCCTTGAAGTGTTTCAAAGAACGTTTTCACTCTTATTTAATTATATACTATATAAGGAAATAATGCAAATTCTCGTTTTCGGGAGATAGTGGGACTTGTCGCAAGGCTAAGTAGCTTGCCTTCCGGCTCACCAGAAGTTTGTTCATCAGTAGAACTACAAGGCGACTGGTTTCAGGTAGAAGGGATTTTCTACAGCTTTTACATCCAATACAAACAGATTAATTTACGATTTCTAATACAGAACAACAAAATATTTTTCTCAATCAGCACGAGAATTTCCGCTGTTTTGTCGCGAGCCTTGCTTACCGCCTATTTGTTAGAAAAACTGCTTCGAGGATTGACGGCGTAGAGCATATAATAAGCTGTTGGGATACGCCATTAAGGTTCGTAATATAACTGCTGCTTTGTATTTTGATCTGGGGTATATGGCGGGGCAACGTTCAGACCTCGTTACCCTGGGTAACGAGGTTACGGATAAGCAGAAAGCAGAGAAGAAAGTAAGTGTTAGTAGAAAAACCCTCATGCGTTGGAATAGAGAAAGGTCATTCTTGACTGAGGCTATTGTCAATCAGTTCATAGCAGGGAAGACTGACGAAGCATTGGGATACGCTACTATATCTGGATTGCTAAGATTTGCTAGAGAGTCGTTAAGAAGCGAAGACGATGAGGATGCTGAAGAAGAGGAGCAACGGAAGTCTGGCCGATATAAAGTGATTTATGCTGATCCACCGTGGAAATATACCGAACAGGGATTAACAGGTGTTTCTAATAAAGATGGGTATAGGAATCGTGTCGGTGCGGAAACGTTATTTTTTTGTCTTCAGCCTACAGCCATATACCGACGCAATGAATCTAGCAGAGACGCCAGTTTCATAGCCTCTTCTCCCCTAGTTGTCCTTTAATTACCTCAGCTTCAGCAGAATCTCCGAACTTGACCCCATCATGTGACTCACCTGATAGAGTAGCGGCAATAGCATCAGGATCACCAGCACGCCATGCAGTAACAAGGGACATGCCTTTATCAGTAAGTCGGACCTCGAACGTTGGATGCGTGCTCCAAACATACCTGCCCCCAGAAAACGACGGGATATTTCAGCTAGACCTGAGGTTATCAATCCTGCAAGAAACCCAAGAGAATCACCACTGAACCTGAATTGCGGAGCGGGATGCTCTTCGGTCTTGGAATCGCTATCGAACCGTTTCTGCTCCTCATATAGCAATAGTAAAATGTCCGCACTAGCCCGGTTCGGGTTATTAAGAGAAACAATCAGACTCTTCCATGCTTCAACCGCACGTTTTTGAACTCCCTCCCTATGTACGAGCGCATGACAGTTCGGGCAGAGCGCCAGCAGATTGTCTGGTTTATTACCTCCACCCTCCTTCACCGGGACTATGTGATGTACATCGATTGTGATGATTTGCCTGCATACCGGATTAGCGCATCGGTATCCAGCTTCAAGTAACACAAGATGTGCAGTTGTGCTAGGAACCTTCACTCTTTTCACAGCTTCTCCTCTCCACCGATCCGCAGTGCTCCTTTCCGCTGTTCTTCCGCCAGTGATCTATCGAATGAGGCAACTATGCCCAGGTCTATGTCTATTCGCCTTTCATGTTTAGATAGCTGCATATACACTCTCTTTCTGCTTATTATTTTCCCGCTCCCGTGATTTTTGTTTTACTAGATCAAGAGCGGCCAGGTAGTTTTTGATCGCCAACCGCAGTATGTCCGATTGACATAGCCCTGTATCGTAGGCCGCTCGCTGGACTCTCTCCCGCGTCTCTTCAGAGACTCTGACCATCAAGATGGGCCTGCCTTTACTCATCGTCTCCCCTTCCCAGATACTCGCTTGATAGATACCACTCCCTTGCCTTCGAATAGAGCTTTTTGCTCCGTAGGCTCCAATACCAGGAATATCGTCAATATACCCAGTGCCAGCCTGCTGGCCGTTATTCCCATCCTGCCCGCGTCCATCTCAAGTTTCTGTTTGACTTCACTAGGTGCTCTGAATCTGATCATCGAGTCTTTAGTTTTTAGCAAATCGATAGGTCTCATACTTATATTAACATGGGTTGTGCTACGCCGCCACAAATACTTTTTTACTGCTTTTCGGGCTGTAGAGTAGGATTTACGATCTCAGCCCTTTCGAGGATTGCACAGGATCGATTTTCTCTAGCAAGGTGGTACTTGGGCATACCGCCTTTTGTTTGACAGTTCCGAACTGAATAGCCTATAATATATATTAGGTTTAGAAAGAAGTAGTACCAAGATGAAAGCAATAGTGACCTTCGATAAGTGTATTCAAGATTCCCAGGAATATGGCAGCGATGATGAACACATGGTTTCGCGTGTTTTCTTAACGCTTGAGGCAGGCAATAACAAGTATGATCTCGTTGCAGATGTCAAGCAGATCGTGGGCAGTAGATTCGAAGATGCACCGCTTGAAGTGAGTTTCCCTAAAGACTACAAAGGACCGTTTGACTACATGGAACTCCAAAAGGAGATTGAAGAATACTACAGGGAGTCTTTTGGTTCACGAGGTAGGGCCATACATATCGAGGGTGGTGCTCATATACGGATGAAACACAACATCTTTATACGGCTAAAAATCGTTGAAATAGAGATTAGCGATCAAGACAGCAAATCTTGGTAATCGGCAGGATAGTCGATCTATGAATCGACCCGCCACGCTACTATACAGATTGTTACGTTACAAATCTTGCATTTTGTAACGTAACATATAAACGAGCTTAAGTCAATAAAAAATGTAGATTTACAACCTTACTAGGGTGTAAAAGGTGTAGTCTTGCTTATTTAAAGGGTCGTGGCAAAAACCTAACATTAAGGTATAACGTAAAAAGTATAAATATGTGTAAGGGGTTTTAATAGGGGAGAACTACACCTTTTACACCCTGGAATGGCCCTGTAGAGGGGATAGAGGCTTTAATGGGGAAAAACACCATAAATTATTTTTGTAATCGGCTTCGCAGAGATTTTCTCCGAACAATGTCGAGACCCTGAAAATGTTCAATACCGTGTATTTTTATTTCGCGCCCATATTTTCGCCTCATAGTGGTAAAAAACTTTAAACGGCCAACCGGGCGTTTACGCTCGGCCTCATACATTTTGTAAAGCCGGGCCCGCCCAACACGCCCATCCGGAGTTTCCTGCAAGATTCCGGCCTCTACATTTTCATTAAGCCAGGCCAGTGCATCATTAAGGCTACCAGTCACCCGATCTGTACAGGCCCTAACAACCGGCATTTTATAGCCCTCAATTCCATCATCACGAAAGAAACGCTTCAGGCAATGAATTCCAAAATCAAACAAGGCTTGCTGTATTTCGGGTGAGTGCATTTTATGAACCAGGTCTATATTTGCCGGGTCAACCTGCTCAGACCTGGAGAACGCCGCGTCGAAGGGCACACATAAAAGCCGGTCGGAAAGAAATGTGTCATCGGCCTGAGGGTCTTCATTCGTTGAAATATAAGGTGAGGCAGTATTCATAATCGTAAGTAAGGCTTTAAATTTCTGATTAACGGTCATCAATCTTGCCGGGTTTGCCAGCCTCTTAAGCATCGCGGCAGGCAACCTCCCACCAGGTGGGAAATCGTCATGGATCGCCACCAGAGTATCTATAAAGGCAGCCGAATCAAATTGTGTCGGTTTCTCTTGCATTTGCTGAAAATCGACTTCCACCGCCGTCCCTGAACTGCCATGAGGAGCCTGAAGCAGCTCGAGGAAAAGTGTTTTCCCGGAGTTATTCGGTCCTATCAATATGGGAAAGAATTTCTCTCGGTAGGGCGTCAAAGTATAACCGATCAAAAAACCAAGGAGCTCCACCATTTTTGATCTTTGTTCGGCCGGCACCGTGCGAGCCAGGTTTGAGAGATAGCGAATCACAATATTTTTCTCGTCTCCTGGAATTGTTTTCCAGGGTCGGTATCTATAAGGAAACGAGGGCAAGATTTGCCCATGGTCGGGTCGATGGTCTTCCAGGCGATATTTCCCATCCTCAAAAATTAGCAGACCATCGGCTGTTGAAACGGTTTTCCCTGGCCGCCGGAGTAGGAGCTCCTCCTTTCTAGGTGTGTGTTTCAAAACATAGCTTAAGAAAAAGGTACGAGTATCGATGGTCTTCGCTTTGTTGAAATGATGTGAAAAAATTTCGTCGTCCTTCTTACCCGGCACACAAAAATCATCGCCAAAAATGTCAACAACTTGTTGGTTTCCATCTGCATAATCAACATCATTGAATGTTACCTCCGGTCTGGTCACATCCAGCAGGGGGCACCATCGGTTACCGTGTTCCGTCCATTGATAAAGCGTATTTTTGACGCGAGCCAGGCGATCATCCGAACCGACTAGATCATGATAGATGAATGCCGCAGCTATTTGATAGCCAAGCTCAGGACTGTTGTAAAGGAGAGAATGAAATCTACCGATACGACCCGTTTCCTTTGCCAGGTCGACCTTTTCAAGAAGAGAGCAAAGATTCTCGTATTTGAAGAGCTCAAGGGTTACCCTCCCTTCCAGGTGTTTTTTCTCGTTTATTTCAGCCACCGAACGAACTACAGAGATTACCTCTTCCTCAGGGAGAGGCTTGTCCCAGCCATTTGATGTTTCGATGGCTTTCTTCTCTACCTTCTCCTCGGAAAGACCTTTTTCAAACCAATATCCGCAGAGCTGGGTCATCGCGTCATTCCGATTTCCCTCATCTACATTTTTAATAAGGGTTTTCCACCATCCCTTTGGGAGCTTCTCGCTCCTATCGTTCGGCCCTCTGGATTCCCGGTATTTTTTCAGCTCTAAAATCCACTCCGGGCAGGGCGCCGGGTCATTTTTACCGATAACTTTATATTCCTTACCTTCCCCATTAACCGATCCAGGCAGAATCAGGCATGATCCGTCACCTTTGAGCTCAATGCCAGGATAACCGTCTATTTTGGAAATGTTTTTAACATCGTCTACACTATCAGGGTATTGAAAATATATGTGAGAGCCGCACGACGGGGTTTTTACAGTCGAACCGTCTATTTTGCCGTATTTATCCTGCAACAGCTTAAACGATTCTTTCCCTTTTGCCCCTTTTTTTATATCGATATCAAGACCTACAAGCCTCGACCGTTTACCGGTAGCAACTGCGAAGTTACAGCCGGGAAAACACTCGGCCCAGGCTTCGATTTGAGAAAGGTTGTTTGTAGCTTCATTTACCCAGTTTTTGATATACGAAGATTTAGCTGGCCGGTTACCCTCCGACTTTGATCTCACAGGAAAGATTTTCCAGCCTTTCCTCGCATAGTAAAAAGCAAAGTCCATGGCCATGGTCGCCCCCAGCTCTTGCCGCCGGGTTAATTCCTCGATAGGAATTCGAAATGGATTTTTTGTAGCTTGATAGTTTCGCAGATTTTTCATAATTCCTCCTGACTATTTGACTTTTTCGCCAAAAGGACTAAACTTATACTGATAGTTTCTCTTGACAAAAAACCTCGACTTTGAGGCGGTCGGGGTTTTTTTGTTTTTAACCCGGTTTCCTTACTTAGATGCCATAACAGGAGACTAAATAGCCGGTTTTTTGTGTTGCTCGATAAAATCTTCTATCTGATCCTCACTGAAGCGAAGTGCACCGTTGATTTTTACCGTCGGCAATTTGCCAGACATAGAATATTTATACACAGTGCTCAATTTAAGACCTAAAATATCTGCAACCTGCTTTGGCCTAAGGAGCGGGCTTAATGTTTTTTCCATTTTTATTTCTCCCTTCTTCATAATTTCTCCTTTTATTGTATCACACGACTAGGGAGAAACTTGGCGGAATAGCATACGACTCGTATACGACTCGTATGTTTTAAAAAGAAAATTTCGATTTTTTTAATATATTTGCAAAAATACTATCTAATTTCTTTTTTATTTCTTCTGAAGGATCGTTTCCGTGGGTTCCAGCGTTCACACTATCTTTGTCTCTTTTTTTTCCATGAAAAAGAAAGTGAGCTTCAAAAAACTGCCCGCATCCCTTATTGATTTGAAAAATCCCATGGTTTTTAATCAGAAAATAAAAATAATGATAGGCAGGCCAAGAAGCTTTCCAGTCAATTTTTGTTTGATTATCCGTTCCACATTCAAGGTTTTCATTTTTAAATTGATTTTTATAAATCAATCGATAATTGACGGCACTTTCCTGATAAATAAAA
>SDBV01010770.1_pt1 | contig 11957 bp, 13 predicted proteins | sample 2277081 | NCBI WGS metagenome assembly SDBV01 (sample SAMN10402039, study PRJNA504765) | marine sediment metagenome | isolation source: marine sediment core GS10_PC15, 223 cmbsf | place: Arctic Ocean: Southern Knipovich Ridge | collected 2010
GGATACTACTACCTGGGGCGGCTACCGAGAGCCAATTACCATGGCTGGAATAATATGCCAGGGCATCCTCGTCGTTAGTAGCCGATACCGCCATGACCTCATCATAGGCTGCCGGATAATGCTTCCATGTGGCAGCATTGATGTATTCTCCGTAGTTACCTGCCGCTGCCACCAGCACGGCACCCCTATTCCAGGCATATTTCACGGCATCACGCTCCGCCTTGGAGCGCTGGGAGCCACCGTAGCTCATATTGATTACATCGGCTCCATTATCGGCAGCGTAAACAAGCCCGTTAACTATAGCCGAGATAGTAGTCGCACCGTTCGCATCGAAAATTTTGACTGGCATAATCTGAGTCAAAGTGCCAAAGGCTACTCCGGCGATGCCCTCCGAATTATCTGTTTCCGCAGCAGCGATACCGGCAACATGGGTGCCATGTCCATAATCATCCGAGGGGTCGTTGTCATTATTAATTATGTCCCAGCCGTTCACGTCGTCAATGTAGCCATTCCCATCGTTGTCAATACCATCATCCGGTATCTCGCCTGGGTTAGTCCAGATTTTATCGTTAAGGTCGGGATGAGCAAGGTCAATGCCCGAATCATTAACGGCGATAATCACCTCGGTTAGTGCAGCTTCATCTAGGCCATTGTATACCTCAAGCCAGTCGATATCGGCATCCGGTGCCCCCCCAGTCTGCCCGGTGTTATTTAGAGCCCACTGGTCTTCAAAATAGGCATCCCCCGGCTCAAGGAGACCTGGCGAAAGCAGACGGATGTAGTTTGGTTCAGCATAGACGATATTGGGGTTCCTTTCATAGGCAGCCACCTTTGCCAGCACCCGGCCAGAAGCTACCTTAAGAACCTGGACGCCGATTTGGGGAATCTCACTCTTTACCTTAGCCCCTTGGCTACGGTGAAACTTAGCAATGTCGGCAGCGCTAGTTCCCGGTTCAAATTTCACCAATATCTCGTCGGGAACAAATTCTGCCGCCGCATCGCCACTTGGGGCAGCACTTGCCACTCCACCCAGACTAAATACCAAAGCAAAGAGAATAGCAACAACACACAACCTAAGTTTTCCAGGTCTCACTTGCTTTCACCCCTTCCCGTGCTGTTTGGATATGCTTAAAGCTCTGCTGCTAAACTTCTCCCTCTAATATCTTCTTCTTCAAGACATCCCATTCACTTTTCTTCAGGATACAGATGTTATCCTTCTCGCCTATCTCCACATGCTCATCGGTTATCTTGACTACTGGACAACATGTACCCGGTTCACATAAGTTCACAATCTTCATCTTTTTCACCTCCCTCCTTTATTATTCTAGGTTCTACTATAACACCTTAGTAAGAAAAAGTCAAAGGCTTCAGGGTTATTCCTCTTCTGAAGCTTCTCCTTCTACTTCTTTCTCTTCCTCGGCGGGGCTGGCCAGCCAATCGGCTATATTGGATATAAGCTGGTTATTGTCATGAATGCCATTATAGGGCTCGGTGATAAAGGTAAGGTCATAAACTGCCAGAACTTTAGATTCATTAGCCTGAGCTATAGGTGATAGTCTCTCTCTGGTCTCAATCAGCGAGGAGAAGGTATTCTTATCAACAAAAATAATACCATCGTCGGTAGAGGAGATAGAACCGGCAGTATAAAGGGTTATCTTTTCTAGGTTCTTGGTTATCTCGTTTTCCCTAAATTCAGTAATGAATATGTTTCTGTAGTTAATCTCGTTTTCCACCTGGTTATACAGGTAGTCAGCTTCAAATATCAGCCCGAATCGGAGGGATAGGCTGTTCATCTGGCTATATCTGGTCGGGTCATCAATCAGCAGCAGCTTGCCACTTTGCCCAACAAACTCGTCTATAGTGTCCACTTCCTCATTAGAGAACTCTACTTGGGGACAAACCACGATGTAGGCATCCGCATCTGAAAGCCTGTCTTCCTGGTCATCATCCATACCTAAAAATTCAACCGTTAGGCCTCGTGAAATAAGTCGCAGTGTCAGAACACTTAGCTCTTCTACATCAAAGGCATTGGCATGAGCCAAATCTATCAGGATAGTACCCTCCCCCTCTTCGTAGACATCGGAAAACTCGGTTGAGGGTGCCGCCGGAACAACGACATATTCGAAATTGGGCATGCCCCCGGGAGGAGCACTATAGGAGCCTTCATAGAAGAAAAGTCCTCTTCCCAGAGGGATAATCAGCATAGCGATAAGGACTACTGCAACCTTTATTATTATCGACTTTATCACCGATTCACTCCGACTCAATGTACAGGTAGTAGTAGATGGGCATCAAGCTGGTTTGTGATTTAAGGGCTTCTAAATCTGAAGACCCCAAAAACTCCGCAGATGGCTCATCTTTGACGAGTTCTACCACCCCATAATTCCTGAGGCCGGCCAGACTGGCTGCTTTTTCTATAGCATCAGTGCTGGTGCCGATGTCATCTATAAGACCATGTTTAAGGCTTTCGGTTCCAAGATAGACCTCAGCCCGGGAGAGCTCCTCCTCAGAGAGCCTTAATTGGTCTCCCCTGTTTGAGAAGACCGCTGAGACAAATTGCTGCCTTATCCTCTCCAGCTCAGCCACGGCATTTCTCTTTGAGCCACCGGTAGCCTTGAATGGTCCGGAGGTTACGGTATGCTCATCCAGTACTTCAGGGTGGGGCAAGTCACCCCGGGCTCCGATGCTGCCAACCTGAGAGGTTGGCAGGGCATAGATAAAGTCTGTTGCCACGGCAACATAATAGCCACCACTGGCGGCCGTTATTTTTACGGAAGCCACCACTGGCTTCTGCTGTCTCAGCCTCAGCACTTCCAGATATATTTGCTCAGTGGTAACAACATACCCCCCGGGACTGTTTATCCGTAGAACAACCGCCTTTATGCTGTCATCATCCCGAGCCTCCCCCAGCATGGCCGATATATCGTCAGTGGAGGCTTGGTCCAGCAGAGCTCTAGGAGAGATGGATATGATAGCCACATTTGGCTTAGGTATTATTACAATAGAAAGCAAACCCCCCAAAACCAGACCAAGCAAAACCAAAAAGGGGATAGAGATAAGCCGGTGGCGCAACAACCTTACAGCCGATTCCAGTCTGAGCATGATTACCCTTCCACTAACCAGTTACCTTACTCAACATACCGCAATTTTACCACAATTAGAAACCTTACGCATTTCCGCCTCCCCAATTTACCTTGCTAAGCAACCCTTAATCATAATCACGGTTAATCTTTACCCCTTTCAATCTGCTCCAGCCTGGCATCCCCAATACCAAAATGATGAGCTATCTCATGTTGTACTACCCTCTGTATCTCAGCGGTAACCTCGGCATCATTTTTACATGTAGCCTCAATCGGCTTCTGGAATATAGTTATTTTATCCGGCGCTACCAGCCCATAGTGACTACCGCGCCTGGTTAGGGGCACACCCTCGTAAAGACCCAGTAGAGTTGCCGTACGCTTTAATCTTACCTCAGCCAATTGACCGGGAGTTGGCTTATCCTCCACCACTACATCAATGTTTTCTAGTTTGGTGCAAAACTCTTCAGGCAAGCTATTAACTGCTCTTGCCACCAGCCACTCAAATCTTGCCCTATCCATAAGCTTAATCCTCAATCCAACTGTGACAGGTCAAACCTCATGCCATCCCTAGCGGCAAGCACTCTGACCCCGGTCTCCTGAGACAGCCTCTGGGCTATCTCCCACGGCTTTGCCCGCCACATCGTCATACCAAAGTGGGTCAAAATAGCCGCCTTGGGCTTTAATTCCATAATAATATGCTCAGCATCAGGCACCGCTAGGTGGTCATAGGGATGGTTTGCCTCCAGCATGACGACATTTATAATCAAAAGTTCACTACCATAACTCTGACACAAGCCATCAAAATAGCGGCTGTCGGCAATATAGGAGAAGGTATGCTCAGTAGTTCTAAACAGCATACCATAGGTTTCTACTGAGTGTATATGGCGAATTGGAGTGGTAAAGGAGACATTGCCTATAGAGTAGGACTTGCCCTCCTGCAAAACTTCAATGCCTTCAAGGCAGCTTCTTAGGTAAGAAAAAACAACCGGTTCGGTCTCCAGGGCATCAGCTGGGGCAAACAACCGGCCGCGCTGTTTGAGTGCGCCCTGAGTCATTGCTTCAACCATAATATTGACATCGGCTGAGTGGTCTAAGTGGCGGTGCGATAGAATAATGGCGCTAAGCTTATCAGCCCTAAGCTTCCTTTTAGTGGACTGAACTATGCTGCCTGGGCCGGGGTCGAGGAGTATTTCAGTGCCGCCCAGACTTAACCACAAGCCACCTGAAGCTAGAAACTGATTGATTACGGTAAATCTGGCACCGGCTGTGCCCAGAAAGGTTATGGTGTCGCCCGACTGACTCTTGTTCTCCATAGCTAATGTAACTATAAAATATAGCATATTTTTTACAATCATGTCCTCCCCGCTAAAAGTCCTTTGACACCCGAGGGGGTAGCCGTCTAAAATAGCAACAGGTAATCAATAAAGAGGAGTGAAATGGAGCAAATTTGGGCACCATGGCGTATGCAGTATATTCAGTATGTTCAGATAGAAAAACCGGAAGGGTGCATTTTATGTGACAAACCTAAGCAAGATGATGATACGCTAAACCTAATTCTGTATCGCGGAGACAAGAACTTCATCATTATGAATAGCTATCCATATAACCCGGGGCACCTGATGATAGCACCCTACCGGCATATAGCTAACTTAGAGGAGCTAACTGATGAAGAGCTCCATGAGCATTTTGAGATAGTTAGCCGAAGTATCAAGATTCTGAGACAGGTATTCAACCCCGGTGGCTTCAACATTGGCATAAATATGGGGAAGATAGCTGGGGCAGGCATAGCTGAGCATGTCCACACTCACATCGTGCCCCGATGGCAAGGTGATACCAACTTTATGCCAGTACTGTCTGATGTAAAGATAGTGAATGAAGACCTGACTAAAACCTACGACAAAATAAGGGACAAATTCTGAGTTAGGAGCCAAAACTTATGCCCTACACTGCCGTTATCTACACTAAAAGAGGTCATATTGCTCACATAACCCTCAACCGACCTGAAGTAAATAACGTTATTAATCAGCGGCTAGCCCAGGAACTGGGAGATGTTTGCCGGCAAATAAATCAGGATAATAACATCTATGTAGTCATAATTACTGGAGCGGGAGATAGAGCATTCTGTTGTGGCGGTGAGCTGGAGCAGTTGATTCAATCCGGCGGCAGAACCAAGATATCTTCGGCAAAGCTAAAGGAGGTAAGCACAAAATATAGCGCTGCTACCGCTATAGCCGGTGTAGACCGACCGGTTATCGCTGCCATTAACGGAGATGCATTGGGACAGGGGCTGGAGTTAGCTCTGAGTTGTGATATCAGGCTGGCTTCACACCAAGCACAGCTCGGCCTCCCCCAGATGGCTCTGGGGCTCACCCCCATGAATGGTGGTACACAGCGGCTACCCCGCATCATAGGTAAGGGTAAAGCCCTGGAATTAATCCTTACCGCTGCAACTATAAGTGCTGAGGAGGCATTAGAAATAGGGCTGGTCAATAAAGTAGTCACCAAGGAAAATCTAGCTTCTGAGGTTGAGGCGCTGGCAAAAACCATAGCCGATAAGGGCCCTATTGCTCTCCGATACGCCAAGGAAGCGATAAATAAAGGGCTGGATTTAACCCTGGAGCAGGGGCTTCACCTGGAGGCTGACCTTTACTTTTTACTGCACACCACCGCTGATAGGACAGAAGGCATTAAAGCCTTCCAGCAAAAAAGACCCCCCCAGTTCAAAGGGCAGTAAGTTTCAGAGTAACTTTCTAAAGGGGTCATTTATCAAGGGAAGTTTGAAAGGGCTAATCTCAGTGAGTGATTTTGAGGTCATTATCTACGAAAAGCAGGATGATATAGGCTATGTTACCCTCAACCGACCTCAAGCCTTAAACGTCTATAACCTCCAGATGCGGGATGAGCTTTACCAGGTGCTGGGCGCAATTAAAGACGACCCTGAGGTCAAAGTAGCCATATTTAGCGGTGCCGGGGAAAGGGCTTTCTGCGCTGGCGCTGACCTGACTGAGTTCCTCACCGCCCCTCCCCCAGTAGTTGCTCGACAGGTCCGCTGGGAGCGAGATGTTTGGGGGCTTTTCCTGAGCATTAACAAGCCGTTCATCGCTACCCTTCACGGCTATGTTTTAGGCTCAGGATTAGAGATTGCCCTGTGCTGTGATATCAGGCTGGCTGCCGAAGATACCCAATTTGGTCTGCCTGAGGTAGCATTGGGCATAATTCCTGCCGCCGGTGGTAGCCAGACCCTGCCCCGAGTGATAGGCAAAGCTAAAGCATTGGAAATACTACTTACTGGTAGATGGATTAAGGCTGAGGAAGCGCACCACCTTAAACTGGTTAACCAGATAATACCCCGACGCGACCTGTTGCCAGCAGCCGATAGGCTCGCCAGAAAAATTAGAGATTATGACCCGATTGCAGTGACCTGTGCCAAGCAGGCAATAACCAGAGGGCTTGACCTGAGTCTGGAACAAGGGCTGCAGCTTGAGGCTAAGCTTGGTGACTTTTTACTCCAATTACATTAAAATTAAGAAGGGAACCCCATGGAGGAACAGAACCTGGATGCCCTTGCCGACAGAGTAGTCGACCTGATTATTAACGCCAATAGAGTAATAGTCTTCACTGGTGCTGGGGTCAGCACCGAATCAGGGATTCCTGATTTCCGTAGTCCTGGTGGCATCTGGGACAGGTTCGACCCTGATGACTTCACCTATCAGAAGTTCGTTAAAGACCCTAAAGCCAGGAAAAAGCAGTGGCAGATGCTTCGGGACGGAGGTCTAACCACCGAGGCTAAGCCAAACCTAGCCCATTATGCTATTGCTGAGCTGGATAGACTGGGTAAGCTGGATTGTGTCATTACCCAAAATGTAGATAATCTTCACCAAAGGGCAGGGGTGCCTGATAACAAGGTGTTTGAACTCCACGGCAATATGCAGTGGGCAGTATGCCTGAGTTGCGGTAAGCGTTACCCCTTCCAACAGATTAAAGCCAGGCTGGATGATGGTGAGGAAATCCCGGACTGTGAGGCGTGCCATGGTATCCTAAAACCAGACGTTGTTTTCTTTGGTGAGTCACTACCTGCAAAGGTACTAGAGGAAGCGACCTTTCGCTCATGTAATTGTGACCTATTTATCGTGATTGGCTCAAGCCTGGTGGTTTATCCCGCCGCCCATATACCAGCCTATGCCACTGGTTCTGGGGCTAAACTGGTTATTATCAACCTCAGCTCCACCCCTATGGATAAGCAGGCTGCTGTCCTGATTAGGGCTAAGGCGGGGGTAATAATGTCAAAAATAATATCGCGAGTAACTGGAAAAATACTAAGATAAGCTAAAATGAATGGGGGGTTAAGATGAACACTACAGAATTTCTTAGTATAGCCACCGCAATCTGTCCGGAGAAGATTGCTACTCACTTTGAGGGGAAGCTGTATACCTTCAGTCAATTAAATGACCGGATAAATAGGCTGGCTAATGCCTTGTTGAAACTTGGTATAAGCAAGGGCGACCGGGTGGCCATGTTGCAAGTCAACTGCAATCAATGCGTGGAAACCTATTTTGCCGTGGCAAAACTCGGCGCTATCTATATGCCGCTAAACTTCAGAGTCAAGGGGCCAGAACTCACCTATATGCTCAACAACTCTGAAGCCAATACTCTGTTTGTGGGCGAGCGCTACATTGACCTGGTAACCTCCACAAGTTCCGGCCTGACCTCGGTGCAGCACTTCATATCTATAGAAAGTAAGCGCAATGGCATGCTGTATTATGAGGATATGCTCTCATCGTCGCCGGCTGAGGAAGTAGCGACCGATATTAATGATGATGATACCACGATACTAATGTTCACTGCTGGTACCACCGGGCAGCCAAAGGGGGTCATGCTATCTCACAATAGCTTTGCCATTTATGTATTGGAAAACGTAACCCCGGCAGACCCAGAGTTAGAAGAAAGGAATATTCTTACCGTTCCCTTGTACCACGTTGCCGGGATTCAGGCGATGATGGCAGCGATTTACGGAGGACGAACTCTGGTGATGGAGCGGCAGTTTGAAGCTAAGGAGTGGATGAAGCTGGTTGAGGCAGAGAAAGTCAACCGGGCAATGATGGTTCCCACCATGCTAAAACAGGTGATGGACAACCCTGATTTCGGTAAGCATGATTTGAGCAGTCTGCAAGTGATAACCTATGGCGCTGCCCCCATGCCCCTTGAAGTTATCAAAAAAGCGTTGGACCTTTTCCCCGGGGTTAGCTTCATAAATGCCTTTGGCCAGACAGAGACGGCGTCAACTATTACCACGCTGAGCCCTGAAGACCACATCATCAGCGGGAGTGAGGAGGAGAGAGAAAAGAAGCTGAAAAGGCTCTCCTCCATCGGTAGGCCTATGTCCGATGTTGAAATGAAGATAGTTGATGAGGAGGGTCATGAGCTACCCTCGGGGGAGGTGGGCGAGATTTTGGCCAGGGGACCCCGGGTAATGACCGGATACTGGAGAGACGAAGAGAAAACAGAAAAGACCATTGACAAAGAGGGGTGGGTTCATACCGGTGATATTGGCTATACGGATGAAGATGGTTACTTCTTCCTGGCGGGCAGGGCAACAGACATGATTATCAGGGGAGGGGAAAACATTGCTCCTGAGGAGGTCGAAGCCGTGCTGCACTCTTACCCCAAAATTGAGGAGGCAGCGGTAATCGGTGTCCCTGACGAGGAGTGGGGTGAGCAGCCCAGAGCAGTGGTAGTTCTCAAACCAGGGGGGAAAGTCACCGCCGAGGAAATAATGGAGTACTGCCGAGAAAGGATGTCCAGTTTCAAGAGACCACGGTCGGTGATTTTCGTGGATGAGCTACCCCGCAACCCCATGGGCAAGGTTCTCAAGAGAGTACTGCGCGAACAGTATGGAAGCCAAGAACCCGCCAAAGGTTAGACAAACACCGTAAGAATTGTTAAAATCATTAGGCAGCTGAAAGAGACCAACAAAGAGATTGTAGTAGAAGCAGGAAAGTAGTGTGATGGTAGAAGAAGACAAACAAATAAAGGATAAATTATTAGCTGAGTTGCTAGAGCGCAGAGAAAAGGTTATGGAGATGGGGGGGAGGGAAAGGGTAGAAAGACAGCGAAAGAAAGATAAGCTTACCGCACGCGAGCGGATAGAGAAGTTATTGGATAAGGGAACTTTTTGCGAGATTGCGATATTCGCTAAAAATAGGGGTACCGCCTTTGGCATGGATAAGGTAAATGTGCCGGCAGATGCGGTAATTACTGGCTATGGGAAGATTGACGGAAGAAAGATATATATTTTCTCTCAAGACTTCACCAGTATAGGTGGTACCTTATCAGAAATACATGCCAAGAAGATTTGTAACATAATTGACAGTGCCGTCAAGGCAGGTTGTCCAATTATAGGGATAAGTGATTCCGGAGGTGCCCGGATTCAGGATGGTATCGATGCACTAGGTGGTTATGGGTAAATGTTCTTTAGAAATACATTAGACTCGGTTATAGTGCCTCAGATATGTGCCATCGTCGGTCCCTGTGCTGGCGGTGCGGTATATTCTCCAGCATTGATGGACTTCATATTTATGGTTAAGAAGATAAGCCATGCCTTCATCACTGGGCCAAGAGTAGTTAAGGCTGTCTTGGGTAGTGAGATAAGTGAGGAAGAGCTTGGCGGTGCCACTGTGGCTCAGAGAAAGGCAGGAGTTGCTTGCCGCTCGGAAAACAGCGAGGAAGAATGTTTGCAAAGTATAAGGGAACTACTAGGCTACCTGCCATCAAGTAACCGAGAGAAGCCAAGAAGAATTGATTGGGGAGACAATCCAACACGTATAGAGGCAACTCCACTTGATATTGTTCCGGCGAATCCAAGTAAGCCGTATGATATGCACAAGATAATCGAGGGGGTATTTGACCAGAGGCAGGATGGCCAGAAAAATTACTTTGAACTATTCCCCATATTTGCCACTAATATAATTACCTGTTTCTCCAGACTGAATGGGTGGTCGGTGGGTATAATAGCCAATCAACCGATGTCAAAGGCAGGATGCTTGGATATTGATGCCTGTGACAAGGCATCCCGGTTTATCAGGTTCTGTGATGCCTTTAATATCCCGGTTATCAACTTGGTTGATGTGCCCGGATATCTGCCGGGAGCAGAACAGGAATGGGGCGGAATAATCAGGCACGGAGCCAAGATGCTTTACGCCTATTCGGAAGCGACTGTGCCCAAGATAACCCTCGTTATCAGAAAGGCATACGGCGGCTCTTACCTTGGAATGTGCAGTAAAGATTTAGGGGCTGATACTGTATTTTGCTGGCCTACCGCTGAACTTGCCGTAATGGGACCAGAAGCAGCAGCCCCCATAATATTCAGAAAGGAGTTAGAAAAGGCGGACGATGCTGAAAAATTGTTACAGGAAAAGATAGGGGAATACAGAACTATGTTTGCCAATCCCTATAGAGCTGCCGAGCACCTGCATATTGACGATGTGATTGACCCGGCAGAAACGAGGCCAAGGCTTATTAAAGCGTTGGAAATGGCAATAGATAAAGTGGAGCCAAGACCCGAAAAGAAGCATGGCATTATACCAACATAGACTATATTGTAATCCATCTTTTTTCTGAAGGAGGAAAATGAAGCTCTTTGAGTTTGAAGCCAAGAAAATTTTACAAGAATACGGCATAGCCATTCCCCAGGGTGATATCGCGGAGAGTTCTGACAAGGCTGAGGTAATAGCTAAGGAGATAGGCAAGCCGGTAGTATTGAAATCGCAAATCCTGATTTCCAGTAGAGGTAAATCTGGAGGGATAATATTTGCCAATGATGCTGCTGAGGCTAAAGATATGGCATCAAACCTTATTGGCAGTACCATTAAGGAAAATGTAGTAAGCAGCCTATTAGTTGAAGAAAAACTAGATATAGTTGAGCAGTTTTATGCGTCGGTAGCTATAGATAGGCAAGCCCGGAAATATATTGTCTTGGCTTCTACTGATGGCGGAGTTAATATTGAAGAGCTAGCGCTAACTGCCCCAGATAAAATATCGCGACATTGGGTCGACCCTATTACTGGTTTTAGCGAGCTAGATGCGATAAATATGTTGAGCCGATTCAATATAAATAAAGCTGACGCTAACAAGTTTGCTTCTATTATCAATACTTTGTATAATATTACCCGGGACCACGATGCTGAACTAGCTGAGATAAATCCCCTAGCCAAAATTCCCTCGGGTGAATTTGTAGCCGCTGACGCCAGAATAATAGTGGATGATAACGCAGTTTTTCGGCATCCCGAGTTTAAGGATAGAGGCACTTCCCGCACCGAAGATACCCCCCGCGAAGCTGAGGCTAGAAGACACAACCTAGCCTATGTCGACCTGCCCGGGGATATAGGCATCATCGGCAATGGAGCCGGCTTAGTAATGGCGACATTAGACCTGGTTAACGTTTTTGGCGGTCAGCCAGCAAACTTCCTGGATATAGGTGGTGGTGCTCAGGTAGACATCATTAAAAGAGCCGTTATGCTGGTCATGTCAAAACCAGAGGTAAAGGCAGTGCTAATAAATATTCTAGGCGGAATAACCAGGTGTGACTTAGTCGCTCAGGGAGTTATCGAGGGGCTGAGTGAGTCTGAGGTAAAAAAGCCTATCGCAGTAAGAATGATGGGGACAAATGAGGAGGAGGGAAAGGAGCTTTTGCGTAAGGCTGGTGTTTATAGCTATTCCAACATGGAAGAGGCTGCAGAAGAAGTTTTAAGGCTGTAGGGGGCTAACTTGAGCATTATAGTAAATGATAATACCAAAATTGTAGTCCAGGGTATTACTGGAAATGAAGGCAGATTTCACACATTAGCAAGTCTGAGCTATGGAACGAAGATAGCTGCCGGT
>SDBV01010771.1_pt1 | contig 11956 bp, 31 predicted proteins | sample 2277081 | NCBI WGS metagenome assembly SDBV01 (sample SAMN10402039, study PRJNA504765) | marine sediment metagenome | isolation source: marine sediment core GS10_PC15, 223 cmbsf | place: Arctic Ocean: Southern Knipovich Ridge | collected 2010
AATACCTCCCTTGGCATCAAGTGATGCGTGAGTTACATACCGCCCGGCAGCCTTAGTATCTGCCACTACCCACACATCCCCACCAGTCTCACAGAAAATTTGCAGATCAGTAATATACAAGACCTCGGTAGACACGAGTGAACGTACAGTTACACCCCCTGATTCATAGAGTACAAAAGTAATTCCACCAGATGCATCGCCGTCCGTTATTGACTCTCCGTGAACACTATAACCGCCCATCTTTAATCTCCTAGGTACTTAATAGCTTTTTCGATAAATTGTCTATTTTCCAGAACACCTAACCGTATATTGCATCTCGTACAGAGCAATCCCCGAACCCCACCTGTTTCATGGTTATGATCAACGGCTAATCGCGTTTTAAACTCAGATTGGTGTCGATCACATAAAACACAACACCCATTTTGCTCGGCGAACATTCGATTATAGTCATCCAAAGTTATATTAAATTTATGTTGTAGTTGATGATCCCTTGCATAATCTTTCCCCCGTCGCATTCGGAATCTTTTCCCGGCTTCAACTTTTGCTTTCTGTCGTTCTTTTTCAGTTTCGTATTTTGGAACTGGACCCCGTGGTTTCCCGGTACTACGATCCCGTTTCGCAGCACAGACTTTACAATTCGATCGTACTCCACACCGTCTAGTCGGGAGTGGATAAAATTCATCTGTAGATTTCTCTTGTCCGCATTGTGAACAGGTTTTTAACATTAGTCCTCAATCGTAATGAGTAGACCTTCGGCAAATCTAATCGGGGTGTAGAGAATGGTGCTGTCCCAACACCAACCTCTATATACAGAAACTCGGACAGTGACCCCGATAGCCTCTCCCTTACTATTTAGAAGCAGACCCCCGGAACACCCCGGTACTACACCTCCATTAGCTGCCACGAAACCACGCAGGTCAGCGGATACGACGTTGCCCTTATAGATGAGCCGACTGCTGTCGCTCCACCCAATCGTTACACATGCTTCCCCGGCCACCGCTCGTCCGAAGGTATAGATGCGATAATCCTCTGGGGACTGGAACCGTATCACCGCTACGTCATTCTTTTCGTCAACGGACAAGACTTCGGCCTCGTATTGTTCCTCATCCACCGTGTACACCGAGTCAAAGACGGGCTTGTCATAGTAGCTACCAGAGCCGTTATCGACTACGTGTGCCGCCGTGATCGCGTAGTACCAGCCATCTCGCTCGTCCACGACGAAGCACGATCCGGTACCCATGTCCGACTCCACGACCAGGACACCGTCGTAGGGATCGAGTTCAGGGACCACTTCAATGACTACGGGAATCGTGTCTACTACCGGAGCTTTACGCGATTCTAGTTTCCAAAAGAATAGTGGCATTCCCACAGCATATGCGAGTAAAAAAGCTACTACCGCTAATCCTGCAAGTTTATGTCGAAGTTTAATCATCCTTTACTCCATTTACGGTAGTTTCTTACATTAAGCACCAACGCTGGTAAGACCACCAGCAAGAGTCCGTATATTTTAGTCGAGAGGGCCACGTAGACCCACCCGAGGTTGCCGATGAAATTCAGCACGAAGCCGATCTTTTTCTTGTCACCAACGATGTAGCAACCCACCAAGTCAAAGCCTCCTGCGAGCCAGTCGATCATTTCACCCTCCGCAGTCGGTGAACGGCAACGATAGTCGAACGGACGATGACAGCAAATTCGTCGTTATCCTTGAAGTTCATTGTTTCCCATACCCGCAACACGACACGCTTTGCAGTCACCTGGAATAATTCGCCATATATCTTGCACTTGACTACTTTTATCTCGTCACTCCAAGCGTGATCCTCGAACTCAATCTCTACGAGTTCTCCAAGATGCTCTTTCAGGGCAATCTTAGACATGTACTACCTCTGTCAAACGTCGATGTGCCCTATGCAGAAAGGAAAGTGCAACTTTTGCCGCGATAGGTTTAGTCGAACAGAAAAGTACCGGAATATCATAATCCATCATCAATGACAGGAACAATCCTACAATTGACATAGGATGTGCCTTACTCCGGTATTTCTCACTAAACACAGCCTTCAAATCACTCTCTACTATAATACACTTAAATTGAAATGACCTGAACCTCTCCAATTCCTTCTCAAACCTCTCCCGATTGTGAATTAGAGTGTTAATTAGATCATTCAGCGATTTCCGCTCTATGGCAACCCGATCCTCGAACCCAACGATTGAATAATCACCCGTAGCCAGAGTCACCTTTTCATTCGGGTGATCGAACTTCAAAGGCTTTCGCTCCCGCGTATCTATCGCTATTGTCCAAGGATCAGCCATTCAGTCTCTCCGACACTCAATAACACGATTCACAGGAATAGCATCTAGATGATGAAACTGCCAACCAGAAGGCACTTTGGCGTCGATAAATTGAACACTAAATACATATCGACCTCCAAAAGCAATCGCATCTCGAATCCGTCTGGCGAACCAGCAATCCGGTCGAAAGCCTTCTCGTAATATGCTTTTAGCCGCAATCCTATTTGTACCGTGATAGCAAATCATGTCTTGCCAGTCAAGGAAATACACGGTCCCATAGGTGTATATATCCACCTATTCGGTTCGTATCCTACGGGACCATGTATCGCTTGCCCATAGCTCGTTACAAACTCCACCCTTCTATTATACCAGATTTCGTCCTTCCTGTCAAGCACCAAATCCAGATTTATTGCTATATAGCACTCCAGAGATTGTAAGGTTCTTGCCGGGGATTGTCAAATTTCGCCAGTATGCCCCTATTCCGTGTCAAAGCCTCCTTACTTAGCCCTAAGTACGGTACTTTCGATCCCTGTACTCGTCTGTCACGCGAGTTGGGCGAAATGCACCCACAGCGTTTAAACTCTAGTAGTGATTCTACAGGATTTTCTGTTGATGATAAATGACCCCCTATCGTCCGCAAAGAAAGAAAAGGTCACACCCGCCCCCTCAACCAAGATCGAAACCGTGAGCTCATGCAACCGCTCATACCTTATAGTACATAATCGAGAAAGAATAATCGAGAAAGACTTGCATTGTGAGAGAACGTGGTGTATACTCCTAGTATGAAAGAACCAATAATATTCCCGGCAACGTCAATCGCGGACGTAGAGGCATATGCCCGTGAACATTGTAATGATGGGCAATGTTGGGTAATCACAGTGTGCTTCGGTAAAGCTTATGCAACAGCCTATTCTTGTCCCTCCGCTCTTCCATATCTGGCCTACGGTGATACCGATCAATTCGGACACCGATATTGGCGGGATGGAGAATGGCGGGAATTTCCATCTAAAGCAATCCACAAGTATGAAAACACCGGGTTAGGAATATCAGACTGACAGGGAGTATGAATAATGAGAACAATAAGGCGATGGGCATGGCTGATAACAGCCGTGTATTTCCTTATCTTCTGTTGAGAGGATAGAACGATGGCAAGGCAAGAATACAAGAGAATGGCGTATCGCACCGTGAAGGATATCGAAGCCGCCGAGAAGCTGCAAGCTGACGGGTGGAGAGTGATCACCGTCGGTGGGACAAGTATTCTACTGGAACGAGAGGTGCAATCGTGAGCGAAGAACACAATGAATTCATCGGACGTACCGTGCTGGTCATAGGACTGCTCGTGGCGATCCTGCTGACGGCATGGTTTATACTGGAAGGGTAGAGCTATGAATGCAGCGGAGAAGGACAAGAGGCGACGAGCGGCCGATACCGAACAATCGGACCGCGAGTATATTGCTTCACAGCAGAGGCAATGGGAATTGAGGCACGTAGAGGACACTGACGCGGCGATGGACGATTCTGGCGTGTACGTCGTCGTCCATCGGGTAGAGCACACCGCAAGGCACAAAGAGTATTCAGGTGTCCGCGTGACGGTGCGAGCGGATCTGATGTGCATCGGTCCAGATGGAATCACGAGTGAGCCTATTATGTCCTTCAGCGGATCAGCAAACGCGGTTCGCAAGGCACTGGTGCGATTTCTCGATAATTATCTATTACCACGCCGTTATACACCGATCAATCATGAGCACGCCACGTACATCGGGTACGAATTGCTCCGGGCAGAGCTCACACCGGGATACGTACAGGATTAGAAAACCGCGACCATATATAGACTCATACACGGGCCGGGCTTATATTAGTTCGGTCCTTTTATATGGACCGAATGGTCGAGTTTATGGTAAGATAGGCAAGGTGTCCCCTGTTTTGATTGAAAGACGACCATATTCAAGTGTAGTAAGGGCAAGAGGTTCTAAAAAATATGGTCACGTTCTCTTACTTACTCACTGTTCTATCCCATTAGAGAATATGGACCGAAGAAGGAAAAGATATTATAATCAAAACGAGACGGTGACATATTCTCATATACATAGGGGTAGGGGGTGAAAATGGTACAACACGACCATTTTTGCTGTAACCGCCTATTGGATAGGCACCTGTATATGGTCGCCCCTTTTATACGTCTGGTCAAACCCTTTGTAGCGCAGGGGTTACAACTAGGCTATTTTGGGCGTCTGAGGGCAAAAGTGGGGCCAGACTGTGTATCTTAACATTCCGTTCCTCGGATTGATTATTCCCTTGCTTTATCCGGGCAAGCATCGTATAATAGATGTGGAGGTTTTATACAATGCCGCGATGGAAACCGGACTACTATCTCTTTGTGAGTGAGGCCGCCCGTGACGAGTATTTGTATAAGCTGATCGCTAAAGGCCACCAGGTCGAGCGTACGGTGATAGAGGGCGACATACCCTATCGCCTTATCGCGGACGCACCAGACGGCCCACCAGACGCCGTCTACCGCCTCACTCTCTACACGGTGCGGGACGTAGATCGACGGGTGGGCAAGGCACGGGATAATCGGGCATGGTGAGATTTAGATTTGCTTTCCCGCCATTCGTGACGTATAATACATATGTAAGCATTGACAAGTGAAGATGGGAAGCGGCGGTAAGCACACCGTGCCGGGCGGGGATGGAATCCCGGTGGTGGGCGGCAATAAGTACCGCCCCGTAAAATATCCGCCGAATAGCGAACGGCCCGCTTCTCACTTCATATAGAGGTGATATGATGACACATGCAGAGAAGATCGCGAACTATCGGGCGGCGTTGACCGGACTAACGGATAACGCTAATGAGATTATGGACAAGTGCAAAAAGGATGGAAACAAAGACGAATGGGGTACGTGGTTCGGTATTCGCCATGGACTTGATAAAGCCCTTGTCCTTACGAAAATACTTGATTAGGTGCGTGCGGTGACTGGTACGTCAAGGGACGGGTTCGATTCCTGTCACACCGCTTAGAATGGAGGTAGAATAATGCCCTACAGTAAACACACAAACATGGAACTGTTGGCCGCGTCGTGCAATTGCATCGGTGATTCTATTCGGACCGATCTGGAACATGGGATACGGCGACCAAAGGCTATCCTATTGCTTGAAGAACTCCGTAAGCGTACCGATGGAGTGACATTTGTCACTGATGAATTCCCAAGCCCCGCTGAATGGGTAAAGCATCATCGTAAACACGACGTATAATCGCCGGGAAGGATGGAGAAATGAACAGAGAACGAAGTCAGGTATTGGAAGAAGAGTATCTTGAGGATCATCCCGGAACCGCCGGGACGGTCGAGCCCTTTGTCTATGATGATCCTCCGGAGGATGAAATCATGGACATATCGGTGATCCCCCTCACAACCGACCTGCTCTTGTCGGACGAATGGGAGGAAGCAGATGAGCCATGGTTTATCGATTCATCGGGATTCGGGTGTGAGGGTGAACCCGCCCTGACCGTCGAGGCGTTTCAGCGGGAACTGAGAGAGTATGTCCGCGAGAACCCGGAGCATGGGTTTGGGATCAGCGGCGTCGGCCAGTTTCAGCTTTACGTATCAGCGTATCGCCGGGTGTAAGCCCTCACGGTGCATCTGGTGGGGAATTGTCTTGACAATCGGGCGGCGGTATCGTATGATTGTAATAGAGGTGAATGATGAAACCCTACAACGGACACATATCGTGGAACGCATGGAACGTGGCTTTGTGGATCGGGAACGTGGAGGGCCTCTATCGGTGTGCGATGGGTTGCATCCGTGACACCCGACAGCGATTCCCCGGTCGGCGTGATTCACTGATTGCTAGCATAGCAGCGACTTCTTTCATGCGGATGTTTAACAGTGATTCACGGACCCCGGACGGAGCGGTTTACAATCACCTGTGTGTCACGCTGGCAATGGAAGGGTTTATGGAATGACACGATTCGAGCGATTGAGAAAAGAGGCACTAGAGGCTTGTCGGTGGCGTGGGCATAAGATGCAATTATCACGTCATACCATTCTGGGCCGTCGGGTCCGGGGTACGTGGGATTGTACGGTCTGCGATGCAAGCATGGCCGTCGATACCCACCCGGATCCGAATGGTATTGATATCATCGGTGATGCTGTTGCCTTGGAGTGCAGGGAATGATAACCAACCCCCTGACATACGAGCAAAAACGTGACCTGTACCGGGCGGGCAAATGGTCTTGCCCGGTTCACGCGTGGTCGGGCTGCTGGGAAGAGAAGGATTGGATCGCTTGGATCGACAAGCATGGAGAATGGAGTAGGAAATAATGACGAATATTGAGACGCATGAGAAGATCGCGGATATCCTCCGCATGGGCGGCAAAATGGCCGATCCTTGGAGTCAGCGGGATTATATCGGGTACGAGATCGCCCATATGTTCGCTCGTGAGGACCGTACATTTGATTTGCGAGCTTTTCTCAAAACAGCGAGGTTATCAAAATGAAACGATTCGATCGATTGCGAAAGATTGCCCTGATGGTCTGTAAAAAGAGGGGGCATAAAATGAAACCGTTACAAAGCACCTATGCTGCTCCGTCATATCAATTAGCGACATGGAAATGTCAGGTTTGCAAAAGAGAAGTTCAGGTATTGACGGACCCACTCCCCGGCTACGAAGTGTCAGTCGGGGGATTGGCGTTTAAAGAAAACTGTAAAGATTCCCGGAATTGACTTGCTTTTCACCCCGGAATGTCGTATACTACATATGGCGGCAAACGTCAGCCGCAGTCGAAGACGAGACAGGCCGGAGAGACGGTCGGCGGCGGACAAGGTGTGAGGTTATCGCGGGTTCGATTCCCGGTACGTCGCTTGGAGATAGGATAATGAACGATAAGGAAAAAGGCAAAGAGGCGGCGATCAAGCTGGTCGATGCGATTAGTGACTTGATTAATCAGAGGCTATTGGAGTATCATTATCCGCTTGGCCCGTGTCAGGAAAGTAAAATACCTGAGTTTAAACAGGAAATCGTCAAGATACTGACTGACCCGGTGGAATGATGAACGATAAGAAATGGAAACATCACCGACTGAGCAAGCGGCTGTATCCCACCCGGATCGTCAGTACCGGGACAAGCGGCTCGCTGGTGGTCGGTAGGATAGCTGCTCGACAGGCTCTTAAGAAGAGGCTTGGCCGGGATGTATCACAGATGCGAGAGACAGATACCCGTAATGAGTGGGTATTCTCAGAGCCCCTCAAGGGCTAATCAAAACTTAATACGCGGCGGTGGTCCCTACAGAGTGGGATATGTTAGGTGTCCAGGAGAGCGGAAGCAAATGACACCAGTACGAACGGTCTTTGACCGGTCAGGTACAAACACAGGCTCCCCAAGGCAGTATTAAAGCTGCCCGCCGCATTGCTTCTTCTCCTTCCGATACGGTACGCTGGTGGGGTGATCCCCCGTACGAGGCTATGTACCGTAAAGCCCCGCCAGCGTATCGCAGGTTTAAACAGCAATAATGGCAACTAGAAAACGATCAATATTGAAGGCACTGACTTGGCGGGTGGGCGGTTTGTTTATGACCGTCACCGTGGCTTGGGCTGTCACCGGACGGCCTAGCCTTGCCCTGTCTATTGGTTTGCTGGATACACTGGTAAAGCTGGTGGTGTATTATGCTCACGAACGAGTGTGGCTTAGGATACGGTATGGGAGTGGGAGTTGAAATGATCGAATTACAGGAAAGAATTTACAATAGTCTCAGTTATTTGAGGCTCAAAGTTCAAGATGGGACGTACGGCAGAGCACAGGATGGTACTTTCAATCTTCAGAAATTCAAAGATGCCCTCCAATTCCATCTGCTCGATGATCTGGAAGAATGAAACAACACCAAGCAAAATACGCTATATTCCTGCACAAAGCTAACCGAGATGAGTACCTGGGCAAGCTGATTGCCAATGGCTTCCGGGTTAAACGAGCGGTGGTCTGGGGCCGTCATATCGTTGTTCGATATGTCGGTGACAACCTGGGCGGTATCTTGACACCGAAGCAATTGGACGGTGTATTTTACACGGTTAAGGATGTGGATCGGAGGAAACAATGAAAAACGACAAGACAGACCTAGTGGTACAGTCGATACCGATGAAAAAAGGTGATCGAGCACGGCATGTTCTCACGGGTGAGAGAGTAGTAGTGTCTCGGGCCATTACTAGTACCCCCGGTTCAGTACCGGCGTATATGGTAGTGGGTAAGCAGTCGTTGTTCCGGGCAACCGAGATGGAATTGATCCGACTTCCGAAAGAGAAATGATGGCAAGGTTCGTAGGAATTAAGAAACAGGATCGAGGAAATGTCGTCGTAATGAGTGATAGTTGCGGGACATTTAACCTGAATCGAAAAAGTCTTGTGGACCGGATTAGGAACCTGCAAGGCTATGGCTTATCTACCGATGAGGAAGAGGGAGCCCTGATTGCCTTAGATAAGAAATAATTCTCGGGATTAATTTGCTTTTCGCCGGAAAATGTCTTATACTACAGATAGGAGCGAATGATGAAAGTGATAGTCGGAGAGCCAGTAAAGACTTTTCAACCCCTAGAGGTGACGTTCGTAATAGAGACTCAGGCCGAGCTAGATGCTTTGGGCTGTTGCTTTAATTCCGGTGTCGTAACGTATGGTTTAGAGAGACTTAGTGGGAGTGCGGACGGGTGGCATACGATATTCCGGGTATTCAAGAGTTGTGGTGCCGATCTTACCGGAACAGCGGAATTCAATAAACGATTAAGGGAGTAGGATAGTGCCAAAGGGAAAAAAGCAATGCCCAGAATGTAAAGCATACGTTGGCCCCCGGTTGGCTATCTGTGGTTGCGGCTACGCGTTCACCTTCAAGACCGGGAAGGCACCGAAGGCCCAGCGGGTACGCACCGCCGAGCTTGCTGTCCCCGGTGAGAAGCCCACCGAACCCACGGTGGACCCTTCGGAGGCGGTCAGTGTTAACGACCGGGAATCCCTCGACAGCTTCATCAAACAGATTAAGGACTGCCGGGATAGGGCGAACGGGGGCGGGGTGTATTCGGCGTTCCTTCACTGTAAGGGCGGGCACGTTGTTCAGATCGAGGTTCAGTTTCCGATAATAAGGAGTTAAAACAATGAAAACGACAATCAACACCATAAGGATTCCGACGTTCCAACCCCTAGAGGTGACGTTCGTAATAGAGACTCAGGCCGAGCTTGATGCTTTGGGTACTTGTTTCAATTACGCACCTAATCTCGATAGTTTAAAGGAAATTAGTGATGTAGATTGGGAGGGACTTTACGACCGATTCGCAGAAGTAGGAGCGGATATTCATTTAACAGGTGTATTTGATATGTTTAGTCGGGTGAAGAAATGACAGAACACCCCAATCGTGAGGCATGGTTTAAGGCAGCGGCGGTAGCACTTGAGCGACAGTTGTTTAAACCCGCTGGTTATGAGCTACCCCGTGTTAGGATAGGCTGTGGTTGGCCCGTTGGTAATCGGGTTAAGGCTTGGGGACAGTGCTTCGATGCCGCTTCCTCCGATGACAAAACATATGAAATCTTTGTCACCCCGAAGGTACATGATCCTGTTCCAATTTTGGCGATCATTATCCACGAGCTTTGCCATACCGTTGCGGGAATTAAAGCCGCTCACAAGAAGCCGTTCATTGAAGTCATGCGAGCGGTAGGAATGTCTGCACCGTTTACTAAGTCCGTGGTTGACGAAGAACTAGGACCAGTGTTAGACGAAATCGTGAGCAAACTCGGCCCCTATCCCCATGCTGCTTTGGGGATTAAAAAGAAGGGCGAGGCGAAGGGGTCGCGGCTGCTCAAGGTCCAGTGTCCATGTTGCGGATACGTGGCCCGTATCACGCGGAAGTGGCTTGATATAGTCGGTTCCCCGATCTGCCCCGCTGATAAGGTATCCTTTAAAGAGGTTGAAGTGGAGAAGAAATGATTAGGATACACACAGGTAATTGCTCGATATGTAGTAGTCCGATATTCGTGGAGTTCGAAGAGCCTCCCCCGGCTGTAGTCGGGATGCACATATACTTCTATCATGGTAAACGATACGACGGTAAACTTGGTCAAGTGATCCGTTCATGCGAATGTAAACTATGGGTATCCGAGGTTCCTATGGACGATCCCGAGACTGATGATCTTGAGCACGATGCCCGACGAGAAGAGGAACCGGACGATGAGTAATCCATGGGAAGCCTTAGACTGGATCATAGAACTTAGGCGGGCAATCCACGACCGGGACAAGATTATCCTGGATACGCTCAGGGCGTGTCAGTTAGGTCTTGAAGCTGCTCGTGATAATTATACGGGTACTGAGGGATGGGTTGGGTTTGGAAAATATGTTTGTCCGATACTCGAAACAGCAATTACGAGGGCAGAAAAATGTTTAAACGGATAGGATAATATGCCCTCTAATACTCAGAAACTACTGGCTGATTATCACGATGCCTCTAAGCGGCTTGAGGCGGGACACATGGAAGATATATCGGACCCAGACAAACAAGTATATTACCATGAATCCTGTATTGTTGCTCGTGAACTGGTCAGTCGATGTGTTTTGAGTGGTAGGCCCCGCAGTCTAGGCTTTCTTATGCTGGAATTAGCGACAATTACCAAGGTTATCGGGGCCGATCATACAGCGTTTATGCTTCAAGATGCCTGTAATTTTCTGATAGATTATTATCAGGATCAGGGCATTTGACCCTTGACAAACCGAGAATAACATGGTAGAATGGTATAGTGAACCCCGGCGTAGGGGTTGGAATGAGCCTACTAATGAAAGGAAATTCAATGGCCCGTCCGAAGAAAACAGTGACAGAGAATCAGCGTAGATCAATCGTATCGAGGTACAACAAGGGCGAGGGACTCATTTCCCTGTCCTCAGAATTCGAGCTTTCACCGCCTGTTATCCGACGTGTTCTCATTGAGAACAAGGTGTCGATCCGGGGCCGGGGAAGGCCCACGTTGCAGACGTAACCTAGTGTAAACTAAAGGCGATAGAGTGGTGATTAGTACAGGTTCGACTCCTGTCCTGTCGCTTAAAGAAAGGAAACCACGATGCCATATATTAAACAATCGCCCAGGAAACAATTTGATCCGGCTATCGAGAAGCTATGTGAGCTAGTGGGAGATGCCGAACTCAATGAGGTTCCCGGTATGCTTAATTATATCATAAGCCGGATCGCCAGCGTAGAGGTACGAGCGAATCAGCGATACATTACGATCAATGAAGCCATAGGGGTGCTTGAGTGCTGTAAACTGGAACTGTATCGTCGGCTCGCCGCCGACTACGAGGACCGGAAATGTATTCAAAATGGAGACGTGTTCGATGCCAAAGACTGAACGAGAGTGTAACGTGTGTGGGTTCAGGTGTTTTACGGCCCATGACTATCCCTGTCTTTCTCATACAGTGACTCCTTGTACCGGGACCGTGTGCCAGATCATCACACCCCTCCCCGGTAAGCGGGTGTCCGGGGTATTGTGTCGGGATAAAGATTGCCACTTACCTAATCCCATTCTTTTCGTGACGGGCATATCAAGAGAAGATATTATGTTAGACATCGATGGGGTATGGTTCTGGCCCCACAGCCCTAAAGGGGAGGCCATTCGTAAATGGTCTGTAACACACTGGAAAGAACAATATGGTAAG
>SDBV01010772.1_pt1 | contig 11956 bp, 13 predicted proteins | sample 2277081 | NCBI WGS metagenome assembly SDBV01 (sample SAMN10402039, study PRJNA504765) | marine sediment metagenome | isolation source: marine sediment core GS10_PC15, 223 cmbsf | place: Arctic Ocean: Southern Knipovich Ridge | collected 2010
ACTCTACGCCCATGTCATTATCAGGAACATCGATTCTGCCGAGGCATATGGGCATGGCATCATCAGGAACATCGATTCTGCCGAGGTCTACGGGCATGCAATCATTAGAAACATCGGCTCCGCCGAGGCTTATGGCCATGGCATCATAAGGAACATCGGCTCCGCTGAACTCTATGGGACTGCTGAGATCAGGCAAACCCGGACTCTCGACCTCCCTGGCCAACTCTGGGTGCGGTGGCCCCCACGATTCTGGACTAACAGACGATACCTCAACGGAGTCATAGATCTCGACGAGAAACTCCTCGGGGACGCCATACTCGAGTATGTCATTGAAGGCGTCATGGAGGACATTCAGGGCTACCTCGAAAACGCGGATCTCGACTATGCGAGCTGGACCAATATAACCCTGATACCCATACAGATCCTCCGGGCTACCACCTACGGCGTCGTTGCCGCCCTTTACGCGAGGCACACTCAAACATTCAAAAGCCGGGTGATCCAAAGCATAACCCCTGTCACGCCCACCGTGATCGGAGACACCGAGAAGGCAATGAACTACTGGGAAAGCCGGTTGAACGAAATGCTCGAGCTATACATTTCCTCTCAGGGCGGCCTGGTCATGGACACCAGCACCGCGGATGAGGAACCCATATTCACCATGGCCGACATTCCAGAAGAAGTAAGTGGCTATGTTCCTTGGCAAACTTGGGCAGGGCAGAGGGATGGCTAATGGTAGACGGTAGTCAGGAACTCTATGGGCACGCTGAGGTCCAGCAGCCAGCTTCCGTTGAACTCTATGGGATTGCTGAGATTCGGCAGCCTGCCTCCGTGGACCTCTACGCCAGCTTCGAGGCCCAGGTATCTCTCAATCTCTACGCCCATGCTATTATCAGAAACCTCGGAACCGCTGAACTCTACGGGCATGGAATCATCAGGAACATCGGCTCCGCCGAGGCTTATGGGACTGCTGAGATCAGGCAGACCCGGACCCTCGAAGTCTACGGGCATGGAATCATCAGGAACATCGGCTCCGCCGAGACCTACTTTCATCTAGTCGTCAGGAACATCGGCTCTGCTGATCTTCCTGGCCAACTCTGGGTGCGGCATCCCTACCGATTGTGGACGGACCGCCGGTATCTCAACGGAGTCATACAACTGGACGCGAAACTCCTTGGAAGTGCCATCCTGGAATATGTAATTGAAGGAGTAATGCAGGATCTAACCTGTCAGCTCATAGACAACGACCTCGATTACGATTGGGATGACATCACCGCCACCCCGAAACTCATTCGAAGAGCCACCACCTACGGTGTCGTAGCAGCCCTCTACGCAAGAAAAGCCCGGACCTTCACAAGCCGGGTGATCCCCGTCATGGCTCCCGTCACCGTAACTGTGATAGGTGATGATGAACGAGCCATGAACCACTGGGTCGATAAAATGAATAACGCGCTGGAACTCTACATTTCCGCTCAGGGTGGGCTGGTCATGGACAGCAGCACCGCTGATGAGGAACCCATATTCACCATGGCCGATCTCCCCCCCTCACTAACGCAGTACACTTCTTGGCATGACTGGTTGGCATCACCAGGTCGTTCACAAGGTCGTTTACAATGACTGAAGTCATAATCACCACGAGGGGATTAGGCGCAGCTCAACGGTTCGCAGCCGATCTTCCTAAAATATCCAAGCCTGTGGTTGCCCGCATAGTCGGCCAGGTGATGAGAATCGGCATTGAAGCCATGCAGCAATCCGTCAGCGCATCGGTGGGGGAGAAGAGCACCGGCGCAATGGAGGCCTCTATCACCGGTGAGGTAATCACGATCAGCGATTCCGAATACTTGATCCGGGTTGGCAGCCCACTAGACTACGCCAGGCATGCCATCCGCCCCTACACCGCGCCAACAGCCATAAACCGCCCAGTTAAAATAATGGAAGGCCGTTGGAGATTCATCGGAATGCGCCGAGGCTTCACGGTGCACCACCCATGGATCCCAGAAACCACCAACGCGATGAAAGAGGCAACACTAAGACTATTTGCCGAAGAATTTGGCAGAGAGGCACGGAAGGTTTTCCGACAAGCAGAAGCCAAGCAAGATTTACCAGACCCCCCCGGAGCTTGGTTTTGGGAGGTATAAGAATAAATGTCTACATATGGTCCGAATCTTGAGGAAATCTTCGAGCCGGTTATCGCAAAATTCATAGAAGAGCTTGAAAACACAAAGCTCTTCGACGAAGTTGATGAAGGAGAGAACGTATATGAAGGCGTCGGCAACAAGGCCATGGTCGTCATGGGCACCGATAATATACGCTCTGTAGGCATGCAGAAGCTACAGCATACGGTAATCATCTATGTTCTCATCTTCACGACGGAAGAGGGAGTTTCCCCCAAAGATCTAAGGAAAGCGATGAGTCCCGCTTATGACGCTCTCATGGCCGATATCACCCATGATGGCACATGCTGGAAAGCTCTCCCCCGCAAATGGGACCCTGGATTACTGCAATATGGTGGTCAAACCTATGTGGGGATAGCCGGAGAATGGGAAATAATTAACTTCCAGAGCTACGCGGCACCCACAGCTTGATAAAGGCTTTAAACCTTCATCGTAAATAGTTAGGGTGAGTGAAACCCTTTGTCTTCGATATATGGTGGATTTGAAGAAATACTATACACGAGCTCGGCCATAGGAGGCGGGGAAACCGCTACTCCTGTGGCGATCACCACCCGGCTCAATCCAATTCTTGACCCGAGTAACATAAACATCCGGGGCACAGGGAAGCGAGGCTTATACGACATCCTTCTAGGAATGAGGCAGATCCAATTCAATATCGATATCCTCCCTTCGGCCATGAGTTTCATCGCCGATTACCAGGATGGACAGACCGAGATCCCCTATCTCCACTACAAAAACATTCGAACAAACACCGGCCTCACATTTCTAAACGTCGTCTTCAACCGGGTGAGCGTCGAATCAAGGCACAATGCCGCGATACAAGCGACTATCGAAATGTGGGCTGACGATCTCACCGCACTTGCTACCATGGGCACCTGGACGGCCCTGTCAGATGTCGTTACTCCCTATCGCTGGCTCTACTCCGCACTGACCATTGACTCCGTGCCCGAACTCGCTTGGTGGAGCTGGAGATACGAAGTAAGCAACAACCTACAACGCCTCGGAGACGTCCAAACGGGAGCCATCAGAGACATAAAAGCAAGGCAACGAGACGTCAGCGGCTTGATCGTAAAAGATCTTGCCAGCTTCTCGGAATGGACTGAGCTCATGGTCGTGGCCCCCGGGTCAGAGGAACCGAAATTCCCCATCGTGATCACCATCAATGGTGAAGATGGCCCCGGTTCAGGCGCGTCCATAAATATCCTCGACCAAGCTGCTTGCCGTTGGGGTCGCCTCGAAGGTCCTACGGGGCCTGAGGATCTACAGGCAAAAAGATTTCCGTTCACAGCTATAGATCTAACTTAGGTGATATAGTAGTATGACCGAAGCTATTGAAGCCCCCTCCTTCGAACGGGAAGCAATCGTTAATATAACCCGGGAGGATGCCCCTTTTGCTCCTGAGGAGCAGTTAGGCGAGTATACACTCAGGCGTTGGAGTTGGTATGAGAAACAGGGCGTTGTCGCCCGGGCCTCTGAAATCATCGACCCGGTTCGTGGAATCGTGCGGATGGCGATACAGGATTACTATGCTGGGATGCTATTCGTCATTATCCGCGTTTACCCCGAAGCACTCAAAGCAGATGAGGAAGCAGAAAGAAAGCAGCTCTGGTCCCTCGAGTATATCAAAACTGTTCTCGATCCAGATGTTGGAGATCTACTCCGTGACGTGGGGCGGGATATCAACGGATTAACGGACAAGGAGAAGAAACTTTTTTTACAGCCATCGGAACAGAAAAAGGACACCCCTACATAACGTTGCTATGGGCTTGTCAGAATCTATCCTCCTTTCCCGATCCCACCAAACCCGTCTGGGAGCAGGACTCGAAAATGCTGGAAACACTAATGTGGGTCGAAAAAGAGCTACTAAAAAGGGCAAAGGCGGCGGATGACAGTGGGTGAACGCTTCACTATCTCGGCTGAAGTTCTGATACAGCTTATAGAAAGAGGAAGCACCGATGCCACACAGGCGGCTATACGCGATATCAACATCCAGCAGACACAGAACATCCAGATCAATCAAGCCGCCACGAGATCCTCCCAGCGGTATGGATACAGCATCAGACGTGTAGCCCTAGATCTCCGCATGATGTCCATTGGCCTACGAATCTTAAGACAAGAATACGGCGGCATAAGCCCGGTTCTAGATGTTGCGATAGGCGGCCTCTACCAAGTTTCAGCGGTTGGAGCCGTATTAATCGGCGGCTTTGGCCTCATGTCGAATTCTTTGAAAGCCTTCAGAGAGGCTGCAGGTGGGGCATCCACAAATATGGAGGCCCTTCGAAATGTTGTAGGATATACAGCCGGAGGCATTTATGTAGCTGCTGCTGCTGCCGGGGTACTAGTTGCTGTAGGAATAGGTCAGTGGGCTTATGGGCAAATATCCGGCATCGCGGAGCTGAACAAAGAGATAAAAAGTCTCGAGGAAGGCATGAAGGATATACAATCTGAGATGCGAAACGTCGGCGTTGAAGAGGCATATTTGAACGCGCAGAGTTCGGCTCTCACCGCTCGGATAAACGCACTCAAGCTGGAAATTGAGCGACAGGGAGAACCAACGGCAAGACAAGCGACGGAACTCAAATCACTTGAAGCAACTTTGGCCGACGTCGGCGTTAGTATGGGCTGGGCACGAGCCGACTCGTCTCTGTACCGGGCTGATATTGTCCAGACCACCGACGCAATAGCAGATTATAAAGAAATTATAGACGAAGCCAATAAAGCGGCTGCACAAGGTGTTTTCGGCGGTGGTGGTACTAGAGGTCCAAGCGGCGGTCTTTCCGGCGCGCGCGCGACTATCCCTGAGGGGCAGCTAGGCGGAGAAGTAAGAAAACGTGGCGCCGTCTCAGTAGAAGTTGGAGAGGTCATCATGCAACGAGAACAGGTTGCGATGATGATGGCGGGAGGTCAACGTGGTGAGGGCGGTATCTCCGTAACCATTAGCCTCGCAGGTGCAAATATAAACGGCGTTAAGGACCTTGAAGGCACTTTGAGACGTGGTGGAGAAGCTGCTACAGAGGAAATCCGTCGATTGAACCTACTGAGGCGGCGGGGAAGGAGCAGGTTCTAGTGCCTGGCTGGTTTGAAACTCAACTCAGCATTACTGCCCCTGCTACAAACCCCGGCTGCGAGCCCATCTCCCCCCAGATCACGGGATTTCTGACATATATTGAATATGACGCTGGAGGCGCGCCAATCGGCTCAGGCCCGCTTCCAGGGATGACTATCCCTGTTAGCTATAATTCGACAGTTCTGGATAGCGTTATAACCCAAGCGGCCGGAGACTACACTCTTCCCGCGGATACCTACATCGTCGACGCAGGCGCCCTGACCCTAACTGCCGATTTCGCAGGATCCGGCGTTTACCCCTCTGCTCAGACAACAACTCCTATAACGATCACATACTGCTCCTCCAGCGAAGATCTTCCAGCGCGATTTTGGGTTTCCAAGTGGAGGGCTCCCGGCGGCATTGAAACAGATGTCTACGGCGCCATTCTGTGTATAGATCCCAACGGTCTTCGCTCAGATAACAAAGGACCTGTCATCTTCGTTCTTGACGATATAACCTTCTCACCAGGACTAACCGAGAAGAGCGGAGTCATGAGAGGGATGATAAATGACAATCCGACTGAGGACACCCACTCTGAAGGCCGCGTAGCCATGGAACTCCTGAAAGAGGGCGCCATCTGGATTCAGGATGATGATGAATTCTGGATAGGAGTGCAGCGTGGCCCTGATACGGGAGGTAACGAGCCCCATGGTGCATGGGATCCCACAGGCGGAGATGATGGAGAAGGAGCAGGCCGGAAGTGGTTGATGGGGGGCTACATCAACAAAAGATACTATGTGTATCGCGCGCGCGAAGTCACGGCGATATTAATCGCTAAAGACTTCATGGATGTATGGAAGGATCAAATCTTCGGCACTCCTCTTATCCCTCGAAACTATACTGTGGGTACAGATCTCGCTAGAATAGCGGAGGATGTCCTCGAGGATGTCAATGCCTTTCAGCCCCTAGGATGGAAGTACACAAAGCATCCAACCTATTTCCCTCAGATTAAGCCTCTTCTTCTGGATTGCCCCTACTTTAACGTGTCATGCATCGTAGCGGACAGCTCAGGTCTAACGACGGGCCCCGCATTCATATGGGATGATGTCTCCCCGGGCGAAACCGTGACAATAACAAGCTTCAGTATCGGGCCTGGAGGCACCACGCAAGTCAATTTCACGTCCTTCATCCAGGAGATCGCCGGCTACCTTGTAGCTAATAACGCGAGGATAACTCAGAATATCGGCATCGAGTGGAAGAAAGAGTTCAACCAAGAAGCCTCCTTTTCGACGATGGTCGATATCTGCGATGAAGCCGGATATGAATGGCAAATCGATTACCAGAGACGCGTTATGCTCTATGCACGGACAGCACCTCCCTGGGCTCCCGCTATTAGATTTAGCACTAATATCCGCGCGGCCCCTGAAATCATCATGGGGGATACAACAGAACGGATAACTCACGCCATAGTTACCGAATCGGCCATATCCTCAATTCCCGCTGATATCGACGCTTGGTGTCTAAGCCCCGCTCTTTGGCCAGATATCTCCAATACTAATCGAACATACTCTGCATCTTCAATGCCGTCTCCACCTAATCCTATATTGGCGGCATACGCTGATTCATCCTTGGTATACGATGATGAAGGCCATCCCGCTCTATGCTTCCAAAAAGACTATAGTGCTGGAGTCTTAGCTATACATCTCTCTCTCTTTCGGAATGCTTCTGCCAGCACTGGATTTAGTAATCTCGAGTTGGATTTGCGTCAATGGCGTAAAGTCATCTTCAAATTCCGTCACGTAACGAGAACACTTGGTGGGACGATTTACCGAATACTGCTTCATACTGAACTGAATAAATTTTTCCGATATGACTTCGGCACCGGCATAGGAGGGGCATTCAATCAGCAAGGAGAAGGTCTGACCTCATATGATACCATCGATGACGATGGCTATACTCGTATCGAGCTCGTATTACCCGAGTTAGATACTGATGGGAATATCTTAGAGCTTTATGACTGGGTGGAAAGTGTCGCCCCAAACGACCCGGATCCCACTGAGATTAACTGGGCGTCTCTCTCCATGTGGCCAGCAGAACCCAATCCCGGCGCCGTAACGGGACGCCAGCTCACACTGCCAGCGAGTGCCGGAGATCGGTATGTCCAAGTTGACAACTGGAGGTACTATGCGGGTTTGGAGCCTGGGACCTCTGGCGAATACATATTCTGGCAGCCCACTATTGCCCTCTTGGGCACCGAGGAAGTAAGGATAAGGCGTAGTGGAGACAATCTTGATGGCACTCATAACATAGAACTTGACGCCCCTATTCTAACCGGGAAGGCAGTCGGTATCCGTCTGAGTCCTAAAGCCGGCTGGGTCGTAAGCCTCAGTCAATTCCGTTTTGAGAGAGACCTTCGCTATGAAACGGACCCCGCTTCACCGACACCCCCCTATCGATACCGGATGATGGTAGCCCGTGAAATGGAGAATCTTAACGAAGCTAAAGCTCGAGCTGATGGGATTATAGCCCAAGAAGAAACAACAATGGTCTCAGTGAAGGTGAATGTAGATGGGGATCCTCGATTTGAAATAGGATACAATCCCTCACTTTATTTAGGTGTGCCTCCTTTTGACGCTGTGGACATGTTTATCGACGATGTAACATACACTTTAGGTGCCGACTTAGACTTCCGCCTTGCGCTGCTTCTTGGACTCCATAGCAGACGTCCACGCGAATTAACCGAGCATACTATCCTGGACACCCATGATCGGCAGCTTAGAAACCTCGGAGTAGCTGGACCCTCGAAAATGAGGCGAACAAAATGAGCAAATCTGAATCCGGTGGTCTCTCAACCTCCGCCGACATGGATAAACGAACGAAATATAAGGAAAACATATCAACGAAAAAGCCAAAGATCAAAGTAACCGCCGTAAAAAACAGGCAACGAGAGATAAAAATTGGCCACTGAAAACATCTGGATTCAGAAATTCAAACAGTGGAAAAGCATAGTGAAAAAGGGCTGCGACGCAGGCGCAGGACCAGGTGGAATATTTTGTACCTGGGTTGGCCGGAACTGCAATTATAATGATTGCCCCCGACGGAGCCTCGAGGAGATCTATATTAGGCCCGTGGATGACGAATTGGAGTTAGAACTGAGGGATAAGCTCAAGAATGCCGAGAGCGAGATCGCTGAACTCAAGAAAAAACTACTGGAGAAGACCGCAACCATACCCGACGTGGTCCCGGAAACCCCTCAAGAAGAGAATCCGACTGTGATAGAACAGTTAAAAAAGTTAGAGAATACGTAACTATATGGATAGAGGCTTATTGGGATCGGTGTAACCTTGTTTTATGTTCCACTCTTCGAATTCTCCTCCCCCCAGACGGAATGCAACTAAACCACATCTGAGGCAAACCCAAAGAGAAGTTAAAACTCCGTATTTGTCATCATGGAAAAACTGTTTTTTATGACCCCAAGGTAACTTACATCGAATGGGGATTTTTACATAGGGATTATTCTGAAGGTCTGGAAACATCTCTTTCGCCAGCTTCAAGCGAATTTTATTCGCTTCCTCCCTTTCTCCTTTCTGTTTATCGAGTATACTTTTTTCCAAACTCATTCTCCTCACCCTCCAGTTGACTTCTCCTTTTGTCTCACGAAAACCTTGGCCGGCTGGTCTGCTGAAGCTTCGGGCCTTACGATAAATTTACCTCGCTGATCTACCCAGCCTTCTCCTTTGGATCTGCCTATGGGCATTTCTAAACTTTGTAGAGTTTTCAACAAATAGACGTCGTCCTCCATTTTCTGAAGATCTATTTTGGAAACGACATGCCTGATCCCTCTGATCGTGCCGGGCATGCGCTCTGGCAGTTCCTCAATGTATGCTTTGATCTTCTCTCGTTGTTTATCAGTTAGAATGTAGCTTCTTACCATGACTGATTCGGTTATATTGGTGGAAACCGTATATTTGAAAGTATTGACTGCGGTATGGAATGGGAAAAAAAGGGAAAGGATTGGTAGCCTACCAGAAGAACAGCTTGTTGGCCTTCTTGAATGCCGCGAGTTCTTCTGAGTTCATGTGATCAGCTTCCGTGCAGTCCCCCGAGAAGAGGACTATTGCTGCTGCTGGTATGAGGAATGCAAGTCCCATCCAAGAGAGCCAGTAGTACATCATCCAGTTACGTCTAGCATTGATAATCCAAGCCCGCTGTATCCGATACTCATGTTCGCTTATCTTATGTACCATTCCTCGTATGTTCTCGAGTTTCACGTTGTAGATATCAGTGCCAATTTCCTTAGTCGTCGACGGCCCATGCATATCTTCCAGCCAATCTATCACCTGTTCAGTAGCTAGTATCACGGACTCTATTTCCAGGATCTCAGTTTGAACCCTGCTGAACTTAGTATCTGTAAACCATAGTATTCGATAGCTATCATCTGGCTCCAGTCCGAGCTCTTCTATGCCGTCCAATGCCAGCTCCAGAGAGTCTCTAATCATGCCTGCATCAGAGAACTCGTATGCTCGATTCACATGCATGCCATATGTACTCTGGAAGTGTCTGCCATCTGTGACAGCGTACATCCAGCCCATTAGCACGGGTACACCGAAGCATAGTGCTACGACTGCAAATAGTAGGGAGGCTACCTTACCGCGTTTGGTAAGATAAGTAGTCATGTCATTTCCCCGCACGTGTTTTTAGGCCAGGGACCCCTTGTGACGGGGGTGACTACCACTTCAATCTTCATCCTTATTCACTTCCTAACCGTATATTTGAAAGTATTGACTGCGGTATGGAATTAGGGAACCCCACGATCTGGAGGGCCTCGCAATGCTTAGCTATCAGCGAATAGTTGGTCCGGACCTCGTACACAACCTCGGACATTTGATGGGGCTCCCCATCTTCGATGGCCCTGAGGATGGCGGCCCACACAGCCCTCCGGTCGCGGCGCGCGTGCGTCATTTCCTCTCCGCTTTGTAGTGGATGCAGGAGAATGGCCGTCTTCCGATTGGGCGTTTGAGAAAATTGCAGTAGCGCTCTTCCTCGTTACAGTTTTTGCATTTGGGGCGTTCATCAACCTTCCAGCACGGCATCGCTTTCCGGCCAAGAGTCGTTGCGCCTTCAAGGAAAGGTATAACCCGTCAACTCCTTCAAGGAATTGCTTCCTCCAACTCCGTGCCCACGATGCCGTTGGCGGTTATCCTAAACGGAGTTTCACCTTCAGCGAGAAATGGGCTTGCCACGATTTTTGCAATACGCTGATTGTCTCTCCCCTTTCTCAGAAATATCCTGGTATGCGCGATATGCCCGACTATGTTACCCCCAACCGCAGTGGGGCTCTTTCCAGCGAAGAAAGAATCCGGCGTAGCTGAGACCTGATTAGTGACTATGGCTACCGCATTGAATACCCTGGCCAACCGAATCAGCTTATGCATGTGTTGGTTCAACTTCTGTTGACGTGGAGCTAGATTTTCCCTTCCAATATACTCACTTCTGAAATGCCCTGTGAGGCTATCAATTATAATGAGCCTTATGTTATTCTCTTTGATTACCTCATCTGCATTCTCTAGCAGCTGACACTGATGCTCCGACGTATAGGCCTCCGCATAAATTATTCGCTGTAAAACAGTGGCAGGATCCAAACCCTTATGCTCAGCGATCTTCATGACCCGACTAGGACGAAAGACATGCTCAGTATCCAGGTAAAGACACGCCCCATCTAAACCTCCCTCCGCTTCAGGGAGCTGAACCGTCACGGCAAGCTGCTGACAAATCTGGCTCTTACCCCCACCGAACTCGCTGTATAACTCGGTTATACTTATTGTCTCGAGCCCACCCTCCAGAAGGCTGTCTAATGTACTGCACCCCGTTGTCATCTTCTGTTTATTTTTATGTATTTCATGGAGATCCGCTGCGGTTATGAACTCTAAGGCTATGCCTTTACGGGCGGCGGCGACGATTTTCTTTGCAGTATCTTCACCGAATCCGTTTTGCGTTAGGAACCTAACGGGGGCGGTTGCGAGAGCTTCCACCGTTTTGAAGCCGAGCTTCCTAAGTTTAGTTGCTGTGGCGGGTCCGACAGAAGGGATGTCCTCAAGCGTTTGGTGTTTTATTTTATAATAGTCTCGTTGTTCCTGGCTCATATTTGAATAATGCAGAAGGCGTCTTATAGCAGTATTGACTCGGGTATAGACTACAGTGCTACGGTGAATTTACAGGATACCTCCGGCATATATACTCCCTACAGAACTCCGGACGATCCTCGTATATGAGACATTCCGCTAACTCCTCAGGCCCATGATCTACCCAGTGTATACAGGCCACAGGGTAGTAAACTACAATCTCGTCAGTGCCTTTTGTAAGAACCCAGTACCCATGTCGACGTCCGGTTCGCATCAGAAACTTCACATGCTTCTCGGGGATAGGCCCCTCAAACCTGATCACTTCCATCTCTTTTCCCTTGAACGCAGGCATATAACCGGCGAATTTACCCTCCGGTGTCAGAAGCCAATGACCATGAGGAGCCTTGCTTATCTTATGCAAGTGATCTAGAAGCCGCTGATCCTCAACTTTCAAATGATAATAGTTGGACTTGCAACAATCCCCACATCGAATACATTTGAAAACAGTATCCGGAGGATAATCCTGCTCATCAGCATGGATCCTTTGACGTTCAAGAAATTGATGTATCGTCTCATTCCACGCAGGGTTTGAAGGCTGATTCTCTACATCAAAATCT
>SDBV01010773.1_pt1 | contig 11956 bp, 7 predicted proteins | sample 2277081 | NCBI WGS metagenome assembly SDBV01 (sample SAMN10402039, study PRJNA504765) | marine sediment metagenome | isolation source: marine sediment core GS10_PC15, 223 cmbsf | place: Arctic Ocean: Southern Knipovich Ridge | collected 2010
TTGTTCCTTTTCAATCCTCTTCTGGTCAAAAGTGTTTCAAGAGCCGAATATATCGGATATGCCTATGATGTCGGTCCGCTTTATTACATTTACGGTGTTTTCTTTCTCTTTGCCGCTATGTACGGAGTTTTTGCGACTTTAAAGACATTTAAGACAAGTGAGGGCTATCTTAAGATTAAAGCTAAGTATTTTCTGGCTTCTCTTACCTTGGCTGTAGCAGGAGCTGTGATATTTTTCGTAATGACAATGGCTGCCCCTGCCCAAATGCCGCCAATAGACAACATTGTCGCCATTATATTCAGCGTGACTTTCACATACGCAATGCTTACGCACCGCTTGGTTGAGATAAAGGTCGCAATTACAAAAATATTTCTTTTCTTATTGATCACCTTTGTCGCCATAAGCATCTATAGTGCTATTTTCGGAGTCATTTTCTTATTGATTTCAGAAAAAATCAACTACGCCTTGATCGTAGGAGGAGCTATAGCCTTTTCTTTATCGCTCGGAGCACTTCCCCCTCTAAGAAAAGGAGTGTTAAATTATATAGACGAGATCGCCTATGGAAGCGATTACAATTATCGGATTTTGATGAACGAAACGACAAACGCCCTGGTTTCGATGCTGGATATGCAGGAGCTATTGGGCTACCTAACCGACACAATAAATCAAACATTGAAGCCCCAAAGATTAATCTTGTTTTTAAAAGAAGGACGTGCTTATAAGCCTAAAGCAACAACCGCAAATAAGACTATAAACAAATCTATAAATCAAGATAGCGCGTTGATAAACATGCTCGTTGACACAAGAAATACCCTTCTACGCGGCGAGCTTGACGACAAGCAATCTGTTCATAAAAAAATACGCTCTACGCTACGCGGCCTTCGCGCAGAGATCATTGTGCCATTATTTGCAAAAGAGCAACTAACCGGCTTCCTGGCTATGGACACTAAAAAAACAGGGAAAAGCTATTCACCCAGAGATATTGAGGCCCTAAATACTATGGCATCTACCGCCGGTGTCGCTTTGCAAAACGCTCAATTATATGAAGAAGCGATAACGGATGGTTTAACAGGCTTATATCATCACAAGTATTTTCACACGAGAATCAAGGAAGAATTGAGCAGAGCAAAAAGATATAGCCACCCAATCTCAGTCGTAATGCTCGATATTGATTTCTTCAAAAAGGTCAACGATAAGTACGGACATCAGGCCGGTGACCAAGTACTAGAAGAAATTGCTGAAACAATCGAATCTAAGACCAGAATTTTTGATATCGTTGCCCGTTATGGAGGAGAAGAGTTTGCGATCCTTCTTCCGTCGATCGGTAAAGAAACATACGCGCATTACAAAAAAACAATTTTCACCGTTGCCGAACGTTTGCGAAAAGAGGTTCAGGAAAACAAATTTTCCGATCGGAAGATCGACATTACAATAAGCGCCGGAATAGCGTTCTATGATGGCAAGGATGAAGAAATGACGAGTAAATTATTAATAAACGAAGCCGATAAGCAGCTTTACAGAGCCAAACAAAGCGGCCGCAACATGGTCTGTAAGATAGATATATCGAAAATGAAAATCGCCTAGGTGTCAGTAATCAGTGTCAGAAAAATTCTAGAGTATACCGAACTATGCATCTTCAAATATTTCTTTAATGAACACATCGCCGATAGTTTCCCTTACTGGTCCACCATCTAAAAATGGGCAACGAAGCCGTGTTTTTGCAACATTTGTACTACCTGTTCGAGCTGTAGGGCCTGTTCTCCTTCGCGCACGTGTTACGAATAAGTATTCTTGCGCTCTAGTCATTCCTACATAGAGTAAACGTCTTTCTTCTTGGTATTCTCCATAAGGAAGAGGTATTATTTCTTTTTCTGCACCAGCTATGATTGTTGCTGTCACAGTAAGCCCTTTAGATCCACTCAAAGTCATTATTCTAATATGATTTGGTGTTTTGGAATTCATAATATCTTTAGTTACTGGTTCTATTTGATTAACAAACTGACCAAGGCTTAACTGTTCAATGTTTTCTTTCCAATCGTCCATCTTTCCAAAGAGTCGTTCAATTGGGTCATCTACAGCAGGTAGTTTTCCGTCTTTTATATTTTTGATAATCCATGATCCCCACAATGCTTTCTCGGGTACCTTTACCTGCCCTAATTTTTTTATTACATCGTTAACCCTTTTTTTAATTATCTCTCTGCTAGCAGAAATATTTGCAAACTCATTTTCAAATTCCTCAATCAAAACTTCGCCAAATTGTTTGTTTTTATTTCTTGATAATTCATATAACTTTTGAATGGCACTATTGCCGATACCACGCGTAAGATTCAGCAATGTCCACCATGCCAAAGAATCAAATTGATTGGTAAGAAGACGTAAAAAAGCTAGTAGCTCACGTGATCTATCACTTTTTAAATCATCCAATATTTCGCTCGGATCTAGGTAGGCAACACCCGCATTAGTAAATGTTTCTTTAATCAATTTCGCAAAAGTATTTGTGCGAACAAGAATAAGTATTTCTTCTGACGGCACTGACTTTTTGTTAATAAGCCAATTTGCTAACTTAACAATACCTTCTGCTTCTGAATTTTCTCTATTAAAAACAAGGGATTTTACAAATCCTTCAGGATTTTTACCGCTCACCTGTAAGGATTTTTTTGCTGGGCGCGAAGTATCACCTTCTATAACATAATTAGCCCATTCTAGAATGTTACTTCCACATCTATGACTAATAGTAAGAGGGTAACTAGGTGCTTTAAAATCACTTGGAAAGCTCCTTATACCTTCTGGATGTGCTTTTCGAAATTGGTATATTGACTGATCATCATCGCCAACTGCTATTAATATTACATTCCGGGCTGATAATATTTTCAAACATTCCAAATCACATGCGTTCAAATCCTGATATTCATCTACAACAAGCAAGTCTAAATGACCAACATCTAAATCAGGGTTAGCTTCCAACGCGGCTCTTAACCGATAAGGTAGTTCGGAAAGCAAAGTATAACCAAAAATTCTTCTATGTTCCTCCCACATCCCATTAAAACGAGCCCTGAGATTAGCAGATATCTCTTCATCTTTAACATTAGCAAGTGATTCCCAGCTTGAACTCATCTCAATTTTCAATTTGTCAATTAATTTCACTCTACATTCCAGTTTTCTTGCTAAATCCGCTCTTATTAGTTTTTTCCATTCCCAATCGTCTGCAATTCTCAAAGGCTCCGGGAGCCCGCTTGTACCAGGATTATTAAGTAAAACTGAAATTGCAAAAGAATGTACCGTGCTTGATACTATTTTTTCATGACCTGCTTCAAGCACTTTTTCAATAAGCTCACCATTTGCAGCTCTTGTGAAAGTCAAAAGTCTTATTCCTATTTCTGGTTTGCTTTTTAAAATCTTTGCAATATAACTAATAATTGTTGAGCTTTTACCCGTCCCAGGACCAGCAAGAATACAAGCAGGTTTTTTCGGATTATGATTTAATAATTTGTCTTGTTCGGCAGTATAATCCATAATTATTCTTTCATACTATGTTGATTGTATTACTAGCGTTTGCAGTTGGAAAGTAAATAAGCGGTTATTTGCTAAAAGACATTTAAGGGGTCGTTAGTCCCATAAGTAGGTTTACGAAATCCCATCTGAGTATATGTGGCTAAATGAGGTTGAATGGCGGCGCCAATTTTATGTCTGAGCCGTAGGCGAGTTTCAAATTCGCCCCATGAAGCCGAATTTAGACCATGTAACGCAAGTGGGTTTCGAACCTACTTATCAGAAAGTGATACAAAATAAAGGTTTAAGATTGCTTCGCTAACGCTCGCAATGACAATTGCATAAAGAACTTTTTTCAAATTACGCCCTGCGGAGCCGAATTAACCGCTTAGCCACGCAAGGGCCGCAAAACCTACTTGTTAAAAGTCCATACTTTAAAAATATTAGGAATGGTATTATTGATTAGACATGAGACTATCCTATTCATCGATTTCCGATTACAGAAATTGTCCGCTAAAATATAAATTTCGCTATGTCGACAGGATGCCGACAAAAAAGACCCCTGCTCTAAGTTTTGGCTCCAGCTTGCACGAGGTATTAGCTTTTGTTTATAACGTAAAAACACCTGACCCTCCTGCTATTGAAGAGGTTTATAAAAGCCTTGAAAAAGAATGGCTAAGCGCAGGCTATTCATCAAAGGCTGAGGAAAAACAATATTACGAGCACGGAAAAAGAGTCTTGGCCAACTACTACGAAAAAAATATCGGCCAGGACTTTAAGCTCCCGGTTGCCCTCGAGCACAAGTTCGGCCTTGATATGGATGGCTTTACCCTGACAGGCATCATCGATCGCCTGGATAAGAACAAGGATGGCCAATATGAGGTCATCGACTATAAAACAAGCCGCAAACTGCCGCCGCAGAAGCAAATAGACAAAGATCTACAGCTATCAATTTATCATATGGCAACAGAGAAAATTTGGGGTTTTACACCTGAATCCGTATCGCTATATTTCTTACTTCCAAACCAAAAGATGTCTAGCACAAGAGACGATCAACAGATAAAGGAAACGGTAGCTGTCGTTAATGATGTGGCTGAAAAAGTATCCAAAGAGTTATTTGAGCCGACTCAAAGCGCTCTTTGTCCTTGGTGTGATTTTCAACCTTATTGCCCTTATTTTTCTCATAAATTCAGTAAAACGGACGACGAGATCTCGAAACTGGTAGAGGAATACGGTGAGCTAAAAGATAAGGAAAAAGAACTGAAGAAAAAATCCAAAGTCATAGCCCAAGACATAAGCGCCTGGCTCAAGGACAAAGAGGAAAAACGTCTTTTTTCTGAAAATTTTGAAGTACTAAAAAGCATTCGCAGCAAAACTACTTATGATGACGAAAAAATCGAAAAAATTCTTGAGCCTTTGGGCCTGTGGCAAAAAGTTACTTCCCTGGACTCTAAAAAGTTGTCTGAACTGCTAGAAAACGCTAAATTAGAAGATGAGATCAAAGAAAAGCTTCGAAAATTAGCCTCTACGAAGGAAACTTACGCCCTTACGTGCAAAAGAACCCCTAAATAGCTTAAGATTTGCCGATTTCTGCCGATAATAATCATAGGGGTGAAAATAAGTATGGAATGGTATCCTCTTAGCGCAATAGCAGCTGCATTGTTCAACTTGACCTTAGCTGTCGTTATCTACAAAAAGGAACATAATAAAAAAGCAAACTTATTGCTTGCCAACTTTCTGATAGCCCTGGCTGTATGGTGTTTCGGCTTGTTTATGGTGAACATCGCCAATAGCGCCGAACAAGGTCTTCTGTGGGCAAGAATATCTCATATCGGAGCAATATTTATTCCCGCTGCTTTTATTCATTTTATTTGGCAATTCTCTAAGTCCGGCAAGAAAAATAGTATTTTTGTGGTAGTGCTGGCCTACTTAGCCAGCGCTTATCTACTACTCTTGCTTTTTGACCCTGACTTTATATCTGGTGTCGTCACTGCCAAATACATCAGTTATGCTTATGAGCCAGGTTCTAAGCATTCGGTTATGACAATTTTTTTCGGTTTATGTTTTATTTCCGGAGTGTATAAACTTTTCACCTTTTACAGGGATACTGAAGGCTACAAGAAACAACAAGCAAAAAACTTTCTATTCAGCTTACTGTTTGCTTTATTAGCAATCATAGCCTATTTTGCACTATCAACGACGACTGTTTTAATAACGCAGATCGACAATTTATTGATCATCGCATTTAGCGGAGCATTTAGCTATACTATGCTGACCAACCGTTTAGCAGATATCAGATTGATACTGGCTAAATCAATATTGTTTTTAGCGTATTCCTTCGCGGTAATAGCATCTTACACAGCCCTAAGCTCAGCTAGCTTTTGGATCTTTTTTAGACACGCTTTCGAGCATAGTCAATATATTCCGCTTTTTACTGCCACTATTCCTTTTACCGTTTTCGCTATACTGTTTCCGCCTTTTAGAAAAGGTATTATCGGCTATATTGAAAGAGTCGTCTACGGTCGCGATTACAACTACCGTCAAGTGATTAAAGAGACTTCGGAAGCGTTGGTATCGATCCTTAATCTGAGAGAATTACTTGGATTTATTAACGATACGGTAAGCCACAACCTTAAACCCAAAAGATTGTACTTATTTTTAAAAGACGGGCATTACTTTCAAGTCAAAGCCTGCAGCGGCGTTGCTTCCTCAAACCGAAAAATAGCCAAGGAAAATGCACTGATACCGTTTCTGGAAACACGGCGCAGAGCAATGAGTCTCTGGGATATAGAAAGCAACTTTGCTGAAGAAACTAAGATCATTGCAGCTTTAAAACGAATGAATGCCGTAATCATAGTCCCGCTTTTAGCAAACGATAGATTGACCGGCTTTATCGTGCTTGATGAAAAGAAAAGCGGCAAAAGCTACTCGCCTCAAGATATGGAAGTGCTTAACGCAATTGCTACAAATGCGGCGATAGCAGTAGAAAACGCTCATTTATATCAGGAAGCGATTACTGATGGCTTAACGGGCCTTTATCATCACAAATACTTTCAATTCAGAATCAAAGAAGAGCTCGCCAGGTCTCATCGTTACCATTTTCCGTTAGCGGTAATCATGCTCGACATCGACTTTTTTAAGAAGATAAACGACAGGCACGGCCATCAGATCGGCGACCAGGTACTTGTTGAGCTAGCCGTTGTTGTAAGGAAGAATATCCGACTGTTTGACGTCTTTGCCCGCTACGGCGGCGAAGAGTTCGCTTTATTGCTTCCGGCAATGGGCGAAGAGAGTATGCAAGAGCATTATAAAAAAGTATCCTTAATCGCTAATAGGCTTAAGAAAGAAATAGAAAAGAACAAGTTTTCAGACAATAAGATAAACGTAACTGTCAGCCTGGGAGTTGCCATATTTGACGGAAAAGACCCTCAAATGACAACAGCCAAACTGATAAATCAAGCCGATATGCAACTTTACAAGGCAAAAGAAGCCGGACGAAACCGCGTATTTGTAACAAAAGTCTCTACTGCAGGCTATCTATATGAAGTCAGTTAGTTGGCCGCATGTTTTCGAGCACCAACTCTAGTTCTTCGGGTAATTTCTCTTCAAACTCAAGTTTTCGATTTGTTATTGGGTGAGTAAAGTTCAACCGAAATGCATGTAAAAAAGGTCTATTTATCCCATACTTACTAGCATCATCTTTTCTACCGTAAACATCGTCGCCTAACACCGGATGATTGATATAGGATAGGTGCACTCTTATCTGATGAGTGCGCCCGGTTTGTAGCGTTAGTTTTAAGTAGCTTGTCTTAGCGAATGTTTCTAACACTTCGGCGTCTGTTTTTGCCCCGCGTCCGCCAGCCATGACAGCCATCTTTTTTCTGTCAGCTGTGCTTCTTGAAATCGGAGCCTCGATTGAAAACTTCTTCTCTTCAAAAACGCCGTGCACAACCGCTAAGTACTGCCTGGTGACCTCTCTTTTTTTTATAGCATCGCTTAATGCTATGTGAGCTTCATCATTCTTGGCTATCAACATCAAACCGGATGTATTTTTGTCTAAGCGATGAACGATACCCGGCCGTTTTACACCGCCAACTGATGATAGGCCCTTAAGGTGATATAAGAGAGCGTTTACAAGCGTACCCTCCCAATGACCGTATGACGGGTGGACGACCATGCCTGCTGGCTTGTTGATCACCGCAATATCGTTGTCTTCATAAACGATTTCTAGTGCTATATTTTGAGGCTCTACATCAGCCTTTTTTGGTTCAGGTAGCACGTAAGCCAGGTTTTGACCGGCAGAGACCCGGTAGCTTTTACTTTCTTTTTTGTCTTCAATTACGACCATGCCTTGCCCTATAAGCCTTTGGGCGAAGCTTCTCGAAGCTATTTCAGGTCGTTTTGCCAAAACAATATCCAGTCGTTTACCTTCTTCTGAGGAATTGATCACGTATGTAAAAGAGGCTGAGCTTTGCATGCTAATTTTTCCACTTGAACAAACTTTTCAACATCAAGAAAGAAGCACCGACCACAATTGAGGAATCAGCCAAGTTAAACACCGGCCACACTTGCAAATCTATAAAATCTGTCACCTGTTTGAAAAGCGCACGATCTATTAGGTTGCCGATGCTTCCGGCTACTATTAATCCTAAAGCGACCCGAATAATAAACGAAGTCGGCCTGTAGAACAAAATATAAAACAGGATCATCGCAACTAAAGCCACCCCAATAAGTTGAAGCATGGTCGACTGACCCTGGAGCAGTCCAAAAGCTGCCCCGGTGTTCTTGACCAGATTTAGGCTGAGAACATCTTTTATAATATCGATGGATTTTTGGGGGTCTAGGTTTGACCTTGCAAGCGCTTTACTTGCCTGATCGACAATAAGCGAAAGAACGATAGTTAATGTAAATATGGGCCATTTTTTTCGGCTTAATAGCATGATTTCTCAAACCTTTGATAGATACTTATCTTATTTTCTCTTGCCCTGACAAGTTATGCAACTGTCAGCATAAGGAATGGCCTTTAAGCGCTCGATGTCGATTTCGGTATCACATTCTGGACAGCGCCCGTATGTTCCCTCTTTGAACCTTGTTAGCGCAGTATCTATCTTGTTTAGCATATCGCGGATGTTCCAGCCTAACGAATCATCTCGTTCCCGCTCAAAAGTAGTCGTGGCAGCGTCTGCTTCATCGTTTTCATAAGCATTTTCACCGCTCATATCTGTCTGCGAGGGCTTTAAGTCTTCATCAGTGATTACGGCCAGCTCTTTCTTTAGCCTTTCTCTTTCCTGAAGCAATCTGTTTTTAAATTCTTCCTGAAGTTTCTTGTCCAACTAAACCCTGACCTTTATCGTATCCGCACATCTCGGGCAAATATTTCCCAACTCTTTGACATTTTTGACTTCGTCAACATAGCGCCAACATCTCTCACATTTGATACGTTTAGTCTTATCTACCGAAATCTTAAGGTGTTTAATCCTCTCGCTTTCATAAACAACTTCACCTTTTGCCTGTCCGAGACTTGCTTCAGATATAATAAACAGTTCAGGGAGCTCATTGACGTTCTTTTTGAGAAATTCTTGAAGTTTAGCCGGCGCTTGTAAGATAACTTTGGCTTCCAAAGAGTTTCCGATTACTTTCTTCGCTCTGGCCTTCTCAAGCGCCTTTAAAACTTCGTCCCTTACTTCTTGAAGTTTACTAAATTTCTCCTCCAGCTTTTCGTCTACCAGGTTTTTTTTCAGCTCAGGCCAGCTAGCTAGTTGAACGCTTTCTTCTTCTTTTTCAAAGGGCAAGTTTTTCCAAACTTCCTCGCTTGTAAAAGCCAAAATCGGAGTCAAAAGCCTTGTTATTACCAACAAAAGCTCGTATAAAACAGTTTGGGCAGAACGACGCTTGTGCGAATCCGCCGCTTCCGTATAAAGCGTGTCTTTTAAGATATCCAGGTAAAAAGCACTTAAGTCAACAACCGCAAAATTATGAAGTGAGTGGAAAACCGCATGGAACTTATAGTCCTCATAAGACTTCGTTACTTTCTCGGTCAGCAGCTGCAAACGCCCGAGTGCCCATTTATCGATTTCTCTTAGCTCTTTTTGTTCAACAATCTTGTCTTTGTCAAAATCATAAAGGTTTGCCAGCAAGAACCGTAAAGTATTACGCAGACGCCTGTAAGCCTCCGAGGTCCTCTTTAAAATCTCGGGGCTTATTGCAACATCGGTCGTAAAATCAGATGAGGCCACCCAGAGCCTTAAGATATCAGCACCGCTTTGTTTGATAACGTCCAGCGGATCTACTACATTTCCTAATGATTTGCTCATCTTGCGCCCGTCTTCGTCTACCACAAAACCGTGAGTCAATACTGACTTATAAGGTGCCTTTTGCTGATAACCGACCGAAACTAAAAGCGATGATTGAAACCAGCCTCTGTGTTGGTCACTTCCTTCTACATATAAATCTGCCGGCCAACTTAGATCGGCTCGAGTCTTTAAAACCGCTTCTTGGCTGATTCCGGACTCAAACCACACATCCAGGATATTCATTTCCTTGTCAATGTTAGCGCCTTGACACTTTTCGCACTTGGTTCCTTTTGGCAATATTTCTGCCGCGTTCTTTTTGTACCAGGAGTCAGCACCTTCTTTGGCAAACAATGTCTCAACCGCCTCAATAATATCTGCATTGACTAGGACTTCATCACAATCTCTACAGATAAACACAGGCAAGGGCACTCCCCAGACCCGTTGTCTTGAAATGCACCAATCGGGTCTTTCGCTGACCATAGCCTCTATGCGACCCTGGCTCCACTGCGGTATCCAGTCAACATTTTTTATTTCCTTAAGCGCATCTTTCCTCAAGTCCGCCTCATCCATCGACACAAACCACTGCTCTGTAGCCCTAAAGATAACCGGCTTTCTGCAACGCCAACAATGCGGATAAGAGTGCTCGATAAAGCTCAATTTCAACAAGAGCCCGCGCTCTTCTAGGTCCTTAACAATGCTTTTGTTACCTTCATATATATCTTGACCTTCAAACCTCTGGGCTTCTTCGGTAAAAACACCTTTGTCGTTTACAGGCATTGGCATCGGCAATTCGTATTCCAGGCCGACCAGATAGTCTTCTTGGCCATGACCGGGCGCAATATGCACGACACCCGTTCCCTGCTCGTGCGAAATGAAATCAGCCAATACAACTACCGATTCTTGCTCGTATAGCGGGTGGCTGACCATCATACCTTGCAGTTCTTTACCAGTAAAACTCTTTACTTCCTTATAGGACCGTTCCAGTTCGGCAAACACTGACTCGGCCAAGTCTTTTAAGATAATAAGATGCTCGCCTTTGCTTTCAACTAGCACGTATTCACCCTTGGGGTCTAATGCTAAGGCTACGTTTGCCGGAAGCGTCCAAGGCGTTGTCGTCCACACCATAAAGTCTACGTCTTTAAAATCAGCGAGAACGCCTTTGTCATCTCTAACCCTAAACTTTAGATATATAGAAGGAGATTTTTCATCACTGTACTCGATCTCGGCTTCAGCCAGTGCCGTAGCACAATAACTACACCAATGAATAGGTTTTTTCCCTTTATAGATAAGGCCCTTTTTGAAAAGTTCTCCGAATACCCTAATGTTCGCAGATTCATAAACCGGGTCTAAAGTAAGGTAAGGTTTTTCCCAGTCCCCTCTGATACCAAGCCGCTTGAACTCGTCACGCTGACGTTTAAAAAATTTCATTGCATAGTCATGACACTTTTTTCTGAGTTCAACATCTGTAATAGATTTTCTTTTGTCGCCTAATTGTTTTAAAACGTTATGCTCGATCGGCTGCCCGTGCGTATCCCAGCCCGGTACATAAGGAGCGTCGAAGCCTTGCATAGCCTTGTACTTAACGATAATGTCCTTGAGCACCTTGTTTAGCGTGTGACCGACATGGATGTCACCGTTTGCGTAAGGAGGACCATCATGCAGGACAAACTTCGTCTTGCCTTTGCTGTCTTCTTGCGTTTTCTTGTAAAGCCCGATATTCTCCCAAAACTCCAGTATCTGCGGCTCTCGATTAGCCAGATTTGCCTTCATGGGAAAGTCAGTTTTCGGTAAATTTAAGGTATCTTTTATAGCCATCTTAACCCCCTACTAATTATCGTAAAAAACAAAAAATCTTCTTCGCCCTAATTAGGGACGAGAAGATTCTCGCGGTACCACCCTATTTTCCCGACGCTACGACGGGACACCTTATTTAGCCTTTTACGAAAAAGGTTACGAGCCGTTCTATTCGCCTCATGGCTTTCTTCGGCCAGCTCGGAGGTGATCTTCGCATGGTTTTCATGTATCGCCTTTCAGCAACCGGCGACTCTCTTAGACACTACTCACGACACCGTCAACCAGACGGCCACGCTACTTATCCTCGTCACAGCTTTGGGTAAAGTAAAACACAAAAATATTTTTTGTTCAAGAAAGTTGTTTTACGTTGTTTTTTGAAA
>SDBV01010775.1_pt1 | contig 11955 bp, 10 predicted proteins | sample 2277081 | NCBI WGS metagenome assembly SDBV01 (sample SAMN10402039, study PRJNA504765) | marine sediment metagenome | isolation source: marine sediment core GS10_PC15, 223 cmbsf | place: Arctic Ocean: Southern Knipovich Ridge | collected 2010
GCAGCTTGGCAAAACTACAGAAACAGCAAAGGAGGTAAAATAAACTGGCAATTCACAACAAAAGAGTCAAGGATCAAATTAAGAAGACTTTACCCGTCAATTGATGGTTAACTTAACACTAGTACTGATGGTCGATGAGTTTGTTCAAACTGTCGAAAACATCATACAGGATGAGGGAGACAGTTCTGCAATTAATTTTCTGGAATCAGTTCGGGAGATTCGAATTAATCCTAAAATCAGTAACAATATACAATTCTTATTTGCCGGTTCCATTGGCCTGGAAAATATTGTAGCACACCTTAATGCAACAAGTACAATTAACGACTTGTATTCATTTGAAGTTACTCCATTCTCAAATAGCGAAGCACTCAACTACATCAATACCATCCCCCTTAAAGAAGAGAAGTATGAATTTTCACCTGATCATATTGAGTATTTGCTGAATCGGCTGGAATGGAATATTCCTTATTTCATCAATATTATCCTTGATGAAATTGAGCAAATATGTGATGATGAAGATTCGCACACAATAGATGAAAAGCGCATTGACAAAGCTTTTCAGAAAGCTATAAAGAACCGATCATATTTTGAATACTGGCATACCCGGTTAAGAAAAGCCTATAAAAAGAATGACTACAATTTCTCGAAGGAAATTTTAAATCAGGTGGCGAAAAACGGTTTTATTAAAAAGAATGATATAACCAATATTGCTGTTGGATTGGAAATAGGCAACACATACAAAGATATATTGAATTCTCTTGAATATGACGGATATATAAATAATCAGGAAAGTGCGGATCGGTATGTATTTAATTCTCCATTACTAAAACAGTGGTGGTTTGATAATGTAACCAACTAAGAGCATGAATATTCTACAGCTATTTAATCCGGGCAATCAGACGGAACAAGACATTGCCAAAAACTTCAGCATTAGACTGAAGGAGTTTGAGCGAATCTGCAATATAATTAAGCATGACAACATGAAGAATGCGCCTCAGCATTTTATAATTCAAGGGCTGAGGGGGAGTGGTAAAACAACATTACTATTTAGAGTATACTATGAATTAAAGGGAGAAAAAAAGCTCAACAGTTGGTTGATTCCTATCATTTTTAACGAAGAACAATATAGTGTAAATAAACTATTTAAGTTATGGGAGCAGATTGCAGTAGAACTTGAATCGGAATCGGTTGAGTATTGCGAATTGATGGACGAGATGCAGGAATCGGATGGTATGGATAGTTATGAAGAACATTGCTATGAGCTATTGTTTTCAGCCCTAAAGCGCCACAAGCATAAAATTTGTGTACTCATAGATAATATAGGTGATTTTTTAAAGAAACTCAGCAAACAAGAACAGCAACGACTACGCGAAGTGCTGATCACGAACAATCAACTAAGAATTGTAGGAGCTTCTTCAGAAGTGCTTGAATCCACCTATAAATATGATGAACCCTTTTATGAATTTTTTAAAATAATTTATCTCAGAGAGCTTAAAAGCAAAGAAACAAGAGCGTTTCTTTTAAATCTAGACAGGATAAATGGTAAGGACAAAATCCGGAAGATCATTGAGGAATCGCCTGGCAGAATTGAGGCCTTGCGGATTATTACAGGTGGGGTCCCCAGAACTATCGTCTTACTGTATGAGATTTTCATCAACGATCAAAACGGAGATTCCTTTAAACATCTGGAGTTGTTATTGGATAGGGTTACACCACTCTATAAACACCGGATGGATGATTTGTCTACACAACAACAGGAGATCATCGATTGTATCGCATTAAACTGGGATGCCATTGCGGTTAAGGAAATCGCTCGAAAAACGCGCATGGAAAGCAAAGCTATTTCAGCCCAACTGCGCTTACTGGAAAAGAACAACCTGGTTATAAAAAAACAAACAAGTACAAAAAACCACCTGTACCAGGTGAAAGAGCGCTTTTTTAATATATGGTATATCATGCGCAACGGGCGAAAGGCTGATAAAAATAAAGTAAAATGGCTAACCAAGTTTCTGGAGATTTGGTGCGACACGGACTCTTTAAACGATATGATTAACCAGCATATTGCAAAATTAAAGGCGGGCAATATGTACGATAAATATGCCTATAGCTTATCAGAGGCTTATGCACCTTTGGTTTCTTCGCCAGAAAAACAGCATCAATTATTAAGTGAGACAAACGCTTATTTAAAATCAATAAATAGTAGTCTAGTTCATGAGCAAAGTCAATCAGATGTAGAATTAATAAAGGATGAAATAAAACCGTTAATTGATAATGAAGAGTACGAAAAAGCAATTCATATTCTTAAATCGCATGATACAAATACGGGGCTGCTGGAGAGTTTAATAGCACTTGTTTATAATGTGATAAAAGATAATGTAAAAGCAGAACAATACTTCCTAATGGCTGTGGAGAAAGGGCATGAAGAATCTGTGTATAATTTAGCTTTGCTTTATGATTATGAACTAAAAGATTTTAAAAAAGCGGAGAAATACTACCTGATGGCAATTGAAAAAGGTGATGAAGACGCTCTGAATAATTTAGCTGATCTATATTATAAAGAATTCAAAGATTTTATTAAAGCAGAGAAATACTACCTATTGGCAGTGAAAAAAGGTAACGAAAACGCAATTTATAATTTGGCTTGCCTTTATGGAAATGAATTAAAAGATTATAATAAAGCAGAACATTACTACCTATTGGCTGCAGAGAAAGGCGATGAAGAAGGGATGTTTAATTTAGCTATACTTTACCAACAGGAATTCAAAGATGTTGATAAAGCAGAGAATTATTATCTGTTGGCAATTGAGAAGGGTTATGAAAAGGCTATGATTAATTTGGCATTAATATATTTTGAAAAAGGTTTGAATAAAGAGAAAGCTAAACAATTAACCGAACAGGCATTTATTATAACTGAAAAGTGTAATACAAATAGGCTTAATTATTCTTTTATGTTATTATGGAACAATAAAACAGACATCGCTTTTGAGATTTCAGCACCTCTTTTTCAAGATAAAACAATGTTTGAGGAACGTATTGATGCAATAGAGTTGCTGATAAACATGCTCATCGCTAAAAAGCAATACCATTTTGTATATCAACTATTTGAGGAGAATAGGTTCCAAATAAAAGACCGCATAAAGCCAATTTATTATGCGTTGATGCACTTTATGCAAGATCAATACCCCGATGAAATCTTGAAAATGGGGGAGGAACTCCAGGAAACCGTGGATAGTATTGTTCAGTTTATTCTGGAGTTGCGTAAAAAATACAAGTAGTAAGGGTAGTTCGTTTTGTTAACTCTCTCACAAAAAAAGGTTCAAGCGAAACGCCTGAACCAGTTTTTTATTTCTCAGAAATACTGAGCTTTATAAGTTATAATACTCCTCCCAGCCTTTTCGTGGGGCTTCTCCTACGAGCAGCTCGTTAGCCATTGTATTATTGGTGATAACCTTCTTCTTACGATCAAATTCCAGTTTGGTATTTAAGCGTTGTGCCATCGTTCCCAGCGTAAATACCTGGCTTAAGGGTCCTGCAATATCAAATGAAGAACGACATTCTTCCTCCCCTTTGCATGAAAGCACAAAGTTTTTGAAGTGATTCGAAGGGCTTTTGGGGACCTTTGGCAACTTCGAATTCATATCTTTCGCTTTGTCCTCCGGGATGATTTTCAAGGTGCTGCCATGTGAACCTCCTTTAATGGTCAGTTCTTTAGAATATATGATTTTACCTGCACCCAATTTAGCAGGCTGCACTTTACCATTGCTTGCTGGTGGGATATTCGGATCCACTTCCAACTCACCATATCCATCCGGTACCTGGGGGATATTATTTTGCCCATCGTACCAGGTTATGATTACAGGCGGCATTTTTTTCCTTTTCGGAAATTTGACTGCAAGCGTTGACGCCTGTGGGAAGAACAAGGTATTATGTCCTTCAATTTTGATCGGATCAACTTCATATGGCAGGCCCAGATCCAGGAATTGGTGGGCGGTATCCATGATGTGCGCTCCCCAGTCACCGAGCGCGCCCATGCCGAAGTCATACCAGCAACGCCATTGTCCATTCACAAAGTCTTTTTGATAATCGTGGTGCCTGGCGGTCATCAACCATGTATCCCAATCCATAGTCTCCGGGATTGATTCTGCGGCAGGGAATTTACTCATGTTAGTATCCCAACCGTGCCATCTACGACGACCATTCATATGTGCGGTAATATCCGTGACATCCTTGATGATTCCAGCTTCTTTCCACGCCTTAAATTGGAAATAGTTAGCTTCAGAATGCCCCTGGTTTCCCATTTGGGTAGCCACCTTATATTTTTTGGCCCCTTTCATCATCAGCTCCACCTCATTAAAGGTTCTCGCCATAGGCTTTTCTACGTACACATGTTTTCCTTTTGACATGGCCAACATCGTGATCGGAAAGTGTGAGAAGTCGGGAGTGCCAACACTAATGGCGTCAAATTTATTTTCCATTTTGTCAAACATGACTCTGAAATCCTGAAAACGTGGCACATTCGGATTCTCCTCTATTCTTTTATGGGTATGTGGAGCGCCCATATCTACATCACATAAGGCGACAGGATTAACCATTCCGGTGCTCAAAAAATCACCCATAATGCTACCGCCACGGTGTCCGATGCCGCAGAAAGCCATATTTACCTTATCGCTCTGCGCTACAGATGCTCTTCTATAATCTCTCCTGCTTTATTCTTTAGTTCCGGGCGCGCAAACAGCACATGACTTGGAAGAATTGTAATCGATCCGAATGCCAAAGCGCCTTTTTTTAGAAATTCACGCCGTTGAGTGTTTGCACTCAGCTCGCTCTTTTGTTTTTTATTCCCCATATTTATTAATCTATATATTATGCTAAATTGATTTCAAATCTTAGTGAAGTCGCAACCTTTATCTTATGCATTTACAAAAGCCCGCGCAATTTAACAAAACATTATAAACCCTCAAAAATGGATTGTTTTTCAGTAGGGGAAGGGAGTGATCCCACCTCACTTTAGGATTAAATCCAAATTAGCTACAGAAAAAAATGGATTATTAGCCTCCTATAATGTTAATCTGTTTTCCATCAGCCAATTTTCTTATGGCCTTTTTTATTTCAATAGATATTTCTGCAGTGGTTTGAAGGGATACTGTTTCTGTATTATGATTGTTTAGTAAAAAATCAAGTTCAAACGTACTATAACCTATCTCTTTTATATTTGACCAGTCAATTTTAAGCGCCCTTTTATGAAGATCTTGTTTTATGTATATGCCTTTTCGTCTAGCTGTACTTTAGGTGTTATTTTGTTTTGCGGATTAAATAAAATGATCGCGTAAATGATGAAAATTGGCCCTGCTAATACTAAAATAATCCCCAAAATGATGCTCCAATGAAGCCATGTTTCAGCTTGTAAAATGAAATTTAATCCTATTGCGGTGTTTACTATTCCGTTAAACACAAAAGCCCACTTGGTAAATTTGGGAGTCAATTCAATCGTCTTTTTCATATTTATCACTCATTTATGAACCATGATACTGGCAAGTATTATGGTGAAAGTTACCAATGCCCTTTCGGATTTGCAAATCTAAATGAGCCGGAATCGCCTTGTTTAATATTTCGTTGCCTTATATCTTCTCCAAAACTTGTATTTACTTAATGGAGTACGAAATTATTGTATTAACAAATTTGTATCTCATCAGAAAATGTAACATCCGGTAACTAATCCCGGATGAAGAATTAACCAGTTTGATGGCAAATCCAATGGTTGCATACCAACAATTCGAAATCCTTTCAGGCTCAACATCAGAGCGGGCAATAGTTGTGCTATGCCACTCAAACCTGGAAGAAAGAGTTTGTATAATTTCATTCCACCACGCGTATTTAGTATAAAGGCGTCTTTATTTTTTACTTTAGGGAAATTCCTGATAAATGTTAATACGATTGGCGGCAAATTGAAACCATGTGTTGGGGAGCAAAAACCAACCAGGGTTTTTGTTGTCAAATCCGGATGGATTTTCTTTCATAAACAAAGAATGCTATCACCGGAAACCATCCACGGTGATGATCTATAAATAACTGCCCTATTGGTTTCAGGTCAGGCGCTCATTTCCAGCAAAACAGCTTTCCTCCTTTCCGAGGGCCGGAAAGGAGGAAATGCTTATTTTAAAGTTTCTGCCAACCAACGGAAAAATTCATGTTGCCAAACAAGTCCATTTTGCGCTTGCAATACCCAGTGATTTTCGTTGGGAAAATAGAGCATCCTGCTCTTTATACCTTTTAATTGCGCCGCCTGAAACGCCTCAAAAGCCTGTCCATCAGGAACTCTATAATCTTTGCCGCCTTGCACGATCAGAATAGGTGTATCCCATTTGTTCACGTGATTGCTGGGATCGAAGTCATTGTAGGTCTTCATCGCCGCTTTGTTATTTTTTTCCCAATAAGCTCCACCATTGTCCCAGTTTACAAAAAACAGTTCTTCTGTTGTGCCGTACATGCTTTTCATATTGAAAATACCATCGTGCGAGATAAATGTTTTAAATCGCCCTTCATGATTTCCGGCCAGAAAAAATACCGAATAGCCACCAAAGCTTGCTCCAACGGCACCCAGTCTTTCTTTATCCACATAGTTTTCTTTTGACACATCATCAATAGCGGAGAGGTAATCCCGCATTGGTTGTCCACCATAATCTTTGCTGATGGCTTCATTCCACTCAATACCGTGCCCTGGCATGCCGCGACGATTTGGCGCAACCACGATATAACCCTGAGCAGCCATCAGCTGGAAGTTCCATCGTGTTGAATAAAACTGCGACAAGGCAGATTGTGGGCCTCCCTGACAGTAGAGCAAGGTGGGGTATTTTTTAGAAGCATCGAAATCAGGCGGATAGATCATCCAAACCAACATGTCTTTGCCGTCGGAGGTTTTCACCATGCGTCGTGTGATTTTACTTAGCTTAATTTTATTGTATACGGCATCATTTACACGGGTGATTTGAGCCATCTTGCCATTGGAAAGATTGACCGAATACAATTCTGAAGCATGGTTCATGTCTGTTCGGGATACAATCATTCTATTCCCACTGATACCCACCAGGCCTCTGACATCAAAATCGCCTTTAGTGATCTGCTTCACAACCGATGTCTTTTTGGACTTGACAGAATAATTCACCTCAAACAACTGAACCGTTCCATCAACAGCGGCATTAAAATAGATTCCTGAGCCATCATTTTTCCATAAAAATGAATTTACTGTTCCATCCCAATGTTTCGTCAGATTTTTTTGACTCGGTCCATTTCGAACAATAATATCATTTTTATCGGCCTCATAGCCATCTCTTTTCATGTTCAACCAGGCCAAAGCGCCCTTTGAAGAAAACAATGGATGCGTATCATAACCCATCATGCCTTCAGTGAGGTTGGATGTTATTCCTGATTTTATGTCGTAGGCATATAAATCTGAATTTGTACTTACGGCATAGGCTTTTCCCCACAATTTTTTGGCTACATAAACGACCAGTTTTCCGTCAGTACTCCATGTATAATCTTCCTCGCCGCCAAAAGGAGATTGGGGACAATCAAAAAGCTCCCCATCCATGATGTCTATTCCTTTTTCCGCATCGTTGGCATGAAGAAAAATATGGCTGAATTTTCCGTCTTTCCAGGTGTCCCAATGGCGATACATCAACTCGTCATAAATCATCACTTCTGATTTCTTCATCTCAGGATAATAATCTACCCCAAATACTTTTTCAATTTTCACTTCCTTTAAGGAAATACGATTCGTACCCAATGGGGAAATGTGACGGTCGTTGACTAAAGACGCCCCATCTGTAATTTCTTTAGCTGTTCCTCCTACTATAGGGATGAGATATTGCTTAGTTGATGCTGTATTTTCACTTGCATCATACCTTTTTACGTTGTAAACGATTGAATTCCCATCCTTTGTGATGCCCACAGCACTTACTTTCCCCAGTTTCCATAACAACTCCGGCGTCATTACTTTTTGGGCACTCAATCCTGAAAAAACCAGGAATCCGGTGATGATTAATATTAACCTTTTCATTTTAAAGTAACTTTTTATATAAAAAAATAATTTATTTCAAAAATAAAGTTTTATTCCGATTCTAAGCGCAGTACTTGTCCTTCTTTTAACAATTTTTCTTCCAAATCCTCATAAGTTAAATCATGGATTCCTAATCTTTTGTCGAGTGCCATCGATGCCACAATACCCGCACTTTGACCCAGCGCCATAAACACAGGCTCCATGCGGATGGAGCCAAATGCAATATGCGAGCTCGACACACACACAGGAACGATCAGGTTAGTGCATTCTTCTTTTTTGGGCAGAATGGACCCGAGGTCAATCTGATAGGGATGTTTTGGATGCACACCAATATCTCCTTCATTCTGAACAAAGCCATCTGGTTTGATGTATCGCTGAACATTGTGCGAATCCATGGTATACGAACCCATTCCTATCGGTCTGGGTACAGGATTGATGCCTTGAATTTCATTTTCTGTCATGACAAATTCACCGATCATTCTTCTGGCTTCCCGCACATATATCTGATGGGGCCAGTTTCCGTTGTCGGTAAATTCATCTGCTGCCAGACCCCATTCCGACATTTCTTTACGAACTTTTTCCGGCACCTTTTCATCATTCGCTAAAAAGTACATCAAGCCTTTCTGATAATACTCATGTTCTTTAAGGATCTCCTTACGCCGTTCATAAGATGCCTCCGGGTAATCGTAATTCATGCCGATATTGTCTGTGCTGAAGGGCCCATGGTTGTTGGTGTCCGTCTTTCTATTGGGAATCGGGTCAAATTTGTTGAATGTTTCTTGCCAGTCAGCATCAAAAATTCGCGTCAATAATTCGTATTGATTTGGATCGTAGTTTTCCGGTTTCGGAAATGGGACCCGATTTTCTTTATGGTTGCTTAAGCACATTCTATAACAATAGGCTTGAAGGCGATGATCTCCTTCACCTTTTTGACCCGGGTCTTCTGTTGAAATTTTTGGCAAAACGCCACTTGAGGGATCGCCCGGAATCACATAGGGATCGATATCTTTTTTCATATGATGCCCATGATGGAGCACACCTACCTGGATACCATTCCAGGTTTCTCCATAAACGCTATTGGCTTCTCTGCCTACGTGATAGTTAACATTAGCTTCGGCTATTAAATCACCTTCGTAAGTTGCATCGACAAATAGCCGCCCTATAAACGTTTTTCCGGAAAGGGTGGTAATGGATTTGATGGCCTTATCCTCCATGACGACACCATTTGATCGGTCCAGCCATTCATTGCGATAAAGCTCAATTTTATATTTTTTGATCAGGTCATCAAATACGCGCTCCGCCACATGCGGTTCGAAAATCCACATGGTTCTATTTTCTCCATCAATTGCGGGTGTGCCTTGACCTATATTGCCATAATCTGATTTTGTTTGCCATTTCCAGGCTTCATCATTTTGATAGTACTGCCAGATTCGATGATAAAACTCTCTGGACAATCCACCGATAACTTCCTTATTTCCCGTATCGGTCCAACCCAAACCTCCAGCGGATAATCCGCCTAAATGAGTATCCGGACTTACTACGACCACTGACTTTCCATCTTTTGCCAGCTGAACGGCAGTAGTTACAGCCGCAGCGGTGCCTCCATAAATAATAACATCTGCTTTGTATTGTTTTGAATTTTGAATCGATTCACTGCATCCGCAGATCAACAGTAGTACAATCAGGAAAAGTTTGATTTTCATATTGACTTTGATACGTCGGTTAAAAATATTTTAGGGTAAAATTAATTCACAAACGTTAAAAAGGCTAATTTGATGAAAAGCTTTGGGCGACAAGTTAATTGAGGGTCATTAATTGCACTTTTCATATTGAGGTAAGGTTGATAAGAGCTTGAGTTAAGATTGATGGGAGATTGAATTAAGTTTGATTGCTCAAACCCAAGAATAATTAAAAGGCTATTATTTAAAAAACACACCTAAATATTTTAACATTCATAATTATATATCTAATTTTGTGCGACGATTAACTGTTAATCAAATATAATTTATAAATCTATCAATTAATTATTTATACGATGAGTGATACCAAACTAAACCTAAAAATTGGAAAAGCATGTGATGCAAGTCTGGAAAAATTCAAGAAATTAGGCCTGGATAAATATGCTGATGTTCAATCAAAATTGGAGTATGTGTTGGGCAGTTTCCGATTTGACGGGAACCCGGTCGGATTATATGAAATAGGGGAGAAAGCTCTTACAGAATTGAAAAAAATTAAAAAGGCCAAACCGAGATTGGTAGCAAAGACATTGATCGAAGACCTTGAAAAAGCCTTAAAAGAAAAAAAATAAAGCTGGTTTATTCCAGCTTTTTTTTATGTCTTTCACGTGGGGTGTATTGAAACCCCTGCCTTTGTTTTGATTACTTTTTGAATAAGAAATAAGGAACAAGAAATAAGGAATATAGAAGAAGGAAGTAAATAAGGTGAATATCAAAATTGGGTAGTAATTCCCTGAAATTGATTGATATTCTCTTGTTTAATTTGCTAAGTGACGGCTATGTTTGAGCACATCAAATTTAAGCCTGAGTTTGCTCAGGTATATTGCACATAATGTTCCCATTTGTCAATAACATCAGTAAAATCCTGAGGTAGTTCGGAATCAAAATGCATTTGCTCTTTTGTAATGGGATGGATAAATCCCAAAGATTTGGCATGGAGTGCCTGCCTTGGCATTATTTTAAAACAATTTTCTACAAACGACTTATATTTAGAAAACTTCATTCCTTTCAAAACTCTGTTGCCACCATAGGTAGTGTCACCAAATAGAGGATGGCCTATGTATTTCATGTGTGCCCGAATCTGATGCGTTCTACCTGTTTCCAGATTACATTTTATCAGCGAAACATATCTAAGTTCTTTGATCAATTCGTAATGTGTGATGGCATTGCGACCAAAATCGCCTTCTGGAAAAGCAGTAGTTATTTTACGATCTTTCAGACTTCTTCCCACATGCACATTGATGGTACCTTTTGGCTCTTTTAGTTCACCCCAAATCAACGCCCAATAAGTTCTTTCGATGGAATGATCAAAGAATTGCTTTGCCAGTCCTGCCATGGCATTTTCTGTCTTGGCAATCACCAATAAGCCGGAAGTTCCTTTATCTATCCGGTGGACCAGACCGGGTCTGCCCTCATTATTGGCCATTTCCGGCAACTGTTTGAAATGGTAAGCCAGCGCGTTAACAAGGGTCCCCGTCCAATTTTGGAAAGCAGGATGCACCACCATTCCCGCCGGTTTATTCACGATCAGAAGGTGGTCATCTTCATAAACAATATCAATGGGTATATCTTCAGGAATGAGTTCGTTATCTCTTGGAGGTTCGGGTAAGGAAATGACGATTTCATCATTTGGCCTGATTTTATAGTTCGATTTGATTTGTTGCTCATTGACCAATACAAATCCCAATTTGACGGCGCCCTGTATTTTACTTCGTGAGGCATTTGGCAGTCGATCAAATAAAAATTTATCGATGCGCAAAGCCTGCTGTCCCGGATCTACTTTAATTCTGTGGTGCTCAAAGAGCTCATCACTTTCCTGATCAAACTTTTCTTCTTCGTACATAAGAATGGCAAAACTATGGAAAAATCACGAATTAGTATTCCACTATGATATAATTATGATTATTACGTACTTTATGATTTTATGCCTTTCCTTGGCAGATTATTTGAACGAAATGAAGCTAAAAGCTATAATAATAGATATAGTAGATTTTGTATTTGACCATATTCGTTAAATAAATGTGTAATTTATTTAAGTTATTTGCTATGGCCGCCAAATTCACGAAGTGTTCTAATAGTCAATATGTTACAGTCTTTTCAGGCCAAGTCATTGAGCCAATTTAGTGAAATTTGAGTAACCCAGCCACAGATGCAACGAAATTT
>SDBV01010776.1_pt1 | contig 11954 bp, 6 predicted proteins | sample 2277081 | NCBI WGS metagenome assembly SDBV01 (sample SAMN10402039, study PRJNA504765) | marine sediment metagenome | isolation source: marine sediment core GS10_PC15, 223 cmbsf | place: Arctic Ocean: Southern Knipovich Ridge | collected 2010
GACGTCCCTCTGGTGTTCCTGTTGTCGCGCTAGCGGCACGGCAGGGTAGCTAAGGACGGAAAGGATAAACGCTGAAAGCATATAAGCGTGAAGCCCTCTCCAAGATCAGGTTTCGTAAGCACGTAAGTGCGAGAGTCCCCTGGAAGACTACCAGGTCGATAGGTCGGATGTGTAAGCGCAGTAATGCGTTCAGCTAACCGATACTAATGGACGAAAGCTTGACCACATGTATCCAATGCTCCTGGAGCCACCTATACCACAACCATGGCGGCCCGCCGTTTCAAAGCGGCGGCCGCCCCTTTCCGGTGACCATATCTGAAAGGCCACACCCGTTCCCATCCCGAACACGGTAGTTAAGCTTTCAGAGCCGATGGTAGTACCAAAAGTGCGAGAGTAGGTGTCGCCGGGATTAATTCAAGAAGCCCCCGAGGTCAAACGACCTTGGGGGCTTTTTTCTGACTGGATCCCATGGATGGCCAATCACGACGCGCGCTTGGTTCGTGGGGCCTGCTATGGTCCGTCGAACTCCAGGACCAGGTCGACGGCCGCGATATCTTTCGCGTCTGCGGACCCCTGAGTTGGCCTTTCTCCGAATTGCGCTATGACGGGCTGTCCGTCGAGATAGATGTACTCAAATTCATAAAGCCAATAATGAGAGAATATACCCCCACCGGGCCAGCGTGCCAACTCCTCTAGATCGTGCAGTTGGGCCTGGTCTTCATCGCCTTCGTGGGCGTTGGCGTGGACTTCGTCGAAGAACTTGGCGCGATTGTAATAACGACCGGGGATGTACATTGCCCCTTGGTCCATGTCCGCGTAGAAGTTGTCATTGTCCGACGAACCGTGCAGGCTGGCCACGTCAATACCGCCGCCGGTGGCGAAGGCGTGTACCGCCTGGAAGAACTTGGCCCGGTTGTAGAACCTGTCGTTATACTGCCCGTCGAAAGCCTGACCATACAGTGCCCCTTGAATCGGATCGGCATAGAACTGGTCGTCTCCCGGCGAATCGTAGAGCCTGGCCACGTCCACGTCGTTATCGCTGGCCGTGGCAAAGGCATGCGTCGCTTCGAAGAACTTGGCCCGGTTGTAGAAGCTTTGGTTGTACTGCCCGGTGTACTGATGGTTGTACAGTGCGGCGTAGGTGGGGGTGGCAACGAACTCATCGTTGCCGGGTGAATCGTAGAACTTGGCCAGGTCGACGCCGCCCGCCGTGGCGTAGGCGTGAACACTCTCGAAATAGGTCGCCTCAATCTTGAAATTGAGCTGCTGGTTCGACAGCGCATTGTAGTCGGGGGCGGCGACATAGAGATCGTGCCCGGGTGAATCATAGAACTTGGCCACGTCGACGCCGCCGGCGGTGGCTTCCGCATAAACTTCCTGGAAGGACCGGGCGCGGTTGTAGAACCCCTGGCCATGCATCGCGGCATAGGTGGGCGTACCGACGAAGTTGTCGTTGCCGGCGGAATCGACCAGGTACAGCAGATTGTTGCCGCCGCCGCCGTGGACTGTGATCTCCGCGACGTCGCTCCATTGCACCTCGTACCCCGGCCCCGTCGCCGTACCCGAATTCGGGTTGAGCCTAACCACCTCGTCCCCATCGGAGCCGGTCAACGTCGCGGTGTCGGAGCCTCCCCCGCCGATAAACCGCATCTTGCCGCCCTCTCCGCCTTCCGTTTCGTATCGGACGCCGTTGATCACCATGGCGTACGAGGCCCCAAAGGTCTCAAACGTATCGTTGCCGTCGGTGCCGTAGACGGTAGCGCTGTCGGCGGCGTCCTCGTCGTCGCTGAACAGGTTGGCCAGACGGAGGTCAACGTCGGTGTTGCTTCCGCTGAGCTTCAGGTAGTACGCCACGCCGCCGCCGCCGGCGTGCCAATCGATGCGTTGATTCCCGTTGACCAGCGTGGAAACCTTCAGCGGAGGTTCATCCCGATTCTCGTTATACAGTGCCAACTGGACGGTGTCGGCCGAGATAGCCTCGATGGTCAAGTATCCCCGGCGCGTCGTCTGCAAGCTATACCAGAGATCGCCGGCCGATGGATCCTGGTCGGGCAATTCCAGAAAGGCAATCGTTCCCAGATTGGAACTTCTCGTGGCCCCGTAGCCGGAGTCCGACGTGCTGAAGTCACTCAGTACCAGGGGATTGTATTGCTTCGCCCTGACCCAGTAGTAGTAGGTCGTACCAAGCGTCGCCGAAGTGTCTTCGTAGAGCCGACCTGCGGCGGCACTGAGCGTGGCCACCTTGGTCGCCGTTAACGTATCGTCGGCCGTATTGCGATAGACGTCGTATGCTTCTGCTCCGGAAGCCGCGTTCCAGGTAACTTCGATCTTGTCGGCGTAGGTGCCGTCGGTTGCCGAAACGCCGGTGGGCGCGGGAATCGTGGCCATGGCCGCGTAGCCGGAATCCGATGTGCTGAAGTCACTCAGTCGCAGGGGATTGTATTGCTTCGCCTTGACCCAGTAGTAGTAGGTCGTACCAAGCGTCACCGAAGTGTCTTCGTAGAGGCGGCCTGCCGCGGCACTCAGCGTGGCCACCTTGGTCGCTGTTGACGTATCGTCGACCGTATTGCGATAGACATCGTATCCCTCGGCTCCGGAAGCCGTGTTCCAGGTGATTCCGATCTTGTCGGCGTAGGTGCCGTCGGTTGCCGAAACGCCGGTGGGCGCGGGAATCGCGGCCATGGCCGCGTAGCCGGAATCCGACGTGCTGAAGTCACTCAGTCGCAGGGGATTGTATTGTTTCGCCTTGACCCAGTAGTAGTAGGTCGTACCAAGCGTCACCGAAGTATCTTCGTAGAGGCGGCCTGCCGCGGCACTCAGCGTGGCCACCTTGGTCGCCGTTGACGTATCGTCGACCGTATTGCGATAGACGTCGTATCCCTCAGCTCCGGAAGCCGCATTCCAGGTGACTTCGATCTTGTCGGCGTAGGTGCCGTCGGTTGCCGAAACGCCGGTGGGCACTTGAGGTGCAATTACACCTGATCGGATCACGAGCATCTCCAACCAGTAGTGTGTATCAGCCCACGGGTTGTCTTCGAATTCGAACACCAGCGTGTTATTGCCAGTTCTCAAATAGTCACCGATCAGAAAGTCATCGTTCTCGAAGCCATGCGAGCCACCGTGTTGTTCCGCCACGTCAAGATTGTCTGCAATGAGGTTTCCGTTGACAAAGATATCAATCGGCGAATAGCCGCCGCTCGGCATATTCCCTGCTGAAGTAAGGTGAGTCATCGAAAGCACAGCGTGATCAGGCACTGAGTCGAGCGAGAAGCTGGCTTCCAGCTTGCTGGTGCCGGGGTTTACCATTCGCCAGCTTGATCCTGTGTCTGTATTGAATTCCATAGCTGTTGTGCTGATCGACATGCCACTGGTGTCGATGGAAGCCTCTGAGAAGTACGCCGAAACAGGCGTGAATACATCCACGGCCGGTTCGGACCCAAGCTCATCAACAACTTGATCCCATAGAGGAACCAGAGTGGTTTCAAATTGATCGGTGTAGGCATCGAGGGCTGCTTTTGTGCCACCCCACAAAGCGTCCCACCCTGAACTTATGCCACCAAGTGCGTCTTCCAGGACAGGGGCGACCTGCTCAGCGACAACGCCCGCAAGAACATTAATAGAATAGCTGGACGCGCCCCACGCCGAAGCAATAATCTCAGGCGATACCCACTGCGCCCACCATCCAACAGCACCGAATGCAAATCCAATAGCACATCTGCTTGTAAACACGGACGGGTCCCAGTTATCCATGTTTTGGAAGTTATTCTGGTACCAGACATCTAGAGAGTAACTCACCCCACTAACCGCGCCACCAATGGCCCCGCCCACAAATGCTCCAGTGACAGCAGCTGATACGACTATTGCGTGCGAATCCAATGGTCCCGTGTCTTCCTCACCGTCAGAATGCGAGTACCCGAGTACGTGGCCAGCCTCGTGAGCGGCGGTGTACGACACGGCATCGAGGAAGTTTTCAGCGTTGTGGCTGGCTGCGGCAATGTTCTCACTGAATACAAATCCGGCATCATTTCTGTTAACGTTGCCCACATCAACAGTTTCAGCCAAACCGTAGAAGTGGCCGTAACTTGAGAACGCTACATCGGTCCCGCCGATATACATGGTGGAGTACTCTGCGGCATGGGGCATCTCCATAGTGACTTCCACAGACAGCGGTGCCAGCATATCCGCTACGCGTAGCGTGATAGTCTGGGCGAACTCATGCTCGCGTCCGGCGAATCCAATCGCTCCGGCTGAGAACGCGGGAATGTCGATGTCCGGAACGGTCACTGGGCCGTTGTACGTGACGTCTTCCGCGCCATCGAAGTCCAGATAGATGATCTGCTCGGCCAGCCGATCCACGCTGGGATCGACCAAGTGCATCCCCGGCAGTGCGCCGGAGGAAGGACCTATTGACAGCAACTGCCGACTCTCCAGCGGCTCGAACGCCAGCCGCCGGGAAGCGAGCGAAAGGCCCGTGGCGTGGCGAGTCCGCCCCGACTTCCAGAACGATCGACGACGATCACCGCGATCGGCGAATCGAGTGCTCATGGTATTGCTCCCCTGTCAGCGCGAGTGCATCAAGCCACAGAACCGGGGTGCGCACGCACCCGTTGCTCAACGAACAGAATTCGAAAAGTGAGCTGAGTAGGCTGCCCTGGTGGCTTGTTGAAGAGAATCGGGAGACGAGCAGGCCGCGAATCTCTCGCCGGCCTCCCCCTCCCAACATGCCTGCATTTGAACTCTAGCTCGCGCCGGGGGGAACGTCAAACCATCCTTGGGCTAGGCCGATGCGGCGGACTGCATGAAGGTCACAGACGTACCTCACCAAGAGCCGGGAACAGGCCGCCGTTCCGCTTGTTCCGGTCTTGCCGCCTCTTCCACCTCTGCGGTGGCCATATTCAGTCGTCCCCACGCCGGCGCTGGAGAAGCTCAACATCAAGCCGCTGGCGGAAGAAGCAAGGACGGAAAAGAATACTTGCAATCACTGCCGTGGGCGATAGGCTTAGGGGTGAAGTGTTGGTTCCACAGAATTGCAAGGAGTGACAAAATGGCGAAGTATGCAGGCAGATTGGGTGGTGGGATCGTTTGGGGACTGCTGGTGGCGACGGTCGCCGGGACCGCTTCGGCCAATCCGATCACGGCCGAGGCGATCTACCGGGCTACCGGTGTCCAAGGCGGGCTGGTGGTGCATCTTGGCTGCGGCGACGGCAAGCTGACGGCGGCCCTGCGGGCGTCCGACCGCTATCTGATCCACGGCCTGGATACGGACGTCGCCTGCGTCGCCAAGACGCGAGAGTTGCTTCACGGCCAGCGCCTGTACGGACCGGTCTCCGCCGATGGTTTCGACGGCCGGCACTTGCCGTACGTCCGCGACCTGGTGAACCTGCTGGTGGCGAGTGAGTTGGGCCAGGTCACCATGGATGAGGTCCGTCGCGTACTGGCGCCGGGAGGCGTTGCCTACGTTCAACACGGAGACGGCTGGCAGAAGACGGTCAAGCCGCGGCCGGCGGAAATCGACGAGTGGTCGCACTTCCTTCACGACGCCGGCGGCAACGCCGTGGCCAACGACACCCAGGTCGGTCCTCCCAAGCGTTTGCGGTGGGTGGCCGGGCCGCGATGGTGCCGCAGCCACGAAATCCCCAGCAGCGTGGGCACCGTGGTCAGTGCGGGCGGGCGCGTGTTCACCATCTTCGACGAAGGACCCACCGGCGTCTACAAGAAACTGCCGCAGCGCTGCAAGGTCGTCGCGCGCGACGCGGCCAGCGGCGTTTTGCTCTGGAAAGTCCCCTTGCGGCAATGGCAGCCCGAATTCGGCACGGGCGTCGGCAACCGATGGAATATTCATCACACCATACCTCGGCGACTGGTCGCCGGTGGCGACCGCGTCTACGTCACGCTCCGTTTCCTCGACTCGCCCGTCTCGGTGCTGGACGCGGCCACCGGCGAAATTCTCACTGAGGCCCTGCAACGCACCCAGGGCACCGACGAGATGCTGCTGTCCGATGGCGTGTTGATCGTCAAGATCACGAAGGGGCGGTCCGTGCCGGCGACCGAGCGTTTTGGGAAGGAATCGTTGGACGACACGCTTGCAGCCGTCGATGTCGACACCGGAAAGCAACTCTGGCGGATAGAAAACACCCGCGTCGTGCCGTTCGCCTTGTCGGCCCAGGCCGGGCGAGTCGTCTATCACGACATGGAGCAACTCGTCTGCCTCGACGCCAGGACCGGCAACGAAATATGGCGGGCGCCCAGCAACATCGGTTCAACCGTCGGTGGGGGCAGCACACTGGTCATCAAAGACGGCGTGGTGCTCTTCCACGGCAACGGGCAGGCGTCTCCAGGCGCCAACGGCACGAAAGGCAGGGCCGGTCTCTACCTGACGGCGTTTTCCGCGGACGAAGGCAAGGTCCTTTGGCGGCGCAGCGGTCAGCGAGGCGTGGCCGGCGCGTGTACGCTGCCGGCGGACCTCTTTGTGGCACGTGGGATCGTCTGGTGCGGCAGTTCGCTGCAAGGGTACGATCTTCGGACCGGCGAGGTCCGGAAGACGCTGTCGTTGGACAAGCTGATTTCTCCCGGCCACCATTACCGCTGTTATCACGCCAAGGCCACGGAACGTTTCCTGATCTGGCCGAAACGCGGGGCCGAGTTCATCGACCTCGAGGGCGACAACCACATGCGCAACGACTGGCTCCGTGCCCCATGTTTCAACGGAGCCACGCCGGCCAACGGCCTGTTGTACGTGCCGCCCAGCCAGTGCTTTTGCTACCCGGGCGTGCTGGTCTCCGGCTTCCTGGCGATGTCGGCGGAAGCGGCCGACGAATTGAAGCCTGCCACCAAGGCCAACCTCCAGCGCGGCCCGGCCTTCAATCTGAAATCGGAAATCTCAAATCCGAAATCCGACGACTGGCCGATGTACCGGCGCGATGGGCAGCGCAGCGGTTCGACGAAGGCGGCCGTGCCCACCGAACTGAGCAAGAAATGGGAGGCCGAACTGGCCTCTCAAGGATCGCAACCGGTGATCGTCGCCGATCGAGTTTACGTGGCGGAGAAAGACGCCCACCGCATTCGCTGCCTCAGCGCGGCCGATGGGAAGGAAGTCTGGAGCTTCACCGCCGGCGGGCGGATCGACTCCTCGCCGACGGTCCACGACGGCCGGGTGCTGTTCGGCTGCCGCGACGGCTCCGTGTATTGCCTGCGGGCCACGGACGGGGCGTTGTCATGGCGATTCCGTGCCGCGCCGGACGACCAGCGGGTGGTCTCGTTCGGACAAGTCGAGTCGGTTTGGCCGGTTCACGGCAGTCTGCTCGTGCAAGACGGCGTGGTGTACTTCGCGGCGGGGCGATCATCCTTCCTCGACGGCGGGATCCTCGTCTACGGCCTGGACGTAAACTCCGGACAGGTGCTCCACTATCACCGTCTGGAAGGACCCTGGCCGGACATCGTCAACGACACCGGCACCCCGTTCGCCATGGAAGGCGCACTGCCGGACGTGATCGTCAGCGACGGCAAGCACCTGTACATGCGGCGGATCAAGTTCGACACCGAATTGAACCGCCTCGAGACGCACCAGGAAAGCCCGCTGGGCGAGTTGGACATGGGGGCCAACCACCTGGTCGCCACGGGCGGGTTCCTCGACGATACCGGGTTCGACCGGCTCTATTGGATGTACAGCCGGCGGTGGCCCGGTTTCTACTTCTCCCAGCATGCGCCCAAGAGCGGGCAGCTCGTGGTCTTCGACGACAGCACGACCTACGCGGTGAAGTACTTTTATCGTCGGATCGTGTGGAGTCCCGCCTTCTTCCCGGCCGAACACGGCTACCTGTTGTTTGCCGACGACAACGACAATCAACCGATACTCCAGGAAAGAGGCCAACCGGCCAAGGCCATCGACTGGCTGCCCGAGGAGGCGGCCAGCGACAAGTATCGCCGCGGCGGGCGTGGCGTCGAGAAGGGCACCGGCTATATGCGCCAGCACCCGGCGAAGTGGCAAGCGATGATCCCGCTTCGCATCCGGGCGATGGTGCTGGCCGGCGACCGCCTGTTCGCGGCCGGCACACCCGACGTGCTGGACCCCAAAGACCCGCTCTCCGCCTTCGAAGGGCGGCAAGGCGCAAAGCTACAGGTCTTCTCGACCAGCGACGGCTCGCTGTTGAAGTCTCAGTCGTTGTCGTCATTGCCGGCCTTCGACGGCATGTCCGCGGCCGCCGGACGACTCTACCTGGCCACGGCTGACGGCAAGGTGATCTGTTTCGGCGGTGCAGCGGGCAAGTAGGCAAGACGCCCCCTCCCGTAGGTCAGGGCTTGCCCTGACACATACTCCGTCGTGTGTCACCCCCCCGCTGCGTCAGGGCAAGCCCTGACCTACGGAGGTACATGGTAACGAAACTCTACGCCCCTTTCAGCGCAACATTTTCTCCGTGGGCCGGCTCGGTGGCCGATAACTTGCCTAGTAAAAAGGACTTACGTCGATTAGAATAACGCCAAGTAGACTTGCCTCGCCCGGCGGCAAAACCAACAAATGGCGGCAAAACCGGGGCTAAGTGATGATTCCACAACGGTTTGCGTCGATTTCTGTATTACCCGTTTGGGACGTAATGTGCGCGCCTCGACTTACGGCGACCGGCCGTGCAGCGGAGTCGGCCGAACTTGTTTTGGCACAGGACGTTAGCGGCCGACATGCTCGACGGCGGTCGACGTAAGCCGATTTCACCCCAGGTTGATTCACCCGGCATACCACGTGAATTCACCCGGCATACGGGGTTAAGTGGTACAATCAATCGTGTGTGATGATGAAGGTTGGATTTGGGAGGAAGACGGCCATGGGCGAAGTGATTCACGGGGTGATCCACGGCAAGACGATCCACCTCGAAGAGCATCCCGGCATTAGCGACGGTCAAGCGGTCGAGGTAGTGCTTCGGCCGGTTTCGCCGCAGGGGCCGTGGGGCGAGGGGCTGAAGCGTTGCGCGGGTGCGCTGGCCGACTGCCCGGAAATGGATCAGGCCATGGAACTGATCCAAAGGGAGCGCAGGCAAGACACGCGGCCGGAGTTGCCCGAGTGAGTTTCTTGCTGGACACCAATATCTGCTCGGCACACCTCCGCATGCCGGCTGGCCTGACGCATCGCTTTCTGCAACACTCGGGCCGCTTGTCGATACCCAGCATCGTGCTGGCCGAGTTGTATGCCTGGGCATATCATCGTGACGATCCCACGTTGCTGTTGGATAGGATCAACAACGATCTGTTGGCAGACGTTGACGTACTGCCGTTCGACAGCCGGTGTGCGGAGCGGTTCGGCATGGTGCGGGGTACACTTCTGCGGCAAGGGCTCTCGGTCAACCGTGTCGACCTGATGATTGCTTCGGTCGCTTTGGCGCACGATTTGACTCTGGTTACGCACAATACGGCCGACTTCCAACATATCCCGGACCTGCGACTGGATGACTGGATTGCCTAGCGGCAGTCCCGTCGGTCGCGCGGCTGGGCCCACGAAAGCCAAGGTCTCCTGAATAGCCAAATTAGTTAACGTGGACGAAGAAACCGAGGAAGTGACAATTACTCTGGTTGGCGAAAAGCGAGGCAACTCGCTGTTCGTTCAAGGCGAGGAGTTTACCGGTCATGAAAGTGATACCGCTGAGTGAAGCCAAGGCGAAATTGAGTCATTACGGGCGCTCGTGCCACGACGAACCGATCATCGTCACCGTCAACGGCGTGCCGTCCTTTCAGTTGGTCCCGTTGTCCGAAGAAGATGATTTGATCGACAGCCTGCTTCAACACAATCCCAACTTCCGTCGAACTCTCAAGCGCCGACTCAAAGAGAAGTCGGTTTCCATCAAGGAAGCCCGCAAGCGAATTTAGCCGTGGCTCGTGTGGATAGTAAAATCGGGGGGGCTTGGGCTTCGCCCGGGATTAGGGATTAGCAAAATGCTCTTCCTCGCAGATCGCCGCATGCTTAGTCCCTGATCCCGGCCTGACCCCAAGAACCACCGCATGCTTAGTCCCTGATCCCGGCCTGACCCCAAGAACCACTGACCCCAAGAACCACCAAGACGTTTCGAAAGTGAGCCTCGTCGTCGGACCACCCGTTATTGCAAGCGTTACAAGAGGGGATCGTCAGTCGCTGTACTCGCGAAGTGGCCTTTGATTCTGGATATAGGTTCCTCGGAAACACGTGCTCTCGATCCGTGGCAACACGATTTCCGCAATAAGCGCACATCCTTGGAGTCAAGGTGCATTCTCTCCTGTCTGGATAACGACCGAGTTCACCCGCCGGAAATGGTCGCGAGAAACGTTGATTTCAGACACGCTTTCAACCGCCAATTCCGATCGGTGTGCAACGACTGGTTATGTCGAGTTCTTTGTCGAGTCGCCCAACAATAGTCGGAACTCGCTTTTCAATTCTTCAAAGATAGGTGTTACCTCGCGGTCCATCATATCAACGGATTCTCCCCAAGAGTCATCACCGGTTCTGTCGTCGCGCCCTTGTTCAACTCCGCGTTTGAATTTGAAAACCACCTTGAGATGCTTCTTTCGGAATTCGTTGATTCGTTCAGCAGTCGACGCTGGAAGAAACAGCTCTCTCGGCAAATAGTATTCTTCGAAGGCTTCTAGGGCCTTGCCGACGTCTGAACGACGTTCGGCCAACGATGGCTGTTCTGTATATCCACATTCGTTGATGTAGCGGCTCGTCATCGCTTGCAACTTGCGGAGTAGGCCATAGGTTTCCGCGATTGTCTCTGCGCGCCGCGCATGTAGGCTGGCAAATCGAGTCTCTTGGCGAAAAGCGTCGAGGCGAAGGTCGGATCGCAGCTGCTCGAGTATCGTATCATGTTGCGCCTTTAGTTCGGCTTTATGAGTTTCCAGTTTCTGATCGTATTCGTGTTTGATTGAATTCTTGAGGCGCTCGGTGATCCATGATTTCGTCAGCCACAGCAGTAGGCCAGCCAGCGCGCTGCTAACGGCCGCCGAAGCCAGAATTGTCACGATGGATTCGTACATGGATCGAGGCCGCCCTTAGCGACATGACTCTGTCAGTAGACGATCTTCCGTGTTCTTCGAACAAACGCCGACTGCCTAAGACAAACGTTGTTTGTTCATTCTATCCCATTAAGTCCTGATGTGTCAACGGCTTCCGGAAACAGGTGCTCTTATCATGCGGTGTTAGGAGGTTTTCCGTCCAAGAGGGTATCACTACCTCGCGTCTGCGGACTATCGGCCCGGCTTCGGACCCCGCTTCCGCCGCGATTCAGGACGTGGGTGTAAATCATCGTCGTCCGAACATCCTTTTGGCCGAGAAGCTCCTGGACCGTACGAATGTCGCGGATGGCCGCGACGGTTCTTCCTGAACAGGCGTGGCCATCTTCTTCCGTGTGGTCGCAACAACGTCGCCGTGGTGCGCCACCGTAGGTCAGGGCTTGCCCTGACGCATACTCCGTTGTGTGCCGTCACTCTGTTTTGTCAGGGCAAGCCCTGACCTACGGAACTGATCCCGCCGCTCGTCCCCGCAGAGGGATCGTTTGCCCGTTGGACGATTCTACCGACAGAGGACGACGGCCCTCATCCTCCCGTTGCTGCGCAACCCCGACGATTTTCCGACGCAATCTGTTCAAATGGCAAAGCCCACTCCGGAAAATCATCGGGGCTACCCGCTCGTTCATTTCAGAAGCCCTTCTGCTCGGTGACGGGTGACCACTGGTGACGCCCATTTGTCGCAACTACATGGCATGGGAATTAAAGGGGGACAGGAATTAAAGGGGGACAGGCTACTTTACTGGAAGCATGGAAGAGTCAAACAAAGTAGCCTGCCCCCCTTTATTCCCTCCCTTTATTCCCTAGCGAGTGCGCGTCGGAAAAATGGTGATTCAGCGGCGTGGGGCGGGTGGAACGGCGGCGGAAACTGAGCGAAGATGAGCCAAATGGTCGCATTGGAGTTAGATCACAGGTGCAGTGAGCGCCGTCCA
>SDBV01010777.1_pt1 | contig 11954 bp, 16 predicted proteins | sample 2277081 | NCBI WGS metagenome assembly SDBV01 (sample SAMN10402039, study PRJNA504765) | marine sediment metagenome | isolation source: marine sediment core GS10_PC15, 223 cmbsf | place: Arctic Ocean: Southern Knipovich Ridge | collected 2010
TCCTGGCGCGAAGGCCGTATTCAAGGAGGATCGGCGTAAACGGGTCCAGCCGGGCGGAGGTCGTCGGACACAGCGAGCCGATGACCGCCCCGGGCGGAGTCGGCGCGGGACCGCCGTAGAAGATAGTCTGGCCCCGCAGGTCGACCGGGAGGGCCTCACCGGCCTCCAGAGCCCGGCAGAGACGCTTGTGGGCCTGATCGCGGGCCGTATAGACGGTACCGCTCAGAGAGACGACATCGCCGGCCTGAAGGCCTTCAACGGCGTCAGCGGTGAGTGGTGACGTAATTTCTTTGATGTCTAGGACCGGTCCGCTCACAACTCTCCCGCCGCCGAGCGCAGTTGATTGCAGGAGATATTGACGGCCACGGGCAGACAAGCCATGTGGGTCGGCCCGATATCGACGACCACGCCGAGAGCGGTAGCCGGGCCGCCGTAGCCGGCCGCCCCGATACCGAGTTTATTTATTTCCCGAAGGAGCCGCTCTTCGAGAGCCCGCGCCGCCGGGTCTTCCGAAGACTCGCCGACTTTTCTCAACAGAGCCTTCTTGGCATTCAAAGCGACCGAGTCGAAGCTGCCGCCGACGGCGACTCCGATGACGAGCGGCGGACAAGCATTGACGCCGGTCTCACCGATCGAGGCGACCACGAAGTCGACTATCTCGTCCTCGTCGGCGGTCGGGCGCAACATCTTCAAGTGACCGGCGTTATCGCTGCCGCCGCCCTTGGGCATGACGGTCAGGCGTAATGAGTCCCCAGGGACAAGTTCGGTATAGACTTTGGCCGGGCTCTTTTCTTCGGGGCGCACGCGTTCGCTCAAAGCGTGGCTGATGACCGAGCGGCGCAGGTGGCCCCGCTCGTAGCCGGCGACAACCCCAGCCTGGACCGCCTCGATGAAAGGTCCGTCGAAATCGACCTCCTGGCCTACCTCGGCGAAAACGGTGACGTAGCCACAGTCCTGACAGAGAGCTAGGCCGCCGCTTTTGGCGGTCTCGATGTTCTTCAGAAGTTGCTCGATCGCTAAGCGGGCGGCGGGGGGATTCTCCATTTTCAGCGCCGCCCGAAGGCGCTCGGCGACATCGGGGCGGGCCTCGAAGTTGGCTTTCAGGCACAGGGAGGCCGTCAACTCCATTACTTCATCGACGCTCACCGGCCGGCCGATAGCTTAAGCCCCGCCCTTCTCAGCGTAGGCGCGACGCGAGCGCTCGATCGCCTCGATGGCGTGAGAGCGGTTCTCCCAACCCTCGACGCCGGTCTTCTTCTTCTCAAGCTCCTTATATACTTGGAAAAAGTGCTCTATCTCAAGGAGAAGATGCTCGGGAATGTCATGCAAATCGTTCGCCCAATTCCACTGGGGATCGGTGAGCGGCACGCAAAGGATCTTATAGTCGACCCCTTTCTCGTCCCACATCTTAAAGAGACCTATCGGTTTGACTTCGATAAGGCAACCCGGAAAAGTCGGCTCGCCGAGAAGGACAAGGGCATCGAGCGCGTCACCGTCTTCCGCCAGCGTCTCGGGGATGTACCCATAGTCACTCGGATAGTGGACGGAGGAAAACAGCATCCGGTCGTACCGGAACAGACCGCGCTCCTTGTCGAATTCGTATTTATTCCGGCTCCCTTTCGGAATCTCCACAATGACTTCGAGGATCTCTTCTTGGGTCAAAAAAACTCCTTCAGGGTCACAACTCTTTTAGCATTTCACGAACGGCCTGGGCCGATAGGGCCAGGGCATCGACCTCTGTGTCGCTCAAGTCCATCTCGACTATCCGCTCGGCGCCGCCGGCCCCGAGTACCGTCGGCAAGTTCAAATAGATATCTTGTTGGCCGTACTCGCCGCGGGCATAAGCGCAGACCGAGAAGACGCGTTTTTCGTCACAGATGATCGATCGGAGCATCAGACTAATGGCGGCCCCGGGACCGTAGGCGGCACTCCCTTTCTTGAGCAAGCCCACTATCTGGGCGCCGCCCATCCGGGCGCTCTCGGCGGCCTGCGCCAACTCCTTCTCAGAGAGAAGCTCGGTGAAAGCAACGCCGCCGGCCGCAGCCTGGCTGGTCACCGGGACCATCTCATCTCCGTGCGCGCCGATGACGACGGCGTCCGTCGAGGCCCGCGCTACTTGGGCCGCTTCGGAGAGAAAGTAGGTGAATCGCCCCGAGTCGAGGAGACCGCCCATCCCCATGACCCTCTCCGTCGGACCGCCCAGTTCCCGCCAGGCGAGCTGGGTCATGATATCGAGGGGATTGGTGACTATTATGACGATAGCGCCGGCGGCATGCTTCTTGATATGGCCGGTGGCGCTTTTGATGATGCCAGCATTCTTATGAAGAAGATCGACTCGGGTCATCCCGGGTTGACGCGGCAAACCTGCGGTCACGACCACAATGTCGGCGCCGGCCAATAGGGCGAAGTCGTCCCCGCCCGTCACCTTGGTGTCGTTGCCGATGATCGCCAGCGACTGGCTCATGTCGAGGGCCCGCCCTTCAGCCAGCCCTTCGACGATATCGAGTAGGACAATATCGGCCGCCCCGCTCATGGCCGTGAATAGGGCCGCGTTGGAGCCGACATTGCCGCTGCCTATGATGGCGACTTTCGGTCGTTTGATACTCATAACGACGCTTATATTAACATTACGGGGACACCCAGGGACACCCACACAATTAAGGGGACACACACCTAATTAGGTTGGCCGGAATTCGGTGTGTGTCCCCTTAATTGGCCTTTAATTGTGGTACTTGAGGCGGAGCAGCTCTGGTACTTCAACTGGATCCCGAAGCACATCGTAGTCGAGGAACTTGGACATATCGACTGAAAATTCGACGGTCCCGGCGGCCGAGACGTCCGCTTCGACGAGTATCTCGCCCTGGAAGACGGCCAAGCTCGTGCCCAGGCAGAGCTCATCGGCGCAAGGGCCGACGTCGGAAGTGCAGATGACGAGGTGGGCCTGATTATACGACCGTTCTACGGCCAACTCTTTAATGGCCTCCAATTCGAGAAGAGAAATGGCGTTGGCCTGCATCAGCATCACTTTGGGGCGAAGTTCGTGGGCGACCGAATCTATGGCCGGATCGTAGGCCTGCCGCTCGGTCAGGACCATTGTCGGACCCAGGCTGCTACTCATGACCTTAGTGGCCCCTGGCTCCACGGAATCGACGACCGCACCATCGGCATCGATAAGCGCCGACTGCACCGGTCTCTTTGGGCCTAGCGCTAAACGACCGGTGAGGACTTCAAGGCGGTGGCGCCGGGCTCCTTCGCAAATAACTTTTAGGGCGGCGCCGTCATCGTCGTCCGGTCCGAGAAAATCATGACTGAAACAAATGATGTCGCTTTCAGCCTGGCCGGCCCGCTCCATGACGGTCTCTACTTGACGGAGGTTCTCCGCGAGCACCTCGGTCGGACGGTATTGAGCCAGGCTGACCTTGGTCAAGTCTTCTTCGCTTTTGCTTTTTTCCGGTACTCTTCCTTGGTCGGACATTGCGTGTCGAGACAGATCTCCCAGGGGCGACGGCCTTTGCTGATCACCTTGATCTTCGGTGAGCCGCACTGATCGCAGGTGGTCCCCAGGGCGATGATGTCGCCGTACTGTGGAAGAGGGTATGACGTCTTGCAGTCCGGATAGTTGGAACAACCGACAAACCGCTTCTTGCTCTTCTTGGCCCGGATTATCCGCAACGGTTCCCCGCACTTCGGACAGGAGCCAACCGTCCGGCTCTCCTGGATACCCCCGCGGATCTCGGCCCCGACGGCCTCGGTGTTCTTTATCAGCTCGTCCATCACTTCGCGGAGCATCTCCCGGGAGCGGGTGACCACTTCTTCCCGGGTCTTGCTCCCTTCGGCGATATTGTCCATGTCCGCTTCGAGCCTGGCGGTCATCTCGGGAGAAGATATGGTACCGGCGTGCTTTTTAAGTGAATCGGCAACGGCCATACCGAGGTCGGTCGGGACGATCGGATCGCTGTGCATATAGCTACGGCTGTTGAGATTCTGAATGATCGAGTGCCGAGTGGCCTTGGTGCCCAACCCCAATTTCTCCATCTCTTGAATGAGTCCGCCTTGGCTATAGCGGCCCGGCGGCTGAGTCTCTTTTTCCTCCACCGTGCGCTCGACGAGCGAGACTACTTCGCCCTCTTTGAGGTCGGGGAGGAGCTCATCCTTCTTCTTCGAGTATGGGTAGTAGCGGAGCCAGCCGTCTTCCACGACCCGAGAGCCGCGAACGAAGAACGGTTCGCCGGAGACATCGATATCTATTCGCATCGACTCCGACTTGGAGATGGTGGCCAGAGTAGCCAGGAAGCGCCGGACGATCAGCTCGTATATCTTCCAGTCAACGCCCGTCAAGCGGTCCTTCGAAGCCGCCGCCGTCGGATGGATAGGCGGATGGTCCGTGGCTTGTTTCTTGCCGCGGGTCGGAGTTAGCTCCTTCTGGGCGGCCAGCTCCTTGGCAAGGTGACCGATACTCTCGGCCCCGCTGATGTTATTTAGAATTTCGTGCAAGGGCAGCGATTTCGGATAAACGGTGTTGTCGACGCGCGGGTAAGAGATGAAACCTTCCATATAGAGACCTTCGGCGATGCGCATGGCGTTCGCCGGAGAAACGCCTTGAGAGGCAGCGGCGGCCAGAAACGAGGTCGTGTTGAAAGGCGCCGGCGGCTTCGATGTCCGGGCCGTTCGCTTGACGGCGGTCACAGTTCCGGATGTGTCCATCACCACGGGGTTGTTCATTGAAAGGTCGGAAGCCTCGGCGCCGCCGAGATTGGCGACGGCCTTCTCGACGGCCGCCTTCTCCCAGAACTTCTCCTCTTTGTGGGAAGCCGTGAACCGCTCCCCTTGGCCGTCGAAAAGCCCGTGCAGTTGCCAGTAGGTCTGGGAAACGAACGCTTGGCGCTCCCGCTCGCGGTCGACGACGAGCGAGAGGGTCGGGCTCTGGACTCGACCGACCGAGAGGAACTGGTTGCCGAGTCTAGTCGAGGCCAGGGAAATAAATCTTGTCAATGTCGCGCCCCAGATGAGATCGATATCCTGACGGCTCTCACCCGCGTTGGCCAGGCTTTGATCGAGAACGTCAAGGTTATTGAAGGCTTCGGTCACCTCGCCCTTGGTGAGCGCCGAGAACCGGGCTCTCGTAAACTCCATCTCCGGACGGACGGATTGGATCTCATGAATCGCATCCGAACCTATCAATTCGCCTTCGCGGTCGAAGTCAGTGGCGATGATAACGTTGTCGGCATCTTTCGCCTGCTTTTTCAACGCGGCGACTAGTGTCTTTTGCGTAGGAATCTTGACGATTTCGGCGTTGACCAAGTCGACGGGCGGGGGCTCCTGCCAATTCGAATACTCATCTGGAAAGTCCACTTTGAGAATATGGCCCTTGAGACCCATGGCGACTACCTCGTCGCCATTATATTGGAACTTGTAGACATCGATCTTGTTGACTTTGCCGTTCTCGACCTTCCCGGTCGCTAGAAGCTGGGCGATACGACGGGCGGCGATGTTCTTCTCGCTGACGATTAATGTTTTCAAATCTTGACCTCGCGCTTGTAGAGTCACAGGACAAACACTATATAGTGGCGTCCGGTGCTGATTTTAACGGACGTAATATTAACACAAACAGGTCGACGTCAAACATCGAGGAGGTGAGCCCGGGTCTTCGCTGAAGCGAAACGAGGGGAGAAAACGAGCCCGGAGCGCACGCGGGCGCCTACCAGAAGCGGGCCGTGAGGAGAGTCATTTCATAGAGAGCGATCATCGAACCGCCAAGGATGAGCATGGGCGGTAGGCTCCAGTCAGGAGTGGCTATGGCCGCGACAATAAGCATGACTACGTAAGCGATCCGCCAGTTGGCCCGCAACGTCTGACGGCTGACGATGCCAAGACGCATCATGATCGCCAGCACCAGGGGGGTCTCGAAAGCAATCCCGAAGGCGAAGAGGAAGAGTGTCACGAAGCTGATGAAATCGGAGACGCTCAGGATCTGGATCAGTTCCAGTTCCACCCCTTGACTAAAAAGCCATACCCAGGCCATGGGGAGAACAAAGAAGTACCCGATCGAAGCCCCCAGGCTAAAGAGCAGGACCATAGCAATGACCATCGGGTAGAGAACGCGCCTCTCCGTCCCCTTCAGTGCCGGAGAGAGAAAAGCCAGGATCTGATAGAAGATAACCGGTGTCGCCAGTATCAAACCGCCAATGAGACCGAGTTTAAAGCGGGCCATGAACGGCTCCATGATCGTCTTGTAGACCAGATTGAACTCAGGATCGAGGCGGGTCCGCATAATCTCGAGTATCTGAAAAGAGAAGATAAAGCCGATCGTCCCGCAAACAAGAACCGCGATGACCATAATGGTCAGGCGGCGCCTTAGTTCATCAATATGTTCGAACACAGTCTGTCTGACTTCGGCCACGCGCAGCTCCTTGTGGGCGGTTCAAGTATGGGTATGATACCAACTCAAGACCGATTGAGCAATGCGCCGTTGACGCTTACGCGCAGTTAACAGCCCCAATATTTAAAAGAGGGCAGCATTTTTGGAGCTAGATACCTTCGACGGCGGCGCCCTCTTCCTCAAATATCGGGAAGACTTTAACGAGGCCCGTGATGCGGAAGATCTTCAGAATATTCTCTTGAGTGCAGACCAGCCCGATGGCCCCCTCGTGCGAACGGACCCGCTTCAGGCCGCCAACCAGGACGCCGAGACCGGAGCTGTCCATAAAATCGACTTTCTCAAGATTGACGACTATCTTGAAATTGCCCTTGTCGACCAGATCGACCAAGGTGCTCTTGAGCTTCGGAGCAGTGTAAACGTCCACCTCTCCCTGCAGCCGGATGACCGCCGATCCGTCCTGTTCCTCGACCTCTATTTTTAAATCCACCTTGCACCTCCACAGTTTTTCATCAACACTCCGCGACAATAAAGCGCCTGGCGAAGTCTATCTCATTCTAAGGTATTGTCAGAAGCTTTCAAGCGGCCCGCTGTTCCCGCATCTTGGCGACCACTTCTTCATCCGTCACTTGAGCAAACTCGGCGAAGAACTGGCCGACCGCGAAGAACGTCTCAGGCGTCGATAGGCAGACCAACTCATCGACCTCGCCGCGGAGCAGCGCGACCGCGCCGGCCGATCCAACCGGCACGGCCAGAACCAACAACGCGGGGCCCGCGGCCCTTACGGCCCGGGCCGCCACCAAAGCCGTGTAGCCGGTAGCCAGACCATCATCGACCAATAGAACGGTCCTGCCGGCGAGATCGATCGGCGCCCTGTCCCCCAGGTACCGCACGCGCCGCCTTTCGACCTCTGCGTTCTCACGGGTCGCCGCATCTTCAAGATAGTCCTTCGAAACACCGAGTTGCGCGACGAGTTCCTCGTTCCAAACAACTCGGTCCACTCCCGCGGTCGCCCCGAGCGCCAGCTCAGAATGGCCCGGAGCCCCGATCTTACGCATAATGACGAGGTCCAGCTCACAGCCGAGCGCCGCGGCCACTTCCGCGGCCACGATCACACCTCCGCGAGGAATTCCCAAGACAACCGGATCCCGGTCTCGGAAATCTTCCAGCACCTCTACTAATCGCCGGCCCGCGTCCACCCTATTTTGAAACACAACAATCCCTCATTCACTAAGGCTATGCCGGTATCTTTTCCAAAATCACCGGCGACCAAACCAGTTAAGCGCCTGCATCGAGTTAGCTTTTCGACCACTTTTGGGAATAAATAGTTACAGTATCGAAAGGGGTGCTTTAATTGTCGCTTAACGTCTCGACAGAGAAACTGGCGAACGTAACCGTTGTAAAAGGTGAAGGCGAGATGGATTTCCATAACTTCCGACTCCTTAAGGGCCAGGTTGAGACAGCCCTGGCCGAAGGAGACCGGAGGATACTTTTGGATCTCGCCGACATCTCTTATTTGGACAGCTCGGCACTGGGATCGCTTCTATACAACCAGAAGCGCGTCCACGAGCGAGGGGGAGAAGTTCTGGTCGTGGCGGGCAACCCACTTATGGATATCCTGAGCCTGACCCATTTGGACAACCATTTCATCATAGTCGATTCCGTAGACGAGGGCTGCCGCAGATTCAGCGATAAGGGCGAGCCCCAAGTCATCCCGTTACGCTCCAAGAGTAGTGATAAAAAAGACTAGAGCCGGGCTACCCGGCTCTAGTTAGCATCTGATAAAAAGCTCCGCCTTACCGACGGCCGCCTTTCTTGCCGATCCTCTCGAAGAATTCGATGCCGTGACGGGCTTTGGTTGTTTCGCCACCCTTTTTGCCGATCTTCTCATAGAAATCAGCGCCGTACTTTTTCTTGACGGCTTCGCCGCCCTTTTTGCCGATCTCTTTGTAGAAATCCGACCCGTACTTTTCCTTGACCTTCTGCCCGCCCCGTTTCGCCTGAGGCGTACCTGGTGTAGGTCCTCGTTTAGCCATCGCCTCTCTCCTTTCCATTCCGATGGACGCGCCTAGGGGATTTGACGCTTAACGAAACACAACCTTCCCGCCTGTGTTTCATTTGAAACATTTAACCACTGACAGGGTAGGAATGCAACTGTTTGACAGGAAGCTTACTGGTAGGACCGTTTGGCACGATTGGCGACGTAAACCTACTCGCCCGACACCCCGATCAGAAATTATCTGCGCAAAGACGGAGCAACGTGGACGATTTGGTCACCTCCAAGGGCCTATGCTAGTATCTGTGCGATTCAAGAATAAGTGAGGGATCCAGATGCTCGATAAAAAACAAGCAAAAACGTGGGTGAAGGTAGTGGCCTGGAGCCTGGCTATCGTCTTCGGCGCCAGCTTCAGCTTCCTCTTCATGCTCCCTAGAAACTCGACGACTTCCCCGACATCAAGGTCAGCGCCGACGAATGTCACCTCGACCCCGGAAGAGCAGGCGCAATCGATGCTCGGTCAGGCCAAGATGGCTATGGACGGTGAAAGCTACGAACAGGCAATAGACTTCTTTCAGCAGGCTCGAGAAATGGACCCGAACAACGAAGAAAGCGTCTCAGGATTGGCCGAAGCCTACTACGAGCACGGCAAGGCACTTCAAGCAACAGACCCGAAAGCCGCGGGCGAAGCGTTCAATGGATACTTGGAAACTTTGCCAAACGGCCCTGAGGCCCGGGAAGTCAAAGAACTGTTGACGGAAGTCAGTTCCGCGGACGAGACCGAAACCGAAGTCCAGGAATAGGCCCCACTTAGACCGTCTCGTTTATTTGCCGGCCTTTTTGCCCTGCTCAATCAATTGTCGGACCTTCTGTCCGCCCTTCTTGCCGATCTCTTCATAGAATTCAGGCCCGTATTTCTTAAGCGTACTCTTGCCGCCTTTGCGACCCGCTTCTCCAACTGTCATTTTGCCTTTGTGCGCCAAAACTGACACCCCCTTCTGCGACTGCGTAGTTAATGATCTCACCCGCCGGCCGCGTCTGGACAGTGAATACCCCGATCACTTGTGTTTAAACGACTGCGGACGTCGATGGGTAGGACGGTAGAAGCGAGCCTCGGTCTACTGCAATGAACGCACTCATTCCCTATAATGCGTCGGGGTCGTAACTGAAGGGATGGCTGCGTGAAACTACTGATAATCGGGAATGTGGGATTCGATTTAATGGCCCCTTATTTAAAAGCAGAGGGCGTTGAGACCGTCATCGCCGACACCACGGGTAACGGTCTCAACACTGAACTTGCAGACAAAAGTTATCTGCTGGATCCGCCGGACTGGGAGCCGCTGGCGGAAGTGGCCCTAGCGGAGCGGGTCGCAGCCGTGATCTCTATCTCGGGGCCGGACCATCGAAATCTGCGCGACAGCCACCTCAAAGAGTATCTGGAACGAGAGCACGCCATTCCGACCTTGGCCAATCCGTTACCCGCGGCCAGAATCGCTGTTGATAAAGGTGAGACAAAGCGGTGGCTTGCCCGGAATGGATTCCCTGTGACCGCCGGACGAACTGTTGTCGATGCGGCCGAGGCCCGACAAGTCGCGTTGAGCCTGGGGGTGCCGGTCGTCGTAAAAAGTCTCGCCGACTCCGGCGGTGTCGGCCTCCAAGTAATACGGGGCCTCGAAGACCTGCTCCAACTGAAAATGCGGTCCTACCCGGCGCTCATTGAAAAGTTTGTCGCCGGTCCGGAGTTCTCGGTCGAGGTCCTCAACTTCAATGGAGAAGCTTTGCCTCTGCTCCCAGTCTATAAGGGATGTACAAATTTAGATGCTATCCATCCTATGGAGCGAGTCAAATTGGCCCCGGCGCCGCTGGACGCCGTTGATACGGCCAGGCTCCGCCGCCTGGCCAAAGAGATTGTCCAGGGGCTCGACCTGCAGCCAACAGCGGATGTGGATATCGTCTGGGGCGACAACGGCCCACAAGTCCTGGAGATTAATCCACGATTCGGTGGAGTTACCGCCCTATCGATGGCCGCCTCCGGTGTCCTCGTCTATTGGTCGCTTGTCGATATGGTTTTCGGTCGTTGGCACCCCGCAACAACCCGCCTCATGCGCGGATTCGCGGCGGATATTCCGATTCCACCGGCCGCCGCCCATGCCAATATCGGCGATATTTTGGACTCCGAGGGTGTCTTCCGGATCAAGATTCAAAAACTGAAGCGCACCCTGGGCCGGATCGCCCTCGTCGCCGAAGAGCCACGCCGTCTCCTAGAGATAGCCCAAAGAGTGCGGGCCGCTGATCTCTGCGAAGACGGCGTTTTGCACGAACTGAATGCGCTTATCGAACTGGCCGTTGCCTAGCCGGCCTTCTTGGCCTCATTTATCAAACGGCGCACTTTTTGACCGCCCTTGTGGCCGATCCGCTCATAGAACTCTTGGCCGTATTTGGCTTTGGTCGCCGCGCCGCCTTTCGGTCCGCCGATTCGACCGCCTTTCTTGCCGATCTCTTCGTAGAACTCGTGGCCGTATTTCTTGGCCGTCGCCCGGCCGCCTTTACGACCGGCTTCGCCGACCGTCATCTTTCCTTTCTGCGCCACAACTCAGCCCCCCTCAACCACCCGCCGCGCGCTTCTTGCCCTGCTCGATCAGTTTCTTTACTTTCTGGCCGCCCTTGTGACCGATCTCCTCGTAGAACTCCGGGCCATACTTCTTGGACGTCGTCTCGCCGCCCTTCTTGCCGATAGCCTCGTAAAACTCCGAACCGTACTTCTTGGACGTCGTCTCGCCGCCTTTACGACCGGCTTCGCCGACCGTCATCTTTCCTTTTTGTGCCACAGATATACACCCCCACTAAAAAAACCTACTCTTTACCTTGTTCTATCAAGCGCTTTACCTTCTGACCCCCCTTGTGACCGATGTTCTCATAGAACTCCTGTCCATATTTCTTGGCCGTACTCATACCGCCTTTCTTGCCAATCTCTTCGTAGAACTGGGGACCATATTTACGAGCGGTAGATTCTCCACCACGTTTGCCGATGTCCTCAAAGAAGTCCGAGCCGTATTTCTTGGAAGTAGTCTTACCGCCTTTTCGCCCGGCTTCCCCAACGGTCATCTTGCCTTTAGCACCCACTGCCTCACCCCCTCGCGACTGAAAACGATTGAGCCAAATCAGTCTAATTGCGCTAATTCTTACCCCCGGCTAAGTAGTGTCTAAACATGGATTCCAGCAGATACGCGTCGATTTCCTAGATATTGCCGAGAACCACGTTCTGCAGCCTCTTGCTCGCGATTCCATAAGCGGTCGATAATGTCCCGCGAGCAGTCGGTTGCACGGTTGCCCTGCGAGCGAGAAAGTAACGGGAAAAATGGAGCGGCGTCGCCGGGCCCAGACGGTCTGCGACCCAGTCGACAAGCATCGCTATTTCCGCTTCGGATGTATTCATGTCAGGCACCAATAAGTTCGTCAATTCGATATGAACCGTCTCGTTGGCAACTTCGGCTGTACGCTTGACCACGTCAAGACGGCCGCCCAGACGGCGGTAGACAGAATCGGAGAAGCTCTTGATATCGATGTTCATCGCGTCTATAT
>SDBV01010778.1_pt1 | contig 11952 bp, 13 predicted proteins | sample 2277081 | NCBI WGS metagenome assembly SDBV01 (sample SAMN10402039, study PRJNA504765) | marine sediment metagenome | isolation source: marine sediment core GS10_PC15, 223 cmbsf | place: Arctic Ocean: Southern Knipovich Ridge | collected 2010
TAGCCAAGGCTACATATTCTGATGGAACCTGGATAGTAGAATTCCAGAGAAGCCTCATCACTGATAACCCGGACGATATCCAATTTAAGTAACACGGCAAAGTAATGCTCAGTAGCCCGATGACTATATTCGGAAATCTTTTCTCACTCGTGCCCTATATTAGCACGGGTGAGAAAAGCCTTTAACTAAAAAGTCGGATAAAAAAGGAGGACTCAGAGTATGAATGCTTGGATTATTTTTCTTATTGTTGTGGTGGGATTGCTGCTGTTGGCTGGTGCCGTCAGGATTGTTAAGCAGTATGAGCGAGGGGTAGTGCTTCGCTTCGGGCGGTTGGTCGGAGTTAGAGACCCTGGCTTCAACGTGATTATCCCCTTCGTTGACCGCATGACCAAGGTTAGCCTTCGTATCGTGCCCTTTGTCTTGGAACCTCAAGAGGTGATAACCAAGGATAATGTAACCGTAAGGGTGGATGCGGTAGTCTATTTCATGGTGATTGACCCGGTGAAGGTAGTGATTAATGTTGAAAACTACCGAGAAGCTATCATCCAGCTCGCTCTAACTACCCTCAGAAGCGTTCTGGGACAGTCAGAGCTGGACGAACTGCTCGCCCACCGTGACCAGATAAATCTGAGACTGCGGCAGATTATTGACAATGCAAGTGAGGAGCCATGGGGGGTCAGGGCAACGCTAGTGGAAGTCAAGGATACTCTCCTTCCTGAGGCAATGCAACGGGCTATGGCCAAGCAGGCTGAGGCGGAACGGGAGAAGCGAGGCAAGATTATCCACGCCCAGGGTGAACGCCAGGCGGCGGAAGCCCTGGCCCAAGCGGCCGAGATTATCCAGCGCCAGCCGGCAGCACTCCAGCTTCGCTACCTGCAGACTCTGGTCGAGATGGCGGGCGAGAGGAACAGCACCATCATCCCGTTGACGCTGGATATCGTCAGTGCCTTATCCAATAAGCTAACACCAGACAAACGAGAGCCGGAGAAAAAGTAAATCCCAACAATAATGTACCAGCAACTAGCAGGGGAGTGAGGTAATGCCTGGTGAATTTTGAGCGGAAAAGTAAACCTGCGTTCAGGTGGGGGGGTGAACCCGTATCCAGAAGAAGATTTCTGGGCTACGCCACTATTGGGCTGGGGGCTATTGTTTCTGGCTTGGTAGCGTTCCCTCTCATTGGAAGCCTGATATCACCAATACTGGAAAGAAAAAAAGCGGAGACGAAATGGGTAGAGTTGGGCAAGGTAACGGATTTTGAGGTGGGGCAGCCAACCATGGTGCAATGGACTACCTCCAGAATGGATGGGTGGTTCATGGAGACAGCACCACGGGCAGTGTGGGTGGTAAAGCAGGATGAAGAAGACTTTATCGTGTTTAACCCAAGGTGCACTCACCTGAGTTGCGCTTATAGCTGGAAACTGAAGGGGGAACCACATCAAACCTCCTATGGCTCAGCCATGCCTGATAAAGACCATTTCTTTTGCCCGTGCCATGATGGCATTTTCGACATCAATGGCAAGGTAGTGGGTGGTCCGCCACCCCGTCCCTTAGATACGCTTCCCGTGAAAGTGGCGGATGGTAGGCTTTTCACTATCTATAAGGATTTCCGAGTCGGCGTCTCTGAAAAAGTTGAAATATAGTTTAGCGTAAGAGGAAGCAAATGTTCAGACGAGTCTACAATGCTATAGATAAACGCCTTGGCATCAAAGGGGAGGTCAATAGCCAGTTGAACCGTCCGGTGCCGAAGCATGTCGACCCCCTCAAGCACCCCAGCGCCTTCGTCTATTGTTTTGGCGGCATCACTGCTTTCATCGCCCTGTTGCTATTCCTCACCGGGCTCTTCCTGGTCATCTATTACGTCCCTTCCCCAGACCACGCCTATGACAGTGTAGAGTACATAACCAACACTGTTACCCTTGGCTGGTTGGTGCGCGGCCTTCACTACTGGGGAGCCACTGCCATCGTAATCATGGTCGGGCTCCACACACTGCGTGTCTACCTTCATGGGGCATATAAGAGCCCTCGGGAGATGAACTGGGTGGTTGGCGTCCTGCTTCTCTTAATTGTCTTAGGTTTCAGCTTCACCGGTTACCTGCTGCCGTGGAATCAAAGGTCCTACTGGGCAACCTCAGTCGGTACCAGCATGATTAGCCTGGTTCCATTTATTGGCGATTATCTGGTCAGGCTGGTGAGGGGAGGAGCTGATGTCGGTGCCGTAAGCCTGGTGCGCTTCTTTGCCATTCACATCGGGTTTTTGCCAGCAATACTGGTACTCTTACTGGGCTTGCATTTCTTTATGGTTCGGCGGCAAGGCGTCTCCGGTCCACTGTGATGAGATGAAGGAAAGAGGAAAGGATGCTAAGAAGAGAGCATAAGCGTAAAGAGGAGCGTTACGTATTTTGGCCAGATTACGCCTTTCATGCGGCCATTGTGATGTTTATAGTTCTTGGTGTGCTGGCATTAATGGCACTGTTTCTCTCCCCGCCGCATGAAAGTGTTGCCCGCCCAGCAGACACTAGCTACATTCCCCGACCGGAGTGGTACTTCTTGTTCCTTATGCAAATACTCCAATTCTTCCCTGGCCAGCTGGAGGTTGTTGGCGCCGTTATTCTTCCGGGATTAGCCGTCCTGGTCTTGATTTCGTTACCCTTCTTTGACCGAAGGCCAACGTTGAAACCTCTTAAGCGACCACTGGCTACCACTATAGTGGCAATCGTCTTCATTGGACTTATCTCACTGACCATCAAGGGTATAGTGACCACACCACCATCAATAACATCCCGCTCTGTTTATATGGAACTGGGAGAGAGCTTATACCATGAGCAGGCCTGTGCTAGCTGTCACACCATAAATGGTGCTGGGTCACCTATTGGTCCCGACCTGGCTGGCATAAGCGAACGACGAACTCTGAGCTGGGTTCATAAATACCTGGAAGACCCTCTCGTGATTAAGCCAGACTCAGCCATGCCCGGTTATTTAGAGTCGTTAACTCACGAGGAAATAGAGGCTGTCTCACTTTATCTCATGAGTCTTGAGAAAACCCCGGTGCCGACAGAGGTGGCACCAACCTCCGAGGAGGTCTCCTCAACTCCGCCGATGCCGGTTGTTCCACCCAATGTCCCACACACCTTGAAAGGTCGCTCCACCTGCTTGTCCTGTCACCAAACCGGAGTTGGGGAGACACCCAAAATTCCGGTCGACCACAGCGGGCGCAGCAACGATGCGTGCTTGAGCTGCCATAAAAGTAAGTAATTAGCAGAATACAGATAGGGTAAATTTTATAGCAAGAGATGTTTATCACTAAGGCAAGGGTAAGCTAAAAAATGAGGCATTTATTTAGGGCAGGGGCAGTATTGTTAACTGTGCTCATAGTCATTTTTATCGGGCTCAGGGTTATGCCTCTCCCAGCGTTCCTGACTGAGTTTGGCTTCCACCCGAAGAACACCGAGAGTAATTTAGAGGAATGGTCAAGTCTGCCCATCCAGTATCTCCAGTCATCTGTTTGCCTTGATTGCCACCAGGATAAATATAGTATCTGGGAGCAGGGGAACCACCGGACAGTTAACTGTGAGAGTTGCCATGGTCCGACAAGGGAGCATCTGGAAACAAAGGCACGCCTGGTGGTGGATACCTCAAGAGAGCTCTGTGGATTGTGCCATGCTAAGCTTGTTTCCCGACCCAGCGACTTTCCGCAAGTGGATATGGGAGAGATGGGGGGACAAGCCGATTGTATAACCTGCCATGACCCGCATGACCCCAGGGCGGGGATGCCACCCCAGGTCCCCCATGCCTTGCAAGGACGCACTGACTGCCAGTTATGCCATAATCCGCAGAAGCATGAGCCCTGGGTTGAGCCACCACCTCAGCTTCCCCATACCCTGGAAGGACGCACCGATTGCCTCTCGTGCCATGGTCCAGAGGGATTCAGAGGAGCAACGCTGCCTTTAATTCCACATACCCTGGAGGGACGCACCGATTGCCTGGTGTGCCATAATGCCGGCGGCATCAAGCCTTTCCCTGAAGACCATGCCGGGCGTACTAGTGCCACCTGCCTGAATTGTCATCGGAGTGAGTAAGGGAGAAAAATGAAGATTTCGCGCCGTGATTTCATAGAAACCGGGTCCAAGGGTTTCTTAGGGGGAATCTTTGCGTTTAGTATTCCGTCCCTGCTGCGAAATTTTATACCGAGAGAAGATGGCACCAAGTCCATACCCGCAGCGAACCTTGACGAACGCGACTGGGAAAAACATTACTGGGGATTCGTCGTTGATAACGAGAGGTGCATCGGCTGCGGACGGTGTGTCGTGGCTTGCAAGCTGGAAAATAAAATTCCCTGGGAGCCAGAATACAACCGAACCTGGGTAGAGAGATATGTCATCAGTGAGGACGGACAGATTTTCGTAGACTCTCCGAACGCCGGCAGAGATGGGTTTACCGCTGAGTATATGAATTTAAAGTATCGGGATGTGGCGGTTGAGAAAAGCTTTTTTGTTCCCAAGCTGTGTAACCAATGTGATAACCCACCCTGCGTAACCGTTTGTCCTGTTGGAGCTACTTATATGACTGAGGACGGGGTTGTCCTGGTTGACCAGGAACACTGCATTGGCTGTCGGTATTGTATACAGGCGTGCCCCTATGGGGCAAGATTCCAGCTGCCCGATTTCTCTGAAACCCATTTTGGGCAGGTAAGGGTCATCGACAAATGCACCTGGTGTTACCACCGCATCCACAAGGGACTCCTTCCGGCTTGTGTGGAGGCATGCCCGGTAGGGGCAAGGATTTTTGGCGACCTGCGCGACCCTCAAAGTATAGTGAGGAGAACACTTAGAGAGAGGCGTGTCTATGTCTTGAAACCAGCTCTGGGGACTGAGCCGAAGGTTTATTATATTGGATTCGAGAAGGGGGTATATTAGGCCGTGGAGGGGTTCTTATTTCCTAACGAAGGAGTGGTAGAATGGGACCTGCTCATCGTTATCTATCCCTACATCACCGGGTTAGTGGCTGGTGCCTTCATAGTGTCCTCACTCTACCACGTGTTCGGCCTGAGGGCACTTAAGCCAGTTGCTCGATTCTCTCTAGTTACGGCACTGGCTTTCCTCTTAGTTGCTCCTTTGCCCTTGCTCATACACCTGGGGCGACCGGAAAGAGCGCTGGAAATGTTTCTAACGCCAAATCTCTCTTCCGCTATGTCTGCCTTCGGTTACATATGGCTGCTATACCTGCTCTTAGTGCTTGCCGAAGTGTGGCTCGTGTTCAGGCAAGACATCGTGAGGTATGCCGGGTCAAGTGAAGGGGTTAGGAAAACCATTTACTCTGCGTTAGCATTAGGAGTCTATGACATATCAGAAGAATCCATTGCCATCGATAAGAAGCTAATTAAGGTGCTGGCTTTTATTGGAATCCCGGCTGCTTTCCTCCTTCATGGCTATGTCGGCTTTATTTTTGGGGCGGTTAAAGCGAATCCTTGGTGGTCTACCCCATTGATGCCAATCATCTTTCTGACATCAGCCATAGTTTCGGGCATAGCGCTGCTAATTGTAATGTATGTCGTGGTAACGAAAATTAGAAGAGTGTCTTTAGACTATAGTTGTCTGCGTTTCATGGCCCTCTGGTTGGGGGGGTTTCTTAGTTTCAATGTAGTGTTGGAAGGACTGGAAGTCTATACCATGCTATACGAGGCTGAGGAGAGTTGGGAAATCATCTCTCAATTGATAACCCAGAAACTGGGCATCAGCTATTTTGGTATCCAGTTTGTCTTGGGCTCCATTGTCCCGCTCCTCGTCCTGGGGAGCATCGAAATAGCTAAGTTAAGCGACCAAACTAAGACATCTTTAAGGTTTTTGTCTTCTGCCCTCGTGCTCATTGGGGTCTTTGCCATGCGCTGGAATGTGGTGATAGGGGGGCAGTTGATATCCAAAAGCCTCAGGGGTTTCATCAGCTACAGCCCACCACTCTTAGGTATAGACGGGATAATTGTTGCCACGGTGTTTATGATACTGCCACTCGTGATTTTTACTGTGTTAGTTTATTTGCTTCCTCCCTGGCAGAAGGAGGTTAAACTACCGGAGCGAAGAAGATTAAGCTTTTGAAAGGTCAACCTTAAGTGAATAAAGGAACCGAGGAGGAGGTTAAACTATGGACAACCAGAATCCTACAAGTCGCAGTCTAGTGCGCGTCGGAGGAGCCTTCACTGCCGTCTTCGGTTTGGTCGTGGGGTTACTTGTTTTGTTCGTTATACCAAGTGCCTGCTCCTTTCTCACTAGTCTCGAATTACTTATCTTAGCCTTCCTCTTTGTGGGTGGGGTACTCACTTTTTTCCTCGGAGATGCCTTGTTACGTAGAAAGGCGAGGTAGAAACTAACGCAAAGAGCAACCTTGGCACAGGCACAGGCAAGGCTGGCTTCCCGGACGCCCCAGGTTATTCATCCCCAGGAGGTTGATAGCCCATACCTGCTGAGTGGTATTATGCGCTGCGGAGTGTGTGGTGCAGCCATGGTAGGCCCAGGGAAGTGGCCATCGGTGCCACTACTACATGTGTGGTAACGCCCGCAGAAAGGGCAGAGTGATATGTCCGTTACCAACTCTCCCCAAGGACAGGGTGGAAGGGTTTATTATTGACCGTATCAAGAACCCTATTCTTACCGATGAGAATATAGCAGAACTGGTGAAACTTACTAATCAAGAATTGACTCGAGCCTATGGTGAGGAGAAGGAAAAGCTGGAGCTTATTCATACTCGAATGGACGAAATGGATAGCAGTCCGGACAAACTCTGTGACGCTTTAGAAACAGGAAATTTCAAGAATGTCGAACTTGCATCAAGGATAAGAGTTCTCTAAAGAAAGTCTAAACCTGAACATAAAAGCGGCAGAGGTTATTAAGGCAACATTGCTGGCAGAGGGGGTAGCTTCGGCAAACATTCTTAGCCAGGTAAACTAGTAACGCATGATATTCATTGAATAGCCTGACATCAATAGGTAGATTATTCATAAAAAATTCTTGGTAGGCGGTATAGCTACTATTTTTCGGAGCTAGACCAATACGATTGATAATGCGGCGAGTATAAGCATCAATAACGAAAATTGGCTTACCCGCGGCATACAGTAGTATAGAATCGGCTGTCTCCTGTCCGATACCATGGACGGAAAGAAGCTGCTGACGGAGGTGGTAGGTATCAGCAGCCATCAGCTTGTTAAGGTCGTCAGCATAGTGATTACCCAGCCAATTGGCAAAGGATTTAAGCTTTAGTGCCTTGGCATTATAATAGCCCGAGGGATAGACAAGCCTAGCTAGTTCCGAGAGGGGCAACCGGCGTAGGTCTCCTGGTGATAGCACCTTGGCTGATTTTAGATTGCCTATCGCCTTCTCCACATTACTCCAGGCGGCTGACTGGGTCAGGATGGCGCCAACTATTACCTCAAAAGGCTCCTCGGCTGGCCACCAATTTTGATGCCCATAGCTAACTATTAGTTGATGGTAGATATCTAGCAATGTTTGACTTATTGGCCGGTTATCCATGGTGGCACTTTAGCATCAGCTACCGAATCATATCCCGGGATGTAGGGTTTTATGTCAATGACCGGTGTGCTATCAATAGCATCCAGCCCTTCAACCCGTAATGTGTTACCTTGGCACTCAAGCAACCTGACGGTAGCCTTGCCTATCGGGTTTGGTCTATTTGGAGAGCGCGTGGCGAAACGCCCCACCAGGGGCAACTCCTGTTTACCCATGGGGTGAACCTTAAGCGGAACTTCACCGGCGGCAGCAGCCTGATGCATCCAGTAAAGGACTATGATGTGGGAGAAGTTTTCCAGTCCGTCCAGAGCCTCCGTCAAGCTACTTTCGACCACAATTTCAGAGGTAATTCTCTCCCAATCGTACCCTGGTCCTGGTGGCTGCTTAACTCCATTTCTAACAATACCAATTACTTTTAGAGTCATGTCCTCACTAGTCATTTGATACCTGCACTCTACCATTATAGCAACCTATTCACCAAAAATGAAAAGAGTGGTTTTCCAGGCTTCCTCTTTGTATCCCTTCCCCTTCAAAGAGGAAACTGAAGAGAGGGGCTATCGCCCCTCTTAAACACCCTATTAGGTTAGAGCACCTCCTTGGCAAGCAGAGGGGGGACACAGGGGGTGAGGTTGATAAACAACTCTCTAGCTTGGTCTGGGTGCCAAGTAGGCTATTATATGCTAGAATTAGCTCAATAAAATCAAACGATAGGCAATTAGATGAAGCCGCAACAAGACTTTTAGCGGTGATAAAATTGGACACAACAAACATGTAGGCAGGAGCTATGACCCAATCAGACCCAGTTGTTAGTATTGTCATTCTACTAGGCGCCGCGTTGGTGGGCGGGATGATAGCCCACCGGCTGAGGCAGCCAGTGATATTGGGTTACCTCGTAGTCGGGGTGGCAGTGGGCCCTCACGCCTTCGGCTTGGTGAGTGATTTAACGATGGTCGAGGCTGCGGCAACCATAGGGGTTGCGCTATTGATGTTCACGTTAGGCCTGGAAGTTTCTATTAGTCAATTGAGGCAAGTGGGCAAGGTGGGTTTGTGGGGTGGCATAGCGCAAATTGTGGTTACTTTTGCCTTAGGCGTAGCAGCAGGGAGCACCTTATTTGGGTGGTCTTTAACTCAGGCAGCTTTGTTTGGATTGGTTATTTCACTCAGTAGCACCATGGTTTGTCTCAAAATACTGATGGAGAGAGGCGAGTTGGACTCTATGCACGGGCGAATTATGATTGCTATTCTTATTCTTCAGGACGTAAGTGTGGTCTTGATGGTGGTAGTAGTGCCCCTCCTGGGGGGGACGTTAGAAAACTTTTTCCTCGCTTTAGCTATGGCCACCGGAAAAGCAATCCTTTTTGTCGGCATAGCCATTGTTTTAGGGTTGTGGGTACTTCCCTGGTTAATGGGCAGGGTTGGTGGGGTTCGCTCCCGCGAGTTATTTCTGCTAACAGTTCTGGTTTTATCTCTGGGGGCAGCCTTAAGCACTTATATCTTCGGGCTTTCAGTGGTCTTTGGTGCCTTTGTAATTGGCTTGGTGCTGCGTGAAACAAGGTTTGCCCACCAGGCTCTGGCTGAAATTACCCCCTTACGAGACATTTTCGCTACTCTATTCTTTGTCTCTCTGGGTATGTTATTAAGTCCGAAATTTGTGTTTGATAACTGGCCATTAATAATTATGACAGTAGCTACCATTACCGTCTTGAAATTCCTGGTTGTTTTTGGCATTGTTTGGTTTTTTGGCTATAGTCGTCGGATAGCCCTTCTTACTGGCGCTGGTCTTTTTCAAATTGGTGAATTTAGCTTCATTCTGGCACAAGCGGGACTCAATATGGGCATCATCTCCAACCAGTTTTATTCTCTAATCCTTGCTAGCGCCATTATCACTATTATATTAACGCCATTGTCAATGAACTCGGTTCCCTGGCTGTATTCCAAATTAACACGAACTCCAGTCGGCAAAGGACTGGCAGCCGAAGACACTGCTGTTTTCCCTGTCTCCCAGTCATCTCAGACGACAAACCAAGTGATAATTGCTGGCTACGGGAGAGTTGGGCACAATGTCGCTCAAGGTTTGCGAGATGCCGGTCTGCCATACACCGTTATTGAAATTAACCCGGAGCGTATTTTTGAGATGCGGTGTGGTGGAACAGACTGCATTTATGGAGACGCCAGTAATGTCCATGTTCTTTCCCTGGTAGACCTATCTAAAGCCAAAGTGCTAGTGGTAACCTTTCCTGACCCGTTAGCGGTGGTGACTACTGTCAAGACTGCCTTAAGGCTCAACCCCAAGCTAAAAATTGTAGCCCGAGTTCACAGGACAAGAGAAGCCGAGCTACTTAAAGGTTTGGGGGTCGTGGAGTTAATAAGTCCGGAGTATGAAGCCAGTCTTGAATTTCTGAGGAGGGTCTTGTCGCTCTCTGGCTGGAGAAAAGCAGACATCAAGCGGACTTTACCTATTGTGCAGCAAGACCAAGAGTTCGTTGAATTCAGCTCCGATGACGAAGAATAAAGAGAATGATTAGAGGAGGTTTCTCATGAGTAAAACAAGGGTCGGCATTATCAATGTTACTGGTTATGCCGGCGTCGAGCTGGCACGGCTGCTATCTCAGCATCCCGAAGTAGAGCTTACCTCAGTTACCGGGCGGAGCGCTGCCGGGCAAAGGTTAGGCGAGGTTTTTCCGCATCTGGCCAGCCTGGACCTGGTCATTGAAGCTGAGCCGGGTAAAGTTGACCTTGTTTTCTCCGCCATGCCACATCAGGCAAGCGCTAAAGAGGTCATACCATTACTCAATCGTGGTATTAAGGTAGTGGATATTAGCGCCGATTTCAGGCTGAAGGATGCTGCCGAATACCCACGCTGGTATAATTTTACTCACCCCGCCCCACAGCTATTGGGGCAGGCAGTTTATGGCTTGACCGAGCTACACCGGACTCAGGTTGCCTCTGCCCGCCTGGTAGCTAACCCTGGCTGCTATCCTACTGGGGCCATCCTGGCTTTAGCGCCAGTAGTTAAGGAGCGTCTGATTGAGCCTGGGATTATTATTGACAGCAAGTCTGGCATATCCGGGGCAGGTAGAACCTTAAATCTAGGAACTCACTACCCAGAAGCCAATGAAGGCGTTGCTGCCTATGCCCTAGCCGGACATAGACATCTGCCCGAGATTATTCAGGAACTGAAGGTGCTTCACCCTGGACAGCTAGCGATAACCTTTGTCCCACATCTAATACCGATGACCCGGGGAATATTAACTACCTGCTATGCTACCCTATCCTCAGGTAAAACTGCTGCCGGCAAAAAGAGGGAAGAGGAGCTAAGACAGCTCTATCTTGACTTCTACCGAGATGAGCCTTTTGTTAAGATAGTAGAATCCCCCCCGCATACCAAGCATACCTGGGGGAGCAACCTTTGTCTCATTCATCCCACCATTGACCACCGGACAGGGAGGCTGATTGTTATTAGTTGTATCGATAACCTGGTCAAAGGAGCCGCCGGTCAAGCCATTCAGAATATGAATCTTATGCTCGGCTTGCCGGAGACTACTGGTCTTGAGGCACTAGCGATTTATCCGTGAAAAGGTTATGCGGCCAGAGGGCAAGCGGGGTCCGTCTCCAATTCGTTTCCTAGGAGCTTTGTGGTTCGGGCCAGGCAGCCGCGGCAAGATTCAAACTGGAGACACTTTCCGCAGGCCCCTTTCCTCGCACCTTGGTCAGACCACCTGGTGAGCAGCTCGCTTTGCTTCATCCGCCACCATATATCTCCCAGAGGTTCTTCGGTTGTATTCCCGAAGGTGAATTCTTGCGGAGAGAACATACATGGTCTTACACTACCATCGGTCTGAATATACAGTGAGTAGGAAGCGGCACATCCTTTCACCTCGGGTATGGTAATCCCTCTATCGGCATTGCTGGTGGGGAAACCGTACTTGGAAGCGAGGTTCCACAGGAAGGGCTCATCGTAGAAAATATCCAGGTTACTCCCATAGCTATATATTTCCTTTACCGCTGCCTCTTGTTCCTTAGGGGTGAGTGCATATTGCTGATAATAGCTAGTGGAAAACTCATCCTTACCAAAAGGTTTCAATGGCAAAAAGATAATCTGTTGTCCGCCAAGACTTTCAGTTAATTGGATAAGCTCCCCAACTTGTCCTCGGTTGAGCTTGGAGAGAACTGTAGTTACTCCGTAGAAAATCCCCAGGGCGGCGCATTGTGCCGCCCACTCCTTGGCAATCTCAAATTTTGCACCTCTCTTCGTGTATTCATAAACAGCGGCATCAGCTCCATCAATACTAAAGAGAATCTTAGGTGAGAAAGAGGCCAATGCCTGCAACCTATCCTGGCCAAAGGCATTGCCGTTGGTTATCACAAACACATCAATCCCTGCTTTACGGAACATTCCACCAATGTGGTGCAGGTCATCACGCAGCAAAGGTTCGCC
>SDBV01010779.1_pt1 | contig 11950 bp, 13 predicted proteins | sample 2277081 | NCBI WGS metagenome assembly SDBV01 (sample SAMN10402039, study PRJNA504765) | marine sediment metagenome | isolation source: marine sediment core GS10_PC15, 223 cmbsf | place: Arctic Ocean: Southern Knipovich Ridge | collected 2010
GCGGCAAGCCGCACCCGCGCTCGTACGGCACGTTCCCGCGGTTCCTGGCGCTGATGTGCCGTGAGAAGAAGCTGGTCAGGCTGGAGGAGGCGGTGCGCAAGATGTGCGCGCTGCCGGCGTCGCGGCTGCAGCTGACGCGCCGGGGCCGCGTGGCGCCGACTTGCTTCGCCGACCTGGTGATCTTCGATCCCGAGCGGATCCGGGACACCGCCACGTTCGCTGAGCCTCACCGGTACTCGACCGGGATCGACTATGTGCTGGTGAACGGGCAGGTGGCGCTGGAGCGCGGGTCGGTGACGGCGGCGCGGGCCGGCCGGGTTGTCCGGGAGAAGGACGGGTAGGCGCGGGGGCTGGTGGACGGCCACCGCGAAGCTGCCGCGCGGAGACTCTCGAAGTGCGGGGTTGTTCCGTGCACGGCTCTTCTTCCTTACTTCGGCAGGCTCAGCACAGGCGCCTCAACCCGCTCGCCTTGAGTCCCGACGAGTCGGGGGCTCCCGCCGTGAGAAGGCGAATGGGCGCGTTCAGACCAGGCGGGACGGGACAGGAAGGGGGTCGCCGACTAGCGGGCGCGCGTAGTCGAGGAAGGCGTCCGTCACCAGGTAGCGCTCGGGGTCGAGGTACTCGGGAGGCAGAGTCTTGACCGCGCCTGCGACCTCGGCGAGGGGCGCCGTGGTGATCTCGCACGCGTAGGGGCCGGTCGACCGGCGCTCGAAGGAGACCATCACGCTGGTCACGCCCTCCAACGCGTAGCGCACCGCGGCGCGGCCTGCGGCCTCAGCCTCTTCACCGTCCACCGCTGACGCCGCCCCGGAGAAGGAGCGCTGGATGGTGCCCGGCTCCTCGTCCCGCACCCGCACGCCCAGGCGCTTCGCGAGCACCCGGGCCACGTACCGGGCCGGGGGGTCGTAGTACTCGTGCCCGAAGGTGTCAACGTAGTTGGGCTCGGCGCTGGCCCCGAGAACCCCGGTCGATGTCGACGTCTTCTCCGACATGACGACGACTGCGAAGCCGTGGCGCCGGTAGGCGTCCTCGATGGCCCCCAGGAACCGCTCTTCGTCGACCGGCACCTCCGGCAGGCCGAGCACGTGGGGAGCGTCCCGCTCTTCGCGCCTGGCCAGGGCCGCGGCGGCCGGCAGCCAGCCGGCGTCCCTGCCCATGACCTCGATGATGGTGATGGGAGCGACGCGTGCCATGGCCTCGGCGTCAAGCCCGCACCCGAGCGTGGCCAGGGCGATGAAGCGAGCCGCGCTGCCGTAGCCCGGGGTGTGGTCAGTCATGACCAGGTCGTTGTCGACGGTCTTGGGCACGTTGACAACGCCGAGGGGCAGCCCGGCCCCTGCGGCCGCGGTCGCGATCCGGTGGCCGGTCTCCGCGGAGTCGTTGCCGCCGATGACGTGCAGGTAGCGGATGCCGCGGCGGTCAAGCCGGTCCAGGACGGTTGGCATCTCGTCTTCGGTGAGGCTGTGGCGGATCGAGCCGAGGGCGGCGCCAGGCTGCCGTGCCGTTCCCTCAAGGATTCCCGGGGGCTGCTCGCCCAGGTCGATGAAATCGTCTCGAAGCACGCCTTCGATCCCGTGCCGGGCCCCGTAGACACGGCCAACTCGCGGGTCGGCTGACGCCTCCGCGATGACTCCGTACAGGCTGCGGTTCAGGACCGGCGTCGGACCGCCGGATTGCAGGACGAGCACGTTCGAATCGCGTCTGGTCACGACTGCTGCCTCGCTCCTTGTGCGCCGCTCATCCGGCGGGCCTGACCCAGGTCTCGCACCAGGCCAGGACGGCGCTTGTCGAGTCCCGGCCTTCTCGTGCCTCGGCGAACGGCTCACCGTCCGCGAGCGCCCCGTCCACCGAGATGCGAGCCTCGCGGGCGGGGAAGAACGTGGTGTAGACGCCGATGGGGCGGTCATCTGGGCGGGGGCCCGCCGGCGCGTTCATCACGAACGGGGGCAGGAGGTCCGTCCAGGTGAGAGCGATCTCCTCGGTCTCGCTGGAGATCAGCTCAGTTGCGTAAGAGCGAGCGTCACCGGAACGCTCGAAAGCCGCCTCGCGAACGGGTAGCGAGTCGTCTCCAAACGGCTCGTACAGAGGCCCCTGGATGTTGCGCTGCAGCCAGCGCGCCAGAGCGATGTTGTCGCTGTACACAGCGGTGGCGCCGAGCAGGTCACCCTCGCAGAACGGGACGTGGCGGGGGCCGGCGGGGGTCCACAGGGCCCGCCAGTGGCTGACCCGCTCGTGCGTAGTCGCTCCGCCGTCACGGCTCAGGCGGATGAAAGAGTTCTCGCCGACGAAGATCACGGCGCCCGGGTCGATGCTGGCCGCCATTTCCCAGTCCCTTCATCCTTCACCAGAGGACCGCGATGCGGGTGCGGCCGCTCGCCGGCGCCGCGTGCGCGGTCCGCACTTGGCCCTGCTCCAAAATGACAGTCTTGCAGTGAAGCGGCGCTTATCTTAGCGTGCAGGGCGGCCGCCGCACAGTGGGCGCGGTTCCAACCGCTGCCGGACAGGAGCGAGGGCTCCCATTGACCCACGAGATCATTATCAAAGGTGGCACCGTCATCGACCCCGCGCAGGGCCTGCACGGCAGGCGCGACGTTGCCATCGCGGGAGGGCGGATCGCCGCCATTGAGGAGAGCATCCCCGACGGGGACGCGCTTGACGTGATCGAGGCCGGGGGCCTGCTGGTGCTGCCCGGGCTGGTAGACCTCCACGTCCACGTGTGGTGGGGTGTTGCCCACCTCGCGATCGAGGCCGACCCGCACTCGCTCGCCCGGGGGGCGACCACGATCGTGGACGCGGGATCGGCGGGGGCGAACACGTTTGCCGGCTTCCGGCGCTACGTGGTCGATCGCGTGGAGGCGCGCACGCTTGCGTTCCTTCACATCTCCGGGATGGGCCAGCTCGACCGGGATATCGGGGAACTGGAAGACATTCGATGGGCCCGGGTGGACCAGGCGGTCGAGGCGGCGCGGGCGCATTCGGACGTGATCGTCGGCATCAAGGTGCGGCTCACTGAGGGCATCGTGGGCAGGAACGACCTGATCGCGCTCGACCGGGCGATCGAGGCCGCGGACTACATCGGCAAGCCGGTGATGATCCACATCGGCGGCACTCACCACCCTCTGGAGGAGATCCTCGGACGGCTCCGCGATGGGGACGTTGTCACGCACAGCTTCACGGCCAACCCGCCCGGCATCATCACGGACGCGGGCCGGGTGCTTCCCGCGGCGATCGAGGCTCGGGAGCGGGGCGTGATCTTCGACGTGGGCCACGGCGCGGGCAGCTTCGGCTTCCGAGTGGCCGAGCAGGCGCTAGAGCACGGCTTCACGCCGGGCACGATATCGAGCGACGTCCACCGCTACAACGTGCGCGGGCCGGTGTATGACCTGGCGACCACGCTGTCCAAGTTCCTGTACCTCGGCCTCTCGCTGGACGAGGTCGTCGCGCTGGGCACGAGCCGGCCGGCGGCGGCGATCGGGCGGGCGGGCGAAGTCGGAACGCTGAGAGTGGGGGCGGAGGCGGATATCGCGGTGATGCGCCTGGAAGAGGGGCGGTTTACGCTGAGGGACGCCAGGGGCGATGAGCGTGAAGCGGCCCGGTTGTTGGTCCCGGTAGTCACGCTGCGGCGCGGCCGCCGCCACGAGGCACGGTACGGGGCGCACCCGCACCTTCACGCCGGGTGAACCTCCGTCGTCCCGCAGCGGCCGGCATCAACACCGGTCAACCCGGAGGAAGACCCCTCTATTGACGCAGCCGGAACGAGAGGCGGCGGGCGCGGCGAGCACCGAGCACGCCCCGGCAGCGGGCGCGGCGCCGGCTGCGGTCGTGGCAGCCCGGGGCATCGAGAAGTCGTTCGGGGCGTCAGCCGTGCTGCTAGGGCTGGACCTGACGGTGCATCCGGGGCAGATCGTTGTGGTGTTCGGCCCGAACGGCGCCGGCAAGACCACCCTGTTCCGTATCCTCGCAACGCTCTCGCGGCCGGATGCCGGCACGGTTGTCATCAACGGCTTCGACACGGCCAGGGCGGGTGAGGCCGCCAGGCTCAGCCTGGGCGCGGTTCTGCACTCCCCGATGCTCTACGGAGACCTGACGGTCCGCGAGAACCTGGTCTTCTACGCCCGCATGTTCCGGCTCCAGAGCGCTCGCGAGCGGATCGACGCGATCACGGCGCGCCTGGGGCTGAGGGCGCGGATGGAGCAGCGCGCGAGAGAGCTGTCACACGGGTATCAGAAGCGGGTGGCGCTGGCGCGCGCCCTTCTGCATGAGCCGCGGCTGCTCCTGCTCGACGAGGCAGAGACCGGCCTGGACGAGCGGGCGCGAGAGGTGCTGGAAAAGGAGCTGACGGAGCACCGCGCCAGCGGGAGGTCGGTCCTGCTGACCACGCACGCGGTCGAGCGCGGGATCGCGCTTGCGGACAGGGTGCTTGTGCTGGCGAACGGCCGCTTCGTGCTGAACTCGCCCGCGTCGGACGTGGACCCGGCTCGCATCAGGGCCGTTTACGGCATGCAGAGGGAGGCCGTCTGATGCTGGCCTCGCTGGCCACGATCTGGACGCTGGCGCGGAAAGACCTCCTCCTGGAGCTGCGGACCCGCGACATCGTCATCGCGATGGTTGTGTTCTCGGTGCTGGTGATCGCGATCTTCACGTTTGCGATCGAGATCACGCCGAAGACGGCGCGTGAGGTTGGGCCGGGCGTGCTGTGGGCGGCGGTGGCGTTTGCCGGCGTGCTGGGGCTGAACCGGTCTTTCGCCATGGAGGCGGAGCGGGACACGCTCGACGGCCTGATGCTGACGCCGGTGAGCCGCGAGCTGATCTTCCTGGGAAAGGCGCTCGGCAACTTCCTGTTCATCACCGCCTCGGAGATCATCGTGTTCCCGGTGTTCGAGGCGCTGTACAACGTGGGGATCCTGCGAGTCGAGATCGTGGGGATCGCGCTGCTGGTGGGGATCGGGTTCTCAGCCGTGGGCACGGTCTTCGCCGCCATGACGGTGCGGGTGCGGTCGCGGGAGATCATGCTGCCGCTGCTGTTCCTGCCGGCGTCGATACCGCTGATCATGGCGGCGGTGGAGTCGACGGCGGTCATCGTGGAGGGTGGCAGCTGGTCCGACGCGGCGCAGTGGCTCCAACTGGCAATCGCGTTCGACGTGATCTTCGTGATCGCCTCTGCGGTGGTCTTCCAGTTCGTCCTGGAGGAGTAGCTGGGCCGCGGCGAGAGCGCCGTTTCCGGGACGTGGTTTCACATGCAGTCCTCACGGCGCACGGGAGCGCCGATGCTAGACTGGGCGCATGGCCCTGATTACGTTCAGATCCGGGTGTTCGGACGCTTGCGTGGCATCGTGACACTCCGTTCGGCCTGGCTCGCCCTGACCGCCGGGCTGATGGCACTGACGTTGTGGATGATCTACGTCTGGGTGCCGACCGAGGCGAACCAGGGCAACATCCAGCGTGCGCTGTACTTCCACGTGCCGGTGGCGTGGACGGCGATGGTCGCGATCATGTTGATCGCGGGCAGCAGCCTTGCCTACCTGGTGACGCGCAACGAGAAGTGGGACCGGGTCGCGGTAGCTTCCGCGGAGACCGGTGTGGTCTTCGCGGGTCTGATGTTGATAACCGGGATGGTGTGGGCCAAGCCGGTATGGGGCGTCTGGTGGACCGGCGAGGCGAAGCTCACGACGACGCTGATCCTCTTCTTCATCTACGTGGCCTACCTGATGTTCCGGGCCTACTTCCCGCCCGGCGAGCAGCGGCGGCGCCTGGCGGCGGTCATCGGCCTGCTCGGGGCGGCTGACACGCCCATCGTCTACTTTGGCGCCCAGCTGTGGGAGCAGGCTCACCCGGCTGCGGTCGTCGGCCCCCTGTCCGACGAGAAGAGCAGCATCGACGGACCGATCGGTCTCACGCTACTGGTTGCCGTGATCGCGTTCTCGGTGCTGTTCGCATACGTCGCCTCTGAGCGATACCGGCTGCGAAAGCAGGAGGACGAGTTCGACGCGCTGCGCCGGCGGGTGGCGCTGATCCCGGCCACGGCTACGAGCGGAGGAACCGAGTAGTGGTCCGTCACGTGGTTGTCGTGCTCACGGCGTTCCTGGTGCTGGCCATCCCCGCCGCTGCGATGGCGCAAGGACCTGGCGGCGAGCCGGTGGCGAGCCTGCCGGTTGAGCCGGCGGCCGACGGCCTGATCAGCGGGCAGATCGGCGCGACGCTGACGGACGAATCCGGCGCGCTGGTCGGTTTCGTTATCACAGACAAGGACGGCCGACTGCACGGAGTCACCCTGGGCCCGGACACGCAGTTCGGCCTGGACAGCTCCGCGGGGGAGCGGTGGGTCGCCACGTACGGTGACGATCCGGAGGAGGCTCTTGCCCGTATCGCGGACCAGCGAGGCCGGTTCGCGGCGGTCACCGTGACGGTATCCGGGGGGGTGGCGGAGAGTGTGGTGGGCCGTGAGGAAAGCGACCTGGAGCAGAACCTTGGCTACCTGTTCGCCATTTACCTGGTTACCTGGGGCGGCTTCTTCGCGTATGTGTTCATCGTGTCCCGGAGGCAGCGCGATCTATCTCGCGAGATCAGCCTGCTGAGGCAGCAGGTGGGGGGACTTGAGGCGTCCGGCGGGACCGCCGGGAACGGCACGTAGGCACAGGTCTTCACCAACATGAACGAGAACAACGACCCGATCACCACACCGACCAGCGAGGCCGACACCTCTCCCGTGGCGGCCAGCACGACACTCTTCAGCCCTAGGGTGATGTTGGGGGTTGTCTTGCTTGTGCCTGCACTGGCGTTGGCCTACTGGGGCTACCTAACGTTCAGCAATGCAACCGTCTTCTACGTGTCTGTGGCAGAGCTTCGTGCGGGCGGTCCCACGGAAGAGGGCAAGCTGGTCCGCGTCTCCGGGAAGCTGGTGCCGGAGACGTTCGCACGTTCCCCCAGCGGTGTGGACGCCAGCTTCCAGCTCCAGGACGCGGCCGGGGACGTGCTGGAGGTCAGCTACCTGAAGGGCGAGGTTGGCCAGATCTTCTTCAACCCGCACTCCGCGATCGACCTGGAGGGCCGCTACACTGCCGACGGCGTGTTCGTGACCGATACGCTCGTGGTCAAGTGCCCGTCCAAGTACGTCACGGAGCAGGAGCGCGCCGAACTGGCAGGTGAAGAGCCGGGCACCCCGTACGAGGTGGTGATCACCGGGGCTTGACGCCATTTCTCGTGGCAGGCGGGCGAACTGGCACGGGATCAGCACGTTTCCCCTGCCGGCGGAGCCTTTCACAAGCCTCGCGCGCTGCTATACTCGCACGTCCAGATGGCAGGTCCTTACACACTCGCTGAGCTGGCCCTGGCGATCGGGGTCGCGGTCGTCCTGGGATCGGTGCCCACCGCGTACCTGGTGGCCCGGGCCCGCGGCGTCAACATCTTCGCTGTGGGCACCCGGCAGGCGGGCGCCACCAACGTCTACCACGAGGTCGGTCGGCTATCCGGCGGCTTTGTGCTGTTCGTGGACGCGGGCAAAGGGGCTCTGGCCATCTGGCTCGCCTCGACCCTGGTGGGCCTTTCGGGGCCGTGGCTCTTCCTGCCGGCCTTTGCCGCAGTGATGGGCCACTGGAACTCCCCGATGACGCGTTTCCGCGGCGGTGACGGGGTGGCGACCGGTGTGGGTGTGGCCGTGGCGATCGCGCCCGCCGGGCTGCTGGTCCCGGCACTGATCGGGATGGTCCTGACGCTGGCGCTCAAGAACGTGACGGCGCACCCTTCGCTGTGGGCCGGCGTGATCGGCTACGCGACGTTCCTGGGCATATCCCTGTTCGCGCAGACCGGGCTCAGCGGGAGCATGGTGCTGGGGCTCACGGGCATCGGCGTGATGATCCTGCTGCACAGCAGCGTGTACCACCGGCGCAGGCGCGGCACGCTGCCGGTGCAAGGCGTTGTCACCGAGGCGCCGGAAACGACGGCCTCCGGCAGCCTGGAGCCTTAGTCAGGGGCGAAGGCCTTCTCAGCCGTCTCCCCGCGCGATGCGGCGGACCTTCTCACGCGTGGACTCCGGCGCCTCCGCCGCAGGCATATCCCTGAGCAGCCCGACGGTGGTCGCGAGCGACTTCAACCAGCCGTCGCAGTCGTTGCAAAGGCCCAGGTGGTTGCGGATGCGCGTGCTCAGTGACTCCGGCAGGTCATCGTCAAGCCAGTCCGAGCCGCTCGCGCGCAGGTCTTCGCAGTCGAGCTCAGCCCCCGGCGGGCCATCAGCCCGACTGCGCCGGAACCACGAGAACGGTGGGCGGTCAGACATCAACACCTCGCAGGCGACCCGTTCCCCGGCCAGGCTCCGGCGACGATCCGACGCCATTCCGGCCGGTGACGTGTTTCGCCGGTCCTTTCATGTTTGATGACGGCGCAGGCAAGAAGGATTCACCCGGGAGCCGGTGGGAAACCGGGCGGCGGGAGTCATCGGGGGAGCGACGCCATCGCCGTGTGGAAATATACTCCATGCTGCCGCCTCTGTTCACGTGCCCGGAGCCGCCGATGCCGTTTGTCCCCGTAGAATCCCAGCGATGACCGAAGAAGAGTTCGCGGACGTCGTAGAGCAGTACACGAACTACGTGTACAACGTAGCGTACCGGATGATGGGCAACCGGGACGATGCGGACGACGTGGTCCAGGACGCGTTCATCTCTGCATATCGCGCTCGCGCGCGTTTCCGCGGCGATGCCCAGGTAACGACCTGGCTGTACCGCATCACGGTGAACGCGGCGCTGATGCGCATCCGGAAGGACAAGCGGCGTGTCCAGATGACCGCGCCCGAGGACTCGTACCAGGAACGCCACGTCGCCAACTGGGACGACACGCCCGACAGAGCGGCCCTCAATACGGAGCTTCGGAACCAGATCCAGGCCGGACTCGCGGAGTTGCCTGAGGACCTTCGGACCGCGGTGGTCCTCCGGGACGTGCAGGGGCTCTCCAACACGGAGGCCGCGGAGGTGCTGGACATATCTCTCTCAGCGCTCAAGGCGCGGCTCCACCGCGGCCGGGTTGCGCTGCGTGACCGGCTGAACGAGTACGTGAAGCAGCACGCCCACTAGAGGCGGGTCGATCGCCGCGCCGGCGTGAAGCAGGCGCCGGTGCACCGTGGCTACAGCTCGTATCCGGCTGCGATCTCCTCGACGCTCTTGCTGCCCACCCGCTCGCGCAGCGCCTCCTGGCGGTCCTCCAGGGTCGGGGCGTCGATTTCGTAGATCACGCCGAGGGGAATGCCGTCGCCGCGGGCCGCGCAGATCGCCTGGTCCCAGTCAGCCGGGTTGTGGTCCTCCGGGATCTGGTACACCAGCGGCGGAATGCCGAGCTTGCGATCTCCTTTGAGGAGATCGTACGTGTCGTTGTACGTGGTGCAGGGTGACTGCACGTGGACGATCGAGAAGCCCCTGTGTTCCATGGCCCGCTCGATCAGCTTCGCCAGGTCACGCGGCCGGCTGGAGTAGTGCGAAGCGATGAACGAGACGCCGTAGGCGAGATACCGCTCGAACGGCTTGACCGACGCCTCGATCTTGCCGTAGGGCGTGGAAGTTGTGTGCGCGCCAAAGTGAGAGGTCGGCGAGCTCTGCCCCTTCGTGAGCCCGTAGACGCCGTTGTCCATGATGACGCAGGTGATGTCGACGTTCCGCAGGGCGGCCGGGGCGATGTGCTCGGCCCCGATGCTGAGGAAGTCGCCGTCGCCGGCCACGACGACGATATTGAGCTCCGGGCGTCCCATCTTGACGCCAAAGGCGATCGGCAGAGTGCGGCCGTGGATGCCGTGGATTCCGAACGGCTGGTCGCCCTCGAAGAGGTGGACCAGGTTGCCCGAGCAGCCGATGCCGGCCACCAGAACGTTGTTGCTCATCGGGGTCTCGTACTTCTCACTGCGGCTTTGCAGGGCCCATTCCAGCGCGCGGCGCACACCGAAGTCCCCGCAGCCGGGGCACCACAGGAAGTCGTACTCAGGATTCTTGGCGCTCATGCCGGGACCTGGCTTGCTCGCTGCCGGGCGACGGTCTCCTGGAAGCGTTCGGCCAGGTTGCCGACCTTGAACGGCGTGCCGTCGTACTGAGTGATGGACGCTGCCCTTACCCCCTGCGAACGGAGGATGCTGCTCCACTGCCCCTGGTAGTTCAGCTCCGGGACGATGACCAGTTCCTTCTGCCTCAGAAGGTCTTCCAGGCCGGACGGAAGCGGGTGCAGGTACATGGTGTAGACCCAGCCGATGTCGAGCCCTTCGCCGCGGAGCCTGAGGTACGCCTCCCGCGCTGCTCCCTTCGATCCACCCCACGGCATGACCACGATTGGGGCGTCGGCGTTCTCCGCCTCGTAGGAGCCGTCGCGAAGGAGTTCCAGTTTCGCGAAGCGGCGCTCGATGCCGTGCACATGGTGTCGCGGGAGGTGCGTGGTGTCGCCGATGCCGTCGTGCTCGCTGGCGTTGGCGATGTATGGCGCCGGGCCGCCCGGCAGCGGCATCGGGCCGAGCGAGTCAGACTCGTAGCGCCGGAAGTCGTTGCCATCGGCGTGGACGGCGCGGCTTTCCGTCTTGACGGCGTGCAGGTCCGGTGCGGGGATGTTCTGGCTTCGCTCGGCCTGCTGCATCTCGGTCAACAGGATGACGGGCCCCTGGTAACGCTCCGCCCAATTGACCGACATCACGCCGGCGTCGAAGCACTCCCGGACGGTGCCCGGGGCGATGAGGGGCAGCCGCACGTCACCGTGGGCCGGGTGGAAGCATGCAAACAGGTCTGACTGTTCGGTCTTGGTGGGGAGACCGGTCGCCGGGCCGCCACGCTGCACGTCGACCACGACCAGCGGTATCTCAGCCATCCAGGCCAGTCCCAGGCCCTCGCTCATCAACGACAACCCGGGGCCTGAGGTGGCGGTCATCGCCTTCTTGCCGGCGAACCCTGCGCCGACCAGCGCGTTGATGGCCTCTATTTCGGAGCTGACCTGGTAGGCGAACCGGCCGGCGCCGACCAGGTTTTGCTCCATCCAGACGAGGATCGTGGTGGCCGGGGAGATCGGGTAGCCGGCGTAGAAGTCCAGGCCGGCACGGGCGGCGCCGAGAGCGATGGCGGCGTTGCCGGTGATCATCCACTGCTTGTAGCCGGGCGGACGCGGGGGGGCCAGCTCTCCCAGCGAGAAGCCGCTCTTCCGACCGGCCTCAGCGCCGGCGTCCAGGGCGTCGTGGTTTGAAGCGATGATCGCCCGGTCGCCTGAGCGGCCCCTCGTGAACCGGCGCGTGGCGTAGTCCTTGAGGGCGGCCAGCGGGAAGTTGACGAGCGGGGCGATCGCGCCCAGGACAACCATGTTGGCGGCCCGGGCGTTGCCCACCTGCCGTGCGATCTCATCGAAGGGCAGGCCGAAGCTGCGAATCTCGGCCGGCGGGTCAAACGCCTCCGAGTTGTAGATCACGACGCCGCCGCTTCTGAGCTGGTCGCTGTGAAGCCGGAAGGCCTCCTCGTTGAAGGCGACCAGGACATCGATCTCGTCGCCGTCGCTGAGCGTTGGGGCGGTAGAGATGTGGGCCTGGGTGAAGACCGGTCCGCCAAGTATCTGGGACGGGAAGGTGGCGTAGGTCTGAACGTGGTAGCCAGCCTGCGCCGCGGTCGCCGCCAGCGACTCGCCGGCGGTGACGATTCCCTGGCCTCCCTCCCCGGCGAACCGAACGACCAGGTCGGTGGTTCCCAATTGTTCCTCCCAGACCCGCCCCCGGCCTCCGGGGCGCTGCCCCAGCCCCGTGCCCGGCGGCTCGTCCGCGGGCCACCGTTCGGGTCCCGCCGCGAGCGCCCGGGGCGTCAGCATCGCTGTCCGCGCTCGCCGCCGGATGTAGCGTGCGGGTCGCAAAGGCGAAGACGACCCACCGTGTCGCGAACGGAAGCCACCGGGAGCAAGCCCGTTCGCGCGGCCCTGTTTCGTACGTGAGTGGGACGGCCCAATTATGAATCCGGCT
>SDBV01010780.1_pt1 | contig 11948 bp, 7 predicted proteins | sample 2277081 | NCBI WGS metagenome assembly SDBV01 (sample SAMN10402039, study PRJNA504765) | marine sediment metagenome | isolation source: marine sediment core GS10_PC15, 223 cmbsf | place: Arctic Ocean: Southern Knipovich Ridge | collected 2010
GTTGATTCGCTTGGCAAGCACGAGCGCCTTAACTATGTGGCCACCCACCATGAACAGGCGGCAGCGATGGCGGCGGAAGGTTATGCGCGCATCAGCGGTAAGCCTGGTGTGGCTCTAGTTACCTCAGGCCCCGGCGGCACCAATGCGATCACCGGGGTATGCGGCGCATGGATTGATTCCATCCCCACGATATTCATATCGGGTCAAGTGACCACCGACACGCTAATAAAAGACACCGGCTTACGTCAGTTCGGCATACAAGAATCGAACATCACCGAACTGGTTGCTCCGATCACTAAATATGCGGTAACGGTTACCGACCCCGCCACTATCCGCTACCACATGGAGAAGGCTATTTATATTGCCACTCACGGTAGGCCCGGCCCGGTATGGTTGGATATCCCCCTTGATGTGCAAAGTAAAGTGGTGAATATATCGGAACAAAGACGGTTCGATCCATCCGAATTGACTCCGGAATGTGAAAACGAAGGGTTGCAAGAAAAAGTATCCCAGACTATCGAGATGCTCAAAACGTCCAAGCGGCCCGTGTTGATTAGCGGGTATGGCATACGGCTGGCCGGCGCGGAAAAAGAATTCGTCCAACTAGTCGAGCGCTTGGGCATTCCCGTCATTTCCTCGTGGACCAGCAGCGACCTTTTGCCAACAGCGCATGAACATTATGTAGGGCGCAGTGGGATCATGGGGGATCGGGGCGGGAACTTCGCTGTCCAAAACTCCGACCTCTTGCTCATTGTGGGATCCCGCATGTCCATCCCGCAGGTGGGCTATAACTACAAGACGTTCGCGCGCGAGGCCAAGAAGATTATGGTGGACATATCGACCATAGAGCTGGCGAAGCCGACACTGTCGCTTGATCTGGCGGTGCATGTCGACGCGAAGGTGTTCATTGCCGAATGCTTGCGCCAGTTGGAGGGGCAGGGTGCGGCGCTGGATATACCGGAATGGCGGGAACGCACCCGCAGCTGGAAGAAGACCTATCCGGTTGTCCTGGCGGAATACAAGGACAATAAGGACGGGGTGAACTCCTTCTACTTTGTTGACCTGCTTTCCGAAAAGCTGGGGAACGATGCGGTGGTGGTTACCGATATGGGGACGAGCTTCACCTGCACCATGCAGACCTTCAAGTCGAAGGGAGGCGGGCAACGGCTCTTTACTTCAAGTGGCCATGCCTCGATGGGGTTTGGCCTGCCTGGCGCCATTGGCGCCTGCTACGGGCACGGGAAGAAAAAGACCATTTGCATCGCAGGCGATGGCGCACTGCAGATGAACATACAGGAATTGCAGACGATGGTTCACTATAAATTGCCAATTATTTTATTTGTCCTGAACAATAACGGATATTTAACAATCAAGTTAATGCAACAGAATCACTTCGGGAGATATGTAGGATCAGATCCTGGCAGCGGTCTTAGTTTCCCCGATATCGTAAAGGTTGCCACAGCATATGGCATTAAGTCTGAACGAATAGAGAATCAGCACGAGCTTAATGAAAAGATTGATTCTATTCTGGCGGAGCCGGGTCCTTTTGTATGTGAAATTGTAATGCCTGAAGATCAACCCTTGATCCCGCGGGTCTCATCTTTAAAGATGGCAGATGGAACTATTGTTTCTAAGCCGCTGGAAGATTTGTATCCTTTCCTAAGCCGGGATGAATTCAGGAAAAATATGATAGTCAAACCCATTGAAATCCTGGAAGAATAGGGTTAGAGGTCGTTTTTATGTTGAAATATAAACTGGAAGATATAGCGATAGTGATGAATTTTAATTTGGATAACGTTGCGGTGGCAAAAACCGATATACCGGCAAGGACCTTAATTGAATACAAGGATAAGGTCATAAAGATGAGGAAACTTATAAAAATGGGGCAGAGGTTTGCTCTCACGGCAATAAAAAAATCAGAATTTATCAGACAATACGGACACCCTTTCGCAAAGTCAAGGGGCATATTAAGGGGAGACTTAATTTCTGAATCCAATGTAGCTAATGAAATTCCTGAAGCAGACGTTAGAGTTTATAAAAAACCACATAAGACCAAACTCCAAAAAAGATACCGAGATAAAAGTTTTTTTGGGTATGTTCGCAAAAATGGAAAGGTCGGAACAAGGAATTATTATCTTGTTATACCTACCTCGATGTGCTCCAGTGAGACGGCCCTTCAAGTCGCATTGAGTTTAGACGGCGATAGTGGAATCCTTAAGAAGTATTCAAATATTGATGGCATCGTCGCGATTCCTCATACAGAAGGATGCGGCTGCGATTCCGGGCTACAAATTGATCGTCTTATGATGGTTTTGAAGGGTTATGTTCAGCATCCCAATGTGGGTGGATGTCTTATTATGGACTTAGGGTGTGAGCAAACAAACTATGACAAGACACATAAATATTTGAGAAATACGATTGATAAGAACCTGAAGCCAATAGATTGGGTTTCAATTCAGGGTAGCGGCGGGACGTATTTTGCCGCTAGAAAAGCAAGGACGATCATAAAAAAAAAACTGCCTGAAATCAACCGGGTAAAGAGGAAAGCGGCGCCGATTTCAAAAATTGTTGTCGGAACGGAATGTGGCGCATCCGACTCCTTTTCCGGGATAACTGCTAATCCCATCATAGGAAATGCGGTGGATAAGATTATATTTGGTGGAGGTTCTGCAATCTTATCGGAAGTAACAGAGCTGCTGGGAACCTTCGGTATGTTCTTGTCCCGTTTTCGGAATTTAAAAACAGCACATAAATTCAAGAGCGTATTGGAATGGTATGAAGAAATTGCCCGAAAACTCGGTTTGTCATTGGAGGCAAATCTTGTGCCCCAAAATATCGAAGGGGGATTAATAAACAACTATGTTAAAAGCCTTGGGGCGGCGATGAAGGGTGGGACGACAGTAATAGAAGATGTTCTTGACTACGGTGAGTCTGTAAAGAGGAAAGGGTTAAGTATCATGCAGGGACCCGGTAATGATCCCGAATCACTTACCGGTATGGTTGCCAGTGGGGTAAATATTGTATGTTTTTCCACAGGGAAGGGGACCACCACCGGTGAGGCTGTATGTCCGATTATTAAAATTGCATCCAACGAAACTGCTTTCAAAAAGCTTTCCAAAGATATGGACTTCGACGGTAGCCAACTGCTCAGGGGAAAAAGTCTGGACGTTTTAGGCGAAGAGTTGTTGGACAAAATAATCCTTGTGGCATCGGGCAAGAAGACTTGGTCTGAAAGGTGGAAACAACGTCAATTCCAGGTCTGGACCGCAGGGAAATTGTCTCTTTGAGAAGGCACTACATCTCGTCCATCAATTGGGCAGAAAAGATAAAACTGGTGAATACCCAAAAAAAATTAAGATCAGAGTAATTATGGGACTTCTATATACAAAAACAAAGATATTTCACTATAAAGAAAAATTGGATTCGCTTCCGATAGCTATTGATAAAATAATGGCCCCTCTCCATATCCGAATTAAACCTACTAACATCTGCAACCACAAATGCTGGTACTGTGCATACAAAAAAGATGATTTGCAGCTTGGTAAAAGTATGGTTGAAAAGGACTCTATCCCAAAAGAAAAGATGTTGGAAATTTTGGATGATATCGTGGAAATGGGCGTTAAAGCAGTTACTTTTAGTGGAGGAGGGGATCCTTTTCTCTATCGCCATCTTCTTGATGCCATCAAAAAATTGTCTAAAACACCTGTAAAGTTTGCTTCTTTAACTAATGGGTCAAGATTGGAAGGAGAAGTTGCTGAAATATTTGCGCACTGCGGAACATGGTTAAGAATTTCTATAGATGGTTGGGATGACGAAAGCTATTCATCCTATAGAGGCGTTCAGCTTGGTGAGTTTACAAAGGTTTTAAATAATATTGAAAATTTTAAAAAACTCGGTGGGAAATGTTATTTAGGTATAAGTTTAATAGTTGACACAAAAAATGCTGGACATATATACGATTTTATAAAAAGACTTAAGGCCGTGGGAGTGGATAGCGTGAAAGTTTCACCTTGCATACCTTACGACAACATAAAAGAGAATAATGATTACCACAGGCCTGTTTTTGAGAAGGTAAAAGAAGGGACAAAAAAAGCGATAGAAGATTTTGTTGAAAACGGCTTTGAGATATATGATTCATACCATTTGATGGAAGGGAAATTTGGTAAAAACTATAATTGGTGTCCTTATATGCAGATCCTTCCCGTTATCGGAGCCGATCTCAATATATATCCGTGTCAGGATAAAGCGTACAACATCGAAGAAGCGCTAATCGGATCGATAAAAGAGACACGCCTTAAGGACTTTTGGTTTTCGAATAAAAATAAATATTTTCAAATTAACCCTTCCGTCACCTGCAACCATCACTGCATTGCTAATGAGAAAAATAAAATGGTTTTGGAATATCTTAACGCGGATGAAGAACATTTAGGGTTTGTATAGTTATCGTGATGAACTTGTTTAACTTAGAGAAGAAACACATACTCATTAGTGGAGCGTCGAAGGGACTGGGAAGTGTTTGCGCAAAGACCCTGGCGGATGAAGGGGCTTGCCTGGTCTTAATGGGGCGATCCAAGGATAAATTGGAAGAAGTTAAAAATGCGTGTGACGAGCCGGAAAAACATCTCGTTGTGCCCAGTGATTTAACAGTAAACGAAAACCTGCATGAGGCCGTTAAAAAAGCAAAAGCTTTTTTGGGTGAGATTGATGTAGTTCTGCATGTGGCCGGTGGCGGGCTCGGGCTGAGGGACCCGTTATTAAATTTAGTCGATTTTATAAAGTTGTTTTCCCTTAATGTAGGTGCGGCCGCTGAAATTAACAGGCTAATAGTTCCTGATATGATAAAAAGAGGTAAAGGGAACCTTGTGCATGTCGGCTCCACTGCATCGACGCAATCGATCGGATCGGTGGGCTACAATACTGTTAAAGCGGCGCTGGCGGCATACGTAAGGGCCCTCGGAAGAGAGATCGCTGGCAGTGGGGTGGTGGCCACCGGGATTCTTCCCGGCGGTTTTATGGCCCCTGGCAACGCCATGGAAAGGCTCAAAAAGTCGAAGCCTGAAATCTACAATAAATTTATTGAAGAGAGGCTGCCGCGAAAACATATAGGAAAAGCTGAAGAGCTTATGCCGATGATTCTTCTTCTTTGCTCGGAGGCCGCATCCATGATGGGTGGGTGTCTGGTACCGATTGATGCAGGGGAAGGGCTTGATTACCTGACCGTATGAAAAGTGAGTACTTGTTGAGCACTCTGCCAGCCGCTTCACCAGGCTTCGCCAATACAAGACTGGAGGAGTATGCGCGTGAACTTCGCCAGAAGTACTCTCCCGGGAACAGAGTATTGCTGGTTCAAACGCCGCAATTTTTGTTCAATGCGTTTAATATTGAAGTTGCAAAGAGAAGAGGCTACTACGCGTATCCACCAACGGGGTTGCAGTGGCTTGCCAAATCATTGTCCGGCAGGGGGCTTGAGATTGAAATTATTGACCTCAATTTCGAGGTCCTCAAGCGTGTTATTACCGATACTAGCTTCGATTACCATAACTGGCTCACCATACTGGAAGAGCGCCTCGAGGAAATGAAGCCCAGTGTCGTTGGGGTTACTTCCATCAACATTTACCAGGATGTTTTTTCGCCAGGCTATCCACTAACCAGCGTCCTTGAATTTCTGAGAGATAAAGACAAGTACATTCTCCTTGCCGGTGGGCCGATTGCCACCAACGAGTGCGCCAATTATCTGCGAGGGAACTATTGCCATTTCGTTGTCTGCGGTGAAGGGGAAAACAAGACACAGATGATCTTTGATTATCTCTACGAGCGGCATCCACACCTGTTGAACGTCAATAATGTATATTTTAAGCATAATGACAACATAGTCGAGACTGAGGGTAAGGTTGATGTCGTGAACCTTGAGGGGAATCTGGTGGATACTTACCACATGGTCCCAATTGAGGAATACAACAAGATCGGAAGCTTGAATCCATATTCCAGGATGGCGGGCCAGGAAAAGCGCTTTTCGGTTTTCCAGCTAATCCGCGGATGCCGGGCAAACTGCCAGTTCTGTGGTGTACGTGATTTTATGGGGAGGGGAACGAGGCATTTTCCGGTTAAGGATGTCTTGGAGGAAATCCGGTACCTCGTGGAAAAAAGGCACGTACTTCACTTTGATGTCATTGACGACGATTTCCTTAAAGATGCAAAAGTGATAAAGAATCTCCTCGAAGGTTTGGTGAAACTCAGGAAGCGTTACGATATTACATGGTCTTCGAATAACGGGTTAATCGGTGTTTCGCTGACCGAAGAACTAATGGACCTGATGTGCGAATCCGGATGTGTTGGGTTTCGGATTGGGGTTGAGTCGGGCAGTGCGGAGATGCTAAAAAAAATGAAGAAGCCCGCGACGTTAAAAACATTGCGGGAATCGGCCACGGTTATGAATAAATTCCCTCAAGTATTCACCGGTGCGAATTATATCATCGGCATTCTTGGTGAAGAGACATTCGGGGCCATGTTGGAAACCTATAAATTTGTGTTGGAGCTGGATTTGGATTGGGCCTCATTTGCCGTTTTCCAATTTACGCATAATGGCCCTTCGGCAGGTGGTACAGTTGAGCAGGATAGGGGGTCTACTACGGATTTTGTTCCATCCAAGAGTAGTTCCGACAGGATTATAAATGACTCGGAAGGCATATTGTCCGGTCTGGATGTCTTCAATATTCCACAGGGCATGATTCCCTCGGACGAGCAAGTGAAGCAGATTTGGTTTACCTTCAATCTGCTTGTTAATTTTGTATACAATAAAAATCTCAAGGACGATGGGAACCCGGACAAGTTTACCCGTTGGCTCGAAGCGGTCAAAATACCCTATCCCCAAAATCCTTATATGTGTTTGTTTGCAGGGCTTGGCCGGATGCTGATGAGCGATCGAGAATCGGCACTGGCGCATATCCGCGACACCAAGACTATTTTAGGTGAGAGCGAATATTGGCGACATCGTTTCTCGCAGTTTGATCTTACCAGTATGGTTTATCAATTTCCGTCAGACGTAGTGGAGACGAAGAAAAGCCTCTCCAATCTTCGGGAGGCTTTGATGGAGAAAATTCCCAAATCATAGTAGCGAGCGAATATGAGAGAGGATATATGCATGAGAGAGTTTAATGTTTTAGGAAGTTATCCACAACCAAAAACACCCCGCTTTGTCGGACCCAATATAAGGACGATAAAGAACCGGATCATTGCCGCCTACCGTGATGAGGGATATTACGATAGCGAGCGCAATAACGGATACGGCGGTTTCAAATATGACGGGCGTTGGAAAGCCGTTGTGGATAATATGTGCAAGGAGTATGGGCTGACAGAGAAGTCGGCGGCATTGAACCTTGGTTGTGAAAAAGGGTTCATCATGCACGACTTTCATGAAAAATTTCCAAATTTGAAAATCCGCGGAGCGGATGTCTCTGCCTATGCGATAGACAAGGCTATGCCCTCTATAAAGCAGCACATCACCCACCTCGACACCTTTGCCAAGCTCCCTTACGCGGATAATGAGTTTGACTTCGTCACTGCTATCGGCGTCATTTACACACTTACCTTATATGATGCTATCCGTTGCCTGAAAGAGATACAGCGGGTGGGGAAGGGAAAAAGCTTCATAACGCTTGGCGCTTACAGGAATGAGGAGGAACTTAAGCTGTTCCGGTATTGGACGGTTCTTGCCGCCACTGTTCTTCATGTGGATGAGTGGGTGGAAGTATTAAAGCACGCGGGATATACTGGGGATTACACATTTTCTACCGCGCAAACGTTACACCTTGAATGGAAAGATGATTAAGCCTATTAAGGAAAAAGAGGTAACGGTTGTGATCCCATATTCAGGGAACAAGGTACTGATGCAATTGAGGGATTTCAATTCCGATATTGTATATCCTGGAAAATGGGGGTTTTTTGGCGGATCGATTGAGGAGGATGAACTTCCTCGCGAAGCGGCAAAAAGGGAATTGCGCGAAGAGATTGAGTATGAACCCGATATGTTTTATGAATTGAATATTGGGGCAATACCAGATTTGAGCAATACGAGATCATATTCTTATTTTTGTGAGCTCAAAGTTTCATTGAACCAGCTGGTTTTGCATGAAGGACATGACTTTGGCCTATTTTCTTTGGATGAAATTATGACTAATAATTTGTATTCCGGAAGACTAAAAGAATATGTTCCGGTTATTCCTTCTGTGTATATTACCGATTGCGTGAGGGATTTATTCAAAAAAGTTGATGAAATGGCGCTGTCGAAAACCCATCCCAAAGGATGAATTAACAAAGAGAAAAAAGGCTATGCAAACAAAAAAAATCAAGCGGGTTATGCTGACATACCCCAACCAGCGCTGGTATAAGTTCGACATGACGACGACTTGGAATTTAACTCCTTTTGTCCTTTGCATGCTGGGAACAATGTTACAGGATAAGTATGAAGTGAAAATAGTTGACGCCCAGTTTTATAACATGAGCGAGGAGGATTTTAGGCGTGAAGTAGAGGCGTACAATCCAGATTGTGTGGGGATATCGGTACTTACTTCCGAGTATGCTTCCATCCTCGATACCGCCGCCGCAATTGTAAAAGGGGTAAACAAGGATATTGTAACGGTTGCGGGGGGGGTCCATGTCACCACCCAATATCACCGGGTCATGGAAAATAAAGATATCGATTTCGCGGTCCGGGGCGAGGGGGAATATGTGTTCCCGGCGCTACTTGACCATCTGAACGACATTGGGTCAATGCCGGATAAGGGTGTAGTTTACCGGCAAAAAGATGGGCGGATCAACGCTCTTCCTCCTGACTTTATTCAGGACTTGGATGCGCTTCCCTCGCCGAATTACAAGTTGGTGAACTACCATGACTATCTCAATAAGGATCCGCGCAATACCATTGACGCGGCGCCAGAATTTCCATATGCGCGCTTGTTAACTTCGCGCGGCTGTCCGGTCGGGTGTTCCTTTTGCCAGGTACACTTGATAGCGGGTAGCAAGTGGCGTATGCGAAGCGCCAAGAGAGTGGTAGATGAGCTTGCCTTCCTCAAGAAAGAGTATGGGATTAAATCGTTCTATTTTGACGATGACAACCCATTTTGCCAGAAGGGACGCACTAAAGAAATGCTTCGTATGATCATTGACAGGAAACTGAACCTCAAATGGAAGTGTGCCGATGTGGCGGTCTTCGTCACGGATGAGGAGATACTCAAGCTTATGGCGGAAAGCGGTTGCATCCTGATTGGTATTGCGATCGAATCCGGGAACGAGCGGGTCTTAAAGGAAATTATCAGAAAGCCGGTAAAGCTGGACAAAGTTCCTCACTTGATAAAGGTGGCCCAAAAATATGGGATTTATGTTGCGGCGAATTTTATCATTGGTTTCCCCGGCGAGACTTGGGAAGAGATACGGCAGACCATAAACTATGCCGAAACGTGTGGCGCGGACTATGTCAAGTTCTTCCCCGCCAATCCGCTTGTTGGCACTGAATTGTTCAAGATAGCCAAGGAGATGAATGCCATAGAGGGAGACGAGTTGGCGCTTGGGTGGCGGTATGGCAGGATAAAAAGTGACCATTTCACGCCAAAGGACATCTCCATCCTGCGTGCCTACGAGTGGGATCGCGTTAACTTCACTAACCCGCAAAAACTTCAGAAAACAGCAACGATGATGGGGGTAAGCGTTGATGAGTTGAACGGGTTACGCAAAGAAACGAGAGATACCCTAGCGCTCGGTTCGAATTGAACGGGGCAAGTATGGAGTGCCGGGAAGCTACTGAAAAGAGGGTGCAACTCCTGTGCGCATGAGCTACTTTTTAGGGGGCTTTAGGAAATTCCCCAATCTTTCTCGAAAATTCTGGAAGATACCACTATCTCGTTCTTGCACTACCGGTTGGTATGGTGGTTCGACTGATCCGACCAGCGGAAAAATAGGGACACCATGAAATTAAAAGCATATTTTGCAGATTTAACTCATACGGGTTTAGGCATCAGTGTAAATTATTTTCCTTTAGGCATGGGTCTTGTGGTAGCTTATGCCTCGCAAGAATTAAAGAATGAAGTTGACTTTAAACTTTTTAAGTTTCCCGATGATTTAAGTAGTGCCTTAACGAAGAAGGTGCCTAATATTCTTTGCTTTTCTCATTATGCATGGAATTCTAACCTGTCTTATGCTTTTGCCGAATACGTAAAGAATTTACATCCAGACGTAGTAACTATTTTCGGAGGACCAAATATCCCATTTTCGGAAAAGGAGAGGGAGTCATTTCTTAAACAACGACCAGCAATAGATTTCTATATTAGAGGTGATGGTGAATTTGCGATAGTCCTTCTCTTAAAAGAATTGATAGGTAATAATCTTGATATAGATAAAGTCAGGAGCAATAATGTCGTAACTGACAATGTCTGCTATTATTTTAATGGTACTTATAATGAGGGTGCATGCAAAAGAGTAGAGGATATAACGCGCTTACCTTCCCCATATTTAACCGGATTGATGGATGAACTTTTTAATTATCCGTTAATCCCTCTGATTGAGACTACAAGAGGTTGCCCTTATTCTTGTACATATTGCAACGACGGTCCTACCTCTCGGGCGAAAGTGTATCGAAAAAGTAGCGATTTTATTCGAGAGGAAATTGAATATATTGCTTCAAAGCCAAATAAAACATCGCAATTAATGCTTTCTGATCTTAATTTTGGGATGTTCAAAGAAGATTTAGATACATGCCGTATTATTCGGTCGGCAATAAATAAATATAACTGGCCTGACAGAGTTCAATTAGGTTTTGGGAAAAGCCATCCGGATCGCCTTATGGAAGCTGCAAATATTATTAATAAAGGAAATCGGGGGGTAATAAAACTTGGAGCTTCCTTTCAATCCACGGATCCGGAAGTTTTACGTCTTATAAAACGAAAAAATCTCAATGTTCAAGACTTGCTTAAAATGAAAAATTATAGGCAAAAAAGTGGGAATGAAAATGTGGAATTTTTTACGGAAATAATACTGGCATTACCGGGCGACACTATTGAAAAACATTACAAGTCTTTAAGAGGTGTAATAGATATTCTGGAAATGAATAATATTGATGTTCATCAATTAAGTCTCCTTAAAGGATCTGAATTGTCGTTAGCTGAAATGAGAGAAAAATTTAAATTTACCACTAGGCACAGGATGTTTGTGGGATGCCTTGGAATTTACAAAATGGGCAATGATGATGTGCCATGCGCCGAAACAGAAGAGATTGTCTTGGCAAGTAACACAATATCTTTTGACGAGTATATTGAGTGTCGAATAATGGACTTACTTGTTAAAATATTTATAGACAATGAGCCATTTAAAGAAACAATAGGTTTGATTCGTAAGTTAAATCTTTCTGTCTTTGACCTATTGATACTTTTTAAGGAAAACTTTTTATTTAGTTACAATTCTTTGCCTTCTCTGGCAAAGAGTTTTATTGAAGGAACAACTAAGTCCCTGTTCACCAGTCGCGAAGAAGCAATGGTATTTGCTTTAGATGCTGAAAATATAAAACGCTATATTAGTGGAGAATTTGGGCAAAATGAATTATTGACACATAAAGCAATGGCATACGTTGATTACTGCGGGGATATTCATGGCGCGTTTAAAGAGACTGTTTTGTTGTATTTAAAAGATAAGGGAATTTTAGATAATGTTGTGCGGGAATATATTGAAGAAGCTATAGAGTTTGGAAGATTAAGGATCTTTGATCCTCGAAATATGAGAGAAGAAAAAGAAGGGAAGTTTACTTTTGATTTTATCAAAGCAGATAAATTTAACTATGAAATTGAACCCTCTGAAATAAAAACAAATGAAACAAGATATAAATTCTATCATGATGACAATGATTTGTTAATTATTCAAGGATGGATTGATAGTTGGGGCGCAAATAATATTAATCAAATTGG
>SDBV01010781.1_pt1 | contig 11948 bp, 12 predicted proteins | sample 2277081 | NCBI WGS metagenome assembly SDBV01 (sample SAMN10402039, study PRJNA504765) | marine sediment metagenome | isolation source: marine sediment core GS10_PC15, 223 cmbsf | place: Arctic Ocean: Southern Knipovich Ridge | collected 2010
GTGGAGATCAAGCAGTTGCAGCCCATAGTGGCGCAACCACGTGTGTATCTGTGCGGTCTCCCATTCGGAATACAGGAAGTCCGTATTCCAATGGTGGCACCAATGAATGTGCGTGAAACCCGCATCGGCAATGCGCCTTAGATAGGGTGACGGGTCACCTGTGTCTGTCACATAGTCTGTGGATATCGAAAGCTCCATACTCCTCTCCTGGCATAGCGTTTAAATAAGCAGTGCGTCTTTTTGCCTCCACTTAATTTAATGGTTAGGCTTGCCATATTTCTATCTCACACTTGCCTTCGAGATAATCAATTACTTTCTCGGCTTTTGTACGTGTTAACAATTTTTGGAATATCATAGAATCGAGATAAGCATGGACGAAACACCGTCGATACTTCTTCTTGTACTCAGGTATATTCTCATGCACATAAAGCACAGCTGAGCACGATGCCTCTTCCCATCCAGACCGAAACTTAAGCGCTATCCCGCATACGCCCCTTGAATGAATGGTTTGATTATCAGCTCGACATCCAGCGAGGTTGGCACTGCGATCCGGCCCTACATTGTCCGGTCAGTGTTTCCTTTTTAACGCCCGCCATTTACCGAGAGCCTCTTTGCCCGCTCAAGGGGTTACCTTTTATGGCGCGATCTCTGTGGATCTCGTCAGAGAAAATTACCCACCCTTCATCGATCTTACATGCTCATGCGCCGGAATACTCTATTCGCCATTGACGTGCCATGGTTAACTTACGTATAGGGTGCAGCAAAATATGTCAACAATAAAAGCACAAATCAAGGTTTGACCCCATTCCCTTGGGGAACGAGCCTTCGAACCTGTCGCCCAGTTCACCGAGTTTATCGACCCGCGTTAAGTAAAGGCTCTTGGTCACCAACATGGCGACGAACTTTGTGAAATCCATGTACCGCCATAGCGGCTGTTGGAGGGCGAGCGGTTCAAACTGTTGGTGACAGACGTATGGCATTGCTACTCACAGTTGGTACCTGTTCCCGTTGCCGGGTGGCATTTGTGAAAGAGAGTTCTGATTCGGCTTTACAGGTGATTATACGGGTCTGGATATCATCTTGTGTGTGCGAAGCTAGTGGGTGCCTCGTTGACCTCACCCTTTGGCTGAAAGCGCAGCCATAATTGTACCCATAAAGACATTTGTCTGATTGAATAACACAAATAAACAACACATTGCAACTTTTACCCCTCGGCTTTACCCCGTAAAAAAACCCCCACGAGCTATTTTTCATGGGGGTTTTTAATGGGCCTTGCAAAATGCGGCAAAAGGGTGCGTATCGGTTGTAAAATCCGGCATCTAATGGGCCTAAACCTAAGAAAAGAGCTCCCGTTGAGCGTCTCGCTGAGAGGGTGGACGTCGTTGAGCTTCGTCCGGATCCGAGAGCTTATCTGGTGTGTGAGGGACGCTCAGTGATTGGCGTCCCTATCCCGATAGACGCCATCAGGGAACGCCGTCCTCGCCGTGTCAGCAGCACCCGCGGAGTCGGGAAAGAGCGACCCACGCCACACACCGTGGTTCTCGCGGAGGATCTCACGGAGTGTGGGCTTGATCGCCGCAGTAATGACGTAGAGGTGGCATCGAAGGGGCTCTTGTAGGAGTTCCGCGATTTTTGCGGCATGATCGCGACCGAATCGTGCGGTCATGCTGTAGACGCTCTGCTGCGCATTTTGTCGATGAAAACCAGGTGTGTAGAAGCCGCAGATGAACCAATCAGGAGGCTCTTCCAGCGTGAAGGCGGTTTGGCTGGCACCCCCCCACTTGGACGGGTCACCGCTACCGTCAGTTGTCGTCTCAGGCCAACGCTTCCATTGCTCCTTTCCCTGTTGCTCATACAGAGGTTCGTCGAACGTCCAGATCTCACCTTCTTCTGAATCATGTTTCTCGACGGCGAAGTACGCAGCCACCCAGGGAGACCAAGACCAATCGAGGATACGGCTCGGAACACCGTAATGACGCAGCACCATTAGCGCTATAATATCATCAGCTAAAGCGCCTCGCTCGCCTGGATCTGCGAAGAACCGTGCCGTTGATCGAAAGAGATCGATACTTCTCCGCTCGAGCGTGAGCTTCTCGGCGCGAGAGAGCCTCTCTCGTGGCGGCCGGTCGATCGACGGCACGAGCGCGCGATACCGCTTCGATTGACCACGGCACAACCAGCGCTTGCCTTTCAGTTCGGTAAGCGCTTGAATGACATCCTCCGTGGCACTTAAAGGAGTGGACTTCCAGCTATCAAGCATGCATATACCTCGGCTTTTTTTGATGATATCGCAACAATTTTTTGGATTTAAAAACCTTCTAAATCAATGTCTGATGAGTTGGAAAGATCAAACAAAAAATGTTCGCAAGGTTTAGCCGGTTGCTCTCGCCACTTTATGTTAGATTCAAAAAATCAGTGCCCCTTTTCTTCATCTGGAGGAGGCGGCGGCGGCGGAATAACAGGTTCATCTTTCCTAATCGGGCGCAGAGGCGCCGGCGGAATAACAGGTTGTTCATGTTCGGGTTTTGGCGGTAGCGGTTGTGGCCCCTTTTCATTACTCATATTAGCCTCCTAAATTAATGTATGAAAAATAGATAAACGATGCCACGCCAATTATGAATGAAATACCCCCAAATGCGTTTAAATAGCGCATTATCGTAGCATAGCATCCGCCTGGATTTTCACGATCTATTGTTTCTAAATCTAGCTTCTTAACTGCATGCCTGTATGCAAGGGTACCAAAATAGAAGGCGGCAAGTAAAAATGTTAAACTTACAGCCCAGGCAATCCAAGCTATTAAAGCATATGATTGACTTACAATTTCATCATCTCCAACGATGTTCTTAATAAACGCAAAAGATATACCTAAAGCACCACCTGAAAGCGAAATTAGGGTTTTGTCATACCCTTCATGTATTTTTTGTTCAATTTCGATAAGTTGTTGTCGATATTGCTGTTTAGAGCTGTCTGCCAAGATATCCTCCTCACAAATAAATATAATAAATCTAACGGCGCAGCTTACAGGCTGCGGGGTTACGTTTAAAACTTTCATCTGCCATAATGGCACCCCCCTTTTTAAGGCTTCAAACAGAGGAGCACATTATGTGGACTATTCGAAGGAGCACAGAAATCAAAGGTGGTGGTTTAATGAGATTACCTCAGTTATTAAGAAACCTGTGATATCCTCTGAATTCAGACCAAAATTTGATGGATTTATATCCTTAATTTCTATCCATCAAAACCCCTACCTTACCGTAATGCGCAGCCCCTCAAATCACAAAACCCCACCTCTCTATTTAAAAAATGGGGTTTTAAAGTTCATTCCATAGCAGCCTCTTTTTAAGGTGGTCAGGATATCAACTTATTTAAATGACGTATTTTAAGCGACAGTTTAAAAGGAATGTTGGACCATGCCATATTTACAGAAAAAAAGCAATACCTTTTTTATTGTTGCTCCGAGCTGCGGGTATAAAAGTCCTCTTTTTACCTCAAAAAGGAACGAGAGGCCCGAGCTGAGCGATCAGGCCTGTGACCCATGCAAAGGCGAAATTAAAGCGAGAGATTTAAAAAAAATGGGGAGAGGATGGGGAGAGACAAGATTGTTGATCTAAACTAAAAATTATCAGCGTTTATAACTCCCTGATATTATTGGTACCTCCGGCAAAAATCGAACTTGTGATAAACGGATGAACACTCCCGTTCATATTGATCGTTTTGCCCGGTAACCACCAAGATATATCGCAGCAACAAATCCAACCTTTGGTGTCGATCGCGCGGCTGTATCGCGTCGCCTGGATCCCTTTTTAGGATTCGTCCTCGTCCTCCTCTGCATGGAGGTTGAGAAGTTGCTTCCCAACATCAATCTGCATTAGCAGATGACGAAGTTTCCTCCCGGAGTTCGTGAGCTCATAGAACGCGATAAGTTCTGGACCGTCCGGACCGTCGAGCGGCGGTTGTGTGGCCCTGACGCGCCTCCTGATAAAGTGGAAAACTTGCAGCAATCTCGTCAAAATGTGTAGCGGCGTTGACGTGATACCACCGACGTTGGGGACCCGGATAGAGACCTTTTGCTGTTCATTATCGCCCAGCGCCCAATCGAAGAGTTCATACTCCACCTCTTCTTCAATCCGTTGACCGTCGAGGTAGTTGAGAACGTCCAAGATCGTGTCAAAATTCTTCACTGGTGATTTAGAGAGGAAGTCTATGACACGTGCGTCTGATAGCCCTTTGATTATCATACTGTATACCTCCAAAATCCTATTATGGACACTCTAAACAGTTTTCAAATTATGCGTAGATTTTAAACCAGAAATGAGAAGCGCAACGTTCTGACTAATTAACAAAGATTTTATTAGAGCGCAACGTTAATTGGTCATTTCGTGTCCCCTCTAATTTTTTTCTTTTTACCTTGATTTCCTTTGTGCCTGGGGGGAATAGCGGGGGGAATGATTTTTTTTAATAAAATAAAGGGGCTCACGAATTATCACAAATAACTGATTTAATTATAGAAATATGGGCTGAATTTGAACTAACGACCTTGGGGTAAAGAAGATCAATCAATACTATGATATTTGAGGGGTTATTTTTGCCAGGAATGCCTTCATAAATATGGAGGCATTTAATGCACATAAAGATGTGCAATGCACATTCTTGTGTGCAATAATGTATCACCATAAAAGTTGTCAATTTCATTCAATGACTTTGGACGATTTAGATGAATATTTGTATAAAGTCTCTTTTCATCCGGCGCGATCATCCATTAGGATCGGGTCAGGCTATCTTATTAATATTTAAGGATTATTGCTCCAAAAGTAGGTAATATTAGCTCTTAAATCGCTATTGTAAGCAGTCTGAGCTTTACGAAGATGATATGAACCTCCCGCCTCCTGTGCTTTTCTTTTAAAAGTGTGCTTCGAGCCCCAAAATGGCCATTTAAGACCTTATTTAACGAATAAATAGATTGTTTTATCTATTATTTCAACATGTTGCTGTGGCCCGACCCCCATTTCGAATTCTCGCTTTCCGTGGCATAATTCACACTTCTCACATACAATCTTCAATGAAAAGCATAGACGTTATTTTACGGGCGCACCAGATAACGGTTTCTGAAAAGTTAAAAAACCGCGGCCGTGATGGTTTAATACTAAACCGGCCGCGGTCCGGGTTTGGAAGGATCGATAAGGTCCTTTGATTTAGAACGGGTCCTCCTTGGGATAATCGACCATAGGCGGGTAGATAACGTTCGCGGCCGGTATTCTATTGGCCACAGTCAGCTTGCCGTTTTTGATCTGTTCAATCCAGAGGCCCTTGATGGCCAAGTGGTCCGCCGCCCGAAAGTACTTGTCACCTTCAGGATGGGCAACTCCCAACTTCAACTTCTTGCCTTCCAGGGTGGTTATAAATTTGGGAGTGTCGGATTTGCTTGTCCAACCAGACTCCTCTATGATCTCTTTGATCGTGTAGATCGACTCCCAGGTGGCCCATTGGTAAGAGGGAACCAGATATTTACCGCTGCCAATCTCCTTTCCAAAACTGTCCATTCCGATGGTCTGGCGATAGATCTTGTCATGCTCGGTGCCGACCGTTTCCGCCCATTGGGGATAGCCACTGATGACATACAAGCCTTCAGCAGCCGGTCCCAGGGCTGTTATGTCTTGGCCGGAGGCCACATAATTGCCACCGATCTTGGTGATATCCGGTCTAATGGCATAAAGATCGCGGATAAAAACAAGGAAGTCAGTGCCGAAATTGGCGAAGTAGACTCCCTTGGCCTTTTTGGGCAGCTTGCCCTGAAGATATCTGAGCCAGTTGCCGGTGCCAATAGGAACCCGAATGGAAGCATGGACATTCAGATTGTTTGCACTGGCCGCCTCTTTGAAGGACTGCTCCTGATCCCAACCCCAGGCGTAATCAACGACAACAGTTGCCCAATCCTTGATCTTCAGCGACTGCCCAGCGAATTTAGCTGCAGCCAGGGTCTCCTGCTTAACGTCGGTGTTGAGATCGAAAATATAGCGGTTGCCCTTGCCGGGAGTCGTCAAAAGCGCTCCACCGGCCGTAGGGAAATAGACAGTCTTCAATTCTTTGGCGATCGGTGCCACCGCCAGGACCACGGCAGAGGTGTTCGAACCAACGACGAAGTCGACGCTACTGCTCTCGATCAACTGGCGCATTCTAATTGTCGCCGCACTGGCCTTGCTTTCGGTGTCGGCGACCACCAGTTTGATAGGTTGGCCGGCCACACCCCCCTCTTTGTTGATTTTCTCGACCACCGCCCTAGCGACCTTTTCATGGGCGTATCCATATGCGGCCAGAGGGCCTGTCGTATCGGCCAGCAGACCGATTTTCAAAGGCCGATTGAGTCCGGCTATCGTCACGGTTGCCCAACCGCCGTGGACCAGCAGAATCAGGCCGACGATAGTAAGCCGAATGAACCATCGATACAGGATTTCGTTTTTTTGCCATCTTTTTACCTTCAATCTGTACATAGCATACCTCCTTTATGTAATGAATAGAACGGTTAATCGAGGGTGACTCCCATGTATTGCCGAATTAAGTCATACTGATTGATGTGTTCGGTTTGGCCTGAGAAAACGACTTGCCCCGCATCCAGGATATACAAACGTGAAGCCAGTTCAAAGGCCAACGGAATCTGTTCCTCGACGATGAGAATACTTATTCCCTCATGATGTAGTTGACTAATAACTTCAGCTATGCGGGAAATCATTATCGGCATCAGGCCGGTGCTGGGCTCATCCAACAAAAGAAGTTTTGGTTTGGTCAAAAGTGCCCGTGCGATGGTCAGCATCTGTTGCTGTCCGCCACTCAGAGTGCCGGCTCTTTGTTTTCGCCTTTCTTCAAGATCTGGAAAGAGCTGATATACCATTTTCCAATCTTCCTGGGTACACCGGCGCCGGGCAGCGGCCTTGAGATTCTCCTCTACATTCATCTTGGCGAAAAGGAGTTTTTTTTGAGGCGCATATCCAAGTCCGAGTTGAGAACGCCGGTAAGGAGGCAGATGGTCCATTGTGGCGTCGTTAAATCGAATTGACCCACCCTTTAGGTCAGAGTGGCCCATGACACTTCGCAGAGCAGTTGTCTTGCCGGCTCCATTGCGCCCAAGAAGAGCAACTATTTCACCCTTTCCAACCTGAAGCGAGACACCCTTCAGAATGTGGCTCTTGCCATAGTAGACTTGGATATCTTCGATTTCAAGCAACGTAGCCGCGTTCATCCATAACCTCAGGTCTTATATACCTTATGTCCATGCCCCAGATAGATCTCTTGGACCCGATGATCCTCAACGATATCTTCTGGTGAGCCCTCAACGAGAATTTTTCCTTGATGAAGCACAGAGATGGTTTCAGCTAATTCCCTGACCGTGCTCATATTGTGGTCGATCATAAGGACGGTTTGAGATTGGGCGATGTCTTTGATCACCTGGTTTATTGTCTCGACCTCGTGGGGACTCACGCCCTGGGTCGGTTCATCCAGAAGCAGCAAACGCGGTTTTAGACTCAAAGCGATAGCCAGTTCTAGCAGCTTTTGATCGCCGTGAGAAAGGTTACCTGCCAAACTTTCCAATTTGTCGGCTATTCCGACCAACCGGCAGAGTTCTTCCGTTGGGTTTGAATCTGCGGTCATCCGCGTAGCCTGAGTCAGTGGATTCCAAGGCATCCTTTGTTTGGCGTTGAGACCCAGCCAAACGTTTTCAAAAACCGATAACTCGGGAAAGATACTGGTCAGCTGAAAGCTCCGGGAGAGTCCCAGCCGACAGATTTTGTGGGGAGGAAGCGAAACGATGTTTTGACCTTCGAAAATCACCTGACCCTGGGCCGGTTTGACCAGACCTGTGATGACATCAAAAAGGGTCGTCTTGCCGGCGCCATTGGGGCCAATGAGAGCCCTCAGTTCGCCCTGGTTTATTTTGATATTGATCCCGTTTAAAGCAACCAAGCCACCGAACTTGACGACCAGGTCCCTTGTTTCTATCAGAATTTTCCCTGCACTCATTTTCTTCTCTAATCCTTCCATGTTTTGTAGATACCGACAATGCCCTTCGGCGCCCATTTGAGCATAACGATGATGAGAAGACCGAACACAATAAGGTAATGGGCCCACCATCCGCTGACATAATATTGGAACAAAGTGAATACGGCAACTCCTAAAATCGCACCGTGAACAGTACCAATACCTCCCAGAAGAATCCAGATAAAGGGTAAGAGCGACCACTCAAATGAGAAGAACTCCGCGCTGGCATAACGCAACCTGATCGAGTAGAGAACACCCGCCAGAGCGGTCAGGAGGCCAGCCAGAATAAATGCGGCCAGTTTATAAAAATAGATATTGTAACTTAAAAACGATGCCCGTGTCTCGTTCTCTCTAATGGCCCGCCAGACCATACCAAGCGGCGACTCGACCACCCGTGCAAGGACCACATAAACCGCCAGAGTGAAAACGAGAATAAGGAAATAACCGGTAATGGGGTCGTAAACTGACAAAGTAAGGGGGCCAAGGTTGATGGACGGTATTTTGGTCGGCAGCCCGCCACTGCCGCCGGTCAATGGAGTCATATTCTTGGCTAACAGATGAGCCACCGAGGCAATGATTGCTGTAAAAATGACATGGTAAGCCTCCGCCAACCTGACTGCGATCAGACCGACCAGCAGAGCACCGACAAGACCCATGACCAGGCCGGCGGACAGGGCGTGCCAGAATGACCAGCCCAGTTTACCGACGGGCAAGATCATGCCGTAAGCGCCGAGGCCGAAAAAAAGCGACTGGCCTAAACTGGGCAGGTTGGCGTAACCCAGAAGAACATCATATGACATTGCGAAGATGGAGTAAATCATTATTATCATGAGCAAAGACTTCACTCCCGGAGAGGCCGCCAAGCCTGCTACAATCAGTCCGGTGACAATTGCCGTCACCCAAATGAGCCTTCTTTTGACCCCGAAGATTGATTTTCTATCGCTGAACAACGACAACTCCTTGTAAGCGGTTAGCTACTGAACAAACCCCGAGGACGAAAGACCAGTATCAAGGCCATTAAAAGCATAATCAACGCTCTCGCTTGGACCGGAGAGACCACGAAAGATAGGAGTCCCTCCAAAGCCGACATAAATAGGGCGGCTATAAGAGCCCCTTTCAAGCTGCCTAACCCTCCAACGATGACGATCATAAATGAGAACAGAAGGATGTCGCTTCCCATTAAAAAAAAGACCTGCCGAATGGGAGCTGCCAGCACTCCGCCGGCCGCGGCCAAAGAGGCGCCTATACCGAAGGTACCCATCCGGATTAGACTGGTGTTGATGCCGATAGCGTCGGCCATTTCCGGTTGCTCCATAGTGGCCCGCAAAAGGATGCCGATATCGGTCCGATAAAGAAAGAGCCACAAAACGATGATGAGAACCAGCCCCAGGCCAGCGGCGAAAAGCCGGTAGGCCGGGTATGGCACCCCAAAAAGATCAACTACGCCGGCGATGGGATACATAACGATCTTGGGCGTACCGCCGAAGATAATCAGGGCCAGTTGCTGGATGATGTATGAGAGTCCGATGGTTCCGACCATGGTTACCAGGGGCTTGCCTTCGAAGGATCGCAGTACCCAGCGCTCAATGGGCAGGCCACATAATCCGATAACCAACGGAGCGAGGATGAAGGCTGGCCATAAAGAGCCCAGCCAACCGCTGATGGTTACAGCCAGCATGGCCCCGAGCATGTACACGTCGCCATGGGCCATGTTAATGATGCCCATGATCCCAAAAATGAGGGTCAGACCCAATGCGCATAGAGCGACGACTAGCCCCCAGACCAACCCATCGGTCAAAAGAAATAAAAGGGTGTTAAGGGTCTCCATTGTTGGGTATCGCTCCGAAAAAATGACCGTGAACAGAGTTCAATTATTGGATGCCAGTTCGCTTATTACCTCATCGATACTCGCAACTCGACAAAAAGCTTCTGCAAAATGGTCCAATTCCATGCGATGCCAGTCTTCAGCCGAACCGGTGGCATGGGCATAGGCGCTAACGCCATCCGCAGCAACCACAACCTGGTAGGATCGGTGATAGGCAGTGCGAACGGTGCTGTCGATGCACCAATTAATGACTGTGCCGACAATGACCAACTGATTCAGCCTTCGGGCGAGCAGGTATTGCTCCAGTTCTGTGTTGGCGAAAGCATCGTAGCCGGCCTTACGGATGACCGGTTCTGCCGGCAAAGGGGCTATGTCGGATATGATCTGGGTCTCGTGCTTATCTGGCCAAAACATACAATCAGGAGAATCGACTCTCAGCCCGCGTTGTTCAGCCATATGCCAGTAAAAGGGGTAATTGAATTGATCGGTCAGACAAAATTGGGTAAAAAAGACAGGCAGGCCCAGATCCCTGAAGAAATGGATCAGCCGCTTGATATCGGAAATCTGTTCTTGGGCCATGGGAACTTCTAGTGGAGCGCCTTTTTCTACGAATCCGTTCTGCATGTCGATAACCAATAAACCCACACGGCTGCGTTGGAGATGAAAAACAGGGTCCCATTCCCAGTACCTCTTGCTCATATTGTTATCCTTCTCGATATAGATTCTGTCTGTAATTTGCTTAAAAGCGGGAATTGATCAGAAATTTCTATTTAGGGGCCAGTGAGGAAAAATGCACAATTTTGTCCAGACTTCATGGATTCTGTAAAATGCAGAGGCATCAAAATAGAAAAAAGTCAGAGCCAAAGAGTCAAAATTTTTTAGCATGGACGACAATTTGAGTCAATATGAAATTTTAGTGACAATTACTCGATTTTAAGTGAAATAAATGGTCAGAAATTTTTCCGATGAAAACGGAACGTTTCTGGAATTTAACGAAAAACTGTCTTCCGTCTTTTTTATTGGCATGATGACCAGATCGATTCTGATTATCCGATTGAACCGAAACAGCGAGCGCATTCCACGTAACTTATTGAAGCAGAGTGAAGATCCCGACAGGATAACACTTTGTCTATAAAAATGCACTATTCCTGATTATCAAAACGCGAGCAATGCCAAATACATTCCTCGGAAATCAAAGAAAGACCTCTCCAATCCCGATATTTCATTTTTGGGTCTTTCGTTTTTATGATATTTTGACATTTGAATACAAATTCGATAGAATGCACAATACCATAAGCAATGTGCAGATTTCTTGATGTGCCGCACTTATGCATGTTTGAAAAGGGGTCAAGTCTGCTTTTGACTGTTAATAATCGAACGATACAGATCATTGTCGCGGTAGGAATGCGAGTTACCCCGCGCCCCCCGCACAGATCCCAGGCCTGCGGAACTACCGCACTGGGCTCCTGCCTCAGGTCAGACGCAGAAACGTTGATTCGGGTAAGGGTGCGACCCACACCCAAATGTCCAAAACATAGTGTAGATAGATATTCGCCAGTGAAGGCGATACGGCACCTTGTGGCGTCCCCACCACAGTCTTGAATTATTTACCCGCTTCGTTGCTTCTCGTACCCTGTTCAGTCCGATCGACGCTGCTGCCAGCCCCTGCGTGCCGCTCACGGCCGCCTGAACACAGTTCCCCTCGGCCGGAGGCCTTTTCTCCACGTACTCCGCCGGTGGTTGGTCACGCCGTTGGCGTGATTGCGCACCTTTGTTCGTTCGCTTCATCGATAATATTCCTCCGTCCGACTTCCCAGACGCGTACATGTCGGGCGCTCGGCCTTTGGCCTTCCCCGACCGGGCCGACTGTGGATTGCAGCCGGTCACACCTGGGATCTCCTCTCTGAGGCGTAGGCTCTACGAGCCGGAGGCCGGTTTCCGTGCAAAGAGTTTGCGTACATGCTCCGGTTCTCTGACTCCGCAGGTCCGGTGCGTCACTCGCGCTAACGCGACGTACCGTATTGCCTTCCCCACCAAGTCACAAGGTCGGCAACCCGAAATAGGTGATTTCGGAGCTCAATAGCCAGGCCTG
>SDBV01010782.1_pt1 | contig 11947 bp, 8 predicted proteins | sample 2277081 | NCBI WGS metagenome assembly SDBV01 (sample SAMN10402039, study PRJNA504765) | marine sediment metagenome | isolation source: marine sediment core GS10_PC15, 223 cmbsf | place: Arctic Ocean: Southern Knipovich Ridge | collected 2010
GGAAAGACAGGACAAGAGACAAGCAGATTTACGGTGAGCCCCGGAATCGCAAATCTCACCTGCAAAAACCCTGCTCTTATGCATAAAAAAAGCCCTATTGTCATCATCTGACAACGGGCTGAAAAAAATGGGCGGTACAGGACTTGAACCTGTGACTTCCTGCTTGTAAGGCAGGCGCTCTAGCCAACTGAGCTAACCGCCCGGGGAATGTGCGACAATATAGATATTCGGCGGTTTTGTCAACGTTTTGGCGTATCTTTTGTCAACTTGCGAGAAAAAACGTGCAAATCTTCGAAAATTACGGCAAAATACACGCATGTGCACCAGCTTTGGAGCACAACACTCTACTTTGGGAGAACGATTATGGACGTTTATGAAGCGATAAAGAAGCGTTATTCGTGCAGAGCGTACAAAGACCGGCCGATTGAGCCGGAGAAACTGGACAGAGTCCTGGACGCCGCCAGGCTCGCTCCCTCCGCTTGCAACTTCCAGGACTGGCGGTTTGTCGTTGTGCGCGATGCGCAAACCCGCGCAAAACTCGTCCCGGCCGCCGACAATCAGAAGTTCGTGGGCGCTGCCCCGGCGGTCATTGTCGCCTGCAGCAACAGCGACTACGTAATGAAGTGCGGGCAGGCGATAGCGCCCATTGATATCGCAATCGCACTCGAACACATCGCATTGCAGGCCACCGCCGAAGGCCTTGCAACCTGCTGGATCGGATCCTTCTTCCCGGACAAAGTGCGAACGATACTCGGCATACCAAAAGATATCCAGGTCATCGAACTCATGCCCATTGGCTACCCCGCCGACAAAAGAGGCATGTTGAAACGAGCACCCCTGGAGACCATCGTCAGCCATGACAAATGGGAATTCGACGGCATTTAGCCTTCAGCATTAAGCGAATGTCCAAAGCGCACCAATAGCCTGTCAACTGTCAGTCAGAGTCCATTGACTTCCCAGCCTTTTCGGTAGTCTCTTTTTATAAGTTTATTTGCGTCACTGTTGTTCTTGAATCTAAGCTTTCTGGTGTGCCAGACGAGGTTAGTGTTCTGGGTCCTCACCGCAATACTTCCTAACAGAGCCGCCTCTGTCAGCGGACCTGAATAATCAAAGTTGGTATCGGCCTTGCCCTTGCCGAGGCAGGCGTCAACCCACTGGTGATAATGATCGACATGGCCCAGGTCCTTGGGGCGCGGATAATTCTTAAACTTTTCCACAGGATAAAGCTGCGGGCCCGCCCAGTGCGGCAGCACCATCGCCCCTTCGGTTCCGACGATCAGTGACCCGGAGCGGGGCAGTCTGTAACCTTCCGGCATTTGCGCCAAATGCAGCGGCGGGCGCTTGTCGCCGTCATACCATGTGGCTTTGATTGTCTTTTCGGCGGTGTATTTTGAGCCCCCCAGTTCGTAACGAACAATGTTCCATGCGGGCCAGTTTTCCTTGTCCAGCGGCGCACTTTCGGCGCTCAGGCTCAGCACCGGCCCCGGTTCAATAGCGGTAAAAACCGGATCGAAAATATGGCAGGCAAAATCACCGAGGACCCCTGTGCCAAAGTCCTGCCAGCCGCGCCACTTCGTGGGATGATAGATTTCCTTCTTGTACGGCCGCATGGGAGCCACGCCGATCCACTTATCCCAGTCTAACGTCGGCGGGACAGGGTCTGCGCCTGCGGGACGGCCGCCGGTGCCCCACGAGGAACTGCCCTGCCATGAATGCCATTCGCAGATCTCGCCGATTGCACCCCCCTGCAGCAGCACAACGGCCATGCGGTAAGTTATGTCCGCGTGAATCTGGATACCCATCTGCGTAACCACACCTTTCCTGCGGGCGGCTAACGTCAGTTGTCTCGCCTCGTACACTTCATGCGTGAGCGGCTTCTGACAGTAAACGTGTTTGCCCGCGTTAATGGCCGTCATCGCGATCGCAGCATGCATGTGGTCCGGCGTGGTAACGTTTACCGAATCGATGTTCTTCTCTTCCTTTTCCAGCAGCTCGCGCCAGTCCCGGTACTTGCGGGCATTGGGAAATTTCTGCGCGGCATGGTTCAGATTGTTCTCGTCAACATCGCAGATAGCAACGATATTGACACCGGCGTGATTCGCAATCGAGTTGATATCCGACCAACCCATCCCGCCGACACCGATGGAGGCATGGCTCAGTTTGCCGTTAGCCGATTGAGCCGTGTTCAGCCGAGGGAAGATAAGGGGCATCGAAAGGCCTGCGGCGGTCGTCTTAATGAACTGGCGTCGTGTCGTTCTGTGCATCGCTTTTTGCTCCGTTCTCTCTGTTGGTCATTGGGCGACCGCAAGGGTAGCCCCTACAGCTTTCTTGTGATTCCTTTTCCAATTCTTGGCAGCACTTCTTTTGACTCGGTTGGCCCGTAGTTAAAGATTGTAAAACCGCCGGTTTTGTGTTTTCGCGTAATGTTAATCTGTTCGATAAGCTTGACAACATCGGTCTTGTCGGCCCACACGCTCAGCCCGATGCCCGGATAGCACGGCACATCGCCCACCCACTCCATCTGCCGGCTCACCATACGCTCGAAAAGACTGTTCAGCGGCGTGTAATCCATCGGGCAGACAAAGTCGAGATAACCCTTTTCGCACCAGATTTTCCAGTCCTGCCCAATGCTGTCGCGATCAGTAGGCCAGTTCCTGAAAACCGCAGCAGATATCTTAACGCCGGGCCTTGCCTTCCTGAGGCGACCGGCGACCTTTGCCACAACTCTCGTAATCTGCTCGCGACGAAAGTCGAGCCATTTTTCGCCAAGCCCCTCATCCTTTCGCACATCGCCCGGCCACTCGGCAATCTTCCTCCCGACAGTCGCCTCGAAACGTTCGCGACATCCGTCACAAAAACAGCTCTGCGGACCCGGATAGCGGATATAATCGAAGTGCACGCCGTCGACATCGTACTTGCAGGCAACTTCGACCATGGACTCGATCTCCAGCTTCTGGTTGGCGGGATGCGAGGGGCAAAGCCACCGGTCGTTGTCCGTGCCGTCAAATTCGCGCTGCGTCCTGCCCTCCCGCTTCATCCGCGCCATAAACTCCTCCGGCGAGGCCCAGCCCATATTATAGTTCACCTTCCAGACGTGGCATCCAACACCGTATTTCTTGCAGGCGGCAAGGCACAGGGCAATCTGGTCGCCTCTTTCTTTGACAGCCGGAGCAACCGGCAGCACGTCGCTGTCGTAAAATGCCGCACCACCCCAGAGCATGTTGGGCAGTATCGCCGTAAAGCCATTGTCGGCGAGAATCTTAATCGCATCATCCCACGTCAGGCCATTGACACCGAAGGCGCTGTGGCACCAGAACGCCCGATGCTCGCCCGGCAGCGGTTTCTGGGCAAGACAATAAGCATCGACCATCGATTTAACCGCCGCCTCCGCGGTAATAATCGCACTGGAGTATTCACCCGCGCCGAGCTTTTCCGTTGCCTCCGCGCGCCTTTGCACCGCAAACTTCAATGCCCGAACCACATCGGTATCATTACCCCCAAGCGCCTTGATATCGCTGCAAGCCGCATCGAAGTTCTCATACCCACCGAACACGCCGATCTGCTCGATACAGCCGGCTGCCGCATCCCGCCAAAGATCGCCGCAAAGATTGCCCACCATCGCAAGCAGCAACCGGAACTTGTTCGCACGATCATCCGAAAGCAGCACATGGGTAAGGTGGACCGTGTTGTTGCTTACAACGATTGCAGCCTTGCCCGTTGACTCGTTTTTGTCGTTATACCACCACGCCGCAACCCGACTCCTGCCGGCAACCGGCAATACATTGCGAATATTCCACGAGGCCTGTTTTGTAACTGCCGGCGCCCCCTTAAGCGGAGTCTCGGAGCCACGGATTGAATCGAACTGCCCCCGGCGCTCCTGTCGAACAAAGGCATCATTCCTGATACCGGCCGCATCCTGCAGGCGACTTGGCAGACTGAAACAGCTTATCATCTTACCCCCGGCCTTGAGGAAGGCGGCAATATGCTCGGCGACCGCATCCGGCATCGACGGGTTATGCGGCAAAATGATCAGCTTGACGTTCTTCAGCCGCTCCAGTGTGATGTCAATGTCGCTGACAACAAGATAAGGCACCTTCGCGGTATCGAGCAATCCTCCGACGGTCTCGACATACTGCCTGGCGGCCTTAAGTTCATCCGCTTTGTCGCCCGCAAGGGAATCGGCCCGAACAACCGCAATCCGTGCATCCGCGCCAAAAAGCGACAGCCCCGTAATGAAGAACTCCGTATTGACGTTGTCCCCACGCCAAGCGGAGATGCGGACCGTATCAATGTCAGCCCAGCCGCCGGGCGCACCTTCTATGCGAGCGGCGCTCTTGTCGATTTCAACCGTAGTCCATTCCCCCGAAGCCGCAGCATCGAAGCCCACACTGTACCAGCCCTTGCCGCTCCGAAAGTACATGCTAAAATGCGACACCGGCCCCGGATCCGCGCAGTAAAACTCAAACCGCACCCCCCTGCACATCGCCAGATCCAGCTTCACCCCGACATCCCATGACGCCCGCTCGATCTTCGTGCCCTCGAAATAGCACGGAAACCGAACCGCCCTTTTGCCCTCAAGCTCCGCAACGCCGGCCTCTCCACTCCCCGCCATCGGCTCAAAAACCGATTTCGCAAAATCAACAACCAAAGCCCCCGACGCAACACAACTCGACAAAATCACAGCCGCCAAAATCAGCATCATTCTTCGCAAAAACACCAGTTTACCCCATCCTTTCAGCCACTTACACACAACATCCCCCATCCCCGCCAACCTATCCTCCCGGCTCACCGCCACCAGGACAAACCCTCTCTCCCGACACAATAGCAAATCCACACAAATAATTCAAGTCGCCTAAGATAGGTCCCGACCCATCGGGAAAGGCCCACCGATTGTCATTCCGAGCGGAGCAAAGCGCAGCCGAGGAATCTGTTCAAACACCATCGCCAAGCGATTCCACACCTTCGCGTCTTTCACTTTGCACTTTCAACTGCTATTAACCCCCCAAACCCCCCTTCACGTCATCCCGACCGAACGCACCCGAGTGTAGGGGCGACCCCACGTGGTCGCCCTGAGATCACCCCCCCTCGATCAGGCCACAAGTGGCCGCCGTCCTGCCCTCTATGAAAATGGTTCCCAGGAATGTCATTTGTATAGTTTAGTTGATACCGGTGGTTTCCCCCATACAGAATTAGTGCAGTTATCTCTTTCGTCTCAACATCAAACCGCCCAAGCCGAGAAGTAAGAGCGTGGCGGGTTCGGGAACTGCTGCGAACTGTGTCACGAGTCCAGCAGAGTCGCTAACAGGCGATTGTCCAGTACGAAGGAGAGCGCGACTCACTGCGTCAACCGGTTCGCCATCTCGCCACGCCGCGTCCAAATAGAAGGCGGCTGGGGTCTCGTCTGGCATAAGAATATCAATCAGAAGGTTGCCGCCGCTGTAGCTGAAGGAAGTAGAGAACAAAAATGACATGTCGAATGGGTTAATTGGCTGATCCCCTTCAAGATGAGGAAGCACATATTGCCCGTCGAACACGACGGTTTCATCTGGTCCAACGTTAGAGCTTAGGTCTACTGAAAGGTCGTCTACGAGACGTGATGTAGTGGACAGCCGAATCTGAATATTTTGATACACAAATCCTCCCTCCACATCCCCACTTAAGTTCGGGGGCTCGTTCACGCGGAAAGCAATGCCAACTATTTCAAATCCAATCAACGAAGTGAGAGCGTCCGCCCCGTACACTTGCTGATAGCGTGGCACAGGGGTTGAAGAAGAGGTTGTCGGAAGAATCGGAGCAAAAGGGATCCTGTTTTGGGCATCTCCCGCAGTACTCTGTAAGTCATTCGGTACCACCATCACCAGAGCAGCTTTCGCAGTGCCTGCAACCAACAATACAACAATCACAAGAATTGACCTTCTCATCTCCCACTCCCTCCAAGAAAGTTAAACGTATTTTCCGCACACGATGTTGAATCAAGGGGATGCTCCTCGAAGGGGCTTCCCATCACGCTCCAAAAGGCATTATGCCCCCAACTTGGCGGATTGTCAAGAAAAACAGGAAAAAAACTGCCTGACGATACAAATTAGGTATAATCCCGGCTGGAGGGCTATTTTCGGCACTTTTTGAAGGGCAGGACGAAGGGCAGGACAATGAAGCTGCCATCGGCTTGTATTTCCTTGTCTCCTGCACCGGCAACGGCACAGCCCCCCATCCCGACCCCTTCGAAATTCGAAATTAATCAGTTCGACATTCATTATTCTTTTGCGTCTCTTGTGCCTTTTGAGGCAAATATCCACGATTAATCTCATTTAACATTTGACAAACATCAAACAGCATGGTATAATGCGTCGCCAGTGGAGGATGGAGCAACACCGCACCCAGGAGGAGAAAATGAACCACCAACACCCATCAGATAGAACGCAGGCCGCAGGCCTGCCACCTGTATTTAAACCCGGTCTTTCAGCCGGGGATCCCCCCACGACCCAGAAAATGCAAAACGAACCCAATTTACCTCACCCTCGTGCCTCAATTCCACGAAACGAACCCAATCTACACCCGGCCCACGACCCAAATACGCAAAACGAACCCAATTTACCCCCCGGCCATACCCCCAAATACGCGAAACGAACCCAATTTCACCCGCGACGGACCCGTGGAGGACCAGAAAATCGAAACGAACCCAATTCCGCCCGCCCAACAGCAAACAGCCAACAGCCAGAAATCGCGAAACGAACCCAATTTCAGCCGCCGCGGGCCTGTGGAAGCCCAAGAAATGCGAAACGAACCCAATTTACCCCGGCCACCCCCGCGATGAGTTGTAGATCTGCGACATTTGACAAACGTCGCCCGGTTGCTTATCATAAGTATCCGAAGCGGTACTTCACCGGTTTCTCCCTGGCATACGGAGTCCGTGCCTTGTGGAAGGCACATTCTCACAGGTGCAGACAAATGAACAACGCAATTCACTCTTGAAAGGGCGGTTTCATGGAAAACAAGCTAAATACCAGCCAAGGCGGCTTATCCCGGCGAGATTTTGTCAAGGCCTCCGCCGCCATATCGGTTGGCGCTGTGCCAGGCATCAACAAAGCCTTTGCCGCCGGTTCCGACAGGATTCGGCTGGGCCTCATAGGCTGCGGTGGCAGAGGCCGACACGATTCGACCAAATGCCTTCGCGCCGACCCCAACGTCGAACTCGTCGCCATGGGCGACATGTTCGCCGACCGCCTCACCGCCACCCGAAAAGGACTCAAAGCAAGCTTCGCCAACCGGATCAAGGTCGCCGGCGACACCTGCTTTCTCGGCTTTGACGCATACAAGAAGGTCCTGGCATCCGACGTCGACATGGTCATCCTGACCACACCTCCGGGCTTTCGCCCCGAGCACCTGCGCGCCGCCATCGAAGCAGGCGTGCACGTATTCACGGAAAAACCGGTTGCCGTCGACCCGGTCGGCGTCCGCTCGGTCATCGCCTCCGGCCAACTCGCCGACAAAAAGGGGCTCACCATCGTCGCCGGAACACAGATGCGGCGCATCAACCACCTCGTCGCCGGCATCAAGAAGATCCGCGACGGCGCCCTCGGCGACATCCTCGGCGGCCAGTGCCTGCGTATCGGCGGCGGCATGATGGGCTGGGGACCCAAAGCCCGCAAACCCCAATGGACCGACATGGAATGGCAACTGCGACGCTGGCTGTTCATGACGTGGCTTTCCGGCGATTTCATTGCTGAAATGCATGTACACAACCTCGACCTGCTAAACTGGGTCATGGGCTCGCACCCGGTAAAGGTCTTCGCCCTGGGCGGCCGACAGGTCCGAACCGCGCCCGAATACGGCGATGTCTACGACCACATCGCAGCCGAATACGAATACCCAAACGGCGTCCGCATCCAGTACATGGGCAGCCAGATCGACGGCGTATCGTTCCGTACCGACCTCAACTTCACCGGCACAAAAGGCACCGCCTACATCGACTTCGCCAACTTCATCGTCAAGGGCTCCAACGCCTGGACCTACGACGGCCCGCAAAATGACCCATGCATCCAGCAGCATGCCGACCAGATCGACGCCATCCGCAACGGAAAAAAACTGAACGAAGCCAAACGCATCGCCGAAAGCTCACTCACCGCCATCATAGGCCGCATGAGCGCATACACCGGCAGGGCACTCAAATGGGACTGGGCCCTGAAAGCAAGCAAACTCGACCTGGCACCCGAAAAATACCAACTCGGCGACCTCGCCATGCCAAAAGCTGCAATCCCGGGAAAAACACAACTTATCTGATACACAGGACCCACTAATCCCTGTCTACCAAAGGACGTACACGTCACTTGCCTGACACCTCTTGCACCGTTATAATAGCCCACTCAATTGGCCCCAACTGGCTAAACACGGCGCCATGATGTTTCTATGAGGATGTAATGGCAGATGATATTGCACAACAGGTCGCGTTGCTCAAACGCGGGACGGTCCAGGTTTTTCGCCAGGACGAGTTGGCCCAGCGACTTGCCATAGCCGCTAAAGAAGGCAGGCAGCTTCGTGTCAAGCTCGGCATGGACCCGACCGCCCCGGACATTCACATGGGCCATACCGTTGTCCTTCGCAAGCTCCGGCAGTTTCAGGACTTAGGGCACAAGGCGGTATTGATCATCGGCGACTACACCGCGCGAATCGGCGATCCGACAGGTCAAAATACCACCCGCCCGATGCTAAGCGCCGACGACATCAAGGCAAACGCCCAAACGTATTTCGCCCAGGCCGGCAAGATACTCGATACCACCGAGGCCAGGCTTGAAATCCGTTACAACGGTGAGTGGCTCGCCGAGATGAGGCTCGCCGAAGTCATCAATCTGACCGGCTCAATGACCGTCGCCCGAATGCTCGAACGCGACACCTTCGAACTTCGCTACAAGAAGGGCGACCCAATCGGCATGCACGAGTTCCTCTACCCGCTCATGCAGGGCTACGACTCGGTCATGATCAAAAGCGATGTCGAATTAGGCGGGACCGACCAGACCTTCAACAATCTTGTCGGACGCGATATCCAGCGCGCCTATGGCCAGGAGCCGCAGATCGTTGTTATTATGCCCATCCTCGTCGGGCTCGACGGCGTCGAAAAGATGAGCAAGTCCAAGGGCAACTACATCGGCGTAACCGACGAGCCGGCCGACATGTTCGGAAAGGTAATGAGCTTATCCGATGAAATGATGGAAAACTACTTCACCCTCCTCACCGACCTGCCCGCCGACAAAATCGCAGAACTCACCGACCCCTCAAGCACCCATCCCAAGGAGGCCAAGGTCACCCTCGGCAAGATGATCGTCGCCCAGTTCCACTCCCCGGAAGCAGCCCTTGCCGCAGCAGCACATTTCGACAAGGTCTTCGCACAAAAGCAACTCCCCGACGATATCCCCGATGTGATCGTCCCGCCTGAGCCCATCTCCGCTGCAAAACTCCTCCTGCACTGCAAACTCGTAGAAACCGGGGGCGAAGCAAAACGTATGGTCAAGCAGGGAGCAGTAAAGATCAATGATGAAAAAATCGCCGACCCGAACACGGAAGTTACCCCAACCGACGGAATGGTCGTACAGGTAGGCAAACGAAAATTCGCAAAACTGAAAATTCAATAGGAAATATTGAGGTCCGGCTATGAAACTGCCCGAAGTGAAGAATAGCGAACGATATCTCGGTCTCTATGTGGTGGATTTCGGCGACCATAGCGGCGTTGGCTTTACCGCAGACGAAGTCGCCGAGCTCCTGGACAGCGAGAAGTTCAAACACGTCAAGGTTTTCAAGATTCACAACGCATACCCCGACGGCAGAATGGAACTCAAGGGCGTTCGGCCCGAAATATTCCAGCTTGAGATGGGAATGTTCTTCTACTCTCAGGATACCGAAACCGCCCGCGACGATTACAAACGACTGACCAATCTCGCGATCAGACAGGCCCCGCCCGGCAGGGCGAAAGTCCACTTGGCAAAATATGACGACGCCAGATTCGTTACTGCCCTGATCTACCCCGCCGAGTGCGACGATGAATTCAGCCGATGGCTGCTGGACGGCGAATACAAAACCGCCGGCGCCGCCCAGGGCGGTATCGAGGCCGTCCGCCAATACTATGACGACGCCCCACAAGTGCTCCAGCGGCATCAACTATTCGGCCGGTCGTCGTATGCCAATAGAACGGGCGAACAACTGCTCGCCGCAACAAAGATAGCTGTGCAAAGATGAATCTAAATAACCACCATCGCCCACGACGAGCCGGATCATGGTTAGGCTCACTCGCCGGCCGCCTGATATGCCTCTTCGGACGCATCAAGAAGCCCACTATTCAGGATATGGCAAAGAAGGAATTCCCCACAAGCACCCAGCGAATGGGCGTTCGCTTTGGTGAGCGCATTCGGGGTGTCTTTAGGCACATTTGGCTGAAAAAGCACTGAGATCTGTGAGTTGCTCAGTGTTTTTTCCAAAAAAAAACAGGAAAAACCCCTACCGTTGGCTTTTCAAAACGCTGTTTTTGGGGCCTTGCCGGGGGATTTGAGAAAATATAACCGCGCTTTCGGCGAAAAACCACTAAAGGATTTGACTGGCATGTGCCGACTTAATAGAATTAGAAGAGTTTTCTCCCCTCCGGAAAACATCGGGCAACACATAGTTGCCTGATGTTTTCTTTTTTTTTGGGTCGATTCGGCACTTCCAGATAGATCCCTTAGCGGTAGTTTTCACCTTCATTTTCGGTCAGTTTGTGTCTCCTTATTAGTTATTGCTCTTCTTGTCCGGCCGGGCTTGCTCGACGTTGGCGCGTCTGCATCAAGCCGGCCCCAACAGGGTCAAATTCCGCAATCCACCTCAGGTCCTTCCGCGCACTCAAGCCAGCTTCCCGCCGTTGTCGCCAGATCCACGAGGTCGACCCTGCAGTCACGGTTGGCGTCGCCGGGTATAACATGCAACTGTCCCGGCGTGCAGTCGGCATCTATTATTTTGAATACTCCGGCGCGTGCCCCGAAGGGTCCAAGATTCGTGCCGGCCAGAAGGTAGAGTTCGCCGCTTGCGTCCACTCCGAATGCCTTGACATAAAGGCCGACCTTTCGATCATCAAGCCCCAGGACAAACTCCTTGATCTCCCAGTCGGCCGGATCAGCATACAGAAGACGTCCATCGGGCGTGGAGAATCCGCTCGAAAAATCTCCGAAAACATATTTGCCCGTCAACTCCGGAATGTCGGCGCCTCGGTAGACGAATCCGCCGATAACAGTAGTGCCTTCATCGTGGTCATACTGTGCCACCGGATCGATCAGGCCTGCGGGCAGACCGGCGAGATCATCGGTGACCGTACCGGTCGCGGGGTCAAACTTGAACGTCCCTTCCTTGAGATTCCAACCATAGTTTCCACCCGAAGTTACGATATCGATCTCTTCGATTAAATCCTGCCCGACGTCACCGACAATCAAATCGCCACTGACACTGTCAAAGCTGAAACGCCAGGGATTGCGAAAACCATAAGCATAAATCTCATCGGCGACCCCCGCGTCTGCGACGAATGGATTGTCCACAGGAATGCCATAGGCGCCATTTGCACTGTCTGAGGCGTCAACGTCTATGCGTAGAATTGTGCCGAGGACATTGCCCGGGTCCTGTCCGTTGCCGTCGTCGCCATGACCGTCGGCTGTATCGTTTGCGGCGCCACCGTCGCCTAAAGAAATATACAGATAACCGTCCGGACCGAAAGCGAGCATACCTCCGTCATGGTTAAACTGCGGCTCGTCGATCCGCATTATCTCCCTGCGGCTTGACGGGTCTATGACGTCGGCGTCGCCAACATCGGTGCTCCACTCAGCGATGACGCTCTGGTGGTCGAAGTCCGCGCCCGGCGGCAGCACAACTGTGAAGTCGGACGGCTCATCGGCCGGTTCACTGGTATACGTGTAAATCTTCTGATAACCCGCACTCT
>SDBV01010783.1_pt1 | contig 11946 bp, 10 predicted proteins | sample 2277081 | NCBI WGS metagenome assembly SDBV01 (sample SAMN10402039, study PRJNA504765) | marine sediment metagenome | isolation source: marine sediment core GS10_PC15, 223 cmbsf | place: Arctic Ocean: Southern Knipovich Ridge | collected 2010
GATCCCTCTTCCAGTTTCAAGTTAATTAAAAATTGTATTATTTAGTGATGATGTAAAGATATGAGGTTCTCAGAACCTGTGACAAAATAATGAACAAAAGGATTCCATCCGTCCTAATTACAGAATAATTCACATTTAATATTTACATTGAATTGTGCATGAACATTGAGTTCCTGGCTAGTCCAATTAAAATTAGGTATTGATCGATTTGGACACTTACAGAGGTTTTGCGGACAGAGTCCTGGTAACCATAATCCTCACAGGTTCTGAGAACCTGCGATAGAGGTTTTGATATGCTTTGGACAGAGGTTTTATATACCTTAGCTGATTTGTAACCAGTATTCAGTAATTGGTAATCAGTATTATCTTATTTATCAAGCTTTTACTGATTACTAAAAACCGATTACTGAATACTTGTTAAAGAAATTATTAAATAGTGAGTTGCGATTCCAAAATCGAAAATCTTATAAAACACTGAGTTCAGAAATTTTGGTGGGAGCATTGAGAAGTGTGCCGGCCGCGACCGGCACTACCTCACTCTAAACAGCTCGCCTTTTTTGATGTAAGGCGGTCCGCATTGCTCACAAAGGTCAAACTTTGTGCAGCTCGAATCCTGCTGTAGCATTTGTCAACACTTTTCCGGGCCTGAATCGTATGCTCAGGGACTTGATATCTCGCGAAGTCAAATCCTCAGCAGCTTCGACACCTTTGGAATGTAGGGAAAGATAATAGGTCCCTAATCTTCCCAGGTGCACGTACCGGCCATGAGACAATTGTTCGATAATCACCTTTTCAAGTGTTCTCAAAACAGCTACAATGTAGGGTTCATTGATCCCGGAAAATTTTCCGATAAAACGGATCAATTCATCGAACGACACATCATCACCTTTTTCAAGGAATGCGTAATACTGTTTTGGCGCCGTTAAATCCCTTGGATTCACTTTCGGCACCGCGTTAAATTTAACACTCATATCAGTTAAATTAAACGTTATACAAACAACCATTACAACTACCCAAAACGGGCTACAACCTGATGATTTTCCATAGGAGACATCAGTACCTGGTATGCTGCTTTTCACACCGCATGACTTTCAGAAATTAAACATGTTTAGCTGAACAACAGCGCTTTAGCTGTTATTCAATAAAAAGGAAGGATTCTAACCTTTCAAGTTATTCTATGAAAGTTACAGTTTTATTATCGCAATTATTATGCCAAATATATAACATCTTGGCATCTGCCCGGTAAACCACTTAAAAGAGCTAAAATTTAACATTTTTTAACATTTGCACTGGAATAAATCCGCATTTGATTGCCAGTTCATCCTATGATCAATCCGATTTTACACTGTATCAATTGGGGCCGGAAAGTGACGGGCGATTAACTACAAATCCAATGGATTCCGCATCAAGCACCGCGGCACTTCAGCCGTCGTATGCTGGCACAAGTCCCATCGTCCTGTGGCACAAGTCCCATCGTCCTGTGGCACAAGTCCCATCGTCCTGTGGCACAAGTCCCATCGGCTCGTGGCACAAGTGGCAGCGGGTCCTGGGACAAGTGGCATCAGGTCATGCGTCAAGTGGCAATGGTAGAGATAACATTTATAAGGATGGCCAGGATATAAACCGTTGATTTTAATCCACCTTCGCGTTTCGCTCCGGGCGCCAATGCTAAAGCTTCAGCGACAGCATGCGGACTGTGCCTTCGCGAAGCTTCGGCGAAGCAAGGCGAGAAGGAAGTGGTTTAACCCGCCTGCCCCAGCTAGGTGTAGTTTGTAACTATACCTTTATATAAAATCAATTTCAAGCAATGTGGATAATTCTGAATGGTTTCTGGTACTATTATACGGTTACTCTAATCGATTTATTTAGTTTCAGATAAGCAGGTGTGAAAAATGCTATACCAGGAAGATGCAAACAATACCAAGGTGTAGTTGCAAACTACACCTAAGGGGGACAAGTCCCAACGAACAATGAGACAAGTCCCAGGAGACAATGAGACAAGTCTCTGCGAGCGAAAAGACAAGTGGAATTTGAAAAAGGAAGTTAGGCACAAAAAAGAGGCAGGTATTTCACGATTGTGGGATCAGGGATATGTTAATTCAACTCGACCTGTCTGATTTCATAGGTGAACGTTATTTCCTATTAATTGAAAATTACATTGATCCTGTCCGAAGTTCTGGGGAATGAACAATTCCCAAGTACGGCAGGGTAGAAATTTTACAGGATTACTTAATTCTCTACAATACTTGAAATGTTTTATTTTTAAGGCTTAATATTACATCATATTCATTATGCAAAAATATCCTTGACAAATCGCAGCCTTTGTATTATACTTGCAGTATAGTTATTATGTAATGAATAATATTGTAAGTATAAATAGCGTTTTGCTTGAATTGTTTTCTGGTTACTCGTTCAGGAGTAAGGTGGTAAACAATCCTGGTGGGGATATGGAGGTTATTCAAATGAAGAACCTAGAAGATGGACATTCAAGGATAGAAAAAGACCTTACAAGAATTGATTCTTCAGTAATACCACAAAAATTCTTACTTCATAGAGGAGATATACTGTTCCTTGCAAAAGGAGCAAATAACTATGCTATAGTATACAATCTAGATTTACCGAAAGCGATTGCTGCTTCTGCATTTTTTATTTTAAGACCCGATGCATCAAAAATAATCCCTGATTATTTGGCCTGGTACATCAATCAAAAAATTGTTCAACAGTATTTAAAAGAAAATACAGCAGGAACATATATCCCGAATGTTAACAAAAACACGATATTAGGAATCAATATTCAGCTTCCTGAAATATTAATTCAGGAAAAAGTTGTGAAAATCGAGTTTTTTAGAAAACGTGAATATTTATTAATGAATGCGTTGCTTACCAAACGACAGCAACTCATATCATATAAATTACTTGATATAATAAATAGCTAAAGGAATGATAAGCGAAAAAGAAAATTTTTAGAAAAAGAGCAATAGCACCGCTAAATAAATTCAATGAGTTAGAAAAACAGCGTGCAAATGCCCCTCAAGAATTATTGTGCGATTGTAATAACTTAATAGATTGGGCTTGACCAAATTATAAAAGCAAGCTTATATGGAAAGGAAATTCTTAGACAAGTTGATGCTAGAGCAATAGAACAAGAAAAAGTATTAAAGAACTATGAGTGAACGAATAACCCAAGACCAAATCAATAACACCTTGTGGGCTGCATGCGATACCTTCAGGGGGGCATTTGATTCATCAGAATACAAAAACTATATCCTGGTATTTATGTTTCTGAAATACCTGAGTGATGTATGGAAGGACAAGCATGAGGAATATCAAAAGCAGTATGGCAATGACGAAGAACTCCTTCAGCGTAAAATGAAAAGGGAGCGTTTTGTACTTGCTGAGGATTGTACATTTGAGTACCTCTATGATCATAGAAATGATGCTGATATTGGAGAAAAGATAGATAAGGTGCTGGCAAAAATCGAAGACCAAAACCTGGAAAAGCTGGAAGCGGTGTTTAGGAACATTAGTTTTAACTCCGATAAACTCGGTCAAACCAAGGACAGAAACAGGAGACTCAAAAACCTGATCAACGATTTTGCCAATCCCATCCTGGATTTCAGACCGTCTGTGCTAGGAAGGAAAGAAGACCTTATTGGAAATGCCTATATGTACCTGATCGAACGGTTTGCCTCAGGCGCTGGAAAGAAAGGCGGTGAATTTTATACGCCGCATGAAGTTTCGGAGCTTCTAGCCAAACTGGTTGCACCAAAAGCAGGTGATCGTATTTGTGATCCAACTGATGGATCAGGTTCTCTCCTGATCACAGTGGCAGAGGAAGTAAAAGATAAGCATGGCAATCCGTCTAATGATTACTCACTCTATGGACAGGAAAGCAATGGAGATACCTGGGCACTGTCTAAACTGAATATGTTTTTGCACAGCATGGACTCTGCACATATTGAATGGGGTGACACCATTAACAATCCTTTATTACTTGAAGGTGATAGTTTAATGAAGTTCGATATCGTAGTAGCCAATCCTCCTTTTTCTTTGGACAAATGGGGGCATGAAGATGCGGAATCTGATCGGTATCGGCGATTCTTACGCGGGATTCCGCCGAGAACCAAAGGGGATTACGCCTTTATTCTCCACATGATCGACACAACACTTCCAACAGGTAGAGTTGGCGTAATTGTACCCCATGGGGTATTGTTCCGCGGCAGCGCAGAAGGAAAAATCAGGCAGGCCTTAATTGAGGAAAACCTATTGGAAGCTGTTATTGGCTTACCTACCAATCTATTCTTTGGGACGGGGATTCCTGCTGCAATACTGATTTTCAATAAAGCAAAGCAACACAACGATGTACTCTTTATTGATGCCAGTAAAAACTACCAGGAAGGTAAAAAACAAAATAAACTCCGGCAAGCAGATATAGAACAGGTTATTTCGACCTATCAGAAATTTGAAACAGTTGAAAAATATGCCTATCGCTCCAAACCCGAAGAAATTAAAGAAAATGATTTCAATTTAAATATCCCTCGCTATGTCGACACCTTCGAAGAAGAGGTACCTGTAGACATTCCCAAAGTACAAAAAGAAATAGACCAACTTGAGCAGGAGATAATTGAAGTAAGGCAAGAAATGAATAATTATTTAAAAGAATTGGACTTTTAGCATGAACATCCAATACTGCTCAGATTTGCATCTTGAATTTAGGGAGAACAAGAACTATCTCGCCGAAAATCCAATTAAGCCTGTCGGTGAAATATTGATACTGGCCGGTGACCTGGTGCCTTTTGCATTAATGCATCAGCATAAAGACTTCTTCGATTACGTATCTGATCACTTCGAGCAAACCTATTGGCTTCCCGGAAACCACGAATACTATCATTCTGATTTAGCTGACCGATGTGGATCATTTTGCGAAAAAATTAGAAATAATGTATTACTTGTCAACAACTATAAGGCAACTCATGAATATGTCAATCTGGTTTTTTCTACCCTATGGACGGAGCTTAGTATTAAAAATCAGGCACTCATTCAACAAGGAATGTCTGATTTTCATGTAATCAGATACAAGGGCAGACCTTTAACTCCAATAGATTATAATGAGCAACACGCGTTATGTTTGGCTTTTATCAGGAAACAACTGAAAAATCCAGCTGACAAAACCATTGTTGTGACCCATCACGTGCCCACCTTTTTAAATTACCCTGAGCAATACAAAGGGGATGTGCTCAATGAGGCTTTTGCCGTCGAACTGTTTGATGACATCGAACCTTCAGGGATTGATTGTTGGATTTATGGCCACCATCACCAAAACATCCCCACTTTTAAAATTGGCGCCACCAACGTAGTTACAAATCAATTGGGATATGTGAAGTATCAGGAATATTATGGATTCAATCATCAGCAAATAATAGAGCTAAAACAATGATGTACAGTATGATAAACTTAGATTTAAATAATAAATATCACCGGTATATTATCATGTTCAGCCTAATTGAAAGAAATTGCTAAACGTGACACATTTTTTTAAACGAATAAATATTAAACCTGGCGACAGAAATAAAATATGGAAGTATTAAAGGATATTGTAAAGCAAATAAATCAGCAATTGACGGGAAAAGAAATCAATAACATTTGCAGCAAATTCAACAATAAAATCCTGGATAGCTTTGAACGGGAACTTGAACGCATGGAAAAGAAATGAGCAAGCAACTAAACAATTCAGTTCTTAATTATTCTCCAATTTACAAAGATGGCTACAAACACACTAAACTTGGTTGGATTCCAGAGGATTGGAATGTTATACAATTAGGTAATCTGAGCCTAAAAATAGGTAGCGGCAAAACTCCAAAAGGCGGTGAATCTGTTTACAAAGCAAGTGGGAGACCTTTGGTAAGAAGTCAAAATGTAGGATGGGGTAGTTTATTGCTGGATGATATAGCGTTTATTGATGAAGAGACTCACGAAACATTCAAAGGCACAGAAATTAATGAGAAAGATGTTTTACTTAATATTACGGGAGCTTCAATAGGTAGATGCGCAGTTGCGGATAAAAGGGTTGCAAAAGGAAACGTTAACCAGCATGTATGCATAATAAGAGCAAATGTCACTTTGATACCGTTTTTTTTATCCTCCTTCATATTATCCAGAAAAGGTCAAAATTTAATAGATAGTTTTCAGGCTGGAGGTAATCGTCAAGGTTTAAATTTTGAACAAATACGATCATTCTTGGTGCCCTTACCCCCACTCCCCGAACAGCAAAACATCGCCCAAATCCTCAGCACCTGGGATAAGTCCATCGCCCTTACTGAGCAGCTCATCGCAAAAAAGCAGGAACGCAAAAAAGGCCTCATGCAGCAGCTCCTGACTGGAAAAAAGCGGTTTAAGGAGTTTGTGAAGTCTGACAAAATGAAGGAAACTAATTTGGGGTTGATTCCTGAAGATTGGGAGGTGAAAACCCTTGGTGACATAGGTGCCTTTCTAAAAGGTAAGGGAGTGTCAAAGGCAGAGATATTACGTGAAGGTTTACCATGCTTAACTTATGGGGAACTGTATACAAAACATCATGATATTATCCGGAATTTTAATTCATACATAAATGAGAGCTCCGCGACTGAGAGCAAAGCGTTAGAATATGGTGATATCTTATTCGCTGGTTCTGGAGAAACTTTAAAAGAAATCGGCAAAAATGCTGCTTTTATTGATGATTTTGAAGCTTATGCTGGAGGAGATATCATCATATTAAGAAATCATAAACAATTTCCAGTTTATCTGGGGTATTTACTAAACCATGATACTGTCAATAGACAAAAATATAGGTTAGGCCAAGGTCATTCTGTGGTTCACATTTATTCGAGTAGTCTCAAGAATATCTTAATTCCAGTACCAAAAAAAGAAGAGCAACAAAAAACAGCCTCTGTACTTTCATCAGCAGATCAGGAAATCTCCTCACTTCAAAATAAGCTGAAAAAACTCAAAGAGCAGAAAAAGGGATTGATGCAGAAGTTATTGACTGGCGAGGTGAGGGTAAAACTGTCTGAACAGGATTTAAAAGATTAAAAGAATACAAGATTAATAAATGATAAATCATGACAATCATCAAATCAGGTAATCCTGTTCGAGACAATAATGAAGAAATAAATAAGCTCACTCATAAAATAATTGGTTGTGCCATGCAGGTTCACCGTACCTTGGGCAATGGATTTCAAGAGCTTATTTATCAGAGAGCCTTATCCATTGAATTGAATCATGAAGGATTAAGCCATGTGCGAGAGCAGGAGATGGAGATATTTTATCGGGATGAGCAAATAGGAACAAGAAGAGTTGATTTTCTGGTGGAAGGAAAGGTCATGGTAGAGATTAAAGCCTTGGAAAAATTACTACCCGTCCATAAAGCACAAGCCATCAACTACCTGGAAACCTACAATTTGGCCAATGGTCTTTTGATCAATTTTGGAGGCACCAGCTTAGATTTCAAAAGAGTATATAACAAGAATCTTGTCAATCCTGAAAATCAACCAAATCCTGTTCCAGACAAATGAATCAACTGTTGCAAAATTTGCAACAGTTCAAACAGACTTTTATGGAAAATAAAGCCCAAGTAATTATATATCAATCAACAAAAGGAGATGTACAGCTGGAAGTAAAGCTAAAAGAAGAAACTGTGTGGCGGACACAGAACCAGATTGTAGCGCTTATTAATGGTAGGCGAGTTAATGTCGCAGAGTACATAAATAATGTATTTAATGAAGGTAAACTAAACCGAGATGCGAGCAGTCGGAAATTCCGACTAGTTCGAAAAGAAGGGAATAGAGAAGTAGGTAGAAATATTGCTCATTTTTTTTAATTGATAAACATGGCTAATTACACCGAATGGACTGACTCCCAAAAGCCGGCGCTAAACCTGCTTAAGAAGTTAGGATGGCAATACATATCACCAGTACAAACAGAAGAAGAAAGAGGACAAATTCTCTCTAATGTCATCCTCGAGGGCATTCTCGAAAAGCAATTGCATAAAATCAACGGTTTCGAATATAAAAACAAGTCTTACCGATTTTCACAAAGCAGCATCCAATCCGCCATCAATGCCCTTAAAAATATACCCGACGAGGGCTTGGTAAAAACAAATGAAAAAATTTATGACCTGTTAACACTAGGTAAAAGCTTTACTGAGAATATCCAAGGTGATCAAAAAGCATTTACCCTTAAATACATTGATTGGATAACTCTTGAAAACAATATTTTTCATGTTACTGATGAATATGTAGTTGAAGGCATAAAGGGGTCAAGAAGACCAGACATCGTGTTGTTTGTAAATGGGATTCCTTTTGTAATTCTTGAAAACAAGCGGCGTGATAAAAACGAATCGTTGAATGAAGCCATTTCGCAGCATATTCGAAATCAGAAAAAAGATCTTGGAATACCAAAGTTATTTCAATATGCGCAAGTATTGATCGCCGTTCAGCCAAACCAGGTCAAATATGGGGTGACAGGTACACCTCAAAAATTCTGGTCAGTTTGGAAGGAGGACAATAGTAAGAAGGGTGAGCAATTACTGAAATCAAAAGCAAATAATACCGATGCTGAGATCAGGATGGCCACCCAACAAGATCAATCTATTCTGGCGCTTTGCGAACCATCCAGATTGATGGATTTGGTGTACAAGTTCGTTGTTTTTGATGGCCCGGATAAGAAAATCGCACGCTATCAGCAGTTTTTTGCGGTGCTGGAGTCTTTAAAAAGAATTAAACAAATTGATCAGAATGGTATAAGAAAAGGAGGGGTAAATTGGCATACGCAGGGAAGTGGTAAATCTTTGACCATGGTTATGCTTTCGAAATCCATTGCGCTGGATAAATCCATAAAAGATCCGCGTGTAATTATTGTGACAGACCGTATCAGTCTGGATAAGCAAATTTATAAGACCTTTTTGAATTGTGGGAAAAACGTAAAGAAAGCAAAATCCGGTAATGATCTGATCGAGTTACTTAAAGACAAAGGGAATGAAAACATTACCTGCATCATGGATAAGTTTCAAACTGCGTTAAAACGGCGCGATTTTAAGGATACTTCCAAGAACTTATTTGTGTTGATCGACGAAAGTCATCGCGGACAATATGGTTCTGCCCACGCCAAAATGAAGACCATGCTTCCCAACGCTTCGTATATTGGTTTTACGGGAACTCCTTTATTGAAGGCTGAAAAAAGCACAGCACGTAAATTTGGAGGTTTTATACATAAATACACCATTGATCAGGCAGTGGAAGATGAGGCAGTTTTGCCTTTGCTTTATGAGGGTAGATCAGCCAAGTTGAGTGTCAATAAAAAGCAAATCGATAAGGGGTTTGAACGTTTATCCAATCCGCTTTCTGAAGAAGCACAAAAAGACCTTAAAAAGAAATTTGCTTCCATTTCTAAAATATATGAATCAGAACAGGTGGTGGAAGAAATTGCTTTTGATATTTCAAAACACTTTTGTCAAAACTGGCAGGGAACAGGGTTTAAAGCGCAATTGGCTGTGCCCAAAATTAATACGGCGATTCGTTACCAGAAGTATTTTGAAAATCAAACCGATCCCAAGCTGAGAATTAATACCAGGGTGGTATTTACGCCGCCCGATAGCCGCACCGATTACGAAGATGTGTGGTCAGAAGCCAGTAGTGAAGCAAAGAATTATTGGAATGGATTGATGGATAAATTCCGGGGTCAGGATGAATATGAAAATGACGCAATTGAACGGTTCAAGGATGCCTCCAAAGAAGTGGAATTAATAATTGTGGTGAGTAAACTACTCACAGGTTTTGACGCACCCAGGAATACCGTGTTGTATTTGGCAAAACCTTTGGTTGAGCATAATCTATTACAAGCCATCGCCCGTGTAAACAGATTGTTCGAAGGCAAAGAATTTGGCTATATCATCGATTATGTAGGTATTTTAGGCAAACTTGATGAAGCACTTACCCGGTACAGCGCCTTTGAAGGATTTGAAGAGGAAGACCTGAAAGGAACGGTATTAGACATTAAATCAGAAATCAGAAAAGTACCCGCTCGTTTAGCCGATCTGTGGGATATATTCAAAGGTGTGGCCAAATCCGATCTTGAAGCACTGGAAAGACATTTGTCCCCAAAGGATATTCGAGACAACTTTTACCAAAAATTATCTTCCTATGCCCGGATTTTACAGATAGCCTTATCCTCGGATGATTTTTATAAGGAGTATAGTGATCATCAAATACAAGAATTCAAAAATGAATTGAAATTCTTTCAAAAAATGAAGGTCTCTGTTCAAAGCCGATATGCCGAAATTGTTAGCTATAAAGAATATGAACCCCGGATACGGAAACTTTTAGATACCTATGTACAAGCCAATTATATAGAAAAGCTCTCTAATCAATTCAATATTTTCGATCAACGGATGGTTCATGAAGTATTGGAGACCTATGGCACCACACCTGCTTCTAAAGCTGATATGATTGCCCATCAAATGAAAAAAGTGATTACAGAAAATATGGAAAAGGATGAGGTTTTTTACCTTAAGTTTTCTGAATTGATTGAAGCAACATTAAAAGCGTTTCAGGAAGGTCGCATTGATGAAAAAGAATACCTGGAAAGAATTCTAGTTACAAGGGAAGATTTACAATCCGGTCATCAGGAAGGTTTGCCCGAATTACTTGCAGATAAGGCAGAATCAAGAGCTTTTTATGGAGCACTTACAGAAGTTTTAAACCAGACTCACGGAAAAAAGGAAACCGAAAATATAAAGGATCAACTCGCGCAGGCAGGAATTCAAATTTCATCCATTGTAGAAAAATTGACCATCCGAGATTGGAAGCGAAATATTGATATTCAGAATACAATGGAAAATGAAATCGAAGACTATCTTATTGAGCACAAAAAAACACTCGGCTTGGAAATTACCTTCGATGAAATTGATGATATTCTCTCAAAATGCCTGAAAGTGGCCAAAAACAATTACTGATGCTGGATGAAGTTTTATATGGGACTACACCACTTGAATTTACTATCGCCAGGTCTGTCAGAAAGACCCTTGCCATTGAAGTTCATCCGGATACATCCATTCACGTGATAGCGCCTGTTAAATCCTCAATAGAGGCCATCAGGGAAAAGGTACTCAAACGAGGAAGCTGGATTGTAAAACAGCAATTATATTTTGAGCAATTCCTTCCCAGAACGCCTGAGCGAGAATACGTTTCCGGTGAATCTCACTTTTATTTGGGTAGAAAATACTTACTTAAAATTAGGAAAGCTACGAATCAGGAGGTAAAACTTAAAGGTGGTGAGTTGTTAGTTTATATACCTGACACCGAAAATAAAACATCGATCAAAAGGCAATTAGGAGGTTGGTACCACAACCATGCTCAAAAGCGCTTTAATTTGTGCCTAAAAGCGTCTCTTAAAAAATTCTTAAAATACGAGTTACCCGAACCTCCAATGCTGATTAAAAGAATGAATAAACGCTGGGGAAGCTGCACGCCCAATGGCGTAATCATTTTAAATCCGGAAATCATTAAAGCGCCATCCAAATGTATTGAATACGTTATTACACATGAATTGTGCCATCTCATCCATCCAAACCACAGCAGGGGCTTTTATACCTTACAATCCGAAATGATGCCCGAATGGGAGAGGTGGAAATTAAGGTTGGAAAAGGTTTTGGTTTAATCAAAATTACGGCAAAGCTATGATTGGTGTAAAGAGCGATTGCCATCATCTGACAATCGCCTCTAGTTTGTTTTTAAGCTATACTACAAGCTCCAGCCGGCTCTGTAATTTCTTTTTACAAATTGGTTGGCCGGCTCGAAGTTGGTGATTTTCATATTTTCACCATCCCAGAACAATCGTTTTCTGCCGGGGTAAGACGTATTACGTCCCTCTCCTTCTTTATAACTGTAGCTTCTTATGGCCAGGTTACCCATT
>SDBV01010785.1_pt1 | contig 11946 bp, 8 predicted proteins | sample 2277081 | NCBI WGS metagenome assembly SDBV01 (sample SAMN10402039, study PRJNA504765) | marine sediment metagenome | isolation source: marine sediment core GS10_PC15, 223 cmbsf | place: Arctic Ocean: Southern Knipovich Ridge | collected 2010
CCCTCGCCTTCTGTTTGTCCCTGTATTTGTTTTCATAAAAACCGTAGGTCCTGATATCGCGGTTAAGGATATAAATTTCGGCCTGGGGATTTATCTCTTTCAGTTTCAAAGCGTTCTTAACAGCCTGGCCGCAGCATACACGGCTGCAGTATGGACGTCTCTCGTCCCTTGACCCGACACATTGGATCATTACTATTCTTTTGGCTCCGGTAATTTCCTCGGCCCCGTTGAAGAGCAATCGTTCGAAATCTCTCTGTGTTTTAACTCTCGAACACTCGCCAAAGAGGTACTCATCCGGCTCCGCCTCCCTGCCGCCGACGGCGAAGATCACCGCACCGTGCTCCACCTCGCGGTTTTCAGAGCCCGAGGAAATCGTAGATCTGTAGCTTCCCCAGGTGCCTTCGAGCGAGTCCAGCTCGGTCTTCTTGATGACATCTATCTCAGGGTGGGACTCGGCCTTCGATACCATGTCCTCGACAAATGCACGAACATCCGAACCCTGCAGTGTGTAGAAAAGCTCGCGGGCCCTGCCGCCCAGCTCTTCCTCCTTCTCCACCAGAGTTACGGGAAAGCCCTGTTCCGCCAGATTCAGAGCGGCGGCTATACCGGCAATCCCACCACCGACAACCAGAACCCTGGAGCGCAAGTTTTTCTTACCTGCCGCTCTCCGAGATGACAGTCCGGCTTTTCCTATGCTTGCGCAAAGGAGGCTCAGCGCTTTTTCCGTTGCAAGGGCGGGCTCTTCTAGATGAACATCCGCACATTGCTCGCCGATATTTGCATATTCAAACCGGCAGCGGTCAGAAAGAGCCTGCTCGCATTGCCTCGCCAGGGCGTGGGTCCTGTAGCCTGCGACAACAGCCCTGTTCAGCTCTTTCTTAGTGATTACGGCCGTTATTTTATCGATCCCGGTTTTCAGAGAAGTAACGTCTATCCTTTCGACACAGTGGACATCGGGATTCTCTCCGGTCCTGCTGACTATCGACTCCATGTCCAGACCCCGGGCGAGGGCTCCTTTGCTGTCACACAAGAAGACCCCCAATCTCGGATTTTCCTCCTCTTCCACCGCCGGCTCGCCCGGCGATGAGCCTTTGAGCCCGGCAGTTTCGCCAGGCGACGAGCCGCCGGAAAAATCCCTCCGCGCCAAACGATCGAGCTGCTCCGACACGGCCGCGGCCGCGGCCGATGCCTCTATTACGGTCTGCGGAATGTCCTTCGGCCCGCTGAAGGCCCCGGCCACGAAAATACCGGGAACCGTTGTTTCAGCCGGTCTGAGCTCATCTGTCAGGCAAAAGCCGTAATCGTTGAGCCCGACGTTCAGCAGCCCGGCTGCCCGGCCGGCATCGGCAGGCGGGGTGAATCCCAGAGAGAGCACAACCATATCGAACTCTTCCCCCGTAAGCTGACCGTCTGAACCCACGTATTCGATAAGCAGCCGCTTGTTCCTCTGAAACTCACGTAGGGTCGAGACGGCGCTCCTGATATAACGGGTACCGTAATCTGTCTGCGCTTTTTCCAGATAGCGATCATAATCTTTTCCCATGGTCCTGATATCCATGTAGAATACCGTGCTGTCCAGGCCGGATAAACGCTCCCGCGAAAGCATAGCCTGCTTCGTTGCGTACATGCAGCAGATACTGGAGCAATAACCTCTGCCGCATGACTCATCACGAGATCCGACGCATTGGATAAAAGCCACTTTTTGCGGGTTGCTGTTGTCTGAAGGGCGAACAGGATAGCCCCCCGTCGGACCGGAGAAACTCAGCATTCTCTCATACTGAATGCTGGACAGGACATTGTCGTATCGTCCGAGTCCGTATTCACCCTTGAGCTCACCGCGGAAGGGCTCGAATCCGAAACCCAGGATTATAGCGCCTGCCGTCAGCTTTTTTTCCCCGGCTTTCTCGTCGAGATCGATAGCGCCGGGTTCGCAGACTTTCAGACACTCGCCGCATTGGGTACAGGCTTTGTCGTCTATTACATAAGATCGGGGTATTGCCTGCGCAAAAGGAAGATATACGGCTTTGCGCTTCTCCAGCCCGGCGCCGAACTCTCTGTCAAGCTCCACGGGACAGACCTCTTCGCATTTCCTGCAAAGCGTGCATTTCAGCTGGTCGACGTATCTCGGGCTCAATACACAGGTAACCTCGAAATTTCCGGCCTCTCCCTCAATCCCGCTGATCCTGCAGTTTGTCAACAATTCGATGTTTTCATGGAATTCGCTTTCGTATATGGGGCAGTAAGCGGGTGGTTTCGGGCTCATAAAGCAGACCCCGCAGGAATTGGTGGGGAAAGTCCGGTCCAGAAGGGGAAAGAATCCTCCAATTGCCGGGGCGCTGTCGAGCACGAAAACCTGATGATCTTTTTCCGCGAGAAGCAGCGCCGCCTGCATTCCTGCGATGCCGCCCCCGACCACCAGTACATTTCGATTCAAACTGCCGCTCATAATACCGTCCCTACAGAAGATTCTTGGATTTCAGTAGATCCATTGGTCTGTTCATATGCCTTTTCCACCACCTGTCTCTTTCGGGGAGATCCATCGCAACACCTATCAACTCGGTGAAGTAGAAGATCGGAATCTTGTCCTGGTTCTTGCCTGACTGTCTCATATCGAGATTTACGTGGCAGAGACCGCAGCTGACCATCAGGCAGTCTGCGCCGGCCTCGATTGCCATGCCGGTTATCCTGTCTGCAATTTCCACGGCGATCTTTCCATGGGTCATGCCAAGATCAGCCCCGCAGCAGTCGGTCTTGTATGACCAGTCCACAGCTTCGCCGCCCAGCAGGGTTACAAAATCGTCCAGAAAAGTCGGATTTTCGTGATCCCCCATCTGAACTATCTCGGGGGAGCGCACCAGAAGGCAGCCGTAGTAGGATGCCACCCTGAGCCCGGTCAGCGGTTTCTTTATCCGGCTCTTCACCTCGTCCAGGCCAATCCGCTTTGTGATAAGCTCGTGTGAAAGCATTACTTCGAGCTCCCCTCTGTACTCGAAACCAATCACTTCCTCGAGCTTTTTACGCATTTCAGGACGATCGGATAATATTCTCTGCGCCTTCTTGACCGAGTTGAAGCAGGCTGCGCAGGGAATCACCAGAGGCAGATCCCTTGCCTGAGCCTTCGCGATGTTTCTCGCCGGCAGAGCGAGGCCCAGTAGATTGCTAAGGCTGTGAGCGGCCGCGCCGCCGCAGCAGTTCCAGTCATCTATCTCAGAGAGCTCGACTCCCAGCTCGTCGAAGACGGCATGAAGCGATTCGCTGTACTCCAGGCCGGTCGAATGCGCCGTGCAGCCGGGATAAAAAGAGACAACCATTGGCTATTCTTCCTCCTCCAGTTGACCCTTTGTCTTGTATGCCCCCTTGTACAGCTTCCGGATTTCATCGATACCGCCGATTTTTTTCGGCAAAAACGGCAGCTTCCCGCGGGAGAACAGCTTGACGCCGGATTCTATGTTGGAGAAAAGATCGAAGCTTCGAAGTATATAGGCGATAAAGAAAGTCACCTCGTGCAGCCGTCCCCACAGTTTGATCGATCTTAAGAACTCCTGGTGCAGTTTTACAACCCACGCTTCGGACTTGTAAGCAAGGCCCTCCTCCATCGACATCTCACGCAATGTATCCATAACCTCGCTCATGTCTATCTCGTTCGGGCAGCGGACGCTGCAGGTCATGCAGGACACGCAGAGCCAGATGGAATGGCTCTTCAACACCGCCTCTCTCCGGCCGTACTGGATCATCCGTATTACGTTATTGGGCTTGTAATCCATGTGACGGGAAACGGGGCAGCCTGCATAGCATTTCAGGCACTGGTAGCAGAGGTCCAGATTCTGTTCGCTCCGTTCTTTGACTTCCGTGAGAAAGCTCTTGTCGGCGTAGCTCAAGCTCATATCCTCCCTTAAAGACTCCGGCTGACCTTTGAAGATATCCACCTCTAATCCGAAACAGGACAGAAAGCAGCCCTCTTTAATCCGAATACAAAGGACCAAAAAGAATTATAAATTCCAATAATTTTTTGGGTGCACATACAATTCTATACGGTACGCTGAAATATGCATTCAGTAATCGTGAATATTATAGCAACAATTCCTGATTGTGTCAAACAAGTTGCTAAAAAAAAAATTTTAGCATTACATCTGGATAGTACGAACAAAGAAAAGAAACTTTCAAAACACTTACGGCCGTTAAGTCCGTTGCTTGAAGCCGCTATCAAGACAATATACCATGCCGTTCGTAGCATGACCGGCGGAATAAAAATACTGGATACCGATAACTTCTTTCATCCTTCCCTTTTCATAGCAAATTATAAATGATATCATAATGATCAATAGCTCAACGCTTCGGAGGGTAGAATATTGGACAGCCGCGATAAAGTAGGAGCGGTGCTTGTTGTTGGGGCCGGCATCGGCGGAATGCAGGCGTCTTTGGATTTGGCTAATGCAGGATTTAAGGTCTATCTGGTGGAAAAAGATCCGGCACTCGGCGGGATTATGTCCCGGCTTGATAAAACCTTCCCAACCAATGACTGTGCCATGTGCACGCTTTCACCCAGGATGGTGGAATGTGGAAGCCATATTAACATCGAAAAACTCACCTATTCCGAGGTGGAGGACATAAAGGGAGAACCGGGTCACTTCAAAGTTCGTGTGAGAAAAAAGGCCCGTTCGGTAGACGCTGAAAAATGCACGGGCTGCGGGGAGTGCATGGCAAATTGTCTGGTGCGCAACCAGGCGTATACCGAACCTTTGGATTTGGAGCCGCTGAACCTCTTTCCCCAGGAGAGCGATGAAGTTGACAGAATACTTACCGAACACGAAGGGGAGCAAGGTTCAATTCTACCTGTTCTTCAGGATATTAACGAAAAATACAAATGGCTCACGCCGACTGCGGTAAGGCGTGTGTCGGATGTCCTGAACATCCCCCTTTCTCGCGTTCTTCGCATTGCCTCGTTTTACAATGCATTGAACCTCAAGCCACAGGGCAAGCACATTATCCGGGTCTGTATGGGAACGGCGTGTTATGTCAAAGGTGGTCAACATATTCTCGAGGCATTTGAGAGAAAATTAGATATTAAGGTTGGCGGCACTACTGAGGATCGCAATTTTAGCCTGGAAACTGTCAACTGCGTCGGTTGCTGCGGGCAGTCTCCTATAATAACCGTTAATGATGATATTTTTGGATATATGAACCAGACGAAAGTGCCGGAAATAGTTGAGCAATATAAATAAATATAAACATATAAACATATAATGGAGAGATTACAATGGGAAAAACTACTCCGGAAGATTTGGATAAGATCAGTCAAAAGATTAAAAACATAATCCATTTAAGGAAGGGAATTGCTCGAGCAAGGATCCTGGTTCACATGGGGACTTGTGGAATAGCAGCCGGGGCAAGGGCCATTATAAGTACCTTGATGGAGGAAATTGAGCAGAGAAACATAAAAGACGTAATTCTGACTACTTCCAGTTGTGCAGGACTCTGCAGCAGAGAACCCATGATTACAGTAGAAATGAAAGATGAACCGCCGGTAAAATATGTCGATTTGACCTCGGAGAAAGCCAGGGAAATCCTGGATAAACATATTATCGGCGGCGAAATAGTAACGGAATACGCCCTATCTATGGGTAGTGAGAGAATATTTTAGGGGTTGTAAGAGAAATGGCATATCGAACTAATGCGATGATTTGCATGTGCACAAATTGTGTATCGAATGGGGCATTACAGATAAAAGATAGTCTTGAAACAGAGATTGCAAAGTGTGGACTGGAGAATGAAATTCAGATAGTTCCAACCGGCGCCAGCGGACTTTGCGTGCGAGGACCTATTCTTGTAGTTCAACCCGAAGGGATTTTCTACCAATTTCTCAAAGTAGAAAAAATCCCAAATTTGGTCAATGAGCATTTTCTAAAAGGACGACCGGTGAAGTCGCTGATGTATGTGCCTCCGGGAGAAGAAACACCGGTCCCTAAAATCCGCGATATTCCTTTCTTTAAATCCCAAAGATTAATCGCCCTTAGAAATCGCGGTATAATTGATCCTGGTGCTATTGAAGAATATATTGCTAATGACGGATACAAGGCATTGGCAAAAGTTCTAACCGCGATGACACCCGGTGAGGTAGTAGAAGAAATAAAAAAATCCGGTTTACGAGGAAGGGGCGGCGCCGGTTTCCCAACCGGTAGAAAATGGGAAAGCTGCAAGGAAGCACCCGGAGATATTAAATATGTTATTTGTAATGCGGATGAGGGGGATCCCGGCGCCTTTATGGACAGAAGTATCGTAGAGGCTGATCCCCACTCCATTATTGAAGGAATGACTATCGGAGCGTATGCAGCAGGCTCATCACAGGGATATGTTTATATACGAATTGAGTATCCCCTGGCCATAGAGAGACTAATGATCGGCATGGAGCAGGCCAGAGAATACGGTTTTCTCGGAAAGAATATTTTTGGGTTAGGCTTTGATTTTGATATAACGATTTTTAAAGGAGCGGGAGCATTTGTCTGCGGCGAGTCCAGTTCTTTAAGGGCATCGATAGAGGGAAAAGTTCCTGAGCCGGTAGTTAAGCACATACATGCCACGGAAAAAGGCTTATGGGATAAACCGACCGTCCTTAACAATGTAGAAACATGGGCGAATATCCCGGCGATAATTAACTGGGGCTCTAAGTGGTTCGCGCAAATGGGCACTGAAACCAGCAAGGGTACAAAGGTTTTTTCGCTTGCCGGAAATGTAAACAATGCCGGCCTGATTGAAGTCCCAATGGGCATATCCTTGCGCGAAATAATATATGATATTGGTGGCGGCATACCCGGGGGAAAAAAATTCAAGGCGGTCCAAACAGGAGGTCCATCAGGAGGATGTATCCCGGAAGAGCTTATTGATTTGCCGGTTGATTATGAAAGTCTTCAAAAAGCAGGATCTATTATGGGCTCTGGTGGGATGATTGTATTGGACCAGAATAACTGTATGGTTGACGTATCCAAATACTTCCTGGATTTCCTTCGGAATGAATCCTGCGGGAAGTGTACCGCTTGCCGCGAGGGCGTAGATGCAATGTACCGGATCGTAACAAACATCTGCGATGGGAACGGCAGGCCGGAAGATATCTCACTTCTCGAAGAGCTGGGCCTGGCAATAAAGGAGGGCTCGCTTTGTGACCTGGGCCGGTCGGCAGCAAATCCTGTTTTGACCACGCTGCGATATTTCAAGGATGAGTACCGGGCGCATATCGAGGAACGGAGCTGTCCCGCCGGGGTTTGCAGAGCCCTGATAACTTTTTCCATCGATCCGGAGAAATGCAAGGCATGCATGCTCTGTCTTAAGGATTGCCCAACGCAGGCGATATGGGGAGAGAAGAAGAAACCTCAAACCATCGATCAAGAGAAGTGTATTAAATGCAACCTCTGCCGGGACCTTTGCAAGTTCGAGGCGGTGCTGGTTCAATAATGCCGGTCGATTTAGCCTATGGACACAGAAGGTATCAAGTCCGATTTAACACAATAAAGGTAGGGAAGATATGAGTAAGATCAGCCTGACGGTCAATGAGCAGAGAATCGACGTGGAATCAGAGGTCTCCCTTTTGGAGGTATGCCAGGGGTTGGGGATAAAGATACCCACTCTTTGCCATTATAAAGCTTTGCCGGGATACGGCGCCTGTCGTCTCTGTCTGGTCGAAGTGGAACGGCATGGTCGCTCCAAGGTCGAGGCATCGTGTGTTTTTATGGCCCAGGAGGGTATCGTAGTACGCACAAACACCGAAAGGGTTCAAAGAACACGCCGGATCATGGCGGAGCTGCTGCTTGCCCGGTGTCCGGACTCGGAAAAGGTTAAAGAGATAGCCGCGGAGATTGGAGTCACTGAAACTCGCTTTCCCAAGAAGAACGAGGACTGTATACTGTGCGGCCTTTGTACCAGGGTTTGCTCTCAATTGATGAAGGTTGGAGCGGTCGATTTCAGCGGCAGGGGAAACACCCGTAAAATCGGACCGGCTTACGACAGGCATTCACCTGTGTGTATGGCATGCGGCGCTTGCGCGGTGGTTTGTCCGACCGGGGCTGTGAACCTGGATGAGGTTTCCGAACGGCCGCCGAGGCCGGTCTCTTCAGAATACAATGCCGGGCTTGTAAGACGATCTTCCATCTACATTCCCTTTCCCCAGGCTCTCCCGAACGTGCCGGTGATCGATAGAAACAGCTGTATGTATTTTCTTACGGGCGCCTGTAAAGCCTGCGAGTCTTTTTGTCCGGCCGGCGCCATCGACTACTCTCAGGAAGACGAGGTCGTCGAGCTTGACGTCGGAGCCGCCATACTCTCTCCAGGTTACTCTGTTTTCGATGCCGGGCTGAAGCTCGAGCTGGGTTATGCATGGTATCCGAATGTGATTTCAAGCTTGCAATTTGAACGGTTACTCTCCTCGAGCGGACCGTTTAGTGGTGTGGTCGTTCGTCCCTCAGACAGCAAGAGGCCGAAGAGTATCGGCTTTATACAGTGTGTCGGATCCAGGGACTTTGATCGCAACTACTGCTCTTCTGTTTGCTGCATGTATGCCACTAAAGAGGCTATCATCGCAAAAGAGCACGAGGAGGATTTGGAGTGCCGTATCTTTTATATGGATTTACGTGCTTTCGGCAAGGGATTCGATGCTTACTATGAGAGGGCAAAAGAGCTCGGTGTAATCTATACCAGGTGCCGGCCTTCCTCTGTCGTAGAAGATGAGAAGACGAAAAACCTGACTATCGGTTATATGGATGAAAACAGCCGTTTCGTGGAAAAAGAGTTCGATCTTGTTGTGCTTTCCACCGGCTTATGCCCCCCTTCTGAGGTCAAGGAGCTTGCAAGAAAATTCGGAGTAGCTCTCGACGACAATGGATTCGCCAAAACCTCGACCTTCAATCCGGTGAAGTCATCCAGGGAAGGCGTATACGTCTGCGGACCGTTTTCCGAGCCTAAAGACATACCGGAAACGGTTATGGAGGCATCAAGCTCGGCTGCAAAAGCCATGGCTCTGCTGAATGAAAAGCGAGGAACACTCACCAGCCAAAAGGAATGGCCCCCTGAAACGGATGTATCAGGCCAGAGGCCGCGAATAGGCGTATTTGTCTGTCACTGCGGCACAAACATTGGCGGGGTGGTCAATGTGCCGGAAGTGCGTGAATACGCCGAAAACTTACCTGATGTGGTTTACGCTCAAGACAGCCTTTACACCTGTTCCATCGACACACAGGAAAGCATCAAGAAAGCAATAGCGGAGCATAGCCTCAACAGGGTTGTGGTGGCATCCTGCACTCCCAGGACTCATGAACCACTTTTCCGCGAGACCGTACGTGCTGCCGGCCTCAATCCGTACCTGTTTGAAATGGCAAACATCCGCGACCAATGCTCCTGGGTGCACATGCATGAACCGGGGAAGGCTACGCTGAAATCCAAGGATTTGATTCGGATGGCGGTTGCTAAAACTCGTTTCATAGAGCCTCTTTACAGTCTGCCTGTACCGGTCAAGAACGAGGCGCTTGTTATCGGAGGTGGCATAGCCGGAATGACGGCCGCCGTTAATCTAGCTGAACAGGGATTTAAAGTCAACATCGTGGAAAGGGAGAAGGTGCTTGGCGGCAACCTGAAATTTTTGCATCATCTGCTAAGTAGCGATGATCCGCAGGAAAAACTCAAAGAAACGATCGGTAAAGTAAAAAACAATCCGCTCATTAAGGTGTGGACTGATACGAATATCGAGACTATTGACGGTTTTGTCGGAAATTTTGAAACAAAGCTCAAGCAGAACGGGAAAGTGGCGGAAATTGAACACGGAGCGGTTATCGTGGCTACCGGCGCCAGGCAACATGTGCCGGCTGAATATATGTATGATTCGGATGACAGAGTGATCACCCAACTTGATCTGGAAGAGAAACTGGCAAAAGGCGATTTCGATGCCGAAAGAGTAGTGATGATCCAGTGTGTCGGCTCGCGCGAAGAGGATCGGATGTACTGCAGCAGAATATGCTGCTCACAAGCGGTTAAGAACGCGCTCAAAATTAAAGAGAAACATCCGCATACAGAGGTATTCATTCTGTACCGGGAAATGAGGACATACGGTTTTAAGGAGAAATACTACACCGAAGCACGAATGAAAGGGATAACGTTTATCCGTTACGAAGTAGAACGAAAACCGGTTGTGTCGGCCGGTGACGGCAAGCTGTGTATCGAGATAAAGGATCTCATCCTGGGAAGAGAACTGCAGATCGATAGCGATCTGCTCGTACTTGCGCCTGCAATAGTGCCTCGGGATGATGTTGAGCAGATCGCAAAAATGCTGAAGGTACCTCTCACAAAAGAGCAGTTTTTCCTCGAAGCGCATATGAAGTTGCGGCCTGTGGATTTTTCAGTAGAAGGGGTCTATCTGGCCGGAATGGCGCATGCACCGAAGAACATCGCAGAGACAATAGCACAGGCCGAAGCTGCTGCAAGCCGTGCCGCGACAGTTATCTCCAAGGCAGAATACATTCCGGAAGCAATAGTCGCATCGGTAGATGAAGATGTATGCGCCGGGTGTGGTATTTGTGTTTCAGTGTGCACCTACGATGCACCGGAGATAATCATGGTCAGAGGAAAAAAAGTTTCACGAATTAATGCGGCCGTATGCAAAGGCTGTGGCGCGTGCGCAGCCGCTTGTCCTTCAGGCGCGGTTCAGCAGCGCGGCTTTAAAGCAAATCAGCTGAACGAAATGCTCAACGCCGCATTGGGATAAAGCGTGAATATTAAAATGAGCTGATATGTTGCCCTTGTACACTTTGTGCACTACAGGTATAGTTTTAAAATGGCCAGGTACAAAACCGGACCGGAGGTCCGGTGGTTTTAAGCGCCGGAAAGTCTTGTGAAGGGAGTAAGCTCCATGAGCAGTAACGTAAAAATTCTCATAGTCGAAGACGACGAAGACACGGTAAGGGCCATAAAGCTCGCCCTGGAAGCGGAGGATTATTCGATCTCCTCCGCCGATAATGTTGAGGAGGGTTTTCAGAAGGCAAAAGAGGTTGTTCCGGATTTAATAATCCTGGATGTCATGTTCGGGGTTGGGGAGGTGGCCAGTGGATTCGATTATGCGGTAAAGATCAGGAAGGATAAGGCGCTGTCCGCAATACCCATTTTGATGATAACCGCCGTAAATATGAGATACCCCGATTTGAAATTCTCCAACAGAACGGACGGTGAGTATCTTCCGGTGGATGATTTTATAGACAAACCCGCCAAACCGGAGAATCTAAGACGAAAAGTGAAGAAACTACTCGATCGCAAGGTAAGCAAGTGGGTGGACTATTGATAAAACTATAAAGATCAGACTACCTGATACCCCGCTTCTGAAACGGCATTTTTTATCACATCCAGAGAGGCTTTGCCTTCGTCGAATTTGACTGTCAGAGTGTTCTTTTTCAGATCGACTTTCGCTTTGGCAACACCATCCAGTTTGCCTGCAGCCTGCTCTACTGTCATCTTACAGTGATTACAGGTCATGCCGTCTACGTTTATTGTTTCTTTCGTCATACTTTACTCCTTGTTTGCAGTGTTAATGTTCATTTACCTTAAACCGTTTGAGACTCAATGAATTGGATACTACCGAAACTGAACCGGTGCCGCCAGTGAGAGCTGCAGGATAGGATTATGCAAGAACATCAGGGATTCGAGATGCTAAAAATCCCCACAAACATTGCCATAAAGAGGGGAAGACTCAAAACCGCTGACATGATAAAAATGTTTCTCAAATTTTTTATCTCTTTATCTTTTACTTCCTGTTCCTTTTCAAAATCATCCGTCGCTTCTTCCGCTCCGTACCCGATCTCTTTAACTTTACGTATCAAATCCTGAATGGACAGTTTTTCCGTATCGAAATGGATCGCTGCCTTTTCATTCGCAAAGTTTACGGCTGCCTTTACTCCTGCCATCTCATTCAGTCCTTTC
>SDBV01010786.1_pt1 | contig 11944 bp, 15 predicted proteins | sample 2277081 | NCBI WGS metagenome assembly SDBV01 (sample SAMN10402039, study PRJNA504765) | marine sediment metagenome | isolation source: marine sediment core GS10_PC15, 223 cmbsf | place: Arctic Ocean: Southern Knipovich Ridge | collected 2010
TCGCCACGCAAATATCGCATCCGTAAGGGAACACACCGAAGGCTGCGGCGTTGCCGGTCTCGCGCAGTGCCGGGCCGAGCGTAGTTGATTTGCCGCTCTCGACCACTACAGCCCCTACGCCCAAGTTGAACCCGTCCACGAGGCTGACATCGACTATGTCGTACCACTTTGGATTGTTGAGGTTCAGCTCGGCTTTGGTCGCGCCGCACCCGGGCGCTGCGTTGAAGGCCAAGGTCGCGTTCAGGTACCGACCGTTCAGCGGCAAGTGAGCCGCTTCGTGCTTCACGAGAGGGAACGTGCAGTTTAGCGGCGCTGTCGCTTTGCAGACGGGCCAGCCTGTTACCGCCGAATCGGATCCGAACGCTACATGCACCGTTACGTCTCGTTGATGGCTAGCGACTGTGAGCGTGCTTGATTCAGCAGGCTGCTGGTTACAGCCCACGAGCGCCATGAGTAATAACCACGCGCAGATTTCACGCGTCGAGATCGTCATTCAGAGGTGCCCTCAAGCACGCGCGCTTTCCGCCTCAGTGAGGCTAAGCAGCGACGTTCCTTTCGGCGCCAGTTCCGAAAGTTCAGCGTCGGATGCTGCACGCGATTTGCGCATACACTCGGCGCAAACATATCTAGAGGCCCGACGACCTACGCCACCATGACCCATCGCGGCTTCCCCCTCATCGGTCAGCGGAGTAATCTCGACCTTCACAAATGCGTCAGCGGGACCACCGCATGTGCAGACGTTCACGAGGATCGGCGGCTAACGCGACGAGCGGAAGGGCGCCACGTGGTGTGCATGGCGACACGCTCCATCGTCTCCCAAAAGTGGTCGTCGGCGGAGAGCTCCTCGATGGCGGCTCGCATCTCTTCTACTTCCGGTCGGAAGTGGGTCGCGGCGTCCTCAAGGAACCTGCGCCGGATGGACGCGCGGGTGCGCTCGTACTTGTTGCGTACGGGCTTTCGTTTGATCTTCTTTTTCGACTTCTTCTTAGCTGCCATGTTCAGTTCCCTCCTATTAGGCAGAGGCGCGTGAGGATTTCGGCTTGGAGAGGGCCTGCTCGAGAAGCGCGCGGATGACCGCGCTCGTCTTCACCTCTGCGCCGGCCGCTCGGCTCATTCGCCTCCGTTCACGCTCGAGCGCGCCCTTGAGCTTGCGCGGCATCCGGACGCCGACGATCACATCGTTCATGGGAAGGCACCATACAGGCTCTGTTAGACTTGTTCAACAGAGAACTTGACGGTATTAGATTCAAAGGACTACCATCGGACTAACATCGGAATGGTGTTGGAAGCATCGCGCTCACGCATCTCGAAACGGCGCTGCTCTGGCTTCAAAAGCGCACAGAAGATCGCGAGGCGCGCGAGGTCGAAGGAACTCACGAGGCGTAAACTGATGTCGACGACGCAGAGCAGCGACCCGAACGAGCGCGTAGAACACCCTCGTTGGTATAACGGCCATCCCAGCGGAATCGAGTGCATTGAGATCATCGAGCACTTGCCGTGCAACTTGGCAAACGCGGTCAAGTACATCTGGCGCTACGGCCTCAAGCAGAGCAGCGACCAGATTCGCGATCTTCGTTCAGCAGACTGGTACGTGCGTCGCGAGATCAGTCGCATCGATCGATTCGATTTAGAAGACGAACCGAAGCCGAGAGCGGATCCTGTGTGGCGCAAGCTCGCGGCGCGAATCGTTCACGTTCAGGGCGATCAAGATGGTCTATTGGCCGATTGCCTCTACGCGCTACTCCAGGACGATCTCCCAGGATTGCTGAACCGGGTCGAACGCGAGGTAGCGAACCTGAGAGAAAAGGGTTGCGCGGCGCTATAAACAATGTTATGAAGGGTTGTAACGAACGTTCGCACATTGAAGCCGATCCCCGATCCAAGAAAGTCGATTCGGCGACTTGAAAGCGAGGCTGGTCCTCGCTGCCCCTTTCCGGGGGACCTCCGGTGCTTGCACCGCGACAACACCATTCCGGATCGGAGATCGGGCTTCAACGTGCGAGCGGTGCCTACATCAGCTTGAAAGGAGGTCCAAGCTGCTGAGATTACTAACCGCTCAGCGAGTGCCTTGAAACGCTTGATCAAAAGAAATGGTGTTGGAAGCACAGGTCGACGATTCGCCCCGGCGACATTCGCAACCTTGAAAAAGGAATGGTGTTGGAAGGTGCCGATTCGGCGTGTCGGGCGGGTCGCGCTCGTTGCTTGAAACGCTTGATCAAAAGGAACGGTGTTGGAAGAAGATCAGCTCGCGCCGGACAGCGCGACCGACATTTCCTTGAAACGCTTGATCAGAAGGAATGGTGTTGGAAGATGCGCGCGAGCTGCCCCGGGTTCGGCAGTGTCGCCTCCTTGAAACGCTTGATCAGAAGGAATGGTGTTGGAAGACCTCCCGACTAATTGCATCCCGTCTAAACGGGAGCCCTGAAACGCTTGATCAGAAGGAATGGTGTTAGAAGCACGATGGCGCGAGGGCAATGGCGCGTTTATCCCTTGAAACGCTTGATCAGAAAGAATGGTGTTTGGAAGCTGGACGACTACCTGGGCACAGAGCTTGATCAGAAGGAATGGTGTTGGAAGAACCCCGATCGTATCTCTGCTTGAAACGATTGATCAGAAGAAATGGTGTTGGAAGGATTCTCAAGCTCTACGGGGGCGCACGCTTGAAACGCCCGGATCGAAGGAATGGTGTTGGAAGTTAATCATCGCCGTGATTCGCGAAGACGTTCTGACCTTGAAACGCTTGATCAAAAAGAATGGTGTTGGAAGTCCCGCTCACGGATCTGAAAACCTCATTGGAAGTCGAAAAGCGGATGCCCTTGAAGAGGGGAAAGAGGATATAAATGAAACACGCGGGGACAATCAAGCTAGAGATCAAGTGCCCGGTCGGCCCCAAGCCTGGGTTCCAACGCATGCACGCCCTGCGGCGCACTGGTGCGAAGGCCCTCAACCTAACGATGCAAGATCTGCACGGTGATGCGGTCGCGGAGCTCAGGGCGATCTGGGAGGCCGATCAAGATGCGCTCCCCGACGCCGCGAAGTGGCGTGAGAAGGGCAAGCTGCGTACCGCCCTGGCGCGCAACTGGAATCATCTACTGAAGCTCGAGCGCGAGCGTAGGCAGAGCGAGTCCGACGCGGAAGTCGTCTACGCGCCGATCAACGGTACGGCGCTCGCCGAGGAGACGCGCGACAACATCCGCACTCGCTTCGCCGGTGAGCACATGAAGGATCTGATTTCGCTTCAAGGGACCTTCCCCTCATTCGGCGACTCGACCTCGTTCTACTGTGGCGGTCGCTTCTGCGAGATATCCGGTAAGCTCAGCCAAGCGGTCCTGGGTCGATACGAATCCGAGGCGGAAGCCCGAACGGCTATGACGGAAGCCCGAACGGCTATGGCGAAAACGAGCGATGAACGACGGACGTTCGTGCGAAGGGAGTACAACAAGTGGGCTCTCGTCGCTGAAGATGCGGCCAAGCTCGCGCTACCGCTCTGGGGGACCGGCAAGAAAGTGGTGGAGTTCGTGGTACGCCCTGCCGGCGGCAGCCATCGAGCCTTCTGGCGCCGTCTGGTGCACCACTTCGTGAGACGCGATGAGGTCTGCAAAGCCGAAGCCGAGCTGAAGAAGATTGGCTGGAACGAGGCCGAGAAGCAAGCGCTGCGAAATCTGCGCGCGACGAGGAAGAGCGAAGCCGACAAGGAGAAGCGCAAGGAGATATTCACGAAGATCGCAGCGCTCATCAACGCGGCTAATAAGCGTGTGCAGTCTGACAAGGATCCGATCGAGAAGAAGCTCTACGGACTCGTTAAGATGGGGCGCGTCGGGGTCGTCTACAACGAGCGTCGCCGCAAGTGGTTCGCGACCATCAGCTTCATCGAGTACAAGCCGGATGTCGCGGCGAAGGGGCAGAAGGCCGCACTGAATTTCGGAGTCAATGTGTTCGTGCAAGCGTTGGCTGAGAACGGCGCCGAATGGCACGAGGACGGCGATCAGATCCTAGTGAAGCGCATCGCCGCGCACATGCAGAGGAAGAGTATCCAGCGCAGCCAACGGACGTTCGGACCTGGATCGCAGAACCGTGGGCACAAGCGGCGAGACTTGCCCCTCAGCAAGCGCAAGGGTGACGAGAGCAACTTCGTACAGACGTACATTCGACAGCTTGCGAGCCGTATCATCAAGTGGTGCGCCCGGCACGGGGTCGCGGACCTGTACATCGAAAACTTGAAGGGGATCCGAGAACAGTTCGAACGCGATACGAAGGAGCAAGCTCACGAGGAAGTGAAACGACGGATTCACTCGTGGCCCTTCCACGACACTGCGACCGCAATTATCTACGAAGGGGCTCAACACAACATCCGAGTCCATCGCAAGGGCGCACGATACGTCAGTCAGCGTTGCCCTGACTGTGAGCACACCGCGCCGGAGAATGTCCAAGCGATCTCAGTGCCAGGCATCCCACTACTGCTCAAGCCAGTCGGCCCACACCGCTGGGTCTCGGGGCATAAGGCTGGCCGAGACGGCGTGATGTATCGGCGCGTGAAGAAGACCTGTCGCTTCGAGTGCGTCGATTGCGGCAAGCGTGGGGGCGCAGACTTCATCGCGTGCCTGAACCATCTCATCGATGTCGGCGCGCAATTCAAGGGCGGGTCGCCGCTCGCTAAAGCTCAGGAGAAGACGCGCAAGCGCGTGAGCAACGATCGGAGGAAGAAGGTCAAGCGATCGGCGTGAAGGAATGGTGTTGGAAGCCGTCAGATCTTTCGTTGCCCAAGTCGAATGGAAGGAATGGTGTTGGAAGCGAGGACAGCACAGTGTTTCGAGCGCTTGAAAAGGAATGGTGTTGGAAGCGCACGCGCCATCGGGGCACACGTGCCAGAGCGAAACGGACGCGAAGAAGGAATGGTGTTGGAAGGGTCCCCTGCACCGGTAGGTTGAGCCTGTCGGTGTACCCAGCGAAACGGACGCGAAGAAGGAATGGTGTTGGAAGTGCTCGCCTACGTGGTTCAGCGAAAAAGGGCTGAACTGGAAGGAGTGGTGTTGGAAAGGTAGCGTCGTATCGAAAGGAATGGTGTTGGAAGGGAGTTCGCGATTGAAAGGAGTGGTGTTGGAAGGAGAACTTGCCGTCGGTGGTTCGCAAAAGGGAATGGTGTTGGAAGAGGAGACCGGGGACCTTACGCCCTCGATAGCTAGAAGGAATGGTGTTGGAAGTCCCGCTCACGGATCTGAGCCTCGTTATAGGCCGGCAGCGAAACGGACGCGAAGAAGGAATGGTGTTGGAAGCGAGCTGCACGAGGCGCTATACGCTCCGTTTGACGCAAGCGAAACGGACGCGAAAAAGGAATGGTGTTGGAAGTCCTCGTTGAGCATTGCAGTGCTACGAAAAAGGAATCGAAGGTAAATGACCAAAAAACTAAGCAAGAGTTCATACGACAGCGCGGTGAAGCGGATCCGCGCGCTGATGCAAAACTGGTTCGAGAGGGGTGTCGACCTCTTCATCGAACTGCGCAGTATCGATCAGTCCGGTGTATGGCGCCACCCCGGTCACGCCACGTTCAGCGACTTCCTACGCACCGAGTTCCCGACCGCGCTCGGCATGGAGCGCTACCAGAATGTGCTCAACGCCGTCGACGTGTACGGCGTCAAGCGCGTCAAGCAGATCGGCATCGAATCGTGCCATGCCGTAACGGTCAAGGCGCTGATCGATGATCCAATCAAGCGGGCGCTGCTCGAGCGTGGGATCGACAACTTCGTCAAGAAGAACGGGTGCGCGCCCGATCGGAACAAGGTGCGTGATCTCGTATCGAGCATCGCCCCTGAGACTCGTCGGGTTCCAAGAGAACTGACGATGACCAGTCAAGAGGAAAAGCTTAGGAAAGAGCTGACGACTGCTAAGAAACGCATCACGAAGCTTGAGCAAGATGTGCGTGCGCTTCGAAAAGACAACGCCATGTTGAAGATGAAGCGGAAAGCGAAGCCGCTGGAGCGCGTGCGTCTCGCCAAGAAGAAGAAAGCAGGTGCGAAGAGAAGCAGCGCGCGGGCGCCGAACTGAAGTGAGGTACCCTTGTTCGAGGGATAGAACTACTACGGAGTTTAGAGGTAGAGCGAAACGGACGCGAAGAAGGAATGGTGTTGGAAGGGTCCCCTGCACCGGTAGATTGAGCCTGTCGGTGTACCCAGCGAAACGGACGCGAAGAAGGAATGGTGTTGGAAGAACAGGCCGCGTCGATGGCGAAAGCGAAACGGACGCGAAGAAGGAAGGGTGTTGGAAGCCTCCAGTGACCCGCGCGTCGGCGGCTTGTAAGCAGGAGCGAAACGGACGCGAAGAAGGAATGGTGTTGGAAGGGAGAGGTGCGCGTCCGCTGTGGAGTTCTGGAATGGTGTTGGAAGATTGAGCACCCCTCGGCACGGGCGTGCGCACGACCTCAAAGTAGGTGCCGAAAAGGAATGGTGTTGGAAGCGAAGATACTGGTTCCGTAATGGCGCATAGCAATTCGCTTGGAGCGTGCCGTGAAGTGGAATGGTGTTGGAAGTGAATCTCCCGTGGGCCAAAGTGTTGCGCGACGTTATAAAGAATGTTATGAGGTGACTCATGAGTACGAAGTGGCCCCCCGCAGCGATTCGTCGGCTTCGTAAGAAGCTCGGGCTCGCTCAAGAAGGGCTCGCTCGGCGCCTCGACGTGTCCGTAGTGTCTGTGAACCGATGGGAGCGCGGACACAGCACGCCGACAGGGCTCAGTGCGAAGGCGCTCGACGCGCTTCAGAGGAAAGCCTCGTGACCTACGACCAGTGGATCGCAGACTTCGTCTCGAAGCAGCGCATCATCCGCGGCGCTTGCGGTCGCGCGGTGAACGAGATGGCAAAAGCCTTCCCCGAGCTCAAGCGCGTCGCCGGTTGGGTGGTCTTCAAGGGGGGCCGTTCGGAGCATTTCTGGTGCGTCACGCCTGATGGCTCGATCGTCGATCCCACCGCCTCGCAGTTCGGAGAGCTTCTTCGATATCACGAGTTTCAGCCGGGCGGTGAGGTGCGCGTAGGACGCTGTATGAACTGCGGCGATGGCATCTACGCGCAGGTCCAGGGGCTCGACGATCGATCGGCCGCACGAAGCGTGTGCACCCCCGAGTGCGCACAAGAGCTCGAAGCAAGTCTGTCGTTTGAAGCGTTCGAGCTGCGGGGGGCGCCGACATGAGCCACACGTGCCACGCAAGAGGCTGCGAGACCCCGTGTCGTCCCCAGTACCTCATGTGCCCGCGACACTGGCGCAGAGTGCACCCCACCATTCAAAGGCTCGTCTATCGGCACTACCGCGAGGGCCAGTGCGACGACAAGCTCCCGAGCGAGGCGTGGCACACGGCTGCGGATGCTGCGATCGGCTATGTGGCGACGCTCGAAGATCACCCGCTCCGTGTGGCTGAAATGAATGCGCTCAACGAGTGCGGCTTCACGGTGCGTGAGTCGAAGGGCGGTCTCGAAGCCGTGGAGACGAACTGATGGCGACCAGGAGACGCGGCCTCATCTCAGAACATGAGACCGAGCAACTACTCGGCGACATTGCTCGAAGGCGCGATCGAGGGCAAAGCGACCGCGACATCGCACTCGCGATAACCGCTAAGATCGGCGTGCGCGTCCTGAGCGATCCGAAAGGGATCGGCGTGCTGCTCGAATCGCTCGGCAAAGCGATGCAGCGCACTGCCGATACGCAAACGACAGCGCCGCCATCGCCCTCAGAGGACGTCCTAGATCTGTCGGCTTTTCGCATGCGAAAGAAGAACGATGACTGAGACAGAAAAGAAAAGCGAGATCCCCGGCGAGCTGGTTAGTCTGGTGATCGAACACTGATGGCGACCAGGAGACGCAGGCCGATACGGCGCACCTTGAAGACGGTGCGAAACACGGGCAAACGTGATCGCGCGCTCTCGATAGCCGGTCAGATCGGCCTGCACATTCTGACCGATCCGGAGGCCATGCGCGGAGCCGGCAAGGTGCTCGAAGTACTCGGTCGAGCGATGCAGAGCACGGCCGATGCCAAACCGACAACAGCGGCGACTCCCCTCATCCCAGCGGACGTCTCGGATCTGTCGGCTTTTAGCGCGCAGAAGAAAAAAGAGCCATCCGATGGCTAAGAAGAGCGACGAGATCCGTTTCGGCCCGCAGATTGGGCCAAGCGCCCACATTGCCATTCGACGCGATGCCGACGGCAATGAACACAAGGTCGTAGCCGGCCCCTTGGAGGACGGCGCTTCGATTATGCCGGGCACCGAGATCCTGCGCGTGAGCCCCAAGTGCCGTGACGGCTGGCACAAGGTTCAGCCGATCTATGGTCCGCCTCAAGTCGCGACGCCTGCGTACCGCAAAGGTCACGACCGCATATTCGGCAAGAAGCCGGACGTGGGGCTCGCATGACGGATGCGCAGTACGCAAAGGCCGCGAAGGCGACGGCTTATACGGAACGGTTTCGCCGAACGACGATAGGGCTCGTCGCGATGATCAAGCACGACATCGAGGGTCCGGGATACGGGCAGCCTGAGCGCCCCAACTGGCACTCGTTACAGGTGTTTATCCTGTTGCGCGGCGACGGAATGCTGCTGCGGTGCGATGAGTTTCTACAGCTCGTACTCGGACTCCCTGAGGGAGAGGAACGATCAGAGCTTTTGAAAGTGCTCGGAGGTCCAGAGAAAACGGATGAGTACATCGATGCTCTCTCCGACGGAGAACATTGAAATGAGCCGTCCGAGCTTCGAAGAAATCAACATGCGGATGGCGATGCTCGTCTCCGAGCGGTCCACGTGCAAGCGCCTCCAGGTGGGTTGCATCATCACGAGCACCGACTTCCGCAAGATAATGTCTATGGGCTACAACGGAAATGCGAGCGGCCTCCCAAACACCTGCGACAGCGATGAACCGGGATCGTGCGGATGTTTGCATTCGGAGATGAACGCAGTGATCAACTGCGACTCCCCTAGAAGCACTGGCAAGATCATTTTCATTACAAATCTTCCGTGCCCGATGTGTTCAAAATTCATGATCAACCTCGGCAATGTGGAGAAGGTCTACTACCGCGAGGAGTATCGCATTCGAAAGGGCCTCGACATCCTCGCTGAGGGCGGCATCCCGTTCGAGCAGTTGAAAGTGACGTGAATGGCTAGACGTCGCCAACCGAAGAATCCTGGGTACCGAAGCAGGCTGCCGGAGCCGCTCGACGCCTTGCTCCTCGACAACCAAGGAACACCCACGCCGTGCGGTGTTGTGAACAAGAAACACGACTGCCCACACTTTGCCGCAGCACGACTGTCGAGTTCGAGCTCAGCGGTCCGGCGTACGGGACCGCGATGATCGCCGCTGACGACTCGGTCTGGATCGCGATTAAACCAAAGTGGTGGGATCTCGCGATCTGGATCTGGTGGTGGCTCTGCCCGTCCGATCAGAAGTCGGCCGTTACGATCCGCGTGGATGACGGGATGGGCGGCGCTGATCGCGTGCGAACGCGCGCTGTGCGAGTCGCGAAGAAGTACGTGCACGTGCGCAACCTCACCAAGTCGGTGCTCTAGCAGCTTACTGGGAGACCCTATGACGAATGACCTGACATATCCGGCAGACGCGATGCGCGCAGCGAACGCTGAAGCCGAGCGCCTTCGCGATGAGCTGACGCGGCTGAAGAAGCAACGTCGAGAGCTGTGGATGTTGCTCGACCACATCGACACGCTCGACGACGCTTGCCGTGATCACGACGATGCGTTTCGCAACTTCGCTCGTAAGCACCAGAAGCGGCGGTTCGAGATCTGGAACCCAGAGAGCGATGCGGAATTCGATGAGGAAAAAGCCCTCGCGCTCGGCGCCATCGATACCGAGAGCGTGCGCGAGAACCGGCGCCTCGCCGACATCGTGAACAAAAAGCGAGCGGGCGTTAAGAACGTGCCCTTCAGCGAAAGCGATCTACTCATAAAGTACGACCAGATCGTCAAGTATTGGCCAGCGAACACGCTCGACATCTTCGTGAAGCGTCTCACCGGCACCCTCGCACAGTACGTAATCACGAACCGACCTCAATCAGCGACAGAGTTATTCAACACGCTGAAGACCACCCACGGGGACCGCGAAGAAGCCGAATACGAGATCAAGATCGTTGATGCCAACACCAGAGAGTTTCGAGGCGTGGGCCGAATTGTGATACCGGACGCGCGATCTACTCCGGCAAGCCGAGGAACGCACGGCGCCACGCTAGCCGACATTCGAGAACACAAGCCAGCGCGAGAAAACGTGCGCAGCGGCCTCAAGACACTCCTGGTTCAAGCGCGACAGATTTGGGGTGAGAACACTTTCACGCTCGATCACATCGTCATACGACTCATGGTCGGTGTAGGAGACATCGCGAGACTCTGCCGAAACAATCCGCTCGACGTGCTCGACGAACCTCGGATCGCGGAAGTCAAGAAGGAGCTCGGCAACGTGCTCTTCTCGACCATACGATGGATCGATGATCTTGAACTCGACCCGCTCGAATGCCTCGACCTAGCTATTGAAACACAAGAGAAGATCGTGAAGAGACGCCCCCAGTGACCGACACGCCCCTGATGTTTCCGGTGCTCTGGCCGTACCAACGCTCCGAAAAGAAGCGCATGCAGGACCTCGACTGCCCGCACGAGGTGCCTTGGAAGATGCTCGCCGCCTACGAAGAGCAAGCCGGGCGCTACACCGCGCAGTCGCTCGCGCGGCTTGCGGAGCGCGGAGGCCTCGGCCCGTCGGAGATGGTCGCCGTTCTCGAGAACCGCGACTTCGAGCTCGGCATGAGCCTCGAAGCGGCAGTCAGCACCCTCAAAACGATGCTCGAAGCCTTCAAGAACGGCCACGTGCTACGCGGGAACGTCCACCCGAACAAGGCTGCGCAACGCCGCTACCCGCTGTCGGGCTACCCGTGCGAGCGGTGCGAGGGCGAAGCCCTGCCTCATCTTGTCGATAATTCGAGCGAGTTCTACTGGGAGCACCAGCACGACGAGACCGGCATGTCGTCCGCGCGCAGCGGCTGCCCACGGTTCAACGACGGTGGACATTTCACATCGACTCCTCGAGAGAAGACCGCCGTCGCCACTCACTACCGAAGGGCCCTCGAGCGCGGAAGCGCTCGACGCCAGTGAAGTACGCCCCGAGGTTGCGAGGTGCCATCTCGCATCTCGTGATGCCATCTCGCATCTCGCATCTCGTCTCAGTAAGAAATGCAGTCGATGCAGTCGCATGCAGTCGGGGGTGCAGTCGCGGAAATTGGCTCCGCGACTGCGCTTTTTGTGTACGACTACAGGATCTTACGAATTTTGCAGTCGATGCAGTCGCGGATCAGAGCGGTACCCTATACACAGACTATTATCTCCCCCTCTCCTTATTTTCTTCTATTAGTATGGGAAAAGATCGACTGCATCGACTGCAAAACTCGTTAAGACTCCGTAATCGTACATAGAGTGTGCAGTCGCGGAGCCACTTTTCCCTCGACTGCAACGCGATTTATGCGACTGCATTTCGATTTCCCCGACTGCATTTCTTCCGAGATAGAAGTTTCTATCTTGGAGGACTTATTCGATTATTTTTTGATCGAAGACGCGCTCGACGGCGTCTTCTATCTCGGACCACGTGTGCGACTCTTCGACGTGCAGGAACTCGCGTAGGCGTTCATGCTGTAGTGCCCACGCTCTCCACTGCCGTGAGTTGTAGGCGCGCTCGTTTGGGTTGATCTTGAAGCCCGCTTTTTTGAGTAAGCCATGTACGCTGTGCGACGTCGGCTTTCGCAGCCCCGAGCCAGCTGCGAGCTTCGAGTCAGGCCACAAATCGACGATCCGGCTTGGCGACAGTCGCAACTGTCCGTGCTTGTCGCACACGAGCGGTAAGCGCGCGAGCTGCCCCGGATGCGACGTCTTCGTTTCGTTCAAGAGCGCATGGATCGCGATTAGCATGCACGTCGCCAAGGTG
>SDBV01010787.1_pt1 | contig 11944 bp, 23 predicted proteins | sample 2277081 | NCBI WGS metagenome assembly SDBV01 (sample SAMN10402039, study PRJNA504765) | marine sediment metagenome | isolation source: marine sediment core GS10_PC15, 223 cmbsf | place: Arctic Ocean: Southern Knipovich Ridge | collected 2010
TTGCCCACTTCGGTATGTCCATTGTACTAACGACGGTGAATACGAAGAAGGAATGGAGTACGCATACGAATATCTATGTGGATATCCGGGAAGTCGTTATGCTAATAATTGTGATTTCCCTTGCCCCCTGAAGAAACAGTCTGTCTTAATTAGATTTGTGGAGGAGTAGAGAATGAGGTTAACTGGTAATATACTTTGCACAATACTTGCTTTGGTTTGGATGTTGGGTGCCTATTTACAGACTACGATACCTCCTTATTGGTCGGGGGTTGGGCCTTCGAGGGCGGCAAATATTACCAATGCGTGTTTTTGTGTCCTGTGTACTATCGGTCTTATTTGTCTTATATGGAGCGTTTGAATTATGGATAAAATTTATCTACAAGATACAGAGCTAAGACATACTAAGCGATATTCTCGTTACGGTACTGGCGTGGAGATATCATGATGATAGAGATACGAATTTTTTTACTACGAGTTGTATTCATTGTGGTATAGAGGTGTGGACTACCGGGCATACTCCTGATACAGATTTGGTTTATGAGGCATTGCTAAACGAGACCTGAAAGGTAGAGGGATGGATGTGCTAAAAATATCTGAACAGGTTTGTAGTTATTGCAATAAGTCATTAGTGCATACTACTTCTGATGGTGGAGTACATTATCGGGTTGGTATATTCTTGAAGAACAAGGATACAACTATACAGATATGCGAGAGTTGTGTAGCGGGAGCGTTTATCAGCGTATTTATGAACAATGGAGTTAGCACTGATTGCATGATTGATTTCTTTGATAGAGTAAATATTGGGCATAAGGAGTAGATAAATGGACGATATGATAACTAAATCCAAATTAAACGCCTCGTCGCGGCAGATGGCCGTACCTGGAGCTAAGGAGGTTTATGTCCGTCATATGTGCGAGGAAGTGCTTGTTGAGGATCGTAGTCCTTGGACAGGCACTTGTTTTTTGATACACCCCGACGTTACATTGGAAGAGTTTTTTAAGTTTAAGGAGTAGATAAATGGCACAAGCAGTAATATGTCCAGTTTGTAATGGAAGTGGGAAAGTGAATTCTACCGTTGACACTACAGCTAAGTTTGAGCAGACCTGTTACGGTTGTGGTGGCAAGGGTTGGGTCGAAGAACCCGTCTTTGTCCCATCAGTTGTGGAGGAAATATGAACAGACGTAATTTTTTCAAGGCTTTGGTCGCCGCTCCGCTATTGGCATTGTTGCCGAAGCGAGCGAAGGGTCAAAATGTTACTATTGGAGATTCGGTTGATTATACGAGTTGGACAGCGACCGAAGACGATTGCGTCTTTGTTCCGATAGAAGACATAAATAAATCACAGATGCCTGTGGGTACGAGTATATATCCACTTTGGCAGGTTTCTCCAGAGCGAGGCGTTGTTGCTTTGTATTACAGGAAAAGCGAGATTGGGAGGGCGGGAATAGCTAATGCTCACGATCTGGACATATAACTTAGATTATCCTTATGTTAATTGGTGTGGTTTTGTAACCCCATGGAGAGCGAAATATGAGATTACCTAAGAAAGTAAATATAGGTGGAAAAATTTACACCGTGAACCGAGATAAAAATTTATCTGAGGGTAACGGAAACTGTAATATTGAGAAAAGAACGATAATGGTCGGTGCGAAAAACAAGTTGCATCAAGAAGCGTTCACTACCTTTGTTCACGAAATTGCAGAGGCGTCTCTAATGCAGAGTTGTTTCAGATTTAGTCGAGACGCACATCCTGATGATTTTCATTATCACATGACTCACCATGAATTTGTGAGGTTTGCTGAAGATGTAAGTGAAGCCATTAGGCCAATGATAAGGAGTAAGTAATGGGCAGAAATTGGTTAAATATCGAACTAAGAAATCCTTCGAGAGAATTAACTCGTCAACAATGGAAAAATATCCGGCGATTTTTAAGAACTACACGAAAAATAATCCAAAGGCAATATCCGCTGGAAACGATTTGCCAAATAGTTGCTGATGGGGCACTGTACGGTAGGCCAACTTTGATTGATGATGATAAAAAAATGCGATTATTTTTATGACTGATTACCAACCAACCCCTGAAGATTGCGCTGCCGCTGATTGCGGGTACTGGGCGTCTGAACTTTACAAGATAAAGTTGCAGGCTGGGCCGTTTACGTTTAATGGTCGCGAGTTTCAGATGGAGCCGATGTCTTCTCGTGTAAGGCGAATGTGCTATCTCAAGGCGGCTCAGGTTATCGGTGCTACCGAGATGGAGGTGTTAAAAGATTTACATGGTATGATATACGGCCATTTTCCTCTCGGTGTACTTCATGCGTTTCCTACTAATGATGAGGTTGGTGAGTTTAGTAAGTCGAGATTTAAACCATTGATAGCGGCAAATCGCCAGGCGATAGGCAAGTATGTAAGAACGCAAAAGGGGAGTACCGATACAAATTCCCTAAAGAGAATTAGGGACGCTTTTTTGTTTCTTCGCGGAGCAAGGCTTAGTGAGAAATTGGGAGATTCCACCGAAAACACTTCGTCCAAGACTGCTGGATTCTCAGTTGATAAATGCGTATTTGACGAAGTTGACTACATGGACGTAGATGTAATCGAGAAATTCAAGGGCCGTATGGGCGAGAGTGATGTTAAAAAAGAAGTTTATTTAGGCAATCCCTCTCACGAAGATTTTGGTATTCATTTGATTTTTCAGCAATCTGACCAAAGGTATTGGTTTAGAAAATGTTCTTGCAGTGGTTTGATCTCAACCACAACCACTACGACATCTCGTGGAAACTGGACGTGTGCCGAAAAGAGTTTTCCCCAGTGTATTAAAATACGTCGTGATGGCACTGGGTATATAGGTTGTGATAAATGCGGCAAGGAACTTCCTATATGGGCGGGTGCAGGTTCTTCGGAATGGGTCCCTGAGTTTCCTGATAAAAGTAATTATATGCACGGTTATATGGCAAGCCAGTTAATGAGTCTGCGAAATGACCCCGCTGAGATATTGGAAGATTTTGTTAATCCTCCTTACGGTAATTTAGCAGATGTTTACCGGCTTCGCCTTGGAAGGCCATATTCTAATAAGGATGAAAAGTTAAGAAAAAGTGATGTTTTGGCGAATTGCGGAAGGGATGCCCCCGCCCTGAACCATGAAGGCCCGTGTGCTATGGGAGTGGATGTTGGGAAAATAAAGCATGTTGTCATAGGGATAAAGACTTCAAAAGACAGATACGAGATATTAAGGGCGTGTAAAGTTGAAAGTTTTCAGGATGTATATGATTTAGCAAGAAAATACCATGTAAAAAGTGATGTAGTTGATATTCGTCCCTATGAGGATGAGGCAAGGGCTTACCAAAAAGCTACAAGACATAAAACTTTTCTATGTGAGTATAGCGACACCCAGATAGTGGACACAGCATTTAATGAAAATACTGGTGTAGTTAAAGTTCATCGTACGGGCATTTTCGATCAATCACATAGATTGCTTACACAGGGGAGCATAGTCTTGCCTTGCCAGTGCCCCGAAACAGAAGAGTTTGCTCGTCAGTGTTGCAACTGTGCAAGATTTGAAGAAAAGGACAAGCGAAGTGGTGGTTTTGTTCACCGGTACAAACCTACCGGTGACAGGCAGGAGCATTTTAGAAACGCGTTGAACTATTTTCTCTTGGCCGCAAGCGGGCACAGACTAAGAATTGTTTCACGATACAAAACAAATAAACAAGAACCGACAAAAGTAATAAGCAATTATAAAAGGATATAAATTATGAGTGGATTATTCGATGGACCGGGTGCGGTTAAACTCTCTGCTCCAAAACCGCCTCTTGCAGTGCCGGAGGTGGGTGAAGAGGTTAGGGATATTGCAAAAAAGAGACGTCCACGCGGACGCGAAGAAACTGTCATAGTAGGTGCTTTGGTTCCCTCTGAAGAGGAATTGGCAAGAAAGAAAAAGGTCTTAGGCTAATGTTCGTAGCGGAAAAACACAATAAGAATGAAGATGCTGTCAAGGATATGATTGTAAGCGCATACAAAGCCGGAAAATGCGATCACAACGGAGCCACTCTTCCTAAGCATAAGTGGAGAATGGCCGGTAAGGGGAGTCGTTTTATCGCGCCACCGACTGAAGCATATAGAGAGAACTATGTTAAAATATTCGGACATGATTGATGGCTGACGACAGAGCAAAAGAAATAATCGCCGAGCAGGAACGCGAAAAGACCAAGGCGGCCAACTTTATGAATCTGTATCAGGAAGTCGCTGACCACATGATTCCCCATGAGAACCAGATAATAGGTGTACGCACTCCCGGCGAGGATAAATCACAACAGATATTCGACCCTACAGCGCAGCTTGACTTAGAAGATATGGTCTCCGGCCTGTCGGCTGTATTTTTTCCGGCGGGAGAACTTGCTTTCGGATTGACCGTTAAAGACAGAGAGATTGCGAGGTTAGATAATGTCAAGCGATACCTCGCTCTCGCCACCCAGATTACACATGATGAACTTTTCGCCTCTAATTTCATGCTCCAGTTAAACGAAACACTTTTGTCTCTGATAGGGTTTGGTACGGGGAATCTTTTTTCCGAATGGAATCTCGGTCTCAACTTTAAGGACTGGGATGTTTCTTTTTACACTATTAAACAAAATAATAAGGGGCTTATCGATACAGTTATACTAAAATTTCCACTCACTGCAAGGCAGGCCGTTCAGGAGTTCGGCGAAGACAATGTGGGCGAGAAAGTCTTAGGATCATTTAAGGATTTTGAAAAACAGGGCGATAAATTTCAATTTATTCATCGTATCGGACCGAGAGGAGAGCGAAACAAACGGCTTACTGATTCTTTAAATATGCCGTGGGAATCTGTATTTGTAAACGTAGAAGAACAGATGACCATAGAGGGTATCGATCCGAAAGGCGATCTCAACGAAGGCGGATTTCCAGAATTTCCAAATGCAATAGCAAGATGGAAAAAATCATCCAATGAGACATGGGGTAGAGGGCAAGGGACTATCGCCCTGTCGGTATCTAAGGAACTTCAACAGATGCACTCCGATTTTGTCGAATGCGGCAATAAGTGGAACAACCCGCCGAGACAAACACTTTCGGGTTCAATCGAAGGCCCGGTTGATGTAAGGCCAGGTGCAAATAATATCGTAACACAGATAGACGCTATAAGGGCACTTGACCAGGGATTAAGGGGTAATTTCCCGATAACTAAAGACATGCTTGAATTTATACAGGATATAAGTCATCGAATCTTTTTTGTTGATGTATTCGCACCGTTAGCAAATTTACCGGGTGATAGACGTACAACAGTCGAGATAAGAGAAAGAGTAAGGCAAGCTGCAAAGAAACTCGCCGGGCCTATCTACCGGCTTCAAAGTGAACTGCTTACTCCGGTTATTACAAGAAGTGTTTTGCTTTTGATTAGAAACGGCGTAATACCGCGTCCACCGGCTGAACTTCAGGGGCAGGGGTTTGGCATAGAATATATCAGCGAACTTGCTTTAGCGATGCGAGACCAACAGTCCCAGGCGTTCCTGCGATTAGCCGGTCTTGTAACTGAACTTGATGCGACATTCCCTGGTGCAAGGGATATTTTAAATATCGACAGGGCACTGCCTGATATAGCGTTTACATTCGGGGCGAAAGTGGAACATTTATCAACCCCGGAAGAAATTAAGGCGGCGAGAGAACAACGTGCGATTGATTTGGCTGCAAAACAAGCAATGGAAGCGATTCAAACAGGCAGTCAGGCTTATGGGCAGACTACGGCGAAGCCCGAAGAAGGAAGTCCTGCTGAATTAGTTATGGGAACTTAATAATGATACAGAAAAGAATAGAAACTGAGTGTGTACCTATTGTTAGTCGCTTTAGCCCTACTATTGTTCCTTATGAAGTAATGGTTACAGAGGAAATCTCTGATGATGGAACGGCAAAAGAGGTTAGCAGAGAAAAAATAAAGTGGTGTAGTACAGTAAAGGAATTTAAGGAGCAAGAAATGACTGAGGCAGAAATTCAGGAAAGAGATGCACTAATTGACGAACTGGTTGCAAAAGGCGGGCCGACCACGGGACAGATTAAGACAAATCGAGACTCCGACAAAGTAGCGCGTTTGCTTGAATTAGGTTGGGCGCCCAACCTTGAAAAATGTTCTACAGAAGTAAGGTTGAAAAAAGTAGAAGACCTTTTGGATTTGTTGGCGGAAAGAACAGACAGAATCTGTGATACTCTGCAAAGTCATATAAGAAAAATTGACAACCACGAAAAACGAATTACCGCGTGCAGTGTTCGGAGATAAATAATGCCTGAGCAACAGATAGACAATACACAACGGGTAATAGCAGCTTACAAGGCGTGGTTTACCAGTGAACATGGTAAGGTTGCACTTGAGAATTTGTCAAGACACTGCTTTGAAAGTAACATGCTGCATATTTTCGATGTTAATTCTGCCAGAAAAACAGATTTTAACCTTGGAAAAAATGATGTAATAAGGCATATCCGATGTATGCTTGAACGAAAAACAGAACCAACACAATCAAAAGTAATCAGTGAAAGGAAGATATTATGACTGAAGTAGCGTCTGAAACGCAGGTAGCGAGCGAGTCGTCTGCCGAACAGGTAGCGCAGAGTGAATCGTCAGAAGCACCGCAAACTTTTATAAACGAAAAAGGAGAGTTTCAATCCGGTTGGAAAGAGCATTATCTACCAGAGGACTTGAGAGCGGACAAGGTTTTTGATACTTTTAGTGATGTCGCGGGGGGCTTGAAGATGTTAGGTCATCTTCAGAGTTCGATAGGCAAAAAAGGTGTCATTATACCCGGCGAGGCTTCGCCCGACCATGAGTGGGATAACTTTCACAGGGAAATGGGCAGGCCGGACACAAAAGACTTGTATGAAATGAAAATCCCCGATGACTTGGCGGAAATCTATGACGAAAATCTCGTGGCCGAGGCAAGGGATATGTTCTTTGAGTTGGGTTATGACCAGAAAAAAGTTGACAGAATGTGGGAATTTGAGGAAAAGCGAATCAGGTCTTTTGTCGAATCCCAAGTTAAGGTGAAACTCGAAGCGGATAATGATTTTGCGGAATGGGGCGTAGCTAACCCCGAAAAGAAGCATTGGGCTAATCGTCTTATAGAAGAAAACTCTAATGACGATGCGCATAAAGCCGCATTGCTCGAATCGCTGGATAACAATATTGGTTTTGCCGAACTTTTGTCTAATATATCGGGTAAGTTTAAGGAACATAAAGTCATTACGGAAACAGAGCAGGCAACTGGCATAACAGCGGGCGAAGCATTGACCGAAGCCAAGAAAATTGAAAATACTCCAGGTTTCTTAATGCCCGACGATAAGGGCCAGCTTATGAAAGACGTAAACAGACCGGAATATGACAGACTTGAAAAAGAAAGGGACAGATTATATAAATTAGCAAATCCCGAAAAGCCTGGGTAGCCCCGATTTAATCAGGGTCCAGAGGTCGCCGCACCTAAACGGCCACCTATCAGGCGTAAAATGAAGGTATTAGTCGTCTCCGTTGACGGTAGCTTTGCCGAACATCAATGACAATTTGTTAAGGAGATTACTATGCCAGTTACCATAGATCAAGTAACGGCACAGAAGTTCGCTTCTGTTTTGCTTGTACTCTCTCAACAGTTAGGCTCAAAGTTCGCCTCGCGCGTGCGCAATGAAAATGTTGCGTCCGCCGAACTTGCGTATTTCGATACCTTAGCTGAAGATGATGATACGGCACAGAAGACGGGTCGGCATGAGGGAACCCCGATTTCCGAGGCTGAGTTCGGCAGGCGAAGGGTTGTACCCCGACCCTGGACGAACAAGAAAGTCTTGGATAAGGAAGACCTCGACAGGATGCTTCCAGACCCGCGTAACCCCGTAGCGATGAACCAGGTCAGGTCGCTCGGGCGCCAAAAAGATGACCTATTAATAGAAGCAGCGTTAGGTGATGCTTCTATCGGCAAGGCTGGTGGAAGTACGGTAGCCTTCAAAGACGACTCAAGATCAATCAACGGCGATGGTACGGTTACTACTTTAGGCACTCTTGCCTCCGTACAATCCGTAGCCGACATATCGCTTGCGAAGTTACTGACCATGATGAGGTTGTTCAACGAAGAGGATGTTGATCCCGATATTCGTAAGTATTGGGCGGTAACACCGAAGGATATCGAAGATATGCTCGACCTTACGGAAATCGGCAGTATTGACTTTAATACTGTCAAGGCACTTCAACAGGGCAAAATGGAAACATTTGCCGGATTTGACTTCTTTTGGACCAACCGGCTTACCAGCGATGCTGTAACGTCAACCGCAAACCGTACAATCGCGTGGGCACAGGATGGTTTAATCCTGGCTTCCATTGCCGATATTTCCACTCGTATAGAAGAGGCCGAGCGTCTTGACTTCGCTTGGGTTCTCTTCTCTAAGATGGATTTGGGCGCAGTCAGAATGGAAGGCGAAAAAGTCCACGAATGCCTCAATCAAATAGCTTAAAGAAAGGAGACCTATTATGAGTAAGAAATTTCAATTTAATTCTGGGCCTCTTGTTGGTGGAGGCGAACCGAGGGACTTTGCTCTCTCAACGCATGAGTTTGGGCCGAACGCTGCTGGAGACACAAACCAGTTGTTTGTTTACGGTACTCGTTATATCACCTGGGATGGTCGTGTATTTAAATATATGGGACTTACCACGGGTGGTTGTGTATCTTATCACGGTGTTCAGAATACGCTTGCAGCGGTAACAAGTTTTGTTGCATCTGTAGCCGCTGAAGTTGGTGCTGGGAACATGTTGATAACCGATACTGGTATTACAGAAGACCAATTAGCTGGTGCATCTATTGAACTTTACAAGGCTACTATTGATAATTCAACAGAGAGACAAATTATCGGCAATGATGCTACATTAGGCTCGACCACGCGGATTTATCTCGAATTTCCGCTGTCTGCTGCAATGACCGCATCTGATAATGTCGAGGTGTTTGAGAATCCGTATCGGTTGGTATCAGAGGCGAGCGCTCAGTTTAATGCATGGATGGGTGTTCCTACGAGAACTGCCTCGTCCGGTGAGAATGTCTGGGCGAAGACTTGGGGGCCGTGCATTGTTAGTCCGGGTAACACATCTCTTGATGATCCCGCAGCTAATGAGAGGTCTGTGTATTGGTGGAACAACGGAACGATAGCAGAAGCTGCTTCGTCTGAAGCTACCAGTGAGAGCCAGCACGCAGGATATATCCTGAACCAAGGTGGTTCCGGTATTGCCGGACCTCAGATTTTCTTGATGTGCAGCACGTAATGTTAGTTTTTAACAGGTAGGGCATTTAATTGTGCCCTACCATCTTTTAAAGGAATGAATTATGAAGATTAACCCAAAAACAGGGCAAAAAGTAAAGGGCGATAAGAAGAAATGATACCAACAGCTACGACTGGATTAGTAAGTCTAAATCCGCAATGTCCGAAATGTGACTCGTACATGGTCTTCCCTCGCGTGGGGGAAGATGGTGTACGGTTCTATAAATGCAGAAATTGTGGAAAGAAATATATGCCTAAATGGTATTGGTTCAAAAAATTATGGCTAAAGGTAACGATGGCGAAATAGTGGCTTGGAACGAAAGTAATGTTCACGAGGAAGTTTTGCGCCGAAATGCAAAGGCGGGATATTGCACAAAATATGGAGAACCACCAAGTGCGACCAAGATTATGTCGTGCGGCTGTGGTGAATCGAAACTTAATATATGGCTCCGTGATGAAAACGGGGATTTAATTGAATAAGGAGTTATTATGGCAGCGTTTACGGTAAATGTAATCAATACGAGAGGTGGATGGTTAATCGCAGATGCTTATAGTACCGATGTCCAAACCAGTACAGAATTATTGGCGAACATAATCGGGCACGAGTATCTGATTAAGAGTGTGTCTGTTGAGATTAACGACAACGATACATGGTTTAAGGTGTTCGATGATACTACTCTCAGGATAGGTCCGGTAAAACCGAGGACAAACAACTATCACAGGGATTATGAAAGCCCCTTCAGGATAGACGGTGCGGTCAATATCCAAACCGAGTCTGATAAACAGATACATATTACTATTGGGTACAAAATCAATGAAGTAAAGACGTAAGGGATTGTTGTGGCAACGATAAAAGATAGGTGTGTGTTTTTTGCCGAGGTAGATCAATGTGCGTTTCTTACCAAAACAAACGGTGACAAGGTAAGGTTCGGCAAGGGATTGCATGTAAGACAGGCCGCCGCTGCTGCTTTGGCCTATTTAATACAGTCCGGCAAAAAACTCAGGATAGTTATTAAGGAGGTATAAATGGCTTTATCTGAAACATTGACCGAGACAAATATTTGTAATCAGGCACTTGGCAAAATTGGTTCGCTAAGAATAAGCGGTAATGTAGAGACAGAAAATTCTATACACGCTATTCAATGTAGACTTCATTATGAGACGACGAGAGACGCACTTCTTCGTTCTCATAAATGGCGGTTTGCGTCTGCAAGATCAGAATTAACTCAAGGCGATGACCCTGAAGACTTTGAGTGGGACAACCAATTCGCGCTTCCTGACGATTTTTTCAGGTTTAAATCTATTGATGAAGAGACGGGTGCTACTTCCCGAAAAAACAGACATGCTATCGAAGGCCAAAGAATTTTAACTAACTTTTCCTCGGTAAGCCTTTTGTATATTAAAAAGGTCACGGATGTTACCGAGTTTGATTCGCTGTTTGTCGAATTATTTGTCTTGAAGTTAGCTCGAAAATTAGTTGGCCCTTTAGCTGGTGGCGCACCGGCTTTGAAAAAAGAAATTGACGATGATATTAAATCCTTAATGCCGAAGGTTCAGGCAGTCGATTCAGATGAACAAGATGTCGGCGGCAGAAGCGACTGGAACTTAGCTCGTCACGGTGGAATCGGAATAACGAGTACACCGGAAAGGTTTTTGTAATGTCTAATGAAGTGTTTCATAATTGGGTGACGAGTCAAACATTATACAGTACTCGGTTTCAGCTTGATGGCGATGTTTTTCTTACCAGTGGAGCATCCGACGAGACCTGGGGCACTGGCGGCCGAGACGCTGACGACTATGATGTAACAATGCCCGAAGATGGGTCAAGCGGTCACTATGTCGGAGATTTTGACACAAGTGCAAATATTGCTGCTGGCGTGTATAGGGTTACGGTATTTTTGCAAGCGGGCGGCAGCCCTGCTGATTCTGATATATCTATTGCTCAGGGCGTAATGTACTGGGATGGAACTGCTGAATTTAATCCACTTACCTTGAGTGGTCAGATGGATGTATTGTCAGCACAATCAAGCAGAGTATTAAACAGGTATCCTACACGGAGTCAGCCAGATGCCTAATATTGGAATAATACGTTTTAACGGTGGCGAGGCCACGGACTTAATTGATACGAGAAATGACATTGATAAATACGTAGGTCTTTGTCGTGTACTTGAGAATTTCTTTCCGCGAATCTACGGGCCTGCGGAACGTAGACCCGGAACGCGATTTATAAAGGTAGCGAAATGAAAACAATAAAGATAAGTGACAAATTAGTAGAGGCCGATGCCTCTGGAAAAATTAAAACGACAACAGAAGAAATACCAAACAAAAGTGGCGGTATCGATGTTGTCATTCACATTCCCTGTCTGACAATACAGGCAAAGAAAGAAGAGGTGTAAAATGGCCAGCGGAATTTTCTCCCGTTTCAAGGCAAACTTGATGAACAAAATAGTAGATTTAGAATCGGATACTATCAAGATCATATTGCTTGATACGAACCACAGTTTTACAGCTTCAAATACAGTTCTGACTGATGTTAGTGGTAACGAGTTAGCGGCAACGGGCGGATATACTACCGGTGGCAATACGTTAGGAAGCAAGGCGGTTACAGAAGCCGCTACAACTAAATGGGACGCTGCTGATACAGCGTGGACA
>SDBV01010788.1_pt1 | contig 11942 bp, 10 predicted proteins | sample 2277081 | NCBI WGS metagenome assembly SDBV01 (sample SAMN10402039, study PRJNA504765) | marine sediment metagenome | isolation source: marine sediment core GS10_PC15, 223 cmbsf | place: Arctic Ocean: Southern Knipovich Ridge | collected 2010
TGTTTGGATTTGTGCCGTCCTTACAGGACTTTTGCGTATTTGTAACCGTATACCCAGGACTTACGTCCTGGGCTGACATGTGTCGCCCACCTAGGGCGTAAACTTTCAGGGCTTTTGGAATTTTTCCTATTAAATAGGTCCTGCAGATGCTTTCCATCTGAGATAATAGGTTTTAGATATTAGAGCGTGGAAGGCGGGCGTTTTTTTTATGTAAGCAATGTCATTGCTGAGTTTGCTACAGAGCTTGTGTGTGCCTGTGCAGCGATTGCAGACTTTGTGCCTACTGCGGCAGCTACGAGTTTTGTAAATGACTTTGCCATGTCAGCGTCCGATATTCTCGATTCTGCGGCGAGCAGGTTCTCTGCTTTTACATCGAGTACGTCCGATGCTGCTTCAAGACGGTTCATCAAAGCGCCAAGGTCCCCCCTTTGACTGCTTAATCTTTCAATAGCTTCGTTAATCATTCTCATCGCCTCTGTGGGCTCATTTAGATCGATATCGTCCATGGAGATGTCGGCCATGGTCAGGGCCACTTTGTCGCCGTCACCAAGAGCTACGTCTATTGTCTTGTCCTGATGGAGCTGTATTCCGTTGAACTCGGTCGATTTTGAGATACTGTTTACTTGTTCGATTATCTGCGTGACCTCTTTTGCGATGATGCCTTTTTGGCTTTCTGAGAGGGTTCCGCTCATCGACTGGGTCGCCAACTGCTTTACACGTACGAGCAGGTCCGAGGCGGTAGAGAGTGAACCCTCTGCGGTCTGGAGCATTGACAATCCCATCTGCGTGTTCTCCGAACCCTGGCGTGCAGTTGCGATGTCTGCACGTAGGAGCTCTCTTACTGCCAGGCCCGAGGCGTCGTCAGCAGCGGAATTGATACGCATTGCAGTGACTATCTGCTTAATCATCTTGCTGTATTCGGACTGTGCGTTTTCCGCGTTGCCAGCGGCGTTTACGGCCATCAAATTGCTGTTTAAAGATAACATAAACTTTATTCCTCTTTTTATAAACCTTCACGAAAGGTTTTGACGACTAACATATAAAGTGTAATAATTGAAAAGGCGGATGCCAAAAAATAGTGCGTTTTTTTTCTTATTTTTTTGCGATTTTGCTATGTTATGGGACCTAAAGTGAGCCGGGAAATTGAAGGCTTGAAATAAATTGCCAATTAGCTTATTATTATAGGGCCAAGGAATTTGTGGAATTAAATTGAGATTTTGGAATTAAATTGAGATTAAGATGTTTTCAGGTAAAAAAGTTGTAGTTGTGATGCCGGCTTATAACGCTGCGGCGACGCTTAAAAAGACTTATGACGAGGTTATGTCGCAGGGTATCGTCGATGAGGTTATCGTTGTCGACGATGCAAGTCACGACGAGACTACGTCAATCGCTAAAACTTTACCCCACACGACGACGCATACGCATGAAGATAACCTTGGGTATGGGGCGAACCAGAAGTCGTGCTATCGTATCGCTCTTGAAAGAGGGGGTGATATAATTATTATGGTTCATCCCGATTACCAGTATACTCCGCTGCTGATCCCTGCGATGGCTTCTATGATCGGTAACGGCCTTTACCCGTGTGTGCTTGGTTCGCGTATTCTCGGCGGGCATAGCCTTGCCGGTGGGATGCCGATGTGGAAATATATCGCGAACCGTTTTTTGACGGCGAGCGAGAATATTCTTATGGGTGCGAAGCTTTCCGAATATCACACTGGTTTCCGTGCGTTCTCGCGTGAGCTTATCGAAGAGCTTCCGCTTGAGAAGAACTCCGACGATTTTGTGTTCGATAACCAAATGCTTGCCCAGATATTGTGGCAGGGGCACCAGATCGCAGAGGTTAGCTGTCCGACGAAGTACTTCCCTGAGGCGTCGAGCATTAATTTCAGCCGCAGCGTCAAATATGGATTCGGGTGCTTGTATACGGCGCTGAAATTCCGGCTTGGGAAGATGGGTATCATTAAGTCGCGGATATTCCCTTGATTACAATCGGCTGTGATAATACATATGTTGGAAAAATCAAATGGCCAGAAGGAAACGACATAAGAAAAAGAGTCCGCCAATAACGAAACCACCTCGTTCGCGATCGGATCGGCTGTATGTCGTTTTGTTTTTGGCAGTGCTGCTATTCTCTATAACAATGTTGATCTACCAGGCAGACTACACGGGGACGAGCCATGATGAGTCCAAGTCTTTCTTTCGGTACAGCAAAGATATTCACACCGCAACGCATAAATTCAACAGCACCAACAACCATGTCCTGAATTCGATCTTCATGCACTATGCGTATAATATGTTCAGATCTTACGAGCAGTATATAAGAGTCCCGTCGACCGGTGCGGGGATAATGTTTATGCTTGCAATATCATATGTAATAAGCAAGACCGTCAGGTCCAAGCCTTTACGACTTGTTTCGGTACTGCTGCTTTGTTTTTCTACCTCGTATTACAACTACCTTTTCATGGCACGAGGATACTCTTATGCGCTGATGTCACTGGCTGTATATATCGCAGTAGTACTGTTTCTACTAAACCATCGAGTTAAATTCAGGTGTTGGCCTGTGGTTGCGATAGTGTTGTCAATCCTGAATTTCCTGGCGGTAGGCGCGTTACTAAGCAGCGTTTTGGTCATGTGTGCAATCAATGGGGTGTTTGTTTTATTCTATTCGGCGAAGATATTTCAAAATATTTCCGGCAAGGTCAAACCTATGATCGTGATGTTTTTATCGATTCTTGGCACTACGGCGGTCATGCTGCATCTTTTGTTTCACAATATATACAGAAACATTTTTTCTCTTGAAAACAATTACGATCTTGTGGGACTCGTAAACAAATGGGACGGCTGGCCCTCGCTTGCTTTACACCTTAGGCATTTATTAATACGAAGGGTGTTCCTCCCTGTAACAGTCACCGGAAAGACAGTTTTTTATCTTATTCTGGCGATAATTTGCGTAAGCATGTTGTTCTACATTTATCGCTTTTTGCAGTCTTTTAGAAGCGGGAAATTCGGCGATTATTTTCACAGCATTCAATCGATGACTTTTGCCATCGCAGCAACACTGTTGTCTGTGATCGTACTGATTATTTATGGGGTTTTCCTCGGCAGGTGCCCGGGCTTGATCCGAAGCAATGTCTTGCTGACACCGCTTGCAATGATGGGAGCTATCGGCCTGATAGACTGGTTCATCCAAACGGTTTTGAAAGGGCGATATCGACTATTGCTTAATGCAGCCGTTATTTTGCTGGTTTCGACAATGTTCATCCGCACAAAACCTAACTTTGGCAGTCCCGGCCAAATGCTGATGGCCAGGCCGGTATTAAAGAGACTGACAGCTTACAATCCAGACCAGTTCTGGCATATCAAGTTTTCAAAAAAAATGGGCACTTACGACGTCGGTTTTTTGTACTATAATCAGTTTGATTATAAATTCAGAATAGTACGTGGCAATCGAAAATACAACGTTTATGTCTGCAAAAAAAGCCGGACTCCTGAAGGTGCAATCCTGCTTGACAGTGATTATTTTGATCCGGTGGGGTATTCTGTCGTGCTGGGTGGGACGCTGGAAGCGAAATAGACCTTTTTAAAGGGTTTTTCCGAGAAATATTCACCAAATACGGTGTTAGAGGGTTGCATTTTTTCTGCGGTTTAGGTAAACTGCGTGGTCTGATTTTGCCAACGTAGCTCAACGGTAGAGCACTGGTTTTGTAAACCAGCGGTTGTCGGTTCGATTCCGACCGTTGGCTTTTTATATTCGAAGTATAGTTTGAAAGTTTTATCATGGAAGCAGCGATTGAAAAAGCTAATGCTCTTATCGAAGCTATGGAGTATATCCGTAAGTTTAGCGGTAAGATCGTCGTAGTCAAGCTTGGCGGAAGCGTTCTTGACGATGCGGAGCTTCAGCGCAAACTGCTGGTTGATATTGTTTTTATGGCGACGGTCGGAATACGGCCGGTAATCGTACACGGCGGCGGCAAAGCTATCACCAAAGCGATGAGCGAGGCGGGGCTGGAACCTGTGTGGGTTCATGGCAGACGGTATACGGATCAGCGGACGCTTGCTATCGCCGAGCATACGCTCGTGCATAAGGTCAACGGCCCGATATGCGAAACGATAAAAGAACTCGGTTGTGATAGTATGGGGCTGCATTCGCTGAGCAGTTGTGTTTTGTTTGCAGAGCCGCTGAAACTGGAAGGCGACGACGGACGGAAACTTGACTTAGGCCAGGTGGGACGGGTCAGCAAGATCAACGAGGATATTATTACGAAGCTGTGCGCGGCGGGGACGATACCTGTTATCGCGCCTATCGGGATAGATAAGGCAGGCGAAAAGCTTAATATCAACGCCGACAACGCAGCGGGTAAAGTGGCGGCAGCGGTTAAGGCAGAGAAGATCGTGTTTATCAGCGATACGCACGGGATAATGGAAGACGTAAGTGACCCGGAGAGCAGGATGTCGAGCCTTAGCGAGGCGAAAGCAGAACAGATGATCGACGATGAGATAATTACGTCGGGGATGATGCCTAAGGTTGCGGCGTGTATAGCGGCGATCGACGGCGGCGTAAAGAAGGCGCATATCATCGACGGCAGGATACCGCACTCGCTGCTGCTGGAGATATATACGGATAAGGGCGTCGGGACGCAGATCGTTAAATAGTGACTCGTGATTAGTGACTCGTGACTCGTAGGTTGGCTATGTAGTGCAAGTTGTGATTGTAAAAGAAGGTTTTAATAATGAATACGAATGAGATAATCGAACAGTTTGATAAATATGTTATCGCTAACTACGGCAGGCTGCCTACGGTGGTCGTAAAAGGCGCGGGCTGTTACTTTTTCGATGCCGAGGGCAACAAGATACTTGATATGTTCCCGGGATGGGCGGTAAGCGGTATCGGTCACTGCCATCGGAAAGTCGTAGAGGCTGTGCAGAAACAGGCTGCGGAGCTTCTGCATATTGATAACACTTTTTATATTGCTCAGCAGGGACAGCTTGCAGAGCTGCTTTCCAAGAGAGCGTTCGGCGGTAAAACATTCTTCTGCAACAGCGGCGCGGAGGCTGTCGAAGCTGCGCTTAAGCTTGCACGCAGGCATACGGCGAAAGGAAAGTATAAATTTATCACGATGGAAAAAAGCTTTCACGGACGGACGTTCGCGACGGTAACAGCGACGGCTCAGCCGAAGTACCATGAAGGTTTTTTGCCAATGCTGCCGGGTTTTGAATATGTTCCGTTTAACGATATCGATGCGTTGGAAAAGGCATTCAGCGACGAGGTTGCAGCGGTGATGCTTGAGCCGATACAGGGTGAGGGCGGCGTGAACGTTGCAACATTGGAATATATGAAGGCGGCGCGGGAGCTTTGCGATAAATACGGTGCACTGCTGATCCTCGATGAGGTTACGACGGGGGTCGGCAGGACGGGTAAGTGGTTCGGGTATCAGCATTACCAAGTGCAGCCTGACATTATTACGCTTGCAAAGGCGCTTGGCGGCGGTATAGCAATCGGTGCGATGATGGCGACGAGCGAAGTTGCAGCTTCGCTGGTGCCGGGTACGCACGCTTCGACGTTTGGCGGAAACCCTATCGCGTGCGCAGCGGGGATCGCAGTAATAGAAGCGATCGAAGAAGAAGGGCTGTTAGAAAACGCTATTAAGATGGGCCAATACGCAACGGATAAACTTAACGAGCTTAAAGAAAAACATGCGATCATCGACCATGTAAGAGGTAAGGGGCTGATGATCGGGATACAACTAAATGACCAGGGAGCGGGTATTGTAAATGAGTGTCTGGCGAAGAATCTGCGGATCAACTGCACGCAGGGCAATGTGCTGCGGTTTATGCCGGGGATGATCGTTACGAAAGAGCAATTGGATGCGGCGATCGAGATACTGGACGGTGTATTGAGCGGGAGTGAGTAAATGCATAATTTTCTTTCGATAAAAGATTGTTCCGTGGATCAACTTAACGAGTTGCTGAAGCTTAGCGCGGACCTGAAGAAACTTTATAAGAGGGGCAAACGAGACGTGTGCCTGCCGGGGAAAACCCTTGCGATGCTTTTCGAGAAGGTCAGCCTTCGGACGCGGATAAGCTTTCAGGTGGCGATGACGGATCTTGGCGGAAGCTCGATCTATATTAAGCCTGAAGATATCGGCGGGATCGGCAAGCGAGAGCCGGTGAAGGATATCGCGCGGGTTCTTAGCAGGTATGTCGACGGTATAATGGCAAGGACGTTCGAACATGAGACGATCATCGGGCTTACCGAGTTTGCGCATGTTCCTGTTATCAACGCACTTAGCGACTGGTCGCATCCGTGCCAGGCGATGGCGGATGTACTTACGATCAGCGAATACTGCGGCAAGCTCAACGGGCTTGAGATCGCTTATATCGGTGACGGTAATAACGTTGCGCGGTCGCTTGCGTTTGTTTGCGCGAAACTCAATATGAAATTGTCTATCGCTTCGCCTGAGGGTTATCATCTGGATCACTCTTCGATAGAGCTTGCCAACCAGATATGCGAAGGGGCTGTTACGCAAACGACCGATGCATGTCAGGCGGTAACCGGGGCGGACGTTATCTATACCGACACGTGGACGAGTATGGGCCAAGAAGAGGAGAAAGCAAAGCGGGCTGAAGACTTTAAAGGGTATCAGATCAACGCCGAACTGCTAAAGGCTGCACCTAAGAAAGTGAAGATCATGCACTGTCTGCCGGCTTATCGGGGGTATGAGATAACCGATGAGGTTGTTGAAAGTGCCAACAGCGTTATCTTCGATCAGGCGGAGAACCGGCTGCACTTCCAGAGGGCGCTTTTGAAAAAGCTTATGAGCTAAGCGAGTTTGTAGTTATTAGTTCGGAGTTCGGAGATTAAAGCACGAAATCCGAAGCTCTAAATCCGAAACAAATACGAAATTCGAAAAACTAATACTCCAAACGAATTTCGGCTGATGCCGAATTAAGGTTTAGACTTGAAAACTATTCTTGTAGCAACAACGAACGCGGGTAAGCTCAAAGAGCTTGGCGAGATGCTTGATATGGACGCTAAGTTTAAGAGCCTTGCAGACTATCCGGACATACCGGAAGTTGAAGAGGACGCCGATACATTCGAGGCAAACGCGGCCAGGAAAGCATTGGAATATGCCAAGGCTACGGGGCTATGGACCATCGCGGACGATTCGGGGCTTGTGATAGATGCTCTGGACGGCGGGCCGGGGGTACACTCGGCGCGGTTCTCGGGTGAAAAGGCAGAAGACAAAACTTTGATAGATCATAAGAATATTGAGAAAGTTTTGGAGCTATTGGAAGGGGTGCCCACGGAAAAACGCACGGCACGATTTGTTTGCAGTATATGCCTTGCGTCGCCTGAAAAAGTTCTGATACAAACGGAAGGTACTGTAGAAGGGACGATAACCGAAAGAGAAAGAGGAGAAGGCGGGTTCGGGTATGACCCGATATTCCTTATAAAAGGCCCGAACAAAACTGCAGCGGAACTGGGAGCTGAGGCTAAAAACAAAATCTCCCACCGCGGCAATGCAATCGCTAAACTTAAACCACTTTTACAGCAACTTCTCGACCAATTCTAATCACCGATTACATTGTGTGATAGCTAAAGCTTAATATTCTGGGCTGAGCCAGCCTTATGAATTCCTGGGTGTCCATCTGTACGGCATCTTCGTGCGTTCCGGACTGGAAGACGATGTACTCGTCCTCGGCAAGGGTTGTGTCCATAAATGTCAGTAGGCCGTAGAGGCTCCCGAAGGGGGGCTCGGCTCCTATGGGACAATCGGGGAACAACTCTGCCATTTCGCTCTCAGTGGCTAGTTCGACCAGATCGACGCCAAGATGCCGCTGTAAGACATTAAGGTCGATCTTGCAACATGCAGGCAAAACGCACATGTAGAACAGGTCATCGGCTTTGATGATGACGGGCTTGGCAACGTTCATGCCTGAGATGTGCTCGGCGGCAGCGATTTGCTGAGCAGTAAAAACGGGCAAATGACGGGTGATCTGATAGGTCGAATGATTCTGGTCAAGATATTCCAACAATTTCATGATACACCTCCATTTCATATCTCTGTATCTCTGTATCTCTGTATAAATAATACACTATTTTTGCGGGTGTGGGTTAATTGATGTAGTTTTTCAAGAAATGGCATGGGCCGATTGGCTTTAAAAAGGGGGTATTTTGCTTTTTTCTTGACAATTGTACTGAAATTTTGATATTAACTTAATTCTGTACCGCTGATGGGCGGCACTGATGTGAGTTTTTGAAACACAATTACACACTTATATTTAGTTGGTGGTATTGTCCAGATGGCAAAAACAAAGTCTCTTGTAATCGTCGAATCGCCTGCCAAGGCTAAGACGATCAATAAATATCTCGGTCCTGACTACGTTGTCACTGCGTCTATGGGTCATGTGCGTGACCTTCCGAGCAAGGGTATCAATGTGGATATTGAGAACGATTTCGCTCCGACCTACAAGACGAGCCCCGGCAAGATTCGGACCGTCAGTTCGCTAAGATCGGCGATGAAGAAGTGTGACACGCTGTACCTTGCAACTGACCTTGACCGTGAGGGCGAGGCGATCGCGTGGCACCTTTCTGAGCTGCTTAAGATCCCCGCAGAGAAGACTTACCGCGTTGTGTTTAATTCGATAACGAAAAACTCAATTCAGCAGGCTTTTGAAAAGCCCGGCAAGCTGGACATGGACAAGGTCAACGCTCAGCAGGCACGGCGTATTCTTGACAGGATCGTCGGATACCAGATAAGCCCCTTGTTATGGAAGAAGGTTGCCCGCGGACTCAGTGCCGGGCGAGTGCAGTCTGTGGCGGTGAAAATAATCGTCGAACGTGAGCGCCTTATAGCAGCGTTCGATCCGGATGAGTACTGGCTGATACCCGCGGTTTTTACGACGGATATGACGGGGAATTATAGCGATCAGTGGCAGGAATTTATCAACACCAAAGACGCCAAGGACAAAGGGCCTACGATAGCGGTTCAGAATACGTGGCTAAAAGAGCAGAGTGCGTTCAAGGCTGAGCTGCATAAGGTTAACGGTGAGAAATTCCATGCGCCGGATAGCGAAAGTGCCAATCGGATCGGCGACGCTCTTAAGGGTGCGAGCTTTAAGATATCAGACACTAAGCTTAAGCGTGTTACTTCTCAGCCTTCGCCGCCTTTTATTACATCGACGCTTCAGCAGGCAGCGGCGAATCGGCTTGGGTTTGCGACGAAGCGAATAATGCGTATCGCTCAGCAGCTTTATGAAGGTATCGAGCTTGGTTCAATGGGAGCGGTCGGACTTATCACATATATGAGAACCGACAGCACGCATTTGTCGAAGGAGGCGTTGGATTCGGTACGTGATTATATCGGAAAAAGAATCGGACCTGCTTACCTGCCTGAAAAACCCAATTCTTATAAGGCAAAGAAAAACGCTCAAGAGGCACATGAGGCGATCCGGGTAACGGACGCTGCGCTTAGCCCTGATAAGATCGCACAGTATCTTAACGATGAACAGTATAAGCTTTACAACCTGATATGGTCGCGGTTTGTTGCTTGTCAAATGTCGCCGGCACAATGGGACACGACGACGATCGAGATATCTGCGGAAACAAGCATTGGCGAGTGTAACTATCGTGCGAACGGACGGACGCTTGTGTTTGACGGGTTTACAAAGGTGTGGCCAACGAATTCGGTCGATCCGTTTATACCGGTTGTAAAAGCGGGCAATCCTTTGGCGGCTGTCGATATTAAGGCCGATCAGCACTTTACCAAGCCGCCGGCAAGGTATACGGAAGCATCGCTTGTCAAGGCGTTGGAGAAAGAGGGGATCGGCAGACCCAGTACGTATGCATCGATCATCAGCACGATCCAGGACCGGAAGTATGTCGAGCAGATCGAACGAAAATTCCATGCGACGGACATCGGAGAGGTTGTAACCGATAAACTGAACGAGTTTTTCCCGAAGGTTATGGACGTCGCGTTTACCAGCCATATGGAAGAGCAGTTCGATATGATCGAAGAGCAGCACCTTGAATGGACGAAGGTTCTGAGCGAATTCTACGAGCCGTTTAAGAAAAATCTCGATCATGCTACCGAGGCGATGAAGCACGCAAAAGCGGAAACGACACCGAGCGAATATAAGTGTCCTGACTGCAATAGCGATATGGTTTATCGGTTCGGCAAAAACGGGAGGTTCTTAAGCTGCGGCGATTATCCTACTTGCAAATTCGCGTGTCCCTGCGACCGGAACGGTGTGATGCTGAAAGAGGAAGAATCGGAACACAACTGCCCGAAATGCGAGAAACCGATGATCAAGAAGAACGGACGCTTCGGTCCTTTCCTTGGATGTTCGGACTACCCGGAATGCAAAACTATTTTGGGAATCGATAAGGATGGAAATGTATTGCCTCCTAAGCCGCCGCCAGAGCCTACGGGGGTTAGGTGCTATAAGTGCGATAAGGGCGAGCTTGTGATCCGTCAAGGCAAGCGAGGTCCGTTTATGGGTTGTAATAAATTCCCGCACTGCAGGACGATCATAAGCATCAAGCAGCTTGATAACTTAAAGCAGCTTCAGGATGCCGGGACATGGCCTCCGGATACATGGGAAAAAGCCGACGAGCTTCTGGGCAGGAAAAAGAGCAAAAAGAAGACAACCAGGAAGAAGGCTGCGAAGAAGAAAACAGCTAAAAAAAAGACAATAAAGAAAGGGGTATAAAAAAAAGGCAGTAACGCATTCACGAGTGAACACATTACTGCCTCGGAGGAGGAAAAATCTTTTCTCTTGTTATACTCTTCGGCTAGTGACACCACGTTGTTAACCAAAAAAAGTTTCAAGGCATAAAAAAATGGCGCATAAAGAGGACCCAAAAGAGGATGTTTTTGAGACCGTAGAGCCTATCGGTAAACGGGTTGTTATTCGTAAGGATGAGGATAAAAAGCAGACCAAAGGCGGTATCCAACTGCCCGATAATATCGAGATCCCCACTATTACGGGACGTGTGGTTTCTATCTCTGCCGAGATTGAGATGGCTTCTGATATCCCACTAAGACAGTATGACAAGGTTCTATTTAATCCTAAAGGTGCGATCCCGGTGGACTTTGAAGGGGATAATCGGCTTTTTGTAGTTGAGCTCGAAAACGTTGTAGCTGTTTTCCGGAAAAATTAATGCCGGGAGCATTAATTTAGTTCATAGTTCGGAGTTCGTAGTTCATAGTTATGGAGCCCGCCTTTCGGCTGGGGCGCTTTAATCACGGCCAAGCAAAGCTTGACTGTGGCACCCTGCCTGGGTGCTTGCTCTAAGGCACCCCTTACCAGAGATAAAAAACAGCCGGAAAAGTTTTGATCTCCCGGCTGCTACCCTCTCCTCCGAAAGGGATTCATATTGTCTTGCGTTTCACAACGCTTTATTATTTCGTTCGCCTGCGGTTTCTTTTTCTCAGGAATATTGTCCCTGCTGCAAGCATTGCCATAGTTGCCGGTTCCGGAAGCATATTTTCTCTGATGTCCGGGATCCCACCACTGTCATCCGGGACGGGTACCTCGCTGCTGCTGCCTGGTACAGGTATATCGCTGCCGTCGCCTGGAACGGGTATATCGCTGCCGTCGCCTGGAACGGGTATCTCGAAGTCGCCGCCTGGAACGGGTATCTCGAAGTCGTTTCCTGGAACGGGAATTATATTGGAATCGTCGTCGTCATCGTCATCATCACCGTCATCGTCATCACCGTCATCGTCGTCACCGTCGTACATCACCGGTTCGCCTGCCGATTCCTGTGGTTTAGTTATTGCTTGTCCTCCGCCTGCTCCGGAAGTGCTGACATTAGAGGGCGATAACAACTCAAAGCTTTCTTTTTCGAAAATGGCGATGACAATTTTTGGAGAGTCAAGTCTGACAGACGTTCTGTTAGATGTCGGACTTAGAACATCGCCCATCCAATAGATGAA
>SDBV01010789.1_pt1 | contig 11942 bp, 6 predicted proteins | sample 2277081 | NCBI WGS metagenome assembly SDBV01 (sample SAMN10402039, study PRJNA504765) | marine sediment metagenome | isolation source: marine sediment core GS10_PC15, 223 cmbsf | place: Arctic Ocean: Southern Knipovich Ridge | collected 2010
GGCAAGGAGATGATAATTTGACAGAAGATCTCAGGATCGAGAGAGTTGGTCAATGCACCTTTGACTCTCCCCTGGATTCAGCAGTCTTTATCAATGATAGCGAAGGAGTTCTTATCGATGCAACTCTTTCAGGCTGCGAAGGCTGCCAGGGTAAACCGCCCTTTCTTGAAAAGGCTGGCCCAGGGCAGGAGATTTTTTTCAATCCGGAAACAAGCCGGGCTGCCTTAGTGACATGTGGCGGGCTTTGCCCTGGCCTGAATGATGTTATCAGGGCCATTGTTATGGTCTTGTGGTATAGATACGGGGTCAAGGAGATATTTGGGTTGCGGTATGGATACGAGGGCCTGATAGCCCTATTCAATCATGAACCATTGGTCCTTAAGCCAGAAGTGGTTGAAGACATCCATAAGGATGGTGGTACCATCCTTGGCACATCCAGGGGACCCCAAGATACAGCCTTAATGGTAGACTTCCTGTCAGAGAGAAAAATAGATATGCTCTTTACCATAGGTGGTGATGGAACCCAGAGAGGCGCACTCGCAATAACCAGGGAGATAGAAAAAAGAGATCTCGCTATCTCTGTTATTGGCATTCCCAAGACAATCGACAATGATATCTTATTCACTGAAAGGACATTCGGCTTTGAAACCGCCGTAGCCATGAGCCAGATACCCATAACCGGTGCCCACATGGAAGCTAAGGGAGTAAGGCACGGGATAGGGATAGTCAAGCTCATGGGAAGGGAGTCAGGCTTTATCGCTGCATATGCCACCCTTGCGTCAAGCGATGTAAACCTCGTGCTCATACCAGAGATTCATTTTTCTCTGGAAAGGGTTTTTGCCTATCTCGAAGAGCGCATTATAAGAAAGAGGCATGCAGTGATCGTTGTTGCGGAAGGTGCAGGGCAGGAGCATGTACCTGCTGAAGGTACCGATGCATCCGGAAACAAAAAGCCTGGAGATATCGGGCTCTTTTTGAAGACAGCAATAACAGAATACTTTAAGGATCGGAGAATTCCCACAACGGTAAGATACATTGATCCCTCATACATTATACGCAGTGCGCCGGCAACCCCGGAGGATTCCGTATTCTGCTTCCAGCTTGCCGAGAACGCAGTACATGCGGCAATGTCTGGCAGGACTGGGATGGCAGTGGGGATATGGAATGGTCATTTTGTCCATATACCTATCCCACTCTCTGTCAAAGACCGGAAGAAGATAGACATATCAGGCCTCCTGTGGCAGAGTGTTCTGGATAACACCGGACAGCCAAGAGGCCTTTATTGAGGAGGGCAGGGGAGGCTAAAGTGATTAATGGGGGAGATACCATGATAGAAGATCAGAAAAAGGCCCTGGAAGATATATTTAGGGCCGGACTTAAGGCCGTAGATCCTGAAAGGGCAGCTCGAAAATATGTCCGTTGTGAGGGAAGCCGGTTATTCGTGGGAGACTGCTCCTACACCCTCGATCGTTTCAAAAGGATCTTACTGATTGGGGCAGGAAAGGGTACGGCCCCAATGGCTAAGGCCCTGGAAGATGTCCTTGGAGAATGGCTGACCAGTGGTTGGATCATCGTTAAGTATGGGCACGGAATGCCTTTAAAAAAGACACATATCATGGAAGCAGGTCACCCTATTCCTGATGAAGCAGGTCTCAGGGCCACTGAAGAACTCTTAAGGCAGATCCAGGAGTGTACGGAAGAGGATCTAATCATTTGCGCTTTCTCCGGTGGGGGGAGCGCTCTTCTGCCGGCTCCTTCACCTCCCATTAATCTCGATCAAAAACAAGAAAGTACTCGTCTTCTCCTGGAATGTGGTGCAACCATTAATGAGCTCAATGCAATCAGGAAGCACCTCTCGCGAAGCAAAGGAGGATGGCTTGCCAAGACTGCCTACCCGGCTACCTTAGTCTCTTTAATCTTATCAGATGTTATTGGCGATCCATTGGATGTTATCGCATCTGGTCCCACTGTTCCGGATGAAAGTACTTACAGCGATTGTATCGAAATAATTGAGAGGTATGATCTCACTAACAGATTGCCTAAAGGTGTGTCGGAATATTTTAGACAGGGTACAGCAGGTATGTTACCTGAAACCCCTAAGGTTGGAGATCCTGCATTCTTAAAGGTCCAAAACCTTATCGTGGGAAATAATAGGGGAGCCCTTTTAGCCGCCAAAGAGCAGGCCATTTCCCTTGGATACAATACCCTTGTGCTGTCATCTCAAATTGAGGGGGAAGCAAAGGAGGTTGCCAAGGTCTTTGCTGCTATCGGGAAGGAGATCCGCCAGGCAGATCTCCCGATATCGCCTCCTGCCTGTGTGCTGGCCGGAGGAGAGCCAACGGTAACAATTCAAGGGAGGGGCAAGGGGGGCCGGAACCAGGAATTGGCCCTGGCATTTGCCATCGCCATAGATGGTTGGGACAGGATTTTTCTTCTCAGTGCCGGAACAGATGGCACAGACGGTCCCACAGACGCAGCAGGTGCTGTTGTGAGCGGCCTTACATGCAGGAGGGCCCGGCAGGCAAATCTGAATCCCCATGCCTTCCTTTTAGCTAACGATTCAAATACCTTCTTTGAATCCTTAGGGGATTTGCTAAAAACCGGCCCAACTCGAACCAATGTAATGGACATAATTTGCATGCTTGTGCAAGATGTAAAATAGTAGATGTTATTCGTTAATTGTTATTCGCAGTATCGCAATAGATGTCGCTCCCGCTAATAACGAATAACTATTAACCTTGACCCCGTCTTGTCCGGGTTAGAAGGAGGATTGGAATATTATGAGATATATGAATTGGTTTATTGGTTTGATGTTTTTGATTGTTACAGGTTGTGCCTTTATTAGGATACCTCTCTTTCCTCACATACAGCCTTTGCAGGAAAATGTCCTGGAGGGAGAAGGGCAGGCCAAGATTCTTCTGCTGGATATATCAGGCATCATCTCAGAGAAGGAAGAATCAAAAGGATTAGGATTTTCCGGGAAGGAATCCCTGGTAGCTCAAATCAAGGAGGAGCTTCAGAAAGCTGAGGGGGATAGCTCTATAGTTGGTGTTATAGTTAAGATCAATTCGCCTGGCGGAACTGTTACCGCAACCGACACTATCTATCATGAATTGATGCAATTCAAGAGGCGTGCAGGTGTTAGAATTATTGCATGTATGACTGATCTAGCGACATCAGGCGGGTATTATGTAGCCTCAGCTGCGGATGAGATTATGGCCCATCCTACCTCTATTACCGGTGGTATCGGGGTGATTGCCATGAAATTTAATGTAGAGAAGCTTCTCTCAAAGATAGGGATTCAGGAGGAAACGATAAAATCAGGCGATAAGAAAGATATCTGGTCCCCATTTAGGCCAAGTACATCGGAAGAAAGAGAGATTATCCAGACAATAATCAATACATTGCATGATAGGTTTGTAAAGGTGGTGCTTGATGGGCGCAAGTCTTTATTAGACAAAGAAGAGATAGAGAGGCTTGCGGATGGCCGCATCTATACCGCAAATCAGGCATTAGAGGTGAAGCTTATCGACAGGATAGGTTATTTAGACGATGCAGTGAAAGAGATGAAAGAGTCTCTTAAGATTGAAGAAGCTAAGGTTATCACCTACTCTCGCCCCGGCAGCTATAAGGGAACTATATACTCCGGATTCCCTGTCACTTCCCACAAGGGGATCGTTTCTTTTTCCATCAGCGGAGATGGCCTGGTCCCTTTATCCGGGATCCGATTTATGTACCTGTGGAGACCTTAGGGAAATGCTTACAAAAGCTCGTGGAGCTTCTCCATAAAGCCGGCGTATTCGTTGCCGCGGAAGCAGAACTGTAGCTCACAGAATCGTTCCCTTAGTTCCTTGGCCTGATCGGTGACGTTGGCTTTGTTCACTACTACGTCATGAATCAGCAAGGCCAGGGCCCGGAAGTCGTCTTCTTCCATACCGAAGCGAGTCATCTCCGATACACCCATCCGCAGAGCCCCGGAGGCGGTAAAGCCCTCTTCATCGGGACTGGCTTGGTAGTTGCAAATAATGTTGCTGGCTTCGAGCCGGCTGGCAATCTCCGGGCCGCAGCCGTACCCCACGTCCACGACCACCTGGTGCGTTTCGGTAAAGTCGATGGCCGGGTCGCCGGCGACATCCAGGCCGAAGTCCTTCAGCGCCCGTGCGAATGCCTTTGCATTGACGATCACCTTTGCCTGGTATTCGTCCTTGAAGTGGTTCATCTCGTAGGCGGCCATGAGGAGTCCCAGCAATGTGCCGAGGTGGTGGTTGGAAACCGACCCGGGGAATGCCCGTCGACGGAGGGCCTTCCAGAGCTCGTAGCGCTCATCGTGTTCCTGGAGCCGGCTACCGACAACGCCACGCTGGGTGCCGAAGAAGGTCTTGTGCGTCGATCCGGTGACAAGGTCGGCCCCTTCCGCAAATGGCTGCTGGAAGTGTGGGCCGATAAGCCCCAACACGTGGGCCATGTCATACATGACCACCGCGTCAATATCCTGGACCTCGAGGAATTGGCAGATCTCGGCGACCGGTTCTTTATGCAGGACCATGCTCTTTCCGAATATAAGCAGCTCCGGGCGGTATTTATCGATCAGCTCCAGCGCGGACGGCACATCAATTTTATAGTGGTTATCTGCCAGGACAGGGAAGTTCACTACAGCCGGGCGCTCCGTGCGCGGGTCACGGGCGACGTAGTCCCTTAGCGCGCCCATGGGCTGGGCACTGAGGTGCCCACCCTTGCCGATGTGGTTGTTCATCACCTGGCGAATTCGCCGCGGCTCGCGCTTGCGGTCGGCACGGTTAATATAGTCAACCATTGCGCTGAACACAGCCGTGTTGGCCATCTGTCCGCTGATGAGGCGCATCTCCACCTCCCCGCAGCCGAGGAACTTTACCATCTCCTCCTCCAGCAGCCGCTCCACCTCAGCAATGAACTCTGTGCCCTGGTAGTAGAAGACGTCGGCATCGTAGAAGGCCTCAAGCTTCCTGTGCTCGGCATAGCGGAATGCCGGGTCCATGATCGACAGAAGCCGGGCCATCGGCGAGATCGTCATCTCCGAGGGGATAAGGTTGATGCACTCCTGCTGTCGCCAGAGCGTGTTCTCAACGGTCTTTTCCAGAAGGTGGCGGACTTTGATCGGTGCCTCGCAGACCGGCAGTTCTTCAGCCTGTAGCTCGTGATCGAAGATGATCGGGCGGGCATACGGAGGTGCATCACTGCGCAGGTGGAACGGCACAACCACAGCATCTACCGCCTTGCCGCGAATCTCGATGGTGACCTTCTCGTCCTCGATGATGTCGCTGTCTATGTAGGCCAGGCAGATCGAGCGAAGCTGCTGCTGGTCGGTCTGTGTGGAGGCCAAACCTTCACCTTCGGCGGCCCACATCGGGACCATCGTACCACTGGTAACGTAGCCGACGTGTTTTTTGCCCTTGAACACCCTGGCCCCCGAACGGGCAATGCCTCGGCCTGCGACCGCAATCGGCCGGATCAGGTCAGGCAGGTCGGCAATCATCGAGTAATCGCGGGCAATAATCTTTCCGAGCGCCTCAAATTGCCTGGCAAGGGCTGCCCGGCCAACGAACTCGCCTTTCAGCGGCGAAAAGCTCACGGCGGACTTCACCAGTGGGCAAGCCATCATGGGGATTTCATTGCCCTCGGGGTCTTCACCCAGCTCATGGCCATAGAGCGGCAGAGCGGCTTCCATGCGGAGCGTGTCCCGGGCACCGAGACCGACGGGTGTCGCGCCCTTAGCCATGATTTGGTCCCACAGCATCGGGCCGTCTTCTCGCCTGGCGAAGAGCTCAAAGCTCAGCGGCTCGCCTGTGTATCCGGTGCGGGCCACCATCACCCTGGCATCGGAGATCATTACAATGCTTACCGCATTTCGCATCGGCTCCGGAAGCGTGCCGGACTGGATGATCTCCCCCAGCAGGTCGCGCGACATCCGCCCCTGGAGTGCAAGCATGACTACCTCTTCAGTGCGGTCGATAAGGTCAACGTCATCGTAATCCTTTAGAAACAACTGGAGGTGCTTCCAATCCTTCTGTCGATTGGCGGCGTTCACCACCAACAGATATTCATCCTCTACGAAGTGATAGAGATAGGCGTCGTCAACGGCCCCACCGGTTTCGTTGGGGATAAGTGTGTACTGGGCAGCCCTCTCTCTGACGTCCAGGGCTTCAGCGTTATTGCTCAGGACATGCTGAAGGAACTTCACCGCCCCGGCCCCTCGGACGGTAAATCGGCCCATGTGGGAAACGTCAAAGAGCCCCGACCCCTTACGGGCAGCCAGGTGCTCTTCCACGATACCAGAGGGGTACAGCACTGGCATGTCCCAACCGCCGAATTCCACCATCTTGGCGCCGAGGGCCACGTGCCGGTCGTATAAAATGGTTCGTTGTAGTTTGCTCACCATTTATCGATCATCTATCCACAGCCCTGGTGGGGGGATCGTTTAGCCTTCGATGAAGGCCTTGAACTTACCCAGGCCTTCTTTGATCTCAGAGGTGTTGATGCCCGAGTAGGCCAGACGGATGTAGAAGTTCTTCTCGCCTTCCATGGCTCGGCCAAAGTGCAGCCGTGTACATACCGAAACGCCGGTTTCCTTCAGCAGAGTCTTACGGAAGGTATTATAGTTGGTAAGGCCCTTCTTCTTCATTGCCTCGGTGACGTTCGGGAACAGGTAGAACGTAGCGTTCGGCCGGAAACAGCGCACGCCTTCAACGGAGTTGAGGATGTCCACTGCTGTGTCGCGCCGCTCCTTAAGGATTTCCAGGATCTGCTTCGCTTGCCTCTGGTCACCGGTGAGCCCTTCGAGCGCAGCGTACTGGATGAAGTGGTTCGAGCAGGACTCATCATTGACGTTCATCTTGGTGATGACGTCAATGATCTCCTTAGGTCCGATAGCAGCCCCAAGCCGCCATCCGGTCATTGCGAACTTCTTAGAGAAGGTGTAGAGAATCACGCTCCGCTCAGCCATACCCGGCAGGGATGCCAAAGAGGAGCTATTACCCTCATAGCGGACGTCGAAGTAGGCCTCGTCACACAGGACGTAGAGATCATGTTTGAGGGCCAACTCGGCAAGCTTTTCAAACTCCGCTGAGGAGCACTCTGCCCCGGTGGGGTTCTGCAGATCGTTGAGCACCAGCAGCCTTGTGCGCGATGTGATCTGTGTTTCGATGGCGTCCATGTCCAGCTCAAAGTTCTCTTCCCCCTCGATGTAGCCGTAGGGCAAGGGACTACCGCCGTGGAACTCGATCTGTGACTCGTAGATCGGATAGCCCGGGTTGGGATAAAGCACCTCGTCCCCTGGATTCATCAGGGCCAGAATGAACTTGCCGATGGTGGGCTTGCCACCCGGTTGGATGGCCACGTTCTCCATGTTGTAGGTGATACCGCGGGAGGCACTAACATCGGCTGCCAGTGTCTCACGCAACTGCGGGATGCCGGCATTTGGGCAGTAGTTGGTCTTGCCGTCCTTCATCGCCTTTACGGCTGCCTCGATGATGTTGGCAGGCGTGATGATGTTCATGTCACCCAGGTGGAAGGGATATACCTTGTTTCCTTCAGCGGCAAAGGCAGCCGCCTCAGCGGAGACAGCAAAGGCCGTTTCCGTTCCCAATCGGGCTATTCTTTCTGCAATCCTCATTGCTCTCACTCCTTTCTAGTTTCTCTTGTTTGAAGGTCCGGGCCTACCCGGTGTATGGTGGAACACCTACCTCTTTAGCGTTTACAATACTTGGTGCCGCCCTGGGGGGGGTTGTCCCCTAGAAACGGCAAAATATCCTTCTCCTGCCAGGCCGGATATCGCATCAGGATCCCCGCCTCGATCTCCTCGGCACTCAAAATATCCGTGGATGTACAGATCTCCACCTTACAGTCGGCCCGGGTCAGAATCTCCAACCACCGGCCTCCGGGTAGCTCTTTGGTGACGACCACACGCTTGCTCCCGGAGGGATTGTGCGTCCTCCATTCCTTATCGCTCAACCTAAGACCCTCCTTTCAATAGAACCTGTCAACGCATCCCCATAAGAATGCCGAACGGCCGTCCAAATAGCATACAGTTCTAAGACAAGATCTCTTGTCATATAATCTAAATTGATGGTTTAGTCAATATTTTTTTAATTGTTTATCATATACTCAAAATAGTTTGGTATATTTTTTTGAATTATTCAAAATGTGTGTATACGTTCTGAATAGACCCCGTATTTGAATTATAAATTAAGGAAAACTTATTGACACATTTGATGAGCATTTCCTACAATTAGATCATAGGCATTCATAGATAATGGGGTAGAGCTAATCCTAACAGGAAGAATTTGAGATCCTGAGCAGTCAGCTGTCAACCGGTCGGCCAACTCTGAGGAATTATCAGAGGTAAACCGATATATTTCATTGTGCTCACTTTTGAGGCAGGATGTTACTCCTGGTAAGTATCTTAATTTAAGAGATATTTTGATAGAAAGGGCTTTTTTGTCAGACAAGCAAGCGGAGGGGGCTATTCGGGTGAAAGGCTGTCTGGACTTTTGAGGATTAACGACTTTTTCGTTGAAGCAGTTAAAAGACTAATGATATAATTTGACGTGATCAAACAATGGAAAGAATCTTTTAAGGAGCTCTTATGAGTGTCAGCCTATCTTAATACTCCTTTTCCTATCTTTCCAGGTGTCCTGTACCTCCCTCCCGTTTAGGCATCCCTGATCCCACTTGAAGAATTATTCCTCTTATCTCGAAATGTGCTCTAAATCTTAAGGTCAATATATGAATGCTAGAGGCTTACCAATTGTCAAACGTTTGACACCTCATCAATTTTCTGAATAGTACCTGCCTGCATCCATATCTTTACATTTTAACAGAAATCCTCAACCAGTTGGAATTACTAATGATTTATTCATTGGCATTTCATGGCAAGGATTTTGCTATAACAGTAGGGTGAATGGGCGAAGAGACTGGAAATAGAAAGGTATCTGTACAAAAACGGAGTTCCTAAAAATAGCACATAAGATAGGAAGCAAATGTGAACCCGATAAAAAACGCAGATATTGAATCAGCGCCACGTTACATCTGCCCTGTGACAGGGTTACCGATCATTCGCAGACCTGAATGGACAGATGTTAGTTTCGGAAAAGATTACAAGTTAACAGTCAGTATTCTGGGGGATAGTATCATTTTGAACCAGCCTTCTGGATACGCAACACTGCATGATGTAGAAAATACCTTGAGGTTGTCCAGTAAGGTGGCGACCGAAATCATTACCGGAGGCCGCCCTTACGTCCACATATCAGACTATTCGAACCTCCAAGGCGCTTCTCTTGAGGCACGTAAATATTATATCGACAATATGAAAAAGCATGAGCGACTTCGGGCTTTGATCTTCTGCGGCACTTCATCAATGTTAAAGCTGAGTATCAAGCTTGCAAGGCGACTCAATATTGTTAAGTTTGATGTGCAAATAGTTGATGATTACTCCGAGGCGGTCAAGCTTGCCCTTAAAATGTTCTCACATGGCAAGATAAGAGAAGACAAACCCATCATTGCCTCTCCCTATGAAAAAAATCTCTGCCTTGTTACAGCCTTGCCCATTACCACCAAAGCTGAGTGGGCCGATATTGATATAGCTGAAAATTATTCGGTAACCTTCAGTCTAATAGGAAACGCAATACTGTGTACAGTCCCGAATGGCATCCCTAGCGATACGGGAACGCATAAACTTCTTGAGGAGCGTGAAAAGGTTTTAAGGGACGTAGGCCTGCTGGGTAAAAGATATGCCGAGATCCGGGATTATAGCATGGTTGCAGGGAAGCCTTCAAAAGAAAGCCGCATGATGTTAACAGATTTACTGCTTAAAGAAACTAATGAGGGCAACCTCCTCGGATTTTGGGTATTTAATGCCCCTTTATACATAAGGTGGATGTTTAGTGTTGGTACAAAATTGCATAAACCACCTGTCCCTGTACCTGCTGTCAAGGATTACAAGGAAGCAGTAGAAAATGCCGTTAATGTTCTCGATCGGAATGGAATCGATTTTGGCACCAGACAATATAAGAGATTCACAAAGGATGATTGGGGCCTTGAATTGGAGAATTATGGCATTCGTTTTGAACTCATTGAAGATGATATCATATATACTATTGCAAACGGGTCCATGAAGGAAGCCTATATAGAAAGATTCTTTAAACTTAATGAAAAGGTCCTCAATGAAGCAGGATTGACTGCAAAAGGATATTACTATCGCATACTCAACTGGGAAAAACTTGAAAAAAGCACCTGGAAAGCAAGAAGGATGTATATTGATGGATTAAAAGATTTGAACAAAAGGTTTCCCTGCAAATTTTCAGTATTATTTGGGCTAAATAAATTTATGAGCACAATAGTTGGAATCAGCAAACAATTCGTTCCTATTCCTGTAACCACAGCCAAAAACCTTGAAGAAGCATTGACAATCATCGAAAGGGAAAAGAACAAAGAAACCGAAGTAAAAATTACGAAACAAGGAAAAAGGCTACCGGAGAAAACATTTACAGAGGATCATATAATAAGATATTCCGATGAATTGCTACAATTTATGGGTACCATAAACTGGGATGAGGAGGGGATCTCATCGGAGGATATCAGCGATTCCCATCCATTCAAGTCAGTCTTTGATGCTATAGCAATCATCAAAGGGGATATTGACGATCTTTTTCAAGAGCGGAAACAGGCGGAGGAAGAGCGGGCCAAACTCGAAGCCCAACTTCAACGAGCCCAAAAGATGGAGGCCATCGGCACTCTCGCAGGAGGGGTGGCTCATGACCTCAACAACATCCTGGCTGGTCTTGTAAGTTATCCTGAGTTGTTATTAATGGAGATGCCTGAAGATAGTCCCTTACGAAAGCCTATTTTAACCATACAAAAGTCAGGAGAAAAAGCTGCCGCTATCGTGCAGGATCTGTTGACTATGGCAAGAAGAGGTGTTGCTGTTACAGAGGTGCTAAATCTAAACCATATCATTTCTGAATACTTGAAAAGCCCTGAACATGAAAGGTTGGAATCGTTTCATCCTAACGTTCATGCAAAAACCTATCTTGAAACAGATCTGTTACATATCTTAGGCTCTCCTGCTCATCTATCCAAAACTGTTATGAATTTAGTCTCTAATGCAGCCGAGGCAATGCCTGAAGGGGGAACGGTATCCATATCCACAGAAAACCGATATATTGATAGCCCCATGAGAGGTTATGACGATGTAGAGGAGGGTGACTATGTAGTCCTTAGTGTCTCTGATACTGGCGTGGGTATCTCTCGAAAGGATATGGAGAGGATATTTGAGCCATTTTACACAAAAAAGGTGATGGGAAGAAGCGGAACAGGATTGGGTATGGCAGTGGTGTGGGGAACCGTTAAAGACCACAAAGGGTATATTGATATTCGAAGCGCTAAAGGAAAGGGAACTACATCCACCCTTTATTTCCCTGTAACTAGAAAAGAGGTAGCCAAGGATAAATCCCTAATAACCATTCAAGACTACATGGGCAAGGGAGAGTCAGTCTTAGTGGTAGATGATGTGGAGGAGCAGAGGGAAATAGCATCCAGGATAAATAAGAAACTGGGTTACTCTGTAAAGACTGTCTCAAGTGGTGAAGAGGCAGTTAACTACCTCAAAGACAATTCAGCAGATCTTCTGATTTTAGATATGATTATGGATCCTGGAATTGACGGGCTTGAAACCTACAAAAGAGTCCTTGAATTCCATCCAGACCAAAAGGCAATAATCGTAAGTGGATTCTCTGAAACAGAACGTGTCAAAGAGGCTCAAAGACTGGGTGCAGGGGCCTATGTAAAAAAGCCATTTTTGTTAGAAAAGATTGGGCTTGCTGTTAGAGATGAACTGGATAAATAAAAAGTTGGATTATTCCTCTTGATGCCTTCAATCAAAGTCACTTTGTCTATATCTTGCGGCACAT